>Ga0335069_10001424_pt1 | contig 38823 bp, 24 predicted proteins | sample Lox_Sample_11_FD_206714 | JGI IMG/M metagenome (GOLD analysis project Ga0335069, IMG submission 206714) | Soil microbial communities from Loxahatchee National Wildlife Refuge, Florida, United States - Lox_Sample_1.1 | ecosystem: Environmental > Terrestrial > Soil > Wetlands | place: USA...
CGGAGTTCTGCTCCCACTCAGGCAGCTTGGATGGGCACCCGGCGAGCCAGCAAGTCGGCGAGTCAGCATGGGCGCCTGTTCAAATTTTCTTCAGGTTGGCGAACTTCTCCATCAGCTTCTTCATGCCATGGCGCGCGAAGAGCACAGTGAGCTTGGCATCTTCGCCCTCGCCCTCACGCATCAGAACCGTCCCCTCGCCATATTTCGAGTGCTGGACGCGCTGGCCTTTCCGGATGCCCGTGGCGCCGCTAGGTTCGGGGAGGTCCATCTTAGGGCGAGCTTCCCTCCCGTGCCTCGAAGACGAGACCGGGAGCGTCCCACTCGATTTCGCACCGAAGAAGCGGGCGATGTTATCGACGCTGCTTCCCGGCGGCGCTTGCGCGCTTTTGCTTCCTGGACGAGAGCCATAAGCGGATGAGGAGTCGTGCGCGAAGGAGCGCGGCGCCTCCTGGCTTTCATCTTCGTAGTTGAAGTGGGGTGGGTGGGAGTCATCGTCGTGCCCGCGGCGGCGGCCCGCGCCGTAGGCAAGTGTGGACCATGCGGGACTTCGTCCGCCGAGATTCTCGATCAGTTGCGGCGGGACCTCTTCAAGAAAGCGCGAGGGAATGCTGAGCTCGGGTACATCGTTGCCGTAGCGGCGCCGGTAGTGAGCGCGAGTCAGGATGAGTGTGTTCATGGCGCGCGTCATGCCGACGTAGCAGAGGCGCCGCTCCTCCTCCAATTCGCCTTGGGGATCGTTCAAGGTTCGCGAGTGCGGGAAGAGGCCTTCCTCCATGCCGGCAAGAAAGACCAGCGGAAACTCCAGCCCCTTGGCGGCGTGAAGCGTCATAAGCGTCACCCGCGCGTTGGGATCGTACTGATCGGTGTCGGAGGCGAGCGCGGCATGGTCGAGGAAGTCGGCGAGAGTTTCGCCGCGCTCCTCGGCGTCGTGCGCGGCGTTCGCCAGTTCCTTCAGGTTCTCAATACGGCTGAAGGCTTCGGGAGTGCCTTCGGTTTCAAGAGCCTTGATGTAGCCGGTGCGGTCGATGAGGAAGCGGATCAGTTCAGGCAGAGTAGCGGAGTCGCCGGGAGCCCGGAACCCTTCGGGTTGCTCGTCCGGCGGCGGTTCCTTGCCGATCGACGCATCGTTCCCAGGCTCCAGACTTAGGATCTGGAGCGACGCACCTTCGTGCGCCTGCGAAGGCATGACGAGGAACGGCCTCTTCTGCTCATCGCCGAATGCTGAAAAGCTGGCGAGATCGAGCAGCAGAAGCTGGTCTTCGTTCATCACTGGAGTCAGCGCTTCGGTGGGTGCCTCTGCTCCGAAGGAAAAATCTGTGCCGCCGGGTGCCGCTTGCGCTTCGGCAATGTCGGCTGAGAGCTTGCCGGCAAAGTCGGGGTCCATCATGGCCTGAGCGTCGAGAATGAGCTGACGGAACGATTCAAGCGCTGAAAGCGCGCGCGGGGGGATGAGATTGTTGGCGATGGCAGCGCCGATCACGTCCCACGTAGACCGGCCGGTTTCGAGAGCCAGACGCTCGATGGCCTCGAGCGTGGTTTTGCCGATGCCGCGCGCCGGCGTATTGATCACGCGCTGCAGGGCCATGGAGTCGTGGGGATTGCGCACGAGACGGAGATAGCTGAGGAGGTCCTTGATCTCGGCGCGCTCGTAGAAACTGAAACCTCCCACCATGGTGTAGCCGATGTTGTAACGGCGCAAAGCTTCTTCGACGAGGCGTGATTGCGAGTTGGTGCGATAGAGCACCGCGGCGGCTCCGCGTGTTTGGATTTCCCCGGGATCTTGAGCCCGCAGGAATGCCTGGATCTTGCCGGCGATGAACAGTGCCTCGTTTTCGCCGTCGGGCGCCTCGAAGTAGCCGATGAGGGAGCCGCCCTGGCGATCGGTCCAGAGCTTCTTGCCCTTGCGGCGGACGTTGTTGGCGACGACGGTGCCGGCGGCCTCGAGAATGACCTGCGTGGAACGGTAGTTTTGCTCGAGCCGGATGATGCGCGCGTCGGGAAAGTCCTGTTCGAACTCGAGAATGTTGCGGATGTCTGCACCGCGCCATGAGTAGATGCTCTGATCTTCGTCACCGACGGCGCAGACGTTCTTGTGTTCGCCGGCGAGCAGCTTCATCAGTTCGTACTGCGGGCGATTGGTGTCTTGGTATTCGTCGATAAGCAGGTAGCGCCAGCGCCGCTGGTAGCTCTCGCGGACTTCGGCGGAGGACTTGAGCAGGCGCACCGCCTCGAGCAGCAGGTCGTCGAAGTCCATGGCGTTGTTCTTGCGCAACTCGTCCTGGTAGGCCTTGAAGATGTGAGCGATCCGCTCGCCGGTGGGGTCCTTGGAGCTGAGGAAATAATCCTGCGGATCGACCATGTGATTTTTCGCCCAGGAGATGCGGCCTAGAACGCTGCGTGGCGTGAGTTGCTTGGTGTCGAGCCCCATACGCTTCATCACCTGCTTGACGATGCCTTGCTGGTCGTTCTCGTCGAAGATGGTGAAAGCCCGGGTAAGGCCTCCGCTGGCCGTTTTGAGGGCCTCGATATCGTGACGCAGGATGCGGACGCAGAGCGAGTGGAAGGTGCAGATCAAAGGCTTGGCAAGAGAGTGATGGCCAAGCAGATGATTGACGCGCTCGGCCATTTCGCCGGCCGCCTTGTTGGTGAACGTGACAGCAAGAACCGACCCGGGGGCGACGTTTTTCTCGGTGATCAGCCAAGCGATGCGGTGCGTGATTACGCGGGTTTTCCCGGAGCCGGCGCCGGCGAGGATCAGGAGTGGGCCTTCGGTGGCTTCGACGGCGGCACGCTGTTCGGGATTGAGGTCCTGCAGGAGAGGATGCAAGGCGTCGTGTCCGGGAGAGGAGACTTCCGGCTATAGTTTATCGTTTCGGCAAGTTGAACGCTTCCTGGTCGGCAAGTTGAACGCTTCCTGGGAAAAACCAGAAGCCTTGCGCATGGCTCTCGACATGGAAGTTACCGAAGTCACCAAGCCGCCTGATACATGGGAGGAATGAACCTGCAACGCCGGTTGTATGGCCCGCAGGCGAGCCGGGAAAGATAATAAGCGCATGAAAACAAAGAGAGTTTCCCTGGCTCTTTGTGTGATGATTCTTGGCTTAGCGCCGGTTGCGAACGCCGCACCACAGTGCAGCATAAAAGCTAAGGTGCCCTCGTCTGCGCGCATCTTCGCCAAGACGGACGGGCAGAGCGCCTGGCACGAGTACCCGGGCGTTGCGTATGTGCCCGACGTTCGTCTCGACAGCGGGATGACCGCGCAAGTAGTGCAGCACCACAATCGGATCACGTCAATAACCGTCGTCTCGCCCGGTCAAATTTACTGGACCTATACCCGCTATTGCTATGCCGGCGACGGCGATCTCTCGGGTGTGAGCTACGAGGTTCGCACCCAGCTGGGATGGGGCTATCGCGTCGAGGGAGCTTCGACGGGTGGCGCGTTCACCTCAAGCCTCCACGAGTTCTTTCGCACCAGGGATGGGAAGCCGATCGGAAAACCGGTGGGAGTAGCCGATGCTCCTGTCGATCTGCACCCAACCGTCTATCCCAGCCTGGGCGCGCTGCCGTTTGCCGCACTGCTGAAACCAGCCCCGAAGGCCCCTGGAAAGCAACCCGCGGCGACCCTGGTAAGCACGAAGAACTGAGGGTGTCGCAAGAGACTCGCCAAGAGCAGCACCTTTCGGAGGCCCACTCCGACCTCAACCGTCACGGTTGCAATTCCACGGCCATTTCGCTACCATAGCAAAGTGTGCGCAAGGATATCCCTGCGCCTGTCAATTGCACCACGGCTTTCAGGCATCGCCGGATCAAGGCTGATGCTCCCGCGAGAGCGGGTTGGTGAAAGCGGTGGGAGACGAGGGAACATGGCATCTGCCGGTAAGAATATTGCGAAGGCCCGCGCCGCTGTAACCAAGTCGGCGTATCCGCTGCCCGAAGCAGTCACTCTCCTGAAGCAAGTAAAGTACGCGAAGTTCGACGAGACGGTCGATCTCACGCTGCGCCTCGGCGTGGATACGCGGCACGCCGACCAGATGGTGCGCGGAACGGTCGTCCTGCCACACGGGCTTGGCAAGACAAAAACCGTGGCGGTGATCGCTACCGGCGACCGCCAGAAGGAAGCACAGGAAGCAGGCGCGGATTTCGTGGGCGGCGAAGAGATGGTGGAGAAGATCCAGAAGGAAAACTGGACGGACTTCGACGCGCTGATCGCTACGCCCGACATGATGAAGGTGGTGGGCCGGCTGGGCAAGGTGCTGGGACCCAAAGGCCTGATGCCGAATCCCAAGACCGGAACCGTGACCATGGATGTGGCCTCGGCGGTGAAAGAGATCAAGGCCGGCAAGGTGGAGTTTCGTGCCGATAAGACCAGCCTGGTGCACGTGCCGGTGGGCAAGTTGAGTTTTGATCCACAAAAGCTGATCGACAACGCAACGACGGTGATTACGTCGATTGTCCGTGCCAAGCCGGCTGCGGCAAAGGGCAAGTACATCAAGAGCACGACGCTGAGCTCGACGATGGGGCCGGGCGTGCCGCTGGATTCGCAGGTGGCAGACGCGGCGGGGAAGAAATAGGGATCAGGGGTCAGGGATAAGACGATTCCACGAGCAGCTTGAAATGGTCCCAGAGCGCTGGCTTGAAAGCGCGACAATTTTGATGAGGGGCGTCGGAGTTAAGGCGCGGGAGAGGCGGCAGCAGAAGTAGGGTTCAAGGCGGAACTCCAGGGTGTTGATCTCTGACCTTGAAACCTGAACCCTGCCGTAGCGGAGCGAAGGCGATGGCGATTTCGAAGGCGAAGAAGGCGGAAAAGATCAAAGGGCTGGCGGCAGAGCTGCAGTCCTCGACGACCGCAATTATCGGCACGTTCAGCAAGCTGACGGTGGCTAAGGATTATGAGTTGCGCAAAGTGATCCGCGAAGCCGGCGGCAAATATCGCGTGGTCAAGAACAAGCTGGCGGCGATCTCAGGCAGCGGTACGCAGGTTGAAGCGGCGCTGAAGGGCTTGAAGGGTGTGAACTCGGTGGCGTTTACGGCAGGTGATCCTGTGGCTCTGGCGAAGGTATTCGCTAAGTGGGCAGGCGAGAACCAGGCGGAATTTCAGTTCAAGCTAGGCATTGTCGACGGCAAACTGTTGAATGTAGACGAGGTCAAGGCTCTGGCCACCATGCCGGGCAAGGAAGAGATCTTTGCCAAGCTCCTGTACATGATCAACGCGCCGGCGCAGCGGCTGGTGACGGTTTTGAACGCCACGGGCCGGGATCTGGCTGTGGTGATTGGCCAGGGAGTGGAGAAAGAGAAATTCGCAGCGGCCTGACGTCCGCGGCCAGCTCTTAGCCCTCAGCTTTTAGCTCAAGACGTGCTGGGGCAGAGAGTGTTGGCGTAAGCGTGAAGAAGCTAAGAGCTAACGGCTAAAGGCTGATAGCTGTTTTGAGGTTTTGCCTGCCGAGGCAATCGGAGAGGGCGCTGGTCTGGCGCAACGGAAACTCTCTATTGCATGGGTGGCTGGGGTAACAAGAAATCAAGAACTTCGATTGGAGACGAACATGGCGGATATTGCACAGTTGGAAGAGCAAATAGTGAGCCTGAGCCTGCTGGAAGCGGCGGCTCTGGTCAAGAAGCTCGAGGAGCGGCTTGGCGTTTCAGCGGCTGCGGCAGCTCCGGTGGTGGTTGCCGGCGCGGGTGCCGGGGCAGCGGCTCCGGCAGCCGAGGAAAAGACCGAATTCCAGGTCATCCTGAAGGACGCCGGTGCCAATAAGATCAACACCATCAAGGCGGTACGAGAAATAACCTCGCTCGGGCTCAAAGAAGCGAAAGACCTCGTCGATGGCGCGCCGAAGGCCATCAAGGAAAATGCGACTAAGGAAGAGGCCGAGGCCATCAAAAAGAAGTTCGAAGGCGTTGCGACCATCGAAGTCAAGTAGTCGGTCAAACGGCACGAGACTTGCAAGGGGCACCGGGGCGCGCTATGATGAAGAGTGCGTGTCCCGGCGCTTTGATCGGTTGTTTGAGGGGAACCGGCAGTCGGGCGCGGGAAATAAGGGCGTGCATGGCACGCAGTTGTCAGGGTTCAAGGTCTTGAACTCGGATACAAGACGAAAGAAAAACTCATTGTGGTCAGCAGTTCGTCTCGAGGTCAGGCGAGGCGGCTGTTGAGGTTGGTTTGACAGCGGCAAGTCGCGGCGGATGCGGATTTGGCGATCGGCGAGGGCAGAGGAAAAGAATTCGATTGGGAGCACTAGCATTGAGCAGCGCTCGTGAGGAATTGCGTCCTTACGGGCCTCTTGTGTCTGCTACCAGCGCGAGCAACAAGTTTCTTGGGAGTCTCACGGGCAGTGCGTACAGTTCTCCTCTTCAAGCCAAACCCTGAAATTGTGATTCCGCGGGCGTGTCCGCGTCTTCCAGTTGTGCGCAGTCTAGCGCACCAGAACGATCGAGGCAATATCCAATACGCGTAATTGACGCAAATCTCACAGAACCCTTCTGACACGGGTTCAAACGCGGTGTGCCGGAAGTCGGAGTTCCGGCCCGCCGGCAGATGAGCAGGACATTCTTCGCCTGCTCCCAAGTATTTTCGATTCTTTCCGGATCCACACCGGCGCTGATGAGTCTCGAGCGCCGGCCCGGCGCGGCCACTTGAAACGAGGGCGGATGCCGGAACCCGAGAGGCTCAGGAGTGATCATGCCTAACGAGAAGCGCGCGATTCGCAGCCGGCTCGATTTTTCCAAGATTCCCACTGCCACCCAGATTCCCAACCTGATTGAAGTGCAGCGCCGCAGCTACGAGCGGTTTCTGCAGATGGACAAGTTGCCCAACGAGCGCGATGACTCGGGGCTGCAGTCGGTATTTGTTTCGGTATTTCCGATTACCGATTTCCGCGGCATCTCGCAACTGGATTTCGTCGATTTCTCGATCGGCAACTGGGAGTGCAAGTGCGGCCACCTGAAAGGCCTGCACCACCTGCGTACCGCCTGCGTGCATTGCGGTGCGATGGTCATCACCAATCCGTTTCTGCCCGGCGACGTGCTCTGCCAGAAGTGCGGGACCTACAACAAGAACACGCCGGACTTCTGCAACAAGTGCGGCGACCCGGTAAGCCTGCAGCTTAAGTATGACCAGCAGGAGTGCGAAGAGCGGGGCATGACCTTCTCTGCGCCGCTCAAGGTGACCGTCCGCCTCACCATCTACGACAAGGATCCCGAGACCGGCAACAAGACCATCCGCGACATTAAGGAGCAGGAGGTCTTTTTCGGCGATATTCCGCTGATGACGCCGAACGGCACGTTCATAGTGAACGGGACCGAGAGAGTGATCGTTTCGCAGTTGCACCGTTCCCCCGGCGTCTTCTTCGAGACCGCGAATAATCGCACCTATTTCCTGGGCAAGATCATTCCCTACCGCGGTTCGTGGGTGGAATTTGAGTACGACCAGAAGAACACGCTCTATGTCCGCATCGACCGCAAGCGCAAGTTCCTGGGAACGATTTTCTTGCGCGCGCTGGGGTTGCGCTCAGACGAAGAGATTCTCAAGACCTTCTACACCGTCGACCACGTGCACATTACGGATGGCAAATTGCAGTGGCAGGTGCAGCAGGATACGACGAAGAATACCCATCTGGTGGGCGTCAAGCCGGCGCATTCGATCCGCCACGGCAGCGAAGAAATTGCGCACGCGGGACGCAAGATCAATGCCCACGCGCTCAAAGCGCTGCGTGCGGCCCACATCGACCGTGTAGAAGTTGAGGCCGCCGAGCTCGACGGCGCGATGACCGCTGCCGATGTTGTCGACACCGAGAGCGGCGAGGTGGTTGTCGAAGCTAACGTGGAGCTGACGGCTGATCGCCTGCACAAGATCATGGCCTCGAACGCCAGGAGCTTCGAGGTATTCTTCCCCGATCGCGACGACGTGGGCAACATCATTTCGAATACGTTGAAGCGCGACTCGGTGCACAAGCCGGAAGAGGCGCTGATCGAGATTTACCGCAAGCTGCGGCCGGGTGACCCGCCGACACTGGATACGGCGACGGCTCTCTTTGAGGGCATGTTCTTCGATCCGCGCAAGTACGATTTTTCGCGCGTGGGCCGGCTGAAGTTCAACATCAAGATTCACGAGAATTCCGACTACGCGTCGGCGTCGTGGCTTCGCTTTGTCGAGGAGGAACGAAAGAAGGATGCGAGCAGGCATCTTGGACCTCTCGACCACCGGACGCTTGATTCCGAGGACTTCTATGTAACCATCCGTTACCTGCTCAAGCTGCGCAAGAACATCGGCGTGGTCGACGATATCGACCACCTGGGCAACCGGCGCGTGCGTGCGGTGGGCGAGCTGATGGAGAACCAGTTCCGCATCGGTCTGGTTCGCATGGAACGCGCCATCAAGGAAAAGATGAGCGTGTATCAGGAATTGAATACGGCCATGCCGCACGACCTGATTAACGCTAAGCCGGTGATGGCGGCGATCCGCGAGTTCTTCGGTTCATCGCAGCTCTCGCAGTTCATGGACCAGACCAACCCGCTGTCGGAGATCACGCACAAACGGCGTTTGTCCGCGCTTGGACCGGGTGGTTTGAGCCGCGAGCGTGCGGGATTCGAAGTACGCGACGTCCACCCGACGCACTACGGCCGCATCTGCCCGATCGAGACGCCGGAAGGTCCGAACATCGGCCTGATCAGCTCGCTTTCGTGCTTTGCGCGCATCAACGAGTACGGATTCATTGAGTCGCCTTACCGAAAGGTGAAGGACTCGAAGATCCTGGATTACGTGGAGATTGTGAACGCCGGCGAGAGCGGGCTGCGCGTGGGCGATCACGTTGAAAAAGACGAGGCTCTGCGCCTGAACGCGCAACTGAAGAAGGCGGGCAAGCGGGCGATCGACTGGATTCCCTACAGTTTCTATCTCTCGGCGTGGGAAGAGGACCGGCACACCATCGCGCAGGCGAACATTGAATTCGATGACAGCGGTCGCATTACCGAAGACCTGGTGAACGCGCGCCGGCAGGGCAACTTTGTCCTCGTGAACCGGGCCGAGGTGGACTATATCGACGTCTCACCGAAGCAACTGGTCTCGGTGGCCGCGTCGCTGGTGCCGTTCCTCGAGCATGACGACGCCAACCGCGCGCTGATGGGCGCGAACATGCAGAGGCAGTCGGTTCCGCTGCTGGCGGCCGAGGCGCCGCTGGTGGGCACGGGAATGGAAGGCGTGACCGCGCGCGACTCTGGCGCTGTGATCCTGGCCAAGCGCAACGGCATCGTGGACTCGGTCGACTCCGAGCGCATCATCGTGCGCGTTGAGGGCGAGCATCATCCCACGCAACTTTCGCGCGAGGTCGGATCCGACATCTATCAGCTCATCAAGTTCAAGCGGTCGAACCAGAACACGTGCATCAATCAAAAGCCTGTTGTTCGCGAGGGTGATCGCGTGGTGAAGGGCCAGGTGATTGCGGACGGGCCCTGCACTGAGCAGGGCGAACTGGCTCTCGGACGCAACGTGCTGGTGGCGTTCATGCCCTGGCGCGGCTACAACTTCGAAGACGCGATCCTGATCAGTGAGCAACTGGTGAAAGAGGACTACTACACCAGCGTGCACATTGAAGAGTTCGAGATCGAGGCGCGCGACACCAAGCTGGGTCCGGAAGAGATCACGCGCGATATTCCCAACGTGAGCGAGCACGCTCTGCGCGATCTGGACGAGAGCGGAGTCATCCGCATCGGCGCCCAGATCGGGCATGGCGACATCCTCGTCGGCAAAGTCACGCCCAAGGGCGAGACCCAACTCACTCCGGAAGAGAAGCTGCTGCGCGCGATCTTCGGCGAGAAAGCCGGCGACGTTCGCGACGCATCGCTCACTTGCCCTCCCGGGATCGAAGGCACCGTGGTGGATGTTCGCATCTTCAGCCGCAAGGGACAGGAGAAGGACGAACGCGCCAAGCTCATCGAGGCCGAGTACGTGGCCAAGCTCGAGAAGAACCTGGGCGATGAAATCCGGATTCTGACTGATGAGCGGTTGAAGCGCCTGGAAGCAATCCTGGGCGGCAAGGAAGTGCTTGCCGATCTGCACGACGAGCGCACCAACAAGCGCCTGATCACCAAGGGTGCGTTGCTGGACCGCGACACCATCGAGCGCATCTCGACCAAGAATCTGAAGCGCATCCGCTATAACGACAAGGATCCGCGGGTGAACGAGCAGATCGACGAGATCGAAGAGATGACGTCGCGGCAGATCGAAGTTCTGCGCAAGATCACCAACGAGAAAGTGGCCAAGCTGCAGAAGGGCGACGAGCTGCCTCCCGGAGTAATCAAGCTGGTCAAGGTCTATGTCGCCATGAAGCGCAAGCTCAGCGTGGGCGATAAGATGGCCGGTCGCCACGGCAACAAGGGCGTGATCGCGCGCATTCTTCCTGAAGAAGACATGCCGTATCTGCCCGATGGAACGCCGGTGGAGATCGTCTTGAATCCACTGGGCGTGCCAAGCCGTATGAATGTGGGCCAGATTCTGGAGACCCACCTGGGCTGGGCGGCTCATGGACTCGGCAAGAAGATCGCGGCGCTGGTGAAGCAGAATTCCGACGCAAACTATGTTCGCGAAGTGGTGACCAGGGAGTTTGCGGGGACGGCCACGCTGCGCCAGTTGCTCGAGCTTGACGACGAGATGCTGCTGCGGGTTGCCGCCGGTATGCAAAAGGGCATCTGGTTCGGAACGGCGGTGTTCGACGGCGCTCAGGAAGGCGAGATTAAGGCGTTGCTGGGCGCGGCCGGCCTGCCTTCATCGGGCAAAACGTTGCTCTTCGACGGCATGACCGGCGAGCAGTTCGAGCAGCCGGTCACCGTGGGCTACATCTACATGCTCAAGCTCTCCCACCTGGTCGACGACAAGATTCACGCGCGGTCGATCGGGCCATACTCGCTGATTACGCAGCAGCCGCTGGGCGGCAAGGCGCAGTTTGGCGGGCAGCGCTTCGGCGAGATGGAAGTGTGGGCCCTCGAAGCCTATGGAGCCGCATACATCCTGCAGGAACTGCTGACTGCCAAGTCCGACGACGTGTATGGCCGCACCAAGATTTACGAGGCCATTGTGAAGGGCGAGGCGGCGATCGAGCCAGGCGTTCCTGAGTCGTTCAACGTGTTGATTCGCGAATTGCAGTCACTATGCCTCGACGTGGAGCTGATCAAGCGCGCGGACATAGCGAAGAAAGCCCCGGTGCCGGAAGTGGCAGCCGTGGCTGATTAAGAGCAGCCTTCAGCTGTCAGCTTTCAGCCTTCGACTCGATCGAGGTTGAACTGACAGCCGAGGCACCAACAAAGGTTATCTGTTGGCCGAAAAGCACCTCAGGCGCGATAGAGCTGATTGCTTGAAGGCCGACAGCTGTTTTGAACCGCTTCCCGAACCGGGGAAGCCAAAAGCTAATAGCTAGAAGCTAGTAGCTGGGAAATTGGAGGGTCGCCTTGTTCCGTTCGAACCCGTTTGAGCTTACCAGCCCGATTACCGACTTTGATGCCATCCGTATCATGCTGGCCTCGCCCGAGAAGATCCGTAGCTGGTCGCATGGCGAGGTCACCAAGCCGGAGACCATCAACTATCGCACCTTCAAGCCGGAGCGCGACGGCCTGTTCTGCGCGCGCATCTTCGGCCCGGTGACCGATTGGGAGTGCCTCTGCGGCAAATACAAGCGCATGAAGCACCGCGGCGTGATCTGCGATAAGTGCGGCGTGGAAGTGACCGTCAGCAAGGTGCGCCGCGAGCGGATGGGCCACATCGAGCTAGCGTCCCCTTGTTCCCATGTCTGGTTCTTCAAGGGCCTCCCGTCGCGTATCGGTCATCTGCTCGATATTTCGCTGCGCGATCTCGAGGGCATTCTCTACTTTGAGTCGTACGTCGTGGTCGATCCTGGAGACGCACCGGTGCGCGAGCGCGAGATCATCAAGGACGAAACCCGGTTCCGAGAGCTCGATCAGCAGTTCCGTCCGTCCGGCTTCAAGGCCATGATGGGCGCTGAAGCCATCAAGGAATTGCTGAAGCGCGTGAGCGTGGATGAGCTGGGCATCGAGCTGCGGGAGCGCATGAAGACCGAGACCTCCGCGCAGAAGAAGCTGAAGTTTGCCAAGCGGCTGAAGGTTGTGGAGGCGTTCCGCAAGTCGGCCAACAAGCCGCAGTGGATGATCCTCGATGTGCTGCCCGTCATTCCTCCGGAGTTGCGTCCGCTGGTGCCGCTGGATGGTGGCCGTTTCGCAACGTCGGATTTGAATGATCTTTATCGCCGCGTGATCAACCGCAACAACCGGTTGAAGAAGCTGATGGATCTGCATGCGCCCGAAGTGATCGTGCGCAATGAAAAGCGCATGTTGCAAGAGGCTGTCGACGCTCTATTCGACAACGGCCGTCGCGGCCGCGTGCTGAGGGGCGCCAACAATCGCCCGCTCAAATCGCTAAGTGACACCCTGAAAGGCAAACAGGGCCGCTTCCGCCAGAATCTCCTCGGTAAGCGCGTCGACTACTCTGGCCGTTCTGTCATCGTTGTAGGACCGGAGCTGAAGCTGCACCAGTGCGGGTTGCCGAAGAAGATGGCGTTGGAGCTGTTCAAGCCGTTCATCTATCACCGGCTCGAGCAGACCGGGCAATGCACGACCATCAAGCAGGCCAAGGAAATGGTGGAAATGCAGGAGCCGGTGGTCTGGGACATCCTTGAGGAAGTGATCAAGGATCACCCTGTGCTGCTGAACCGCGCTCCCACGCTGCACCGCCTGGGCATCCAGGCCTTTGAGCCGGTGCTGGTCGAGGGCAAGGCGATTAAGATTCACCCACTGGTCTGCACGGCGTTCAACGCCGACTTCGACGGCGACCAGATGGCGGTGCACATTCCGCTGTCGCCGGAAGCCCAGATTGAAGCTAGCGTGCTCATGCTGGCTTCGCACAATATCCTATCGCCGGCGTCGGGCCAGCCGATCACCGTGCCTACGCAGGACATGGTGTTGGGGCTCTATTACCTGACCAAGGCAAAGAAGGGTGCCAAGGGTGAGGGACGCGTCTTTGCGAACACCGAAGAGATCCTGATGGCGTTGGAAGCGGGCGAAGTGGAGACGCTCTCGCCAGTGCGGCTGCGCTACACGGGCAAAGTGCTCGACATGACCACCGCGTACGACGATCAGGACTTGACCCATACCGATGCGGTTGACTTCGACAAAGAATACCTGTCGACGACGGTAGGCCGCGTGATCCTGAATGACGCGCTGCCGGCAGGCATGCCTTATATCAACGGCCTGCTCAAGAAGAAGGGCATCGGGCAACTGGTGAACTACTGCAACCAGAACCTCGGTCTCGAGGTGACGGTGGGCATGCTCGATCGCATCAAGTCTTTGGGCTTCCAGTACGCCACGCGCTCGGGTCTCTCCGTGGGCCTCGACGACATGGTGATCCCGGAGAGCAAGTACAGGGTTGTGGGCGAGGCCGACAAGAAGGTGATCGAGGTCCAGAAGCAATATATGGACGGCGCTATCACCAACGGCGAGCGCTCCAACAAGGTGATCCAGATGTGGTCGGCGGTTACGGACCAGGTTGCCGACGAGATGTTCTCAAACATGAAGCGCGCCGACGACGACGGCGCCATGAATCCCATCTACATCATGGCCGACTCAGGTGCCCGCGGTTCGAAGCAGCAGATTCGCCAGTTGAGCGGCATGCGCGGCCTGATGGCTAAGCCTTCGGGCGAAGTTATCGAAACGCCCATCACCGCAAACTTCCGGGAAGGGCTGACCGTGCTCGAATACTTCATTTCGACGCACGGTGCGCGCAAGGGCCTGGCCGACACGGCACTGAAGACGGCCGACTCAGGCTACCTCACGCGCCGGTTGGTCGACGTGGCGCAGGACGTGATCGTGACCGAGCAGGATTGCGGCACGCTGGAAGGCATCTATGTCGGCTCGATCGTGGAGTCCGGCGAGATCATCGAGCCCCTGCGCGACCGCATCATCGGGCGCGTGTCGCTCGAGAGAATCAAGGACTACGACGGCAACGTGGTGGTCGAAGTCAACCAGCCTATCGACGAAGACATTGCGTCGGCGATTCAGGGCGCGGGTGTGGAGAAGGTGAAGATCCGCTCCGTGCTCACTTGCGAATCGCGTCGCGGCGTTTGCGCGCTGTGCTACGGACGCAACCTTGGGTCGGGCCGGCTGGTGGAGTTGGGCGAAACCTGCGGTGTCATCGCAGCTCAGTCGATCGGCGAGCCGGGAACGCAGTTGACGATGCGTACCTTCCACGTGGGTGGCACAGCCAGCCGCGTGGCCGACAGGTCGCGGCTCGACGCCAAGAACAACGGCTTCGTGCGCTTCATCAACCTGAACACGGTAGAAAGCAAGGAAGGCGAGCTCGTCGCCATGAATCGCTCCGGATCAGTCGCCATCGTCGACGAGCGTGGCCGCGAAAAGGAGCGTTACCAGGTCGTCTACGGAGCACGCCTGCGCGTCAAGGAAGGCTCTCCGGTCAAGCTCGGCGAAGTGCTGGCCGAATGGGATCCTTACACCTACGCCATCCTGACCGAAATTGGCGGAACGGTGCAGTTCAAGGACCTGCAGGAGGGCATCACGCTGAACGAGGAGGTGGACGAAGTCACCGGCCTTTCACGCTGGGTGGTTGCCGATTCACCCGACGAGAAGCGACAGCCGGCCATCGCCATCAAAGGCGCCAAGGGCAGCAAGCGCTATCTGCTGCCGCGCGGCGCGCACCTGATGGTGCAGGACGGCGACGAAGTGGGTCCGGGTGATGTGCTGGCGAAGATCCCGAAGGAATCGACGCGCACCAAGGACATCACCGGTGGTCTGCCCCGCGTGGTGGAGCTGTTCGAGGCTCGCAAGCCGCGTGAGACCGCGATCATCAGCGAGATCGATGGCACGGTCCGCTTTGGCGAGGTCTCGAAGGGCCAGCGCAAGATTTACGTGACCGCCGATAACGGCGACGAGAAGGAATACTCGGTGCCGCGCGGCATTCACGTAAACGTGCAGGAAGGTGAACGCCTGAGGGCCGGCGATCCCCTGATGGACGGTCCATTGAATCCGCACGACATTCTTGCCGTGCTGGGCGAAAAGGAGCTGCAGGCTTACTTGGTGAACGAAATCCAGGAAGTCTACCGTCTGCAGGGCGTGGCCATCTCGGACAAGCACATCGAAGTGATTGTGCGGCAGATGCTCCGTTGGGTACGCATCGACGAAGTGGGCGATACCAACTTCTTGCTCGAACAGCAAGTCGATCGCTTCCGCTTCAGGCAGGAAAACGAGGAGGTGCTGTCCAAGGGTGGCCGTCCGGCGATCGGGCGTCCGCTGCTGCTGGGTATCACCAAGGCGTCGCTCTCGACCGACAGCTTCATCTCCGCTGCCAGCTTCCAGGAGACGACTCGCGTGTTGACCGAGGCCAGCATCAACGGTGCGGTTGATAACCTGCGCGGTTTGAAAGAGAACGTGATCGTCGGACGCTTGATTCCGGCGGGCACGGGCCTCGAGTACTACCGCAACGTGCAGCTCTCGCCTGAGCTCGAAGAGGCGGCGGCTCGTGTGCAACAGGAAGTGTCGGCGGAGATCGAAGCCGCCGAGCGCGAGCTGGAGATGATGCGGCAGGAAGGCGAGGCCGAGGAGATGGCGGCCGAATAACTATCCGCGGTGTGGCAGCCGTTTTTGTTTGGTTTCAGTGGAAGGCCCGGCGCAATGCCGGGCCTTTTCTTTATGGTGCGATCGGTAGAAGGAGCTTCGCTCGGGCTGCTCGGTTTTCGTTGATCCATCTGCTTGCGCGAGCGCCTTGGAAGAGCCGAAGCCGCAGGCTAGCCGCGCCTCTCCGACATGAAGCCCGGCTCGCTAGAGATTTTCGCGCCGGCGTATTTGGCGAAGTACATGGCAGCGTCAGCGGTGTTCAGCAAGGCTTCGGCGGTGCTTGCGTCTTCGGGATAGACTGCGACACCTATGCTCGCCGACCCTTGGAGAGCGAAGCCGTTGCCGACAAAGGGTTCCTTGAAGCAGGCGTCCAGGCGTTTTGCGATCTCCTCGACTTCGGCACGGTTACGCACATCGCGCACGAGGACCGCGAATTCGTCGCCCCCCAGGCGGCCGAGCGTATCCCCAGGGCGAAGCTGATGCTTCATGCGCTGGGCAACCTGCTGCAAATACGAATCCCCGACTAGGTGGCCATGTAGATCGTTCACCTGTTTGAATTTGTTGAGATCGATATAGATGACAGCGAAGATGCTCGCTGATCGACGTGCGTCCTCGATCATCGCGTCGAGGGTCTTCTCCAGCGCAAAACGATTTTGCACATCGGTCAGGAGATCGAACTCGGAGCGGTGCTTGAGGTCGGAGTAGAGGTGCGAGGTCTCGATAGCCAGGGTGGCTAGGCCGGCGGCCATGACGAGCGCCTCGCGCTCGAAGACGCTGGGCCTCGAGCGACGATCGAAGGCCGCAAAAATGACGGCATGTGGTGCGCCTGAGCGGGCGGCGATCGGGTATTCGGATGTGCGCAACGAGGCCGAGGGAAGCTGCGCGGGACGATTGCCGAGCGTAGTGCCATCTGCCATTCGGCACCAGCAAGGTGCGCCATTTAACCGGACCGAAACCAGCTCCGTGATGCGCTCCAGAATTTCGGATAGCGGCTCCGACGAATTGATGTCTTCGAGAATGCGCCCGCGTCGTTGCTCAATGTAGGCCAGCGAGCCGATTTCGCGGCGCATTCGGCGCTCAACCTGCCAGCCGCGTCCACCCAGGATCAGCAGGATCGCCAGAAGCAAACCCGCAACCATAATGGTGTGGCGCTCGTCGAACCAGTTCGGCCCCGAGAGGATTGTAATGGCCTCGGCCGAGCGGAGAAGAATGCTGAAATGGGCATTGTGCCGCAGTGGATTCGGGTCGTCGGGCATGCAGATTCCGGTGACCCGTACGCGAGCGCCAACCGGGATCTCTCTCATCTTGGGAAGCCCTCCATTTGGCGCGGCTGTCGGGTGCCGCAGCACCGCTGAAAACTCGTGCCCGTCGGCAGCCAGAACGTAAACGTCCTGCGTCACCTCGCGGGCGGAAACCGCGACGACGCCCTCGATCGAGACCAGATCGAACACGTGCTGGCTTTGGCCGAGCTGCTGCCATGTCGCCACCGTGGGAACCACCGGTTCCGTCACACCCAGATCGCGCACGTCGCTCGAGGTCAGATTCAGTGAACCGTAGCTCAGTCCCGGAAAGCCGGTCGCTTCGGCGCGGTCCCCGACCGATAGAGGCCCGGTACCTCGCGTGCTTACCCATATGCTGTGCGTCCCGTTCTGCAGCACTGCCGCCGAGCCGGGATCGTAGTACGTCACCACGCCGCTGATTTTGATCCGGCTGCTCCGGTCTTCCATGTGATAGGCGCTCATGATGCGATCAATCGGCGTTTCCGGTAGCGACCACGGGTTGGCGGCCGCGCGCTTCAGAACCTTAACGGCGGAGAAGTCTGGAACATGAAGCGCGACTCCAGTCTGCTCCCGTTTTCCGTCGAAGAATGCGCCGGCGACCCCCGTGACCTCGACCTGGGCGTCGAGCAGGTTGTCGGTCTCTTCCGAGCCGAGGCGTTCGACGATGGTTTCGATAATCCCGCCGTCCGTCAGGAGCCTCAGATGGGCACCCCGGCTCGTTTCGCCGGCTGGCGCTACATCAGGATCGGCTGCTCGAATCGTGGCGTGGACACTGACGAGGACGGAGTCGTACGTTCCGTTGATCAATTGGTCGAAGGTAGCTGCGATCGGCTTGGGTGTCTTGCCCTGGCCCAGAACGGCGATGGCGGTTGCGCTGACAAAGGGGCGGAAGCTTGGTGCGGTCGTGCCTTTCACGAGGACGCGGTCGCCCGGTTCCAAATGGAATCTGCCGGCGTTCCAGACGTAGATCCCGACTGAGCCGTCCTGCACGAACAGGTCGCCGCGGGTGGAATTGAAGTAGGTGACAGTCGCGGGGAATGAGACAGACAGTCCTTTGCTCGCCTCAGCATTGCTGAGGTCGTGGATGGCCTTCAGAGTGGTCAAGGGCGTCTGTGCAATTGCGGCAGATGCCGAAAGCATTGCCAGGAGAATTGCGGGCCCAATCAGACACTTCTCGTTCGAAATAACTCGGTTCACGCTTGCGATCTCTTGCTTTCGGCAATCTTCTTGCGCCGCGAACCAGCGCTTTCTCATCCGGTGCGCGATACACCGCCTTGATTTGGCACCCGGGGGCAAAATGGAGGAATCTGCTTGCCTAATCTTAACTATGTGGAAGTGATTGAAAATAGCACTTTTGGTGTCAGTTTACCTCCCTGATTCAGGACCGGACAACTGTCCCGAATTGGGGGTGACAAACCCTCCGGTTTGGTGCTTTGGTAGCCAAAGCGATTTTGATCGGGAGTCTTACACTGAGAAGAGGTCCAAATGTCGCACGATGAAGCATCTCCGTCCGGATCCGACCGCCGGCGAATGCCTCAGAGCATTGTCTCTCCGCTGCCGGGGCGCGGAATCCGGGTGATTGGGATTCCGTTGGACTTGGGTGCCAGCCGGCGTGGCGTCGACATGGGTCCGTCGGCGGTGCGTGTTGCGGGGCTGGAGGCCCGGCTCGAGGCTCTCGGCCACCGCGTGACCGACGGGGGCAATATCCGTGTGGAGATTGCCGAGACACGCGACCCGGGGAGCAAGAACTCACATTACCTGAAAGAGATCGCTGAGACCTGTACGCGCACGGCCGAGGCAGTGGTCGGGGCGCTGGAGGCGGGGATGACGCCGCTGCTGCTGGGCGGTGACCATTCACTCGCGGCGGGTTCGGTCTCCGGCGTGGCGGAGTTCTACCGCCGCCGCGAGCAGAAGATCGGTTTGCTGTGGATCGATGCGCATTCCGATATCAACACGCCCGAAACCTCGCCCTCGGGCAACGTGCATGGTATGCCTTTGGCGGCGCTGCTTGGTTTAGGGCCGGAGCCGCTGGCGAAGATCTTCGGTTATGCTCCGAAGATCTCGCCGGAGAATACGGTCCTGATCGGGGTCCGCGACATTGATATGGCGGAGAGGGAGAATCTGCGGCGCGCCGGCATGAGCGAGGTGTACACGATGCGCGACATCGATGAACGCGGCATGAGGACGGTGATGGAGGAAGCGCTGCGCGCAGCCGGCCGCGGAACAGCGGGCTATCACGTCTCGCTCGACATGGACTGGATCGATCCCGAGGAAGCGCCGGGAGTGGGCACGCCGGTGCGCGGCGGCGCGACGTATCGCGAGGCGCACCTGGCGATGGAGATTCTCGCCGATCACGGGCGGCTGCTGAGCTTTGAGATTGTCGAAGTCAATCCGGTCATAGACGAGCACAACCGGACCGCGGACTTAGCCGTGGAACTGGCGTGCTCAGCGTTCGGGAAGAAGATCCTTTGAAGGCAGGCAGCAAGGGAACGACGGTCCGGATTTGAACTTGCGACGTTGCCAGGCCACTTCTAGTCGCGGCTGTAGGTTGTGCGGTTCTTATCGGTCTGGCGCTCGAGTGCCAGCTCGATCAGCGTGGTAATCAGGTCCTTGTAGCTCATTCCTGTTGCTTCCCAGAGCTTCGGGTACATGCTGATTTGCGTGAAGCCAGGCATCGTATTCACTTCGTTCACGTAGATGCGGTGCTTGCCTTCCGGCTCCATGAGAAAGTCCACGCGGGCTAATCCGGAGAGGTCGCAAGCGCGAAAGGCCGTCACTGCCATCTCGCGTATTTTGCTTGTCTCAGAACGGCTTAGTTTGGCGGGAATGACGGGAACCGAGCCTTCTGAAAGATACTTTGCCTCGTAGTCGTAGAACTCTTTTCCGGGAACGATCTCACCCACCACGCTCGCCTTGGGATCGTCGTTGCCCAGCACGGCCACTTCAAATTCACGAGCGCGACCTTTTCTTCCGCCGACACCCTGCTCCACGATGAGTTTGCGATCGTATTTTGCGGCCAGCGTAAGCGCCGGCCCGAGTTCCCGGCGATCGTGCGCCTTGCTGATTCCTACCGACGAACCGAGATTGGCCGGCTTGACGAAGACGGGGTAGCGAAGCGCCCGCTCGACCTGACTGATGGTTTTGCGCGGCGACTTTTCCCAGTCAGACCGGAGCAGCGTCACATGCTTCACAATGGGCAGCCCAGCCTGGAGGAAGAGGCGCTTCATCACGTCTTTGTCCATGCCCGCGGCCGAACCCAGAACGCCCGAGCCGACATACGCGATTCCCGCCAGCTCGAACAGGCCCTGAATCGTGCCGTCTTCGCCGAACGTGCCGTGCAGAACAGGAAAAACGACATCGAGAGGTGACTGGCCGACCAGGGATTGGCCGTCGACGGACCGGTCCGGACGCCGGCTTTGGTTGAGCGCGGCGGCGGGGCGAGGTTCGGGCGCGAGCAGAGTGGGGATGCCCTCGTGGAGCAGCTTTGCTCCCGGCGTCGCCTCGGGATCGCCGGCGCGCAGGTGGCGGCCAGTGCCGCTCGACTCGCCGTCAAGCAATCCCTGAGCATCGGCGGCCGCCAGCCAGCGCCCTTCCTTGGTGATGCCAATGGGCGTTACATCGAACTTGTCGCGATCGATAGCCTTCAGAATCGAGGCCGCGGAAAGCAGCGACACCTCATGTTCGCCGCTCTTGCCGCCGAAGATCACGCCAACTCGTAATTTCCTTATCGCCGGAGACTGCGAGACTTTTTTCATGTGCAAGTTCTCTCTTATTCAGTCTAGTGCTCAGGGATGGCAGATCGATCCGAGGCCACGGCAAAGGAACATGAGGAGATAGCTGCGCGGGGCAGGGAACAGCGCAACCCATTTTGGTGTCTAACTTCGAAGGGTCCAGTGTGCGAGGCGGAAAGCACTCTTGCACGCGATGGCGAGTTGCGAAGCGGCCGTGAACGGCGGCTCTCGCAGAGATCGGCCGATTCCTGGCCTGAACCTTGTATTCTGTTTGCCGGGGAAAACTCGAATGACATTGCTCGATGCTCCGAAGTTCGATGTGGCGCGCGACAAGCGAAACACTCTGCTGGTGCGCCTGGCCGTGGCCGCGGTTCTGGTTCTCTTCATTGCGTATTGGCTCATCTCGAGCCGGCCGGTCGACTGGCCGTGGAACTGGAGCCATTACATGGTGGGCCGGGCCAAAGTGAACAAGTTCCTGACGGCGGTGGAAGCCAACGACCTGGCCAAGGCTTACGGCATCTGGATTAACGACAAGGACTGGCAGCAGCATCCGCAGCAGCATAGCTCGTATCCCTTCACGCGGTTCCAGGGCGACTGGAGCTCGACGAGCCCTGACAACGAATACGGGGCGATCAAGAGCCACCAGGTCGTTCTTGCCGGCCGCTATGGAAACGGCGTGCTGGTGGCGGCGTTGATCAACGGGCGCAAGAGCGATGCGCTGGACCTGGATTACGATCCATCGACCGGGCAGCTGAGCTTTGCGCCGCCGGGCGTGAACCTGTATCTGGGGCCGTAGAAGAGGGAGCGAAGGGCGTTCGGGCGGCGGTGCAAGGCCCGACTTCTGCCTGATGTTTATGAAATGTACAACCCACCCCCCCACCCCCCTGTCCGGGTAAGCGGTGTATCTAGAGGAACTTGAACTGCCGAGATTCCCTGGGTCTTTGATTCCAGATGAGTTAGAGTCCAAGACCTCTAAAATCCTGATTTCAAAGCGTCGGTGGTGCGGCGGGAATGGTTCGCACCGGTTTTGGTGCACGAGGCGATCTTGCTCCTTGACACCAAGAAAAATAACCACCGGTTACGAACCCAGTCCCGCGGTGGTTCCGGATCGCACAGGACTATTGTGCGCGTTTGCGGGAAATGATCCGCAATATAGACAAGAAATATTTCTGTGAAATGTCGGCAAGCGCAACTAAACCAAAAGCAATGGTCTAGAGGCGTCGTCGTGGGTGGCGACGGGCCGGCCGGAAGGGATGCGACTCTTGACGCGAAGAGTGGCGTGATTCGCGCGATTGTTCAGGATGACGGGTGCTGAGCGAAGGGGACTGAGGTATCCCACGTCTCAGAGTCGAGACGTGGGGCACCCGTGTTTGTGCTGGATGGAAATCGCGAAGGGCAACCGCAGATCCTCGCTCATCGCGCTTCGCGCGATTTCGTTCAGGATGACCGTGCTGAGCTAAGGGGGGCTGAGGCATCCCACGTCTCAGAATCGAGACGTGGGGCACCGACAGTTAGGGATATTGAAAGCGCATAACTTATTGATTCCAAAATGGCGCAAATGGCAGAGATAGCGCACAAGTGGGAGGCTCTGCCTCAATTTGCCACAAAAATCCCGTCCGCTGGCTCACTCAGATAGCCGAGAAGAAGTGCGAGGCAGGAGCGGAGATTCTCCTCGCTATTTGCCAACACGATCCCGCTTGTACAGACTCCACAGGTTATTGGCCAAACTCGTTATTGAAAGCATAGCCGGTCGTACGACCCCATAGAATTGAGCGCCTAGCCACATAACGCAGTGAACGCCTCAGCGAGCTAGCCGTAAGGCACGGAATCCTGCCCAATCTACCATTCCAGCAACGATGACGACGACGCAGTAAATCACTGCGTCGCCTCGGTGAATCGAGCAATCAATTGCGGGATTCTTAGAAGGGTGGACAGCACTTATGACTGCTGAGCCGACGAGCCACGCTGCCCAAAACGTGATCACTATCGCACCGGCAAGCGCGGCTCTCGCGGCAGATCGGGGTCTTAGATTCAAAGCGAACAGCGCACCACCAACCAGCAGCAGCAGCGGCCCCATCAGGGCCCCTCCGAACCAAAAGAACACACCGACCCAAGACTCAACCGTGGTGATCCCGGCCATCGCCAAGAAGAAAAACACAACGAGCGCAAGTCCGATCAGCCCAACAAGGGCCATCGTTAGGCCATAGAATACGCGCTTCACGCCGTTTCGTTCCACGTGGTCCCCGTGGACTATTCTACGAGGCCGACATGTTGCGATGGTTGGTCTGCTTCTCGAAACTCACTTTGCGCTAAGCACAAAATTGCCGCAAAAATTTAAGCGTGATCTCTAGCGCACTCATCTCAACGAGCTTGGCGCGCTATCGAGAAGTGGGGCACCCAGGTTTGTGCTGGATGGAAAGCGCGAAGGGCAACTGCAGATCCTTCGCTGCGTTCAGGATGACAAGTCTTCAAAGAAATCGGGGTGGGCATTTGGGTCAAGATTGGCTGCCTGTCCAATACTGATTCCAGAGTGGCGAAGGAGGGCCGAGGTATCCCGCGTCTCAGAGTCGAGACGTGGGGGTCACTGCGATCGCGGCGGAGTGTCGAATCGCCGGTTGGCATCGGGGATCACTGTCACGGGGAAGGTTTATGTGAAACAATGCGCGAATGCTCCATCTTCCAAGAATCATTCAAGGCGGCATGGGCGTGGGCGTATCGAATTGGCGCCTCGCAAACGCCGTCTCCCGGCTGTGCCAGCTCGGCGTCGTTTCAGGCACGGCGCTCGATACACTTTTTGCGCGCCGCCTTGCCGATGGCGATCCCGGCGGTCACATGCGCCGCGGGCTCGATGCTTTCCCCTTTCCCGAGATGGCGCGCCGCATCTGGCAGGAGCACTTCGTGCCCGGCGGCAAACCGGCCTCCAGCCCCTATTGCGCCATACCCATGCACAGTCTCCGCGAGCCGCGCAAACTGGTCGAGCTCTGCATGGTTGCAAACTTTGTCGAAGTGTTTCTGGCGCGCGCCGGCCACAAAAATCCGGTCGGCATCAACTATCTCGAAAAGGTGCAATTACCTCATCTTGCGTCGATCTACGGCGCCATGCTGGCGGGCGTGGGATATGTGCTGATGGGCGCGGGCATCCCGCTGCATATTCCCGGCGTGCTCGACGCCTACGCCGCCGGGCATGCCGCCGAGTATAAGCTCGCGGTGACCGGCGCCGGCAAGGATCAGGAGGCCATGATTCGCCTTGATCCGACCGATTATGCCGAGGGCCCCTTGCCCAAGCTGTCGCGGCCGCATTTTCTGGCCATCATCTCTTCCAACACGCTGGCAACCACCATGCTTCGCCGCGCCAACGGGCGCGTCGACGGCCTGATCGTCGAAGGCGCCACCGCGGGCGGGCACAATGCGCCTCCTCGCGGCAAGCTTCAGCTCACCGAGGCCGGCGAGCCGGTCTACGGCGAACGCGACCGGGTCGATGTGGCCGCCCTTGTTGATCTCGGGGTCCCGTTCTGGCTTGCAGGCGGCTACGGCCGCCCTGGCAAACTGCGGCATGCTCTCGAGCAGGGCGCCGCGGGTGTTCAGGTGGGCACGGTATTCGCGTTCACCCAGGAGTCCGGCCTGCGCGAGGATCTGAAAAGGACGTTAATCGCTCAGGCGGCCTCGGGAAACGCGGTTGTTCTTACTGATCCCAGGGTCTCACCCACTGGTTTTCCATTTAAGGTCGCGCAATTGGAAGGCACTTCTTCCCAAGGCGCCGTCTCTCAAGATCGCACTGCCGTCTGCGACCTGGGCTATCTGAGAGAGCCCTACACGGCGCCGGACGGCAAGATTGCTTATCGCTGCGCTGCCGAGCCCATTGCCGCTTACGTCGCAAAGGGCGGCAGGCCCGAGGAAACCGTCGGGAGGAAGTGCCTTTGCAATGCGTTGCTGGCCAATGTCGGTCACGCCCAGATAAGAGCTGACGGAACCGCTGAGCCGGCGCTTGTGACCGTGGGCGACGACATCAATACAGTCGCCGAATTTCTCATTCCGCCAGGCAACTCGTATACGGCCGCCGATGTCGTGCGCAAGCTGCTGGCGGACGCCGAGGTTGACGTCTCCTGAACTTGACCGCAACAATCTCTGCTTCTGCGCGCCGGTCAAGTAAACGCAAGCGTCATCAGCTCCGCTAAACCCGCTTCCTTTTCTGATCCCTGGCCCCTGAACCCTGATCCCTGGCGTCGCGCGCCCGCACCTTGAACCAGACCGGGGTCCCCTTGAACCCGAACGCCTCGCGAATCCGGTTCTCCAGGAACCGCTCAAACGCAAAGTGCAGCTTCACACCGCGGTCGGTGAACAGCACAAATGTAGGGGGCGCCACGGCTGCCTGCGTCATATAGAAGATCCGCACTCGTTTCGCCATGGGCACCGGCGCGCGCTGAAAATCGATCTTGTCGAGGAACCGGTTCATCTGCCCCGTCGACACGCGCTTCCGTCGCTCTTTGGCCACGCTGACCACCTCGCGGAGCACGCGCGTCATGTTCTTGCGATCGTGCCCGAGCGCCTCCAGCGCCGAAAGAAAAATCACCGGCGCATAATCCACATACTTGAGCGCTTTGCGCAGTTGCTTCTCGAAGATCTCGCGATCGGCCGGCGGCTTCCCGTCGGTTCGCGCGGTCGTCACCAGGTCCCACTTGTTCACGATGATGATGACGCTGCGGCCGCTCTCGTGCGCGTATCCTCCGATGGTCGCATCGCTCGCCGTCACGCCCTCGGTGGCATCGATCACCAGCAGCGCCACGTCGGCCGCCTCAAGATGGCGACGCGCCATCACCACGCTTAGCTTCTCGGCCATCAGCTTGGTTTTGCCCTTGCGCCGAATGCCTGCCGTATCGACAAAGCGCAGCATGTTGCCGTCGAACTCCACCACCTCGTCCACTGCGTCGCGCGTGGTGCCGGCAATGGGCGACACAATCGCTCGCGTGGTCCCCGTCAGCGCATTGAGCAATGTCGACTTGCCCACATTTGGCCGCCCGATGATCGCTACCGACGTCTCGCGCTGCTCAAACTCCCCATGCGTCCGCATCTTCTTCTTGTTGTTCGCATCGATCTCCTGGGCCTCGGGTTGCCCGGTCCTGGCTTCGGCAGGGCGGCGGGAACTGACCCCTGCCCTCTGATCCTCGATGCCTCGTTCTTCGTCCCTTTGTCCGCTTGTCCGCTTGTCCCCTATTCTTTCCGCAATCGCATCCAGCAGCTCGCCCACTCCCCGTCCGTGCTCCGCGCTGATCGCGTAGACATCTGCGATACCCAGCTTGCGAAAGTTCTCCGCCTCCGCGGCGAGCCCCTCGCCCTCCACCTTGTTCACAGCCAGGAACACCGGCTTGCCGCCGCGCTTTAGGAGTCTCGCCAGGTCGTAGTCGGGGCGCGCCAGTTCCGTCCGGGCGTCCACCACCATCACCAGCGCATCGGCTTCTTCGAGCGCCACTTTGGCCTGGTTGTAAATCTCCGCAGGGATCAGCTCGGGATCGTCAGGCACAATCCCGCCCGTATCCACTACCCGATAGTGCCGTCCTGCCCACTCATATTCGCCGTAGATGCGGTCGCGCGTAATCCCCGGCTCGTCGCCGACAATCGACCGCCGCGTCCCCGTCAACCGGTTGAAGAGAGTGCTCTTGCCCACATTCGGCCGGCCGACAATGGCTACCAGGGGAAGCACAGCAGCCCCGGTCTGCGTAGGTACAACCGATCTGCGATATGAAGGCAATGTGCCACTCCCTCTCTCAGCGCCGGACCGCGATGCCTGGCCGGCCGGCCCCTCTTATCCTATTGTCTCGTATAGAATTCTTCCGGCCATGATCCAGCATCGTATAGACTGGTTCAACTCGCCGATTCCCACGGAGGTTCGAAATATGCCAAAATTCGTCATCGAGCGCGAGATTCCGGGAGCCGGTTCGTTTTCACTCGAACAACTGCAGGCGATCTCGCAGAAATCCTGTTCTGTGCTACAGAATCTCGGGCCCCAGATTCAGTGGCTGCAGAGCTTCGTTACCGATAACAAGATCTACTGCGTCTACATCGCTCCCAACGAGCAGATGGTTCGCGAACATGCCAGCCAGGGTGGCTTCCCGGCCAACAGCATCGCCCAGGTTCGCCGCGTCATCGACCCCACCACCGCCGAAGTCTGATCTTACAGACCCCGTCCGGAGGTCCGTCCATGTCGTTTCTCCACGACCTGAAAATTGCCCTACGTTCGCTGACGCGTGTCCCTGCTTTGTGGATCACGATCGCCTTCACCCTTGCCCTGGGTATCGGCGCCAATGCCGCCATCTTCAGCGTGGTCCGCGCCGTGCTGCTGCGGCCGCTGGCCAATCGCAACGAGAGCCAGCTCCTGTACCTGCGGCAGAGCGCGCCGGGCATCGGGATACCTAACGCAACCTTCTCGATTCCCGAGATCCACGACATCGGCGCCAACCTCAAGACCATCTCGCAACTGGCCACGTTTTCTGAGATCGACTTCACCCTCGTCGGCCTCGGCACTCCACGCTCGATTCCGGCTGGCGTCGTCGATGGCAATTATTTTCAGGTGATGGGCCTCAGCCCCGTGCTTGGCCGCCTGCTGACTCCGGCCGACGACGGCCCCAACGCCGCCGGCGCCATCGTGCTGACCTATAAGTTCTGGCGCGACTCGCTGCACTCCGATCCCGACGTGCTCGGCAAAGTGGTTCGCCTCGAGAGCTATAGCGGCACGCGCACGGCAGCCGTGGTTGGCGTGCTTGAGCCCTCGGTTCCATATCCCGTGGCCACCGAGATCATCGCCAACGTGGTGACCAGTCCGCATCATCTTTCGGCCACCATGGTTCAGGGACGCGAGCACCGCATGACCGAAGTCTTCGGGCGGCTCGCCCCCGGCGCCACGCTCGAACAGGCGCGCGCCGAACTGAATACCGTCCACTCCGCCATGGTCTCGGCGCATCCCGAGGTCTATAAGCCTGAAGACCACTTCATGATCGCCGTCACGCGCATGCACGACCAGATTAATTCGCGCGCGAATGCAGTTTTGTGGGTGCTGTTTGCGGCGTCGGGTCTGCTGTTCGTGATTGCCAGCTCCAACGTGGCCAACCTGGTTCTGGCACGCACCGTGCGCCGCGAGCCGGAACTGGCCATCCGCGCAGCGCTCGGCGCCAGCCGGGCGGTTCTGCGCCGCAGCCTACTTGCCGAGAGCCTGGTGCTCTGCGGCAGCGGAGCGGTGGCTGCGGTGCTGCTGGCGGTACCGATGGTGAAGGTGCTGGGCCACTATGCGCAGCGCTTTTCGGTGCGCGCCGCCGACCTCACACTCGATTCGAGCCTGCTATGGTTCGGGGCCGGCCTTGCCGTTGTTGCATCGTTCTTTCTGGCCTACGTTCCCAGGCTGCCCTCGCCCGATGCGCCGTCCAACAATCTGACTGCGCGCGGCGCGCGCGTCACCGGCTCGAGCAACCGCAAGCTGCGCATCTTCGCCATCACCCAGATTGCCGCGTCTTTCCTTTTGCTCACGGGCGCCTGCGTGCTGATGAAGACCCTCTATGTTCTGGAACAGACGCGCCCGCCGTATGACTCAGCCAATGTGCTCGCCGTCAACCTGCCGGTGATGAACTATGGCAAGACCCCCGCACAGGTCAGCGAGTTCTATCGCGACATCAAAGAGCGCGTCGCTGCGCTGCCCGGCGTGGAGCAGGTTGCCGAGGGATTCAACGTACCCTGGCGCGGCGACCAGACCGCAAACATCAGCTTTCAATTTGCCGCGCAGGGCGCCCACCGGAGCGGCGACGGCAAAGACGAGTTTCGCGCCGCGTTTCGCTCGGTCTCGCCGGGATTCTTCGCCACCATGGGGATTCCGATTCTGGAGGGGCGCGACTTTAATGGAGGCGATCGCGATGGCAACGAGCGCGTCGTCATCATCAGCCAGAGTCTTGCCAACCAGCTTTATCCCGGGCAGGACGCGGTGAACCACACCATGTGGTGGACCGACGGCGTCATCAAGTTCATCGGGATCAGCCCCGAGCCACGCCGCATCATTGCCGTGGTGCCCGACTTTGATGATGAAAACATCATTTCCCAGCCGGCCATGACCATCTATCAGCCCGTCGATCAGGAGTGGGTCAGTGGCAGGCTGTTCGTGCGTGCGCACCAGGATCCGTATGCCCTCGTGCCCCCGATCACCTCGCTGATTCACACCATGTCGGCCGATCAGCCGGTTGAGCGGGCAACCACTCTGGGAGATATTCGCGCCGAGGTGCTGACGCCCGACAAGCTGAATGCCATCGTCTTCGGCGGATTCGCGGCCGTGGCTTTGCTCATCTCAGTGGTTGGCGTGGCCGGCGTGCTGGCATTCTCAGTGAGCGCGCGGACTCGCGAGTTCGGCATCCGCATCGCGCTGGGCGCGCAGCCCGCGAATATCATCTCCAATGTGCTCGGCGACGGGTTGCTCATGGCGGGGATTGGAGTGGGCTCAGGCCTGGTGCTCGGCATTGCGCTGACCCGCCTGGCTGCGAGCTACATCGCTGCCGTCGATCAGCCGGGAGCGCTGGCGCTGGGCGCCTCGGCGGTGGTTATTCTCGCCGCTGCGGCCATCGCGTCGGCGGCTCCGGCAGCGCGCGCCGCAACCGTCAACGCCGTCGATGCCTTGCGAGCCGAGTGAGACGCAGGCCGCCCCGGCTGCGAGCCTGTCCCGCCTCACTCACTATCATGGAGTGAGAACTCTTTCGCTCCATGTCCTCCTCCACGTCAACCCGCACCCTTCCTTCGCTCCACGAGTTCTTCGCGCCGGGCGGTATCCTCGCCCAATCGCCGCTGCCTTACGAATATCGTCCCGGCCAGCTTGAGATGGCCAAGGCGGTCGAGCGCGCTTTCGCCGAGCGCCGCCATCTCATCGTCGAAGCCGGTACCGGCACCGGCAAAACCCTCGCCTACCTGCTGCCCGCGCTGCGTACCGGCCAGCGCGTCATCGTCTCTACGGGAACCAAGGCCCTCCAGGACCAGCTCTACTTTCGCGACATCCCGTTCCTCGAAACCCTCCTCGGCGACCTCCACGTCTGCTACATGAAGGGCCGCGCCAACTACCTTTGCCGCCGCAAGCTCTTCGCCCTGCGGGACCAGCCGGTCTTGTCGGGATTGGAAGAGATCGACGAGTACCAGCAGGTCGCGGAATGGGAAAAGACCACTGAGACCGGCGACCGCGCCGAACTCGCCGGCCTGCCAGAGACCAGCCTGCTGTGGCAGAAGCTCGACGCCCGCGCCGACAACTGTCTCGGGACTACCTGTCCCGATTACCGCCGCTGTTTCATCACCGAGATGCGCCGCCGCGCTCTCGAGTCCGACATCATCATCGTCAATCACCACCTCTTCTTCGCCGATCTCGCCGTCAAGCGCGAAGCGGCTGCCGCGCCCGACGCAGGCATCCTGCCCGAGGCCGCCGCCGTCATCTTCGACGAGGCTCACGAGCTGGAAGAGGTTGCCTCGAGCTACTTCGGCCTCTCCGTCTCCAACACCCGCTTTGAAGAGCTCGCGCGCGACATCGACGTGCTCCTCCGCGGCAAAGAAGGTTCAGCCGGCATCCCCATCGCCACGCAACAGCTTCGCGAGCGCGCCCGTCTGTTTTTCGCCGGCCTGCCCCACGAAGCCGACGGCCGTCATCCCTTCTCGAACCGTGAGGAGTTCCTTGAGACCTCCGGTGATCTCTACCTCGGCGTCCGCTCTTCGCTGCGCGTCCTCGAAACCGAGATGGAGCGGCTGGGCGAAGTGGACGAAGCACCCGGGCTGGGAAAGCGCGTCGCCCGTCTTCGCTCCGAGCTTGAGTTCCTTCTCGAATCCAACGCCAACAACATGGTCTATTGGATCGAACGCCGTGCCTTCGGTACTGCGCAGCCCGCAGACTCGCTCCAAAGGGCTGCCCCACGCAGTAGCCAAAGGGCTGCGGTGCGCAGCACCCTTCAGGCCACCCCTATCGATGTCTCCGAACTTCTCCACGAGCTGGTCTTCGAACCGATCCCTACGGTTGTTCTGACCTCGGCCACGCTCACCGTACAGGGCGGCTTCGAACATCTGCGCCGCCGCCTTGGCCTGGCTGAAACCCGCGAGCTCGTCGTTCCATCACATTTTCGCTACGGCGAACAGGCGCTTCTTTATCTGCCGCCCGAGATGCCCGACCCGCGCTCGCCGGAATTCGTCTCTTCCGCGGCGCGCTGCATTGAGCGCGTCCTCAACCACTCGCGTGGCCGCGCCTTCTGTCTCTTCACCAGCTACTCGCAGATGCGCGCTCTCTACGAGCTCCTTCTCCCCGTCCTCGATTACCCAATCCTTCTCCACGGCAGCGCTCCGCGCCGGGCCCTTTTGGACGAGTTTCGTGCGACGCCGAACTCCGTTCTCTTCGGCACCTCGAGTTTCTGGCAGGGGGTCGACGTCCAGGGTGAAGCCCTCAGTTGCGTCATCATCGATCGTTTGCCCTTCGCTGTTCCCTCCGATCCCGTCGTCCAGGCCCGCATGAAGGCCATCGAAGAAAATGGCGGCAAGCCGTTCTTTGACTACCAGGTCCCCGAAGCGGTTCTCACTCTGAAGCAGGGCTTCGGCCGGCTGATCCGCTCGCTTTCCGATCGCGGCGTGCTGGTCCTGCTCGATCCGCGTATCCGGACCCAGCGCTACGGCCAGACCTTCCTGCGATCGCTACCGCCCTATCGCATGACCACGACGATCACCGACGTCGAGGCGTTCTTCGTGAACGGCGCCGCGTCGCACCATCGCCAAGGCGCTTAGCGGCGGGTGAGTTTGAGTGCGCACCATTCACTTCATTGCCAAAGCCTTGTGGCGGCGATCGGGAAGCCTTTCGATCGCCAAACCTGAAGCCTTCCCCCTCCGCAGTGACCAAATCAACCCTGCTGCCACCAAAGACGCATTGAATCCCTTCCGCATTCCGTTTCTCATAGATTCTGGAAGAGTCTAAGCATCCGATTATGGCTCGTGCCGGACGCCCGGAGGAGAGCCCGCCAGAGTCGCGTCACCCCGCCAACGAAAGCTAAAACGAGGTCCAACGAAAGAACATGCCTGCCTTCAGAACCCTTCTTGCTCGCGTGGGATTGACAGAACGCCGCAGGGAACGCCGCGTGGATGCCCGCGGACTCACTGTCTCCTACGCTGGAAAGCCTGAGCAAGAGCGGGCGAAGATCGGGAACATCAGCCCCATTGGGCTCTACCTGATTACGGAAGATCGTTGGCGCCCTGGAACAACGGTCCTGCTCACTTTAGGCGAAAAATCCAGTTTTGAAGACACCCCTCGATCGCAAGTCAGGCTCTGGACCCGGTGCGTCCGTACCGACCAGGGCGGCGTCGGTCTGATCTTTGCGCACTCACACCTCGACCCGGGCAAATGGCTTCAGGCTATGTCGTCAGCGCCATCCCTTATCGCTGAAAACAGTGCCGTCCATCTCTTTCGTTTCACTAGGGCGTTAGCCTTTCTCTCTCACATCGCGCCAACTGCCGAGAACGATGTTCTCGACCTCATGACCAATTACCTGGGCCGCGAGGGAACCGAGAGGGCTATCGAGGTCGCGCTTTTCGCCGATGACATTTTGGAGTCTCAGAACTGCCCCAGCAGGAGGAACATTCCTCCCAGCCTTGTTTTGCGGATCCTCGGATTGGCAATGGACGCCGAATCTGCGGAAACGCGAGAATTCTGGGCGCGGCTGCTGGCGAGCGCCTCACTGCAGGATTCGGTCGACGACCTGAACCTGACCCTCGTCGACTTGCTCTCCAGGTTCGATCTGTTCCATTTGCGTGTCCTCTTCGCTGCCTGGATTCAGGCAAACCAGGCACCTACGTCGTCTCACGAAGCGTATTACCCTGTGGAAAAGATTCAAAAGCTTGCCGGAGTCACGATTGGCGATCGAATCGAATCCATCGTTTCAAATCTCCACGAAGCCGGCTTGCTACGGAAAACTGCGAAACCCCTCATGTTTGGTCGGCTCACCGAGGTCAACGTGTCCCTCCGGGATCTCGGGCTGAAGTTCTGCCAGCGCTGCTTCGGGCGCCTTCGGGAAGATCGATGGGATCTGCCCTTCGCGGAGCAGTATGTCCCCCTGGACTGCGACGAGAGCTTGTCGGCAGTCAAAAGCGGGTTGACCGACTCCCTCGTTCAACAGGCACGGGCCATTTGGCAGGCTCCCTCGTAGTCCTCGTCGACTGAAGATGCACCGATTTAACCCGCACACGAATAAAGGCACCCACCCTGGCTGAGTCAGCTTAGGGGCTAAAGTGAGTGCACGTCCCGGTTCCGGTCGGATCACCACCTACCGGGAAGTTCGCCGGATTTTCCCTGGCCGATCATCTCTGGACGGGCCCGTCGGTTACACTCCTGATGGGTCGCCTCGTCTCATCCCCTCAAGAATCGTGAACGGAGAAAATCAGATGACCACAGCCTTCCGCTTCCTCGGTCTGCCTACCCTTATGCTGTCTACCGGAGAAACCACTGGCGGCGCCTTCGGGCTGCTCGAACACTGGGACATTCCGCCTGGCTGGGCGTCGCCCTACCATACCCACCATCTTGAAGACGAGGCTTTCTACATTCTCGAAGGCGAAGTGGCCATCGTCTCCGACGGCAAGTGGTTGCTCGCGGGAGCCGGCTCCTACGTCTTTGCGCCACGACTTATTCCTCATGGCTTCAAGATCGCGGGCACGGCTCCCGCAAGGATGCTCCTGCTCTGCTCGCCGGCGGGATTCGAAAATTTCGTTCTGGCTCAAGCCATCGACATGGCCGCGCCGCCGGCTCCTCCCGACATGGCCAAGCTCATGGAGCTTGCCGCGAAACATCGTATCGACATCCTTGGCCCGCTTCCGGAACAGCCCGCAACTATCGAGCGCCTGCGAAGGGACGCTTAACGGGATTCCTTCGTAACGCAGGAGGCGAACGACGCTGGCTGAACTCTGTCTCCGCCTCTCGCTGGACCGATACCACTAACCGGCGTCGAAGCCTTCATCGAGAAGCGATCTTCGGCTTCTCGGCCTTGGCAGCGGCCTCACTTCACCAGCTTGCTCTCCCACACTTTTCCTAGCAGCGTTTTCAGTTGCGCAAAGTCCTTCTTTCCCAGCTCCGCGGTCCATTCGCACTCAATTTCGTGAAGCACTTCATGGGCTCTTGCCCATGCGGCATGGCCGCGCTTCGTGAGGTGAACAATTCGTGCGCGGCCCTCGTCGGACGAACCGGAGCGGACAAGATAACCCGAATCTTCGAGGCTCCCCAGCAGGCGGTTCATCGCCTGCTTGCTCATTCCCGCGCGCTCGGCAATCACACCGGGACGCTCTCCATCGGGGCCAGGATACCGGAAGACCGCGATGTGCGGCAGGCTCAGCTCAGTGAACCCCGCCGCATTCAGTTCGCGAACGATGCGCCGGTGAATGGCCTCGGAGGGAACGCGAAGCATCGCCCCGATCAGCATGTTCTTTGTTTTCACCGGCGGCTTTTCTACGAATAAAGTCATTGACACGCTCCGTAAACTATGTTTACTATCATCTCACAGTAAACATAGTTTACTAAATAGGAGGTTCGAATGGTACAGCAAGCTCTTGACCGCATCGCCGATTCCCCCGGCGAAACCACTTCGCAAGGCTCCGCGCAAACCGCTGCGCAGCAGCGCAACCGGGTCCGCCATACGCCCGCAGGCGCAGGCCCCGCCTACTGGGGTTTCGCTGGGCTCATGACCTTTCTCGTCACCGGCGAGCACACCGGCGGCGCCTTCTTCCTGGCTGAAATCTCAGTCGCACCCGGGGCAGGCACGGCGCCGCACATCCACAGCCGCGAGGACGAGTCATTTCAGCTCCTCGAAGGCTCCCTCACACTCCAGGTCGGCGGGAATACAATCACTGCATCGGCCGGCGATTTTGTCTTTCTTCCCCGCGGACTCGCTCATTCCTTCAAGAACACCGCCCAAGGTTCAGCGAAAGCTCTGGTCCTCACCACGCCGGCTGGTCTTGAAGGTTTCTTCGCTGAAGTTTTTGAACCTGCTCTCGATCGTTCCGCGACTCCGCCCCCGCCGAGCAGAGAACTGATCGCGCGCGCGCAAGCTGCATCTCAGCGTTACGGGCTTGAGCTTCTTCCCCGGGCGTAATGCCCGCCAAAGCAAACCGCAAGCAGGAGGTCTCCATGACACTCGAAGCCGTCGATCTAGCCGTAAATCCAGCAGAAGAACTGATACGCCTCGGCCCGCTCGCTATACGATTCCTCGTCACCGGCGAGCAGTCATCCGGTACCGTCGCGATCTTTGAAGTCAGCGTGCCCGCAAAGGAGCGCCTTATGGCTCCGGCGCACAGCCACAACCACTACGAGGAGACCATCTACGGTGTCGATGGCGTAATGACCTGGACTGTAGATGGCAAACAGATCGATGTGGGGCCCGGCCAGGCACTCTGCATTCCGCGGGGCGCAGTCCACCGGTTCGACAATAACGGCGCTCAGGACGTGAAGGTGCTATGCGCCGTCACGCCTGCGGCTATTGGCCCCCAGTTTTTTCGCGATGTTCGCAGCGTCGCGGAGGCAGCGGCCGGCGGGCCTCCCGACAAGGCCAAAATGGTCGAGGTCATGCTTCGCCACGGCCTGACGCCTGCACCGCCTCCCCCGCAGAACTAGCGGGCCGGTGTGTGGCCTGGACCCCAGGCACACACTTCCTACTCCACGCCTCAGCTGGGCACGGGCGGAGAGAACCCTCAGAGAGACCGGCGGCTTGCAGCCGGTCTCTCATCTCTGGGCTCCGATCTCTTGTCTCTGTTGTTCTACCGCTTGATCGCCGCCATCACTTCGCCGGCCTCAGCGTCTTCCAGACAGGGAGTCACCATGAACTCCAGCAGATCGTTCCAAAACGACAGCCAGCCAAATAGCGCCTTTGCATCGTCCGTCTCAGCGATTAGCACACCCACGCCCCCTGTCCCGTGCCAGCGTCCCAGCATCTTCACACCCGCCGGAGGGGGCGCACCGGTCGATAGAAACCGTGCTTCTGCGCTGGTGACGCTGCTCTTGGGAATCTTCCAACTCACGATGAACTTCATTTGACCTCTCTCCTTGTTCTTGTCTTTGGGGAAGGTTGAGCCCAACCGAGTCTACCAGCCGCGCATCGCTGCGCGATACGACCTTCTGTTCAATTCTTCCGGCTCTCCGCATTTCCCCGGTTCCCTTGTTTCCCGCGCCCTTGCTCTTCCGCTATCATCGCCTCATCTCATCACTGACCACTGACCACTGACCACTCCCATGCCTCCCAAACTCAGTGCAGGAATTCTGCTCCACCGTTCTCACCCCGGCCACCTCGAGGTCTTCATCGTCCATCCTGGTGGCCCCTTCTGGAAGAACAAAGACCTGGGCGCATGGTCATTGCCCAAAGGCGAATATGCAGCAGGGGAAGATCCGCTCGACGCCGCGAAACGTGAGTTCCATGAAGAAACCGGCTTCACGCCACCCCAGGGCGACTACGTTCCCCTTGGCGACCTCCGCCAGCCGAGCGGCAAAGTCGTCAGCGCGTGGGCAGTCAAGATCGATCGCGATGTGGACTATCCCGCCGATCAAATCCGGAGCAATCTGTTTTCCATGGAATGGCCGCCCAAATCCGGACGCATGCAGGAATTCCGCGAGGTCGATCGCGCCGCCTGGTTCCCGCTCGCGGCCGCTCGAGAGAAAATCCTCCCCGGCCAGGCCCCATTCCTCGATCGGCTGGGGGCACATCTGCGTTCCTTCTGCCGATCCGACTAGAATCTGGCCATCGCGCCAACCTCGCCAACTCCGCCAGCCCCAGCTAACCCCGCACCCCGCCTCACCATATAAACTCCATTCCAGGCAGCCCGCCGATCTCCTTCAGGAGTTTCCATGTCTGAGCCCATCCACTCCGCCAAAGTCGCCATCATCAGGAATGGCCCGTATCGTGTCACCGGCGCACCGCCGCTCTCCAAACAGATCATCGGCGTCAACAAAGAAGGCGAATCGGAGCGATGGGAGCAGGGCGACACCGTTCCCACACCCGAGGCCTACTCCCTCTGCCGCTGCGGCCACTCCAAGAACAAGCCCTTCTGCGACGGGACCCACAAGCAGATTCAATTCGACGGCACCGAGACCGCTTCGCGCGAGCCTTTCGCCGCACAGGCCAAGATCTACGACGGCCCCGCCATGCAGCTCGCCGACGTCGAAAGCCTCTGCGCCTTCGCGCGCTATTGCGATCCCCACGGCCAGGTCTGGAGCCAGGTCGAGCACACCGGTGACCACGCCACCCGCGAGCGATTCATCCGCCAGACCGGCAACTGCCCCTCCGGCCGCCTGGTCGCCATCGACAAACACACCGGCAAAGCCCACGAGCCGGATCTTCCGGTGTCGATTGGATTGGTAGAAGATCCCGCGCAGGAGTGCGCTGGGCCCGTCTGGCTGCGCGGCGGCATTCCCGTCGTCTCCGCCGAAGGATTCGAGTACGAGGTCCGCAACCGTGTCACTCTCTGCCGCTGCGGAGCCTCCAAGAACAAGCCCTTCTGCGATGGCTCGCACGCCACCATCAAATTCCGCGACTGAGCCGGTCAGGGGCGAGGTTTCAGCGATCAGAGATACGAGATCCTCTTTTTCTACTTCCCGCAGGTAGCCGCTGAAAGCTTACGCTGATAGCTGACAGAGGCTAACCCCGCTAACTCCGCTAGCCCAGCGGTCCCGCTTTCTTGCCAATCTATGCACCCCTCCCGGCTCTGTCGTTGACTGCCGTCCCTGCCCCTCGTCTAAACTCGGTAAGCAGTTGCAAACAGCGCCTTCCCGGAACGTCTCGGAGCTCCAGTTCAATCACCCGCGACGGCAACATCGCGGTTCACCTGGAGGGCAGTATGACGCCACGCCGCTTCGTCCTCTTTCTCCTGCCGGTCCTTCTCTCTCCTCTCTCGCTCCAGGCCAGCGGCCCCACCGGAACCATCACCGGCACCATCACCGATCCCAGCGGCGCCGTCATCCGCAAAGCGCACGTAGTGGTGCGCAACGAGGGCACCAACGCCATCCGCGAAGCGCAGAGCAACGACGATGGCGATTACACCGTCGCTCTGCTGCCTCCGGGCCGATATCGGGTCACGGTAGAAACCGCCGGTTTTCGCCGCAGCATCATCCAGGGCGTCATCCTCGACGTGGACCAGACGGTGCGCGTCGATTTTGCTCTCGTCGTCGGCGCCGTCAGTGAAAGTGTCGACGTCACCGAAACCCCTCCCATCATTCAGGAAGACACCTCTACCCTGGGCCAGGTCGTTAACAACCGCCTCGTCCAGGATCTGCCTCTCAACGAGCGCAACTTCCTTTCCTTCGCGCTCCTGGTGCCCGGCGCGGCATTGCCCACTCAGGGTTCGCAAAACTCCACCGAAGGAGGCGCGCTCAACGTCAACGGCGCCCGCGAGCAGTCCAACAACTTCCTCCTCGACGGCGTCGACAACACCGATCCCTACATCAACCAGTACGTCGCGCTTCCCTCGGTCGATGCTATCCAGGAATTCAAGGTGGAATCGGGCGACTACTCCGCCGAGTACGGTCGTGCCGCCGGAGCAGAGATCAACGTGGTGCTCCGCAGCGGCGCCAACAGCTTCCACGGCGGTCTGTTCGAGTTCCTGCGCAACCGCCAGATGGACGCCAAGAACTACTTCGATCTCCCTGCCTGTACCGCCGATTCCGTCCCCGGCACCTGCGGCCCCATTCCACGCTTCGACCGCAACCAGTTCGGCGGCACTCTTGGCGGGCCCATCCGCAAAGACAAGCTTTTCTTCTTCCTCTCCGATGAGCAACTCGCGCTGCGCCAGGCCACCACGCGCGAAGCCACCATTCCCTCAGTGGAGCAGTGGGCCTATGCCTGCGCACTCGGCGAAGAACTGGGCGGAAATCCCGAGCCCAATCCGGAGACCTGCAACATCGCGCAATCCATGTATCTCAACCCCGCGGGCCAGGCGGTTGCTGCGCTCTATCCCGTCGCCAACGTCGGCAGCGATCTGAGCACCTCCAACACTTATCTCTCCGCCCCAGTCATACGCGAAACGCTGAACCTGGTTTCTGCCAAGGTCGACCTGCAGGCCGGCCCTGCCGACAAGCTTTCCATTCACTACTCCGTGCGCGATGAAAACCGCTTCGACCCGTTCGACCCCGTCAACGCCTTTACGTCACTGCCCGGCTACGGCAGTTACACCATGGTTCTGGG
>Ga0335069_10001425_pt1 | contig 38816 bp, 34 predicted proteins | sample Lox_Sample_11_FD_206714 | JGI IMG/M metagenome (GOLD analysis project Ga0335069, IMG submission 206714) | Soil microbial communities from Loxahatchee National Wildlife Refuge, Florida, United States - Lox_Sample_1.1 | ecosystem: Environmental > Terrestrial > Soil > Wetlands | place: USA...
GACTGCATCAAGGGGCGAGTTGAAGGGGCGAAGTATCCTGCGGAACGGAAGAAATCAAACCAAGATTCCCCGCTTGGGGCTACTTCCGCCGCGCTGAAGTGGTTGTTCAGAGGTTCCCTAGCTCTCACGCCGGGAGTGGTCGTTATCGAGCCGGGACTGGATTCCGGTCATCGGGGCTTGGACCGGCGCGTCAGTACTCCAGAATTCTTTTTTCGCCTTGCAACTGCCGCATAGGCGCGATGTCCTGAGTCAGCTCAACGGTGCCAAGGTAATGCCCTTCGGAGTTGCGCACCGCGAAGTATCGTATGTGCACATACTTGCCGTGGAAGTCGATCCAGAACTCTGCGACATTCTGGCGGCCGGCGCGAAAATCGGCCAAAATCCTATCGACTACGTCGACACTACTCGGTGGATGGCAGTGCTGAACTTTGCGGCCGATGATCGCCCGGCTGCGGACGAAGATGCGATCCCGCCCCTCGGAAAAAAAAGCGACCCGGTCGTCGGCATCGATAAAGGTCAGATCGAGGGGCAGAGTCGAGAGCACCGAGGTCAGTTGCTCGACTGTGACGTGCCCGGTCGGCATCATGATCGTCCCGTCGTTGGGCACCGCCGGAGTCTTTGCCACCACAGGCTGAGGCGGTTTGTATCCCTGCTGCGGCTCCACGAGGCACCAGCCGTACTTCGGTGATGCCACCCATATCTCCGCCCATTCGTTCTCCGCGAGGGTCTGCTGCGACATGGGGAGGAGAATGTTCTCTTCCTTGAAGATCATCTCCTCAACCGCGTTGAGTGCCGGCGTTGCGAACTTGTTGCACAGGTTCTTGCATTCAGAGGCGACCGGGCGGCAATCGTGGGCAGCCTGATTCAGGAGCTTCAGCAGGGCCCTGACGTCATCGTCCTTCGCCCACATCACCTTGGAGGGACCCGTGATCCCGCGCTTTTCCAAGAAAGGAAATAGCGCGTGCTCCTTCCTCTGGTAGTGCTTGTCGAGATCCATGAGATCATTGAAGCCCTGCCGCAGTTGAAACAACTGGCGCGCACAATCCGCCGAATCGTCGAGCGCCGCGATTGCGGCCATGGTGGAGCGCGTCTTCAGAATCAATTCGCGAAGGGCGGCGTTCTCCCGGCGAAACGTGTCCACGGGATGCCCAGGCGGAATTGGTTTCGCGGGAAGCTGCACCAGCACGTCGCGCGTAACCTGCGAGTGCAGGTCGCACATGGAGCGAACCTCCTCGACGGGCATGCCGCCTGCGATCAGTTCCTGCTCCATCGCCATGATCTCGCAGGCATCAGTCTGGCGAACGATTTCCCGGAGTTGGTTCCTCACTGCGTCCGGGGCTTCACCTTTATGGAGGTGTTGAATGATGTCCTTGAGTGCGGCGATTCGTCTGGCGCGGTTGTCGATCAGCTCGCTCATCGGTTTGTCCTCAGGAAAACAATAGAGCGCCCTTGAGCCCGGCGCCATGACTTCTGTCACGCAATGAATGAAGGAGTACAAGCGTTCGCTGCGGTCAGGCAGGCCGGTGCAAGAAAAACGCCCTTAAAAATTGCGTTTTCAGAATCTTCGCCATCGCGCGAGCTACATCGCGACAGTCACTGCAAACCGCCGGCGTGTTTCCGAGGCAAAAACTGGGCGAGCAATGTCATCAGCAACCCAAAGCCGGGGGCCTCCGCCTTTTGCAGCTTTTCGGCTGCTTTCGGCACCCAATTTAAGAGATGGCGCTCCAAAAAATCTCTTTCGGCGTGGATGAGGGCAACGGCAGTCTCCTCCTCCGCTGCATTTTCGGCGGTATAGCGCAAGGCAGAGAGGAACTCGAGCTGGGTGATGAGGTAGTCGGGCACGGCCTGGTTGGGGTCGGACCGCAGACCGAGAACCTCATAGAAGAACGTGTTCTCCAGCGCAACCTCTTGAGCCGGATGAGTTTTGTCGTGGGCTGATTCAAACAGCGGCACAGGCGGCTCCGGCATGCCTACGTCGAAGACTGCAATGTACGCTGCTTCATACTCCTGATAGCTTGAGAACCAAGCGAATCCAGGGTAGTCGCCTTCGCACTCCAGACGATGCCATAGGTCGTGCAGGCTCGCCGGCAGTGCAGCTTGTGACAGAAATTCAAAGCGCTCACGCGAGGGAGGCGCCAGCGTGAACGCGAAGAACCGATAAAGGTCGGTCTGCTCCCAATCGAGACCCGGGATTGCTTTTCCATCTGTGGCTGCGAGGTCCATCGGGGTCGCTATTTCGGTCTCCATGCGTTACTCCAGCACCTGCCAGACGGAGAAGTATTTGCGGCCATCGCGATCTTTTTGACTGCCGTTCCAGACGGCAAATGCCATCGGAGTACCGGCGGACAACTCGGGCAACTCAAAGGTCACCGTCCACTGTCCATTCTGATAGGCCGCGGCTGCGGGAAAGGTGTGTCCCGTGCGACGCGTGGTTCCGCGCCCCTGGGCTTCCATGAGCATAGGGCCGCGGGCGGCATTCCAGTAGTAGATCTCGACCGGATGTTCGGCGTCACCCATCTGGAGCGATGGAGCCATAGCGTCAGAGCCTGATCTTGCCGGAAACATCACGGCGGCAGCGTCGAAGAAGCGGTCGTCGGCATCGGTCTGCACTTTGCGGAAGCGAGTCTCAGGGGGTGTGTTCGGAACTTGCGCCAGCGTGGCAGTGTCTTGGGTGGCGTCGCGCCAGGAGAGCTGCACAACAAGTTTTCCGGCTGTGCGGGCGATGCGAACGTCGGCCGTGGAAATCTCCTGCGCGGCAGGCTCGTCGGTTTCAAAAAGCGGAGGCGTGCGGTTAAGTCCGATGCGCTTGGCTGGAATCTGCACCCAGGCTGCGGGTCCTCCGTTCAACAGACTGTTACTGGTGGCTCCCGAAGGTGCGGCACGCAAGCTTTGTCCGGGTGCGGGCGCGGCTGGAGCCTGCGCCTGAACGGCGGCAGTGAGTGCCGGAAGCGCCAGGGCAAGAATGAAGAATCGAAGCATACTCATAGAGTTCTCCTAGCCCTGAATCTGCACGAACGGCGGACGTACGTGAAAGCGCGTGTTGGCGTCGCGACCGATGAGGAGCTGTAAAACTTCGCTGCGGCCGCCGTTTTGCGCTCGGCTGAGTTCCGCCTCAAGGCGCACAATCACATCCTTCACGTCCGGGCCGAAGAGATAGACGAGGTAATCAAGGGGCAACCGCGGGTCTTCGAGGATGCTCTTGCCGTAGTTCTCACGTTTCGGAGGATTGAAGGGCGGGACGTAGAAGACGTTGGGTTGCGTGCCTTTCTCGGGAAACAACGGCAGCGCGATGCGATACTGCAAGACCAGCTTGTGAACGGGCGATTCAGGATCGTCTAGCAGGCCGACGAAACGCAAGCGCCCGGGACATTGCGCGGCGCAAGCATTGACCATGCCTTTTTCCAGACGCGGATAGCAGAAAATGCACTTCTCCGATTTCCCGGTGACTTCGTTGAAGTAGATCTTCTTGTACGGGCAGGCCTTGATGCAGTAACGGTAGCCCTGGCAGCGGTCCTGGTCGATGACGACGATGCCGTCTTCTTCACGCTTATAAATGGCCTTGCGCGGGCAGGCCTCGAGGCAGGCAGGGTAGGTACAGTGGTTGCAGATTCGTGGGACGTAGAAGAAGTAATTCTCGTCGCCGTTCATGCTGCCGACGTCTTCATCCCAATTCACGCCAGAGGTTGGCGCCGGGGACGGCATCACCGGCTTGCGACTGCCTTCGTAGAGGCGCTGCTCGTAGTTGTATTCCCAAGGGTAACCGTAGTCTTCCATCGTGGGCAGAGGGCTGGGCTGAAGCATGCCGTCTTTCCAACCGCCACCGATGCGGTCCCACTGGCGGGGATAGCCCAGGCCGGGACGGGTCTCGACGTTGTTCCAGTACATGTAGCCGGTGCCGTCGCGGTCGGTCCAGAGTTTCTTGCAGGCGATGGTGCAGGTCTGGCAGCCCAGACATTTGTTTAAATCCATCACCATCGCGTATTGATGTTTCGACATGAGTGCGCTCCTCAGACCTTGGCCTTCTCGACGTCAACCTTGATGTCGCGGTTGTTGCCGGTGGGGCCCCAGTAGTTGAGGCGGAAGTTGACGTGGCCGTATTTCCCGATCAGTTGCGTCGGGTTGATCTTGATATAGGTCAGCGACTGCCAGCCGCCCTGCTGAAAGCCGAGGTATTTCTCCCAGCCGTGGTACATAGTGACGCGGCCGGGCTTCTCACCGGGGAGAATCTGCAATCGGCAAACGCAGGCGCCGACCTCATTGTGGATGCGCACCCAGTCGTTGTCCTCGAGGCCGCGCTTGCGGGCATCGTCGGGATGCATGTACACGATGGGGCCGCCGCGCTGCAGGCGCAGCATCGCGCGGTGATCGCGCCACGTGGAGTGAATCGACCAGCGCCCGTGCGGCGTGTTCCAGTACAGCGGATATTTCTCCGGTACCGCCTCCTTGAAGACGGGTAACGCCTCACCGAGATCGGCGTACCAGGGGTGGTCGATGTAGAACTGCTGTCGTCCAACCAGCGTGCGCCACGGTTTCTTGTCCACGATCTGGAACTTGAAGGGCGTGTAGGCGACGCCAGGCTCTACCGGGCTGTTCCACGATTCCGGATCCGTCGCCTTGAATCGCTGCGGCTGTTCCTGGATCAGCTTGTAGTCCATGCCCTTGGTTTCTTCGGCGTTGGCGAGGATGAAGTTGACCGCCTCTTCGTCGGTCTTGATGGCGCCCTTGCTGGTCCAGTCGTGGGCCAGTTGCGTGAAGTCGCGGTTCCAATCGAAAGCCGCGTCGTGGTAGGGCTTCATTCCTTTGGCGGCGGCTACTTGCGACATCTTCTCGGCCAGGGCATGGAAGATGTCCCAATCGGTCTTGCTCTCGAAGAGCGGTTCGCAGGCCTTGCCAAACGGATGAATGTAGCTGTGGCAATCGGTGGAGTTGATGTCCACCTTTTCGTAGTAGCTCGCAGCAGGCAGCACCACGTCGGAGTACAGCGCCGTGGTGTCCATGCGATAGTTGATGTCCACGATGAGATCGAGGTCCTTCCAGAGCGACGATTCGAGGATCTCGTTCCCCTTGGCCTGATTGAGGTAGTTAGCGCGCCAGACGACAAAAGCTCGCGGCTTGCGGCCGTCCTTCGGCCACAGCGGCATCCAACCGTTCTTGACGGACTCCTGGATGTACCAGTCGATCGGCTTGCCGCCATACAGATGTAGATCGCGATTGGTGGAGTGGACGTAGCTCCAGAGAGTGGTGTTCTGGAACCGTTGCTTCTTGCGTGTTTCGGGGAAGGCGAGCTTGAAGAAGCCCTGCTCGGGCCAGATGCGCTCCTGGCCGACATAGTGATTGAATCCGCCGCCGTTCTTGCCGACGTTTCCCGTCAGAGCGACTAGCAATATGAAGGCGCGATTGGTCAGGTCGTTGTGAAACCAGTGATTAGTCCCGGCGCCATGAATGATCATCGCCGGCTTGCGCGTGCCAAGATCGTGCGCGAAATGCTTGATTTCGTGCGCAGGGAGGCCGGTTTGCGCAGAAATCTTATCGGGCGAGTAGTCGGCGAGGCTCTGCTTGAGCAACTCGAAAACGGTGGTGACTTCGGCGGTTCCTCCGTCGGCAAGTTGCACCTGAAAGGCTCCGGTCAGTGCGGGATCGACGCCCTCCAGCTTGATGTGCTTCTGATCGGATCCCATGGAGCCGGGAGCGGCCACAGCGCGCTGCTGCTTGGCGTCCCAGAAATAGAAGACGTCCTGCTTGCCGCCGGCCTTGAGGTCGGATTCACGCAAGAAGCGTTTGGAGCCGCTGAAGACGAGCAACGGCATGTCGGTCTGTTCTTTCACATAGGGAACGTCGATGAGGTTGTCGTCGATCAGCAGCTTGGCAACGCCGAGTGCCAGAATGCCGTCGGTGCCGGGGTTAATGCGGAAGTAGAGATCGGCGTGGATGGCGCTGGAGTTGTAGTCGGGCGAGATGCAAACGATCTTGGCGCCGTTGTAGCGCGCTTCGTAGGCGAAGTGGGCGTCGGGAATGCGCGTCTGCGAGATGTTCGACCCCCAGAGCACGATGTATTTTGCGTTGAACCAGTCAGCACATTCGCACGCCTCGGTCTGAACGCCCCAGGTGAGCGGCTCGCCGGGAGGAAGATCGCAATACCAATCGTAAAAGGAGAGGAAAACACCGCCGGTGTAGTGCGCGAAGCGGGAGCCGGCACAAAAGCCCACCGGACTCATGGCCGGAATGACGCTGAAGTAAGAATTGGTATCGGGGCCGTAGTTGTAGATGTTATCGAGCAGCTTCTCGCTAATCAGGGTAAGGGCTTCGTCCCAGGTAGCTCGACGCCACTTGCCTTCACCGCGTTCGCCGGTACGAATTAATGGATACCGCAGGCGCTGCGGGCTGTAGACGTATTCAGTAAAGCAGCCGCCCTTCTGGCAGCCGCGAGGATTGTAGTCTGGCAGATCTTCGTTGATGCGCGGATAGTCGGCAGCCTGTTCCTCGCGCACCATCACGCCGTTGCGCACATATACCTTCCATGAGCACGAGCCGGTGCAATTGGCCGAATGGGTCGAACGGACGACTTTGTCCCAGGTCCAGATCTTGCGGTAGAAGTCTTCCCAGCCGCGATAGGGATAGCTCCGCAAGGGATCGAAATCACCGGTGAGAGTCGTGAGTTCCGGCTTCTGCTTACGCGAGCACCCCGGCAAAGTCAGCGCGGCTGCGGTCATGGCCGCAGTCTGAATGAACGAACGCCGCGTTACGGGCTTGATGGGTTTTGTCTCGTCGCTCATGGTCTCCCTCCCGAAGGAGTGGATGGAATCAGGTTCTGCGCCACTGCCTTGTTCGTCTTCTTCTCGCCGAGGGTCCGCAAGTAGGCAACGATGTCGGCGATGTCCTGGTTGCTGAGCGCAGGTGCGGCTTTGCTTTGGAACGCCGGCATCGCGGTATGCACCCGGCCGTTCTGAATGGTGCGCACGATGAACTCGTTGGTCGCCGCCTGCTGAAAGACAGGGTTGCCGATCTCCGGAGCAACGCCGCCGCGGCCGTTCATGCCGTGACAGCCGTAGCAATTGCGAAGGAACAGCGTGAGTCCGCGCTGTGGGTCACCGCTTGGCATGGCCATAGGCGTCACTTGCGTGACGGTAGCGCCGTTGCGCAAGTAGTCGATGACGGCGGAGATTTCTTCGGCAGTCAGACCGCCGGCATGGGGCCCCCAGGCAGGCATTTGCGTGCCGGGACGGCCGTTCTCGATGTTGGTGCGGAAAAATTCGTTGCTGGCGGTCGTGACGAGCGAGACGCCGCGAATGCCTGGGATGAAGCGGTTGAACTTCTTGTCCCAGCGGCTGAATTCGCCGTTGCCATGACACCCCATGCAGTACTGCTGATAGACCTGCTCGCCAGAGAGGGGCGTTGGGTGCATCGCAGCCGCATTCTGTTCGACCTTGTCAGGCGCGAGGTAACTCTCCGGCACGTCGCGCTTCCACTGCGACAACATATAGACGGTAAGCGCGAGAGCCTCGTCCTGCGTGACCGTCGGGTTCCGCATCAGGCTGCCGGGTACCACATTGCCGGGATCGCGGAAATGCGCCAACTGCCAGTGCCACGTGGTGTGCGGCGGTTTGAGGCTGCTCATGATGAGTTGGTGCTTGGTCTTTGCGCCCTCATTGTCGAGCGCCGGGCCGAGGACGCCGCCGCGCCCTCCGAGCTTATGGCAGGAGCCGCAACTCTTCTGTTTGTAGAGTTGCATTCCGGCGAGAAGGAGCGACACTTCGCTCGGAGGCAGCTTCTCGACGTCGTGGCAGGCGGCGCAACTGGCCTGTGTCATTTCGGGCGGCAGCAGCGGGTAGTCCCAGAAGACGTCGTCGGCCTTGGCCTCTTGGAAGCTCATAGCCGCGCCCTGACCGCGATGGCAGGTGGTGCAGGCGAAACGATCGACTGGATGCTTATCGAGAAGATGACCGGGATGCACGCGGTGCGGTTGTTCCACGTCCACCATGCGGGGGTCATCGATGCCGTTGTGACACGAAACACAACGGTCCACGACGCCGAGAGCAGGAATGCTGACCTGTTTGCGCTCGACCTTGTAACGCGAGAGCAACTCCCGACCGCGATCATCGGTCGCCTTGTCGACAAGCAGGTTGCGATAGCGGCGTTGGATACGCATCCATTCGGCCAGGTAATTCTCCTGCACCGCCGCGCCGACGAGGTACACGATGGTCACAAGGCTTGCGATTAGCAACAACCAGCGATATTTGCGTGAGGGATCGGTCATTACATTCTCCCTCCTAGTGCAACGGCCATTGCGATGGCCACCAGTAGAAATGCCAGTTGGGACCGCGATGGACTGTGGCGAAGTATGTCAGCAACGTGAACCCAACCAGGAAACAAGTGAAGAGCGAGACGGCCGCGAGGCGTACCGAGTTCCTTCGCTTCAACACCCACAGCGACCAGCCAGCAAAGATCACCACCAAAAGCGATCCGGGATTGATGGCGATGATCCACAACTGATGGATCTTGGGGAACCAGCTTCGCAGCCAACCAAAGTTGACGGTGAAGGCCAGCATTCCCACAGTGATGGCAATAGCGAATACCAACGACAGCCAGAAGGTGCCTTTCTCGCCCTGCGTGCCGAACCACACACCCTCCCCGCCCGCGCGCCGGTCAAGGAAGGGGATCAACGCGAGGCCTACCAAAACGATGACGGGAATTAACAGGCCGCCCATGAAAGCCGAGTACGAGACCAACTCTTGCAATCCCAGGAAGTACCACGGGGCCTTGGCAGGGTTCTCTGGGATGGCGGGGTTTGCCAGCTCCTTGAGCGGTGCGTCAGAGTAGAACGCCAGCACCAACGTAATCGCTACGGCCAGCATGAACACGGCGAGTTCGGCCCAAAACAGGTGCGGCCAGCTCATCACCGTGTTCTCCGGCCCGCGATTCACTGTCGGCCGCTTGCCCTTTACCAGCGCCATCAGACCGTAGGTTTTAGTCGCCAGCGGTTGGAAGACCTCGCGCCGCTCGCCGCCCCACTCGGCAAGGCCGCCCGGCGGGTCCTCTGGTTTGGCGAGGCCTCCGTCCTTACGGATGCGCCAGAAGTGCACACCCATTAATGTCACAAGAGCCAGCGGCAGGAGGAATACATGCAAAACATAAAAGCGAATCAGGGCATCTTGTCCGACATAAGTAGCGCCCAGCAGCAATTGCTTCTGGAAGCCGCCGGGATCGAACCACTGTGTGATGCCGAGGGCGTCGGTCAACTCGCGAGGAGAGTTGGCGATGTTCGAGCCGATGGTAATTGCCCAGTACGCGAGCTGATCCCAAGGTAAGAGATAGCCCGTGAAGCTCAGAGCCAGGGTGATCACCAGCAAGCCAAGGCCGACCAGCCAATTGAACTCGCGCGGCTTCTTGTAGCTGGCGGTAAAGAACACCCGCGCCATGTGAAGCAACACCACCAGCACCATCACTTGTGCGGCCCAGCGGTGAATATTGCGAATGAAGCGTCCGGTATAGACAGTGAAGTGGATGTCCTTCATCGACTGGTACGCCAGATCGGTGGAAGGCTTGTAATACACCATCAGCAAGACACCGGTGATCAGCGTGATGATGAAGCTGGCCGCCGCGATGAATCCCAATCCGAATGTCAGGGTCGGATTGAGCGATCGCAGATGCACCCGCACACTGTGAATGTGCAAGAAGAGATTGTGAAATGTCGCCTGCGATTCCTCGCGCTCGGATTCGGGAAGCTTACCCGTGCGGAAGCAGGCGTCTTTAACAGTGCTGGGAAGCCCCTTCAGGTTCTGAACGAATTCCTGGGTTGCCGTCTCTGCCACGGTGTGCCTCCTACACGCGATAGTGCGTGCCCTCCTGGATCTCGATGTCGGCGTGCACAATGAGTTCGCCATCAGCGGCACGGCTCACTTCCAGCCACGGGAGTGGGCGCGGCGCCGGACCGCCCACGACGTTCCCCTGCTGATCGAAGCGCGAGCCGTGACACGGGCACGCGAACCCTTCAGCCGACCGGGCCACTGTGCAGCCCAGGTGAGTGCAAGTGGTCGAAATCGCGTAGAAGCCGTCTTCGTCACGAAAGAGCACGAGATTGTTGTCGGGAAAGGGCGTTTCACTGCCGGCGAGAAATTGCTCGGGCGGACCGAGTTTGAATCGTCTCACCGGACCAGGCAACACGGCGGGGTTCGGCAAGCGCAGTATGCCGGCCACTGCCGTCCCGATGGCGGCAAAGAAGCTCCCAATGGCAGCGATGCTGAGAAAGCTACGGCGGCTGACTGGGGGTGGATCTAAGCGGGACATGGCTTCCACTCCTTGGCGAAGCTGAATTGCTCCATGGTGATGGCTGTGGTGGGACAGCGCTGCGCGCACAGGCCGCAACGGATGCAGCGCTCTTCGTCCTTGATGATGGCGGAGAGATCGGACGGGTTGAGCCCGAGGTCGCGAACCGCGGCCTGAATGTCAGGGTTGTCGCCCAGGCGGTCGTAGCTCACCAGCTTTAAGCACACCGTCGGGCAAACATCGGCGCAGCCGCCGCACAGGATGCAGCGTTCGCCATCGAAGATGGTGTTGATACCGCAGTCGAGGCAGCGGCCGGCTTCGGTCACTGCTTGGTCTTCCCCGTAACCGATCTCGACCAGTGAAGTCGGACTCTCTAGGCGCTCTTCGGCAGAAAGTGTAGGGATGTGCTCGCGCTTGCGCCGCTCGTAGTTCTTCTCGCGGCGATAGTGCTCGATGGGAAAGTGAAACTGTACTTCTTCCGGAGCAATCTCTTTTCCGCGCAGGAAGCGATACACCGACCGCGCTGCCTGCTTGCCGCTGGCGATGGCGTGGATCATCAGCCGCGGCCCATACGCGATGTCGCCCGCTATGAATACTCCTGGCGCAGAGGTCGTGCCGGTGGCGGGATCATTGACGATCTGCTGCGGCGAGCGCATCTCGATGCCCTCGCGTTGGGGATCGAGGAAGCTGAGGTCTGCGGATTGCCCCACCGACAGGAGAATGGTGTCGCATGCAATGTCCTGGGTCCTCGATTCGTCGAATTTCGGCGCGAACCGCTTGTTCTCGTCATACACCCGCGTGCAGCGCACGAACCGGACGCCGCGCGCGAACTTCTGGCCGTCGCGCTGCTCGACCAGCACTTCGTTTGGGCCCCAGCCGTTATGGCGAATGACGCCCTCTTCATGCCCTTCCACGATCTCCACCGTATCGGCTGGCATTTCTTCCAGCGACTCAAGGCAAACCAGATTTACCTGGCGGACACCCGCCATGCGCGCCGCGGTGCGGGAGACGTCATATTCTTCCTGGCGCAAAACCGTGCGGGCCACGTCGTAGGCGACGTTGCCGCCGCCAATCACGATCACCCGCTGTCCGAGCTCGACCTTCTTGCCGAGCGAGACATCGCGCAGGAAATCGACCCCGCCCGTAACGCCGATCGCGTCGGCGTTGGGAATAGGCAGGGCGCGCGAGCGTTTAGCCCCGCAGGCAATGATGACGGCGGAGAAATCGCTGCGCAGCGTTTCGAAGCTTACGTCTCTTCCCACCTGCGTGTTGCACCGGATATCGACCCCGAGTGACTGAATCACCGCCACCTCGGCACGGATCAACTCGCGCGGCAGACGGTATCCCGGCACCCCCGTATAGAGCATGCCCGCGGGGTAGGGCTCCATCTCATAGATGGTTGGACGGAAACCCATGAGCGCCAGATCGTGTGCAGCGGCAAGCCCGGCCGGACCGGAGCCTATGATGGCGATGCGTTCACCGGTTGGCTTGCGGAACTCGGCATCGGCGAGGAATTCCAGCAGATGGCTCAGTTCATCGAGGTCGTCGCACTGGCGGGCTTCGTTGTGCGATCTCAGGTACGGAAACAGCTCCCGGCCGGCGTCCTTTCGAGCATCGCTTCCGAACTTTTCGCAGACGAACCGTTTCAGGGCGCGAATGGAGATGGGCTGATCGATCGTTCCCCGGCGGCAAGCCGCCTCACACGGCGCTCCGCAGATTCGTCCGCACAACGACGCAAGAGGATTCGGGCCACGCGCGATCAGATACGCCTGCTCGTAGTCGCCCGCAGCAATGGCTCGCACATAGCCGCGCGCGTCGGTATGCACGGGGCAGGCGAACTGGCACTTGATCTGCTCCCGCCAGTATGAGCGATCGGCCATCCGGACTGTATAGCGTGGTTCTTCCACGACTGTCCGCCTAATGCTGAATGTGATTCAACTGTTCACGCTATGCCTCGCAATAAGCGTCTGCTATGACAAAAGTCACGCTCCTCCTGCGATTAGATATGTTCCCGATTCGATTCATAGCAAGATGACAAAGGCTCGCAGCAGCTAGGGCGGTCGTATACTGAATCGCGCCAAACTCTAGGAAGCCGCTCGAGGTCGTGCCTATGCCTAAACCATCCAGTTCCGCCGATCAAATTCGCAAATCGCATCCGCAGGTCTGGCAGTGCTTCATCGCCCTTGCCGATGCTAGTCATGACGCCGGTCCTCTGAACGAGAAAACACGGCGTCTCGTGAAACTCGCCCTTGCGATAGCCGCTGGAACAGAAGGTGGCACGCACTCCGCTGTCCGCCACGCCAAAGAGGCGTGGCATTACCGTCGCGGAGATGGAGCATGTGGCCATGTTGCGCGTGACCACACTAGGTTTTCCGGCAGCGGGTCGAGCGCTGGCGTGGATCCACGAGACAAAGGAATAGCTGCTAATTGTCTGCCAAGTCGATGAGGCGGCCGAGAAGGTCACCGCCCGCTCGCTGGATTCGCGACCGGAGCGATTTTGTATCTGCGCCTGCGATTTCTGCCGGCAGATGCGGAAGCCAACCCTGCCAGAGGCTTTCATCCGACTCAACATGGAACTGCAGGCCGTACGCCCGCTTGCCCGTGCTGAAAGCCTGATTGGAGTATTTCTCGCTTGAAGCCAGGAGCACGGCTCCCACTGGCAGATTGAACGTGTCCTGGTGCCAGTGAAACACAGGAAGCGGCGACTCGTGACGGCGAAAGACCGGATCGTTCTTGGCATCCTCCGTTAAGGTGACGGAGCCGAAGCCTACTTCCGCCACCGGACCACGAAAAACCGTCCCTCCCATCGCTTGGGCGAGAAGGTGCGCACCCAGACAGATTCCCAGGACGAACCGTCCAGCTTCCACGAACTCTCGGATTCGGGCGCATTCTCCGACAAGCCAAGGGTACTGATCTGTCTCATATACCCCCATTGGCCCACCCATCACGACCAATGCCTCAGCATCACTGAGACGCACGAGGGAGGGTGCGGTATCAACCCGATAAATGTCCAGCCGAATGCCTCGTGAGGCAGTCAGCACTGCCACCCGCCCGGGGCCTTCGTGAGCAACATGCTGGAAACACGCCCAACGTCTCGAAACCATGCAATGACTCGCCCACAACTTGAACCCTGAGACCGCTGATTCTGTGGCCTCAAATCACATCCTGGCTGCCGGCCGAAACCGTTTGCGAGCGCAGGTTCCCTGCAATTTGCAGCAGACGCTTGGCTAAAGGTTCGCCAATCTTCTGTGCGTCCACTTCCGTGAATGCTGAGGCCAGTTGCTGTTGCTCGTCTTGCGTCAGCACCTGCTCGGCCATCGCGAAGAGAATGTTGTTCTCTTTGTAGATGTGCTCCCGGAGAAACGCGGCGTAGTCGAGAGCGGCGTCGGCCCATTCGGCTCCTGCAGCTCGGTTGCCCTCCGCGGAGGACTTGGCGGCTTCCGCCATACGAGCAATATGCGACCGGCCGATCTGGTGCTCCATCAACATCGTACTGACCGGCCCGGCAGCCATTGGCATGCATTGGCGGAGTTTGGGGAAAAGATGTTCCTCTTCTTTGCCGTGGTGCTGGGTATCGGCGAACCTCCGCAGGAATTCAACGGTTTCCTGCAGCACATCGGCGGGAATATTGCTACCCGCCTCCAGCGCACTGGCGGTGTTTTCGGTGGCATTCAGGACTCCCAGGATAACCTCGTGCTCCTGACGGAGAATCTGCGTGGCTTGATGCATCTAAACACCTCATCGGCATTCGCCGTGTTGCATTGATACTTGCCTTTCCAGCAGGCATCCAACGACTTTGGTCACAGTAGGTCCCGGACAATTCTTTCCGTTCGATTCAGCGTGACTTCGGTCATATTCCGGAAGAGCTCTCCGTGATGGGATAAAGGAGGGAGGCCGCTGTTCAGTGCCGAGTGCGGCACAGACCAGGATGCAGACGAGCGAAACTCCGGAAGAGATCTTCGAGTGGACCAAGGCCCGCGAGATTAAGCTTTCCCGCCTGCTCGTTTTTTACATCGTGGGCGGACTGCTTTTCATGCTATTGCCGGGGACGTTCCTCGGCGTCTGGAACCTAGTGTCCATCAGTGGTCGTCGCGCCGCCGAGAGCATCTCGCCAGCGTGGCTGCAGGCACACGGACACGCCCAGATCTTCGGTTGGATCGGCACCTTTATCCTTGGCATTGGCTACTATTCGATTCCAAAGCTCCGCCGCGGCATGAAACCCTATGCGGTTTGGTCTGCCTGGCTCACCGGAATCGTGTGGATGAGCGGAGTGCTGCTTCGCTGGTTGGCCAATGTGTACGGGTGGCAGTGGCGGGAGATGCTACCCATCTCGGCCGCACTGGAACTGCTGGCCTTCCTGATGTTCTTCCGCGCCGTTTCGCAACACAGGGCTCAGGACAGCGGCAAACAGAAGTTGGATACGTGGGTGCTCGTTGTCATTACAGGTGCGATGGGGTTGCTCGCCACGCTCCTTTTCAATCTCGCCGCCTGTATTTGGCTCGCACTGCGAGCCAGCGGTCCCGCTCTGCCGCAACTGCTCGATCAGCGCTTTTTGGTTTTGGCGGCGTGGGGATTCATGGTGCCGTTTATATGGGGTTTCAGCGCCAAGTGGCTGCCGATATTTCTGGGCAAGCGTCCACCCGACAGCCGCTTTTTGCTCTCGGCTGTGGCGGTTTACCTGGCTGCCATCGTGATGGGCGTGGCTGGACAGTTGCGTTGGACGACGTTGCTTATCCCGTGTGCTTCCCTGCTGGCAATCCACGCCCTGCAGATTTTCTGCCGGCCGGAGCGCCCCGCCAAGACCGGCGGCATCCACGCCAGCTTCCCGTTCTTCGTGCGGCTGGCTTATGCCTGGCTGCTGGTTGCTGGCGCACTAGGCATCTGGGCTGCGAACACCAAAGACCCCAGCGGCATCTGGGGAGCTTCGCGCCACGCCCTCACCGTGGGGTTTGTTGCCATGATGGTGTTCGCCATAGGCCAGCGCGTGCTGCCGGCATTTTCCGGCATGAAAATGCTGTTCAGTGCGCGGCTCATGTTTGCTGGTCTGTTGGCGCTGTCGGTTGGATGCCTGGTGCGCGTCAGCAGCGAAGTGCTTGCCTACCAAGATATCTTCGTGGCGGCCTGGAGGTGGCTTCCTTATTCTGCTCTTCTGGAACTGACGGCCGTGACGCTGTTCGCTATCAACCTGACCGCGACGTTCCTCACCGATCGGCCTTCGCTACACGCCATAACGGCAAAGCGCAAAAAAGACCCATCCTAGTAATCACGTAGTTCGGGCGACTCATTGGTCTTCCGCCTGCCGTTCCGCGACCTCAAGCTCCTTGGCTCAAAGGGTGAGTGATAGTCAGCTCTCAATTTGAAATCTAACCGTGATGGCACCAAGTACCAACCAAAAGGTCAGTCCGTTCTGAGAACCATGACGGAAAACCGCAAAGATGCAGGCAGAACGGTTCCAACTGCTGATTAACGACCTATCCGTAGACGTGAGCCAAGTAGCACGCGAAGTCGTGGTCTGGAAAGTTGGCCGGACGGCCTTGGGAGAATCATGCCCATCCCTGCAGAAGAAACGCCCGATCATTCGGTTGAGGTGGCAGACTTTGGCAACGGCCGATTGTTTAATGGTGGAGGTCCGTCAATCAGAAATTGGTACTTGCGCCTGTAGAGTTTGTCTCAACGAGGGGTTCACCAGTCTGTTGGTCTGGCATCCGTGCCACGTGCCGATCTCATTTCCGATAAGGAAGATAGGCCTGAGATTGTCAGAAAATTTGTGCCGCGAGTTTTCAAGAGTCAGTTGATTCAGATCTAATCCGCTTATTATGTCCTTTACGTGCATGCCGTTAACGGTAGCCTTCTATCCAAGTGCGCCATAGCTGTGCCGAGATGGAGGTTGTTCCCCAACTCCGTGGCGAATCCGTGAATTGATGGAGAATTGCGGGTCGGCTACCTCTCACGCCGGCGGCCACGGGCAGCAATAAGCCGCCACGACAGATTCAGTTGAGAGTCAGGCACACGTTCTAACAACAATTTCCGGCATGCGGCCACGCAGTTTGTCCGTCTGACCGATATTTTTCTCGCGACGAGTCCCTGTTTGGATGCTGCGAAGGCGTCTGCTTTGCGCTCGCGAATCCAGATCAGCCGTGAGCTTCATCACTGAATATTCCCTCCCGTTGGGTTACAACTAGCGTTTGAGGAGGTGCTTCATGCCACCTCACCACAGCTATCAACTTCCTTCTACGGTAGCGATCTCCTCAGTGTCGCCGGAGAATGAAGAATATATCGATGCTCTGCCGCCGACGTTTGAGTGTCGGGCAACTAGACTCCTTCGTGACGATCCGGATCGCCGCGTGTTTCTCAAGACGCTGACGTTTTCCGGTGCCGCCGCGTGCGTGATTGGCGGTACGCGCGATAGTTACGGCATTCCGCTTGGACCTTGGGAAACACAAGAAGACGATTCGCGCTTCAAGGTGGAGGCGCGGTTCTACGAAAAACTGCCCGACAAGACAGTGCGTTGCAAACTGTGTCCGCGGGAATGTGTGGTGGCTAATGGCAGCCGCGGATACTGCCGGGTGCGCGAGAACCGCAAGGGCACGTATTACACGTTGGTGCACTCGCGGATTGTGGCTGCCCATATCGATCCCATAGAGAAGAAACCGTTCTTTCATTTTCTGCCGGGGCAGATGGCGATGTCCGTTGCTACCGCAGGGTGCAACGTGAACTGCAAATTCTGCCAGAACTGGGAGATTTCACAGGCCAGGCCGGAAGATCTGCCTGCGCAATACATCCCCCCGAAAAGCCTCGCGGCAGCGGCAGCCAGCAACCAGTGTGCGGCGGTTGCGTTCACCTACAGCGAACCTACCGTCTTTAATGAATATGTGACCGACGGCGCGGAAGCGGCGCGCGCCGCAGGGCTGAAGAGTGTAGTTGTAACCAACGGATTCATCCAGCAGGAACCACTGAAGCGTGTATCCCAGACAGCCGATGCGATCAAGATTGACCTGAAATCGTATTCACCCGACTACTATCGCGACGTCGTGCGCGGCCAATTGCAGCCAATTCTGGACAATCTGATCTTTATCCGCAAACAGGGCCGATGGCTGGAGATCGTGTACCTCACAGTACCGACGCTCAACGATCATGACAACGAAATCCGCGACATGTCACGCTGGATCAGGGCTGAACTCGGGCCGGATGTACCGATACACTTCACGCGGTTCACGCCATTGTACTTGCTGAAAAATCTGCCGCCGACTCCGGTGTCAACGGTGGAACGTGCAAAGGCTGTGGCCGATGCCGAGGGGTTGCATTACGTGTACATTGGCAATGTTCCGGGCCATCCCGCCGAGAATACGTATTGCCCGAAGTGCCACAAGATCGTCATCGAACGCGCAGGCTTCACCATCAAGCAGATGAACTTGCGCAAGGGCAAGTGCCAGAACTGCCAGAATCCGATTCCAGGGATCTGGCAGGTTTAGCTGGTGGAGGTTGTGCCATGCCGCGGCGAAAATCTTAACACTCTGGACTGGCAGTGACCGATTCGATTTCGCCGTCACCCTGCGGGCGGGAAGCTCAAAAATCGAACCCGGCATCACACCTACGCATGAACTTCTCTTTAGATGGACGACGTTTCAGGATGCTGCAGTTGAAGCTGGCATGTCCCGGCGGTACGGAGGAATACATTTTCGTCAAGCTGATCTTGCAGGGCGTCTCTTGGGACGAACTGTGGCTTCCAATGCTTGGGCTAAAGCGCAGACGTATTTCGACGGAACCGCAACGCCAGAGAGTTCACGGTAATGACTCAGACAGCAGAACAGCCCAGCTTCACCAATGATTCGCATTTTGAGTATTTCCGATGCCGCTAATACATTGAATACCAAGCGCGGCCAGTCAGCTAATAAATCACGTAGCCGTTAAGGCCTAGGTGGCCTGTTCGCACCACAGCAATTCGCTTCCTTTCGATTCGCGACCGAATCCCCAGTTTACGCTCATAGTCAGCTTTTGCAGCTCGAAATCCTGGCTGGCTTCGACCTGCCACTCGGTAAACATCAATTTCCCGTGACACGGTAACAGTCGTCGCCGTTAGACTGGAGTAGATGAAATACTTTTTGTTCCTCGCGGTGTCTGTCGTTCTCAGCTTAACTGGTTGCTATGGGTGACCCCGGATGGATGACCTTGAAACTGCTGACCGAATCCTACATGTGTCAATTCATCGACAACGGCCGATAACCTGTGCGCATCCTCGCCCGGCTAGGCTAAGGGTTCGGCACATTCGAGGATTTTCTCGATCTTTTTCGGCACTTCCGTGGGTCTTTTGAGGTCATTCGGCGAGCCTCGAGTTCGACAAGGAGCTGGACTCGGAGGTGAAGACAGTTAAGGTTTTCCGAGATTGGAATGCCAATGACAAAACCGACGGCAGGGGCCGACATGTTCTTGCCTCTAGATAGGCGAATAAAAGTGGCTGGCGCTGGGCTCAAATCGATCCAGCGTCGTTTACCCAGAGCCAACTGATTTTAGCCAAATACTACGCGGCGGCCCCACCCATCTCGAGAGAGGTCTACTCGACGTCCGAAACCTCGGTAACCTCCGTGGCAAGCCGTAAAGCCTTCGGCTCCCCTCTTGCAGCCGCCTGTTGCGGATCGAAGGCGGCAGCATCGCGAGATTCTGATTGATGAAGTGAGCTTCGCCGGAATCTTCACAAATGGATCAAATATCCTCAGTGCGAGCGGCAGGGCAAACGTGATTTCGTAGCTTCTCAGTGCGTTGCAAATGGAGGTCTAACGTGCTGGATAAAATGCTATTGATGCATTCCGCGTCTATAATATAGGCTCGCGGATTCCGGATGTTACATCTTTTGCAGCGACACAGGTTCCCTATCAAAGCCCAATTGCGGATGTCATTGGTCCTTGCTTACGCAATCCCCGCGAATATCTTGCGCCCCATGCTCGCCCCAGGGCTCGCGCTGGATATGTACGGTGATTTTGGCTTCCTAGCGATCGCCCTTGTGAAGGCTCGCGACCTGCGTCCCGCCTTCCTGCCCGCCGGGCTCGGCTTGAACTTCTTTCTCGCCGGATACCGGATCTTCACTGTGTATCGCACACCTTCCGGCCGATTGTTACGCGGCCTTCGCATTCTCCGCAGCGGTACAAACCGAGCGTCCATGCAGGTGTTCGGCAATCTGCTCACACACTACGGTTACGAACATTTCCGTTGTTTGGTGAGGCGAACCGATTCGACATACGCAGTAGAGGTAAGCACGCCACGAGGCGATGCGGACCTCCAGGTGGAAGCTGATCTTTCAGCGATTGACTCGGCCCCCCCCCGCCTGGATCGCCATTCTCGAACCTTCGCGAGGCTCGAAAGTTCGCAGGTCCACTCCCCCTCACATTTGATTATGAGCGGCAAACGCATTCCATGATTCGAGTGGAAGGCGTGAGGCAGCGATGGAGTCCACGGGCTGTCTCGGTCACGGTTCGCAGGAACTCTTTTCTTGAGCAGGACAGGTTCCGCTCAAGCGGGGCCGTGCTAGCAAATGCGTTCTACCTGGAAAATGTTCCGTACAAGTGGAAACCTGGAATTCGGGAAGCTCTGCCATGAGTTGCTTAAGTACGCACGGAATGTTCACAGGCACCGTTAAGGTCATCCAGTTCAATCTGCGATTCTATGTTGGAAGCACTTTGGGTCTGGTCAGCATACTATTATTCCTCACGTCCCATCAGGTGTCTCCCTCGCTGAAAGCCGCGGGGCATGGTGGTGCTCTCGCGATGCTTTTCTGGACAATGAGTTCGATTCTCGTCTCTTGGTATGTGTACGATTGGGTTGGCGTGACACGGTGGGAGTGGATGAAAGCGTGTTTGCCTTTTGTCCCAGTTAGGTGGGTAAACATACATGCCGGGCTGGACGAAGCTACTGGTTTCCTAAAGCAACTCTTTCCAGGTACTGAAGGCATAGTTGTCGACATTTTTGACTCAAAAAAGATGACGGAGCCCTCGATTGCACGAGCCCGCCGCATGTTTCCATCCAGAGAGCCGTTTCAGATAGGACAAGCGCACGCGTTGCCGCTACCGAACTTGGACACGGATGCCGTTTTTCTGCTTTTCGCCGCGCACGAATTGCGCGCCCCAGATAGCCGAACTCAACTACTTCGTGAGTCAGGCCGTGTTCTCAAGGCCGGCGGACACGTCGTTCTGGTTGAGCACCTCCGCGACTTCGCGAATTTTATAGCGTTTGGGCCAGGCTTCCTGCACTTTCACTCTGCGAACAGTTGGCTTCGCAGCCTTCGGGAGGCCGGGCTGGAAGTCGAAAAACAGGTAACGATCACACCTTTTGTGCATTGCTTTATTCTGCGCAAGGCAAGCGCGTGAAACTGAATTCCACAGAACGATTATTGGTTAACAATCCTGTACGTGCTTTCGTGCAGCGCCTTTATGAAGTACCGCTTCTGCGTAAGCTAGGAGGCTCCGTGGAGGGCGGCCGCGTATTAGAGGTCGGCTGTGGGCGAGGTGAGGGGCTCGCGCTTCTTTTGGATCAGTTCCGCGCCTCGCATGTCTGTGGCCTCGACCTCGATCCAGAACAAATCAACCACGCCAAAAGACGCCTCGCTCGCAATTACTACGGCCGCTTCGAACTCACGATATCGAGCATTGACAGCTTGCCCTTTGCGACCGCAACCTTTGATGCCGTCTTTGATTTTGGCACATTGCACCATGTACCTGTTTGGCAGAATGGCATTGCTGAAATCCGACGTGTTCTAAAGCCAGGTGGCACATTCTTTTTCGAAGAAGTGACACGAGTTGCGCTCCAACGCTGGCTGTATCGCCGGTTCCTTACCCATCCAACCGAGAATCGCTTCAGCGAAGCCGAGTTCCTGCAGGTGCTGCGAGATCATCAACTCACGCCAATAGACTCAGTTCAAAGAGTCCTGTTTGGCGACATCTTTATCGGCGCTGCGAAGTCGCTCATGTGCTAAATGGAGCGAGAGCGAACTTGAGGAAATCGACGTTGGCGCGATGCCTTCTTCCGAGAGTCGTTCTGATGAGAGTTGCAAGATTAGTAGTGATGAAAAATGCCTTTGGCTCATTTTCCAGACGTTGCTGATGCAGGTGACCACAATTCCATCACCGCTTGGGGGGATTCCCGGGAGTAGTGAAGTGCGCTTTCCGATCATAATCGCTCACGAGATGCGGATCCTTTGGAGAGATTAGTCGGGATAGACGAGTGATCCCTTTCAAGCGGAGGTCAAGCGATGTTTTCGGTGCAGGCGAGTCGCATAACAACCCGATGACCGCTATTTTGGTAAGGCTTCTCGGCTCACACCTCTGCAGCGCTCAATTTCTCGGAGATCGCAGCTGAGGTATCCCAGGCGATCGGCGAAACGGTGAGTATGTTTGCCCGGGGCCGTTGCAGTTCTATCGCCGAAGACACGCAGAAGGCTTTCCTACCGGGATGATCGTCGTCATGTTCTTACCGCATTGGTCGCAGCGCTCATGGCGGAACCCGAAGTGACCAACGCAGTCGCCGAAATCACGGGCCGTCCCGCCATTGAATTTTCGCAATTCGTGCGCGACGACCGCACAGTGCTTTCGGGAACGTAGGCAGCTAGGACTTCACCGTGGTTGAGGATTCAACGCTGGAGCGAGATTAGCTCTTTGCGTCTCAGTGGAAGCGGGACAGGTAACGCAAGAATCCGGCATTGACCACCAATAGGACGGTGGATCCCGCCGCTGCGGGAACTAACGTTTGTACTCGCCGGCGAGCAGGGCTTCCGTGGACACCGTCAGCAGCCACAACAAATCGCTCGTTCGCGCGGTGCCCGCCATTTTTGTTTCACCAATCGCACTTTGACTAGACGCCTATTTCTCCGCCTCTCCCACGGCGAAGTGACTAGACTTACATCTGGTGAAACTCCGTCGTCCCGCTGCGTTTTGACAGAAAAGACGTTCTGCGCTACAACATGCTCACTGTGACGACCGATCCCGATTTAACCGAAATGAACGATTTTGCACTCCAGTTGCGTGCGACATAAATGGGGCTGGATCTGTATCACGTGTGGGTTCACTTCAAAGGACGATGGCACGTGTGCCATTGAAAACTGTTTCATCAGAAGGGGTCACCCCAGGGGTTCACCCCAGGCAGGTGTGCCATAAGTGTGCCGTACGCTTCGGTCCCAAATCAGCTAAAGTGCTTCGTTTCAATACCAGGTCAAAACGCTTCCGTGCGGGCTCGGTTGTGGGTAAGTCGTTGATTCTGCGATGGGAAGAAATATATGGCTCCTCCGACCATTGACTACTCTTAATCAGTAGGTTGAAGGTTCGATTCCTTCCGCGCTCACCATCTTTAGAATCAACAACTTAGATAAAATTCCTACCAAATTCTCCAACCTCCCGCACAGTCCTCTTCCGCAGTCTTCTAGCCTTTGCCTAGTTTTTTCAACGACTTACATATGCCGCAGAGCAACTGATGCACGGTCAGTCGTGCGATTTCGGATATGGGCAGATCCGCTTACTATTCAATAACATGCGCTTCTGCCCAAAGCTCTGCGGCTAAAGTGTGGCTGTGTCCTGCTCTTACACACCTTTTTATACCTCGCAGATGGCCCGGTTGCGGCCAGCGAAACCTGCGTGCATTTGAGGGCACATCCCGCTCGCACCATTCACATTCGCGAGAAACTTCGGGTTTCTCGACAACTCCACTCCGGCCTCAACTACCAAGTGGGGAAAAACGGAAGCTTTTCCGGAGATCCTGCGGGATCAAGGGGCAGTGTGAGACGTGGGCGAGCGTCCCATACCTTTCACCCGGGAATATCAAACCCTTCGCTATGCCTACAGCGAGGATCTATCGGCACATGTCAGCAACGGCCGTAATGAGATGGTTCGCCGCTACTCTAGCGTCATGCAACGAAGTTAGGTTAAGAGGATCATCTTACGAAGATTGCATCCATCGGCATCGACATCGGCAAGACCAGCTTTCACCTGGTCGCACTCGACGAACACGGCAGCATGGTCATCCGGAGGAAGTTTTCGCGCAAGGCACTTGTGGCCTGCAGCGCTAAACTGGCAAGCTCGCTGATCGGCATGGAGGCATGCGGTGGCGCGCACTGCCTAGCCCGTGTTATACGCGAGCAGGGGCACCAGGTTCGGCTCATTCCAGGGCAGTTCGTGAAGCCTTTCTGCAAGTCGAACAAGAACGACTACATGGATGCCGAGGCCATCGCCTAAGCTGTCACCCGCCACAATATGCGCTTTGTGCCGGTCAAGACGGAGGATCAACTCGACCTGCAGGCGTTACATCGGGTGCGCGAACGACTGGCGCATAACCGCATCGAGGTCATCAATCAGATCCGTGGTTTCTTGCTGGAGCAGGCTAAGCATTCCTGTTGTGCTGTCTGTCTTTCCGCACGAAACTGATTTGCCAATGGAAGTTTGGCCAAAAGGCGAAATGTTTCATTGTTACAATCACGTGAAATCTCCAGAGCGCAAAAAGTCGTATTCAGGACTGTGAATTCTCGATTCCGATTCGCCAAGCGCAAGGCTACAATTGTTTTCGAAGCTCCTCGGAGGCCCCATGAAAAGCGCGCGCTGGATGTATTCCAGTCGTGTGGCTCACAGTCTGGTTTCGCTGTCTCGCCTTGGCATCGTACTCCTAACCGTATTCATTGCTTTCAATTTTCTATCTCTTTGCGGCTGCAGGTCTAAGCAGCAATCCTCGAGCGTCACCCAAGAACGCGGAGCCGCTCCTGCGCCGCCGGATTCGATCGAACTGATCTTCACCTACGGCTCGGAAAAAGAGCGTTGGATCAACGAGGTCACCGACAAATTCAATCGTGAAGACCATCGGGCGCCGGGGGGCAAGCGCATTTTCGTCCGTGCCATCCCGATGGGGTCGGGAGAGTGTATTGATGAAGTTCTGAACGGGGACCGGCAGCCGCATCTGGTTAGTCCGGCGTCAGCAGCGTTTATCAAGCTTGGCAATACCCAATCGCAAAGCAAGACGGGCAAAGAACTCATTGGCTCGACCGAGAACCTCGTTCTCTCGCCGGTGGTAATAGCTATGTGGAAGCCGATGGCTGGGGCTTTGGGTTGGGATAAGAAGCCGATCGGCTGGTCGGACATTTTGTCGCTAGCGACGAATGCGAAGGGGTGGCAGTCGTACGGCTATCCGCAGTGGGGACAATTCAAGTTCGGTCACACGCATCCGCAATACAGCAATAGTGGACTGATTTCCTTGTTTGCCGAAGTCTATGCAGCCACGGGGAAGACTGCGGGTCTGACGGTCGCCGATGTGGAGAAGTCCCGAACCTCCCAGTTTGTACAAGGCATCGAGAAGTCGGTGGTGCATTACGGCAGCTCGACCGGTTTTTTCGGCAGGAAGATGTTCGCCAGCGGTCCGCAATATCTGTCGGCGGCGGTGTTGTACGAGAACATGGTGATCGAGTCATATAGCGGCGGCGATGCTCTTGCTTTTCCGGTAGTGGCAATTTATCCGAAGGAAGGCACGTTCTGGAGCGACCATCCGGTAGGGATTGTTGAACGCGATTGGGTCACGCCAGCTCACCGCGAAGCAGCTAAAGTCTACATCCAATATCTTTTGCAGCGTGCCCAACAGGAACGGGCCATCACCTACGGATTTCGTCCAGGCGCGGTAGATGTGCCGGTGACTTCGCCCATCGACGCAGCCCATGGTGTTGATCCCAAGGAACCCAAGACTACCTTGGAGGTACCGTCTGTCCCGGTAATGGACGCCATCCTTAAGCTATTCGACCAGAAGAAGAAGTCAGCGAACATCGTGCTGGTGCTCGACACATCGGGCAGCATGAATGACGATCAGAAGATCCAGAACGCCCGCGAGGGTGCCAAGCAACTAGTGAACCTGCTTTCCCCAACGGACCAGCTCTCATTGCTTCCCTTCAACACGAAACTGAATTGGGCCAGCACCGACATCCCGATTTCGACCGGCAAGGACAGCCTGCTTTGCACTATTGATTCACTGTTCGCGCAGGGAGGCACCGCACTGTACGATTCGATTGATGCGGCGTATCAGCATCTATTAACTGAGCAGAAACAGCAGGGGCATGAGAACCGCATTCTGGCCGTGGTGGTGCTAACAGATGGCGCAGACACGGAAAGTACTATGAAGTTGACTGAACTGATGCCGCGGATTCAGTACGATGGCGAAACCAGGGCCATTCATGTATTTACCATTGCTTATGGGAAGGACGCGCGCAAGGACATCTTGAAGCAGATTGCGGATGCAACTCAAGGAAAGTCATACGAAGGGACGCCGCAAAACATTACAAGCGTGTTTCGTGATATTTCGACATTTTTCTAGACAACTTCGAAAGAGCCCATGACACCCACCTCCGACGGTCCAAAACTAACCCTCCTCGGCAAGCTGTTTGTTGTCCTGTTCATTCTGGCTTGCATAGCGGGAGCCTATTACCTCTTTGCCGGCAAGAAGACCGTCGAGCAAACGCGCCAGGCTGCCAGCAACCTGTTGTCGGGTGGACCCCCGGTTGAGATAGGCATTGCCTATGGAACCGAGAAGCAGCGGTGGTTGGAGTGGGCAGTGTCTGAGTTCGCCAAAACATCGGACGGTAAACGTATCAGTGTAAATCTCATTCCGATGGGCTCGCTTGAAGGCGCACATGCAATTCTGTCGGGCGACAAGCGGATCAATGTATGGTCGCCGGCCAGCGCAACCTACAAAGACACCTTCGTGCAGGAGTGGCAGGTTAAGAACAGCGGAAACCCGATCATCAAAGAAGAGCCGCTGGCCCTGACGCCGATGGTCTTCGTGATGTGGGAGGAGCGCTATAAGGCATTCGTCCAGAAGTACAAGGTCGTGAGTCTCGACACGATCAATCAGGCGTTGCAAGAGAAGACGGGTTGGGACGCGATTACTCATCAGCCTGACTGGGGGCTTTTTAAGTTCGGGCACACTCATCCCAACCAGTCGAATTCGGGATTGATGACGATTGTGCTGGCAGCTTACACGTATCATCACAAGACCAAGGACCTGACCGTCGCGGACGTGGTTAATGCTGGCTTCCAACAGTGGCTTACCTCACTGGAGCGTGGCACCAGCGGGCTTTCGAACAGTACCGGCAACATGATGAAAGAGATGGTATTGAAAGGCCCATCTTCCTATGACGCTGCAATCGTTTACGAAAACGTGGCCATCGATTTCCTGAAGAACGCCGAGGGTCGTTGGGGACAGATTCGAGTGATCTATCCGGAATACAATGCCTGGAACGAAAACCCGTACTACATTGTTGACGTGCCTTGGAGTACTCCAGAGCAACGCAAAGCCGCGGAGACTTTTCTTGCTTTTCTGTTGACGGACCGGATCCAGCGGGAGGCGCTGGTTCACGGATTTCGTCCGGCAAACCCGAACGTGCCGGTCAAATTTGCCGACAGTCCTTTCGTAATGTATGCAGGTAACGGGGTGCAGGTGGATTTGCAGAAGATCTGCGACCCACCGAAGGCAGAAGTGGTGAATAATCTCCTGGAAAGCTGGCAGCGCGCACAAGGCAATCGGTAACAGACGTCGTTCCTCACTTAAGGAGGGCAGCTCAGCAATGTTTCAACGATTGGCAAATCTTATCCGAGGTTTCTTCGGACTTTTTGTTTCCGGTTTGGAGCGGCAGAATCCGGAAGCGCTCCTTGAGGTCGAACAGGAAAACCTTCGTAGGCAGATTGGGCAATACAACCAGGGCTTGGCAACCCATGCGGGATTGTGCGAACGGCTCATCTCTCAGGTGAGACAGTTGGAGAACGAGCAGCGCGATTTGCGGGCACGAACTGCTGCCAATCTGAGGGCCGGGAACCGTGACGCCGCCGGTCAGCTCGCCCTTCGACTGCAAACCGTCGAGCGTGAACTCGGTGAGAACCGAACACAACTGGAGCAGGCCGAGAAGACTTATCGCGACCTGGTGAAGGCCCGTGATGTCGCAATCAATGCTGCGAAACAGAAGATTGAGTCCCTGAAGGCCGGCATCAGCGACATGAAGATGAAGAAGGCTATGGCAGAGCTTACTGAGATGGCTTCCGGCATGGTTACCAGTATTGGCTCATCGGGGGAGACGCTTGATCGCTTGAGTACGATTGTTGAGGAAGAACGCACGAAGGCGGCCGGGCGGGTGCGCGTGGCTCGCGACAGCATGGATATGTCCGGCGTCATGATGAAAGACGCAGAGCAGAAGGCGCTAGCCGATCAGGCATTAGCTGACTTCGCGGCGAAGGAAGGGATTCCACTGGAACCCGCGACGGGTGCTGCTGAACCAGCAGCACGTGAGGCCCCAGTGAAGTCGATGGGGCCAGCACCTGAGAAGCAACAGTAACGAGCAATCAGAGGCTGAAATTTATCCAGTGTGGCGCTATCTCAAGTCGGCTTTTTTTGTCCGCGTAGAGGTACCGGGACTTGGCCATTTGCCGGTCAATGCTCTGCTTGCTTCTGCTTTTGGCATTCTGGGATTTGCCCAGCCTGGCTTCTGGCTCTTGGGCATAGCGGTGGAATCAATAGTAGTCCCTGGACTGGCCTTTAATCCGCGCTTCCAAAAGTACGTCGAATCGCAGCAACTGCAGATTACCAAGAGTGACGATGCAGCCAATCGGCAGGCGCTCATTCAGATGTTGGATACCGGCGCCAAGGATCGCATCACCCTGCTGGCGGCAAAGTGCGACCGCGTCCGCGACATCTACCGCAGCCAACAGGCGGAAGATTACATCATTGATACGAATCGCGACGCCCTCAACAACCTGCAATGGGTGTACACCAAATTGCTCGTGGCCAGACATCATCTGCTTGCGCCGCCCGACAACGAAACCGAAAGCACTCTGGGGAACAAAATCGCTGCGCTCGACAGAGAGTTAGCACAGCCGAGTGAGCCTGATTCCCTGCGTCAGTCCAAAGCGGCAACTCAAGCGATATTGAAGAAACGGCTGGCAAACTTTCAGAGGCGCGAGCAGACTCTGGAGGAAATCGACAGTGACCTCACGCGCGTCGAGGCACAGGTCGATCTGATCCTCGAAAACGCAACCATGTCGGCCAAGCCGCAAACGATCAGCACTGACATAGAATTGGCCAGCGACCTGCTGGGCGCTGGTGTGTTTGGCGAAGACGAGTCCGCGATCACGGCGCTGGACCGCAAGTATTCGGCGCAGAAGCCCGAGGCGCGGGAGACCTCATGAGTGCCTTTGAATCGGGAGCCGCTGCTTCACCGCTTCCGGGTGTTGCTTTGCCCGCCTGGTCACAGGAAGCCATTAAGCTCTATGAGAGCAATGCCGCCAATCAGTTCATACTCTACGGCAATGTTTACGATCCCTTGCTAGTCCCGTCGAGCAAAACGACCACCATAGGTACGCTAAAAGATTTCCTGCTACAAGTACTGTTGCCACGCTTCGATGTGGTACTAAGCTACGACTTGGGTAATGGCATTCGCGTGGAGCGTGGTGGCGACATCTTTTCCAAATGGCCGCAACTACAGCAAGACGCTAGCCTGCCCAAAGCGCCTCGCGCCTCTATTGAATTCCTCACCCATTACTTTCGGTATGGGGCCAATCTGGCGCGACTGAATCGCGAGAGACGCCAGGTCGCTGCAATCATCCGCAGTGCCGATTTACTTGCGCCCATGGTTCAGGGTGGGCTGGATTACGATCTCAATGCCCTGGCCAGTCTCGTTCGCGACTGGGCTAGCGAATCGCTTCTGGTTTCTCACTCGCTGGCATCATTCCTGATCGTTGAAAACCTGAACGACCTGCATCCGCTGATTGCCGCCAACCCGCGAACAGCACGCATTAAGATCGCTCTTCCGGGTGCGGACGAACTAACGACTGCCTTCTCGCTGATGGCTCCAAAATATCCAACGGCTCTGCAGGAGTACACAACACGACTCGATGATTTGGCTCAACAACTTACCGGTTCAACGCTCGGCGCCGTCGAGACTATGCTCAAAACCAGGGAGCATACACGAACCAAAATCGTCTCCGATGACCTGGTCCGACTGAAGAAGCAGTTGGTGGAACAGGATTGTTCGGGGCTGATCGAGTTCATCGAATCCAAGCTGTCACTCGACGATATTTACGGACAGGAGAAGGTCAAAACGTGGCTCCGGCAGGATATTGCGCTCTGGAAGTCCAACGACCTGCAGGCTTTGCCCAAAGGCTACTTGCTCTGCGGACCTGTTGGTACCGGCAAGACGTTCATGGTCGAGTGTCTCGCCGGCGAAGCCGGTGTGCCAATCGTGAAGCTGAAGAACTTCCGGGATAAATGGGTTGGCACCACTGAAGGGAACCTGGAGCGGATATTCCGCCTTCTTCAGGCGCTGGGACGCTGCTACGTTTTCATTGACGAGGCCGATCAGGCGATCGGTCGTCGCGAGTCGGCCTCAGGAGACTCCGGGATATCAGGACGCATTTACTCAATGCTGGCGGAGGAAATGGGAAGCTCTGCCAACCGCGGCAGGCTCATTTGGATTCTCGCCTCTAGCCGCCCTGACCTGATTGAAGTGGACCTCAAACGACCTGGCCGCATCGACGTAAAGATTCCACTTTTCCCCACTACAGAGCCTCGGGAATCCTTCGAATTGATCCAAACTCTCTGCGCTCGGCGACAAATTGCGCTCACTGAAAACGACTATCGAGCCGTCGAATCCAAAGTCCCGGTGTTGCTGACGCCAGGCTCTGCAGAAGCTCTAGCGGTGAAGATCTATCGCATCGCGAAAACCGAGAATAAGCCTGCCGGGGAGGCTCTCCTCGCGTCCCTCGTCGACTACCAGAATCCTGTACCGCTGGATGCCCTGAAATTCCAGATCACGCTTGCAGTAAAAGAGGCTAGCGACCTTGAGTTTGTGCCAGGCACATTTCGCGATTTCCCAGCAGTCTCATCCTAGCTGTGGCACTCTACGCGTAGGCAGATCTTGGGCGGCTAGCGCCACGACCCCAAGTGTTGGACGATGCGTACGCCGCTACTTGTATTCATAATTCCGATTTCGGAGTCCACGTCGCATCGAGGTTTCCAGACATATTGACTCGAGATGTGAAGAAATTCGCGCGGGCGGGCACGTGACGGCTTACCAGGGTTTTTGTTTGACGACTAACCACCCATATGGCCTCCAGGCTTACCACAACCCCGTTCCAAGCCCCGTTGCAGGTGCCCGACAATTCACGGCTGGAGTTCGTCTTGTATTGGGCAGACGTCCGCTGAGCGTGGGGAAGAGCTGCGGAAAATGATCCCGAAGCTTCGCAGACTTAGTAGCTAATGAAAATTGCGGATGAGGATGGCATCGGAATTGGAGTGGCCGCGCGCCAGAACCAGCGTACCGTCGGAAGTTATCGCGCCGTTAAAGATCAGCTCCGAAGTGAAGCTGGTCAGCGGAGCGCGGGTGCCATTGTCGAGTGAGAGCTTCCAGCCGTTGGTAACCGAGTTGTGGGTTTCGATGTAGGCTACGCTCTTGTCGTCGGGCATGAAAACCGGGAACGATTGCGTCGTCAGGTCGATGTCAACGGGCCGCAGGAAGTTCCCGTCCGCCGCGGAGAGGATCCCTACTTTCCACTGCGAAACCTTGTCATCGAAGTACTGCACGAGGATGCGGTCACCACGGTGCGAAGAATTCTGGTTCTGGATCTGCAGGTCAGAGAACTGGACAGGCTGCCCACCAGAGAACGGGACCTTGAACAAGTGGACCTTGCTCTCAGTCCAACGCTGAAAGTAAACGAAGGCGCCGTCAGGAGAGAATGTGGGGTTCACGTCGGCGTTGCCCGAAGTCAATTGCCGCAAGTGAGTGCCGTCAGCGTTGGCGATCCAGATATTCGGTTTGCCGCCTTTGAGGCACATGAAGCCCACGTACCGTCCATCACGCGAGATTGCCGGTGAGAAGCAAGATTCATCGGTCGGACTCACTTGAACTACGCCAGAACCATCCATGTTGGCCGTGTAGAGGCCGGAGACACCGGTCGAAAATGAGGCGTAGACGATCTTGCCGGCAGCGGCATCAACTCCGCCCATGCCGTCCTCATCGCTTTGCGTAATCTGTTTTGCGTTTTTGTAATCGCCGGTGGCGACCCAAAGGTTGGAGTGCGGCACGTCTTGTATGGTCACCAGCGTGGAATCGTCCGCGGTCACCCCAAGACTGATCTGTCCGTATCCGTTCAGGTCATTGGTGATGCGTGAAACTTCTCCACCGGGGTAGGACACAAACCAGAGTTGGCTGGAGTTGGAACCGACTCTCGGAGTCGCGGAGAATACCAAGCCGTCGCCGCTGGTGAGCCAGACCACCCGCGCTACGTAGCCCGGCAGCCGCTCCACCAGTGCGGTTTCCTTCCCCGACAAATCGAACAACGAAATCCCATTGCTAACGCCCGAGGCATTGATGCGTTGCTTGCCAACGGCGATCGACTTGCCGTCGGGCGACCAGGAAGGACCGTGATTATCGAACCAGTCTTCAGCGAGCTTTCCTGTGGCAATCGGCCGCGCATCGCTGCCGTCTGCGTTAGCAACCATAAGTTGCGATGTGAGGCCTTGGGGCGAGAACTCGCGGATGTATGCGAATTGCTTGCCGTCGGGTGAAAAGGTAATTGGGCTCTGAATTTTGGACAGAATCTTCTGCGGAGAACCGCCGAGGGTAGGCACTTTGTAGAGTGCGCCGTTCGGTTCCTCTTTGGAATATTGCACGTAATACACGAAGTTGCCGTCGGGCGAGAACGTGGTGCCGTTGAAACCGTTGTCAGTATCGGGGACCAGCTTCACTGAGCTCGAGGTTGCAATCTGACGCAGCCACAAGCTTTGTTTGCCTTCCTTAGCAACCTCATAAACCACGTACTTGCCATCGGGGGAAATGTTGGTCGAACCATTGGTCTTGCCGTCGTGGGTAAGGCGCTCGACGGACATCTGCTGGGCCGCCGACCGGAGCGGACGCTGATGCACTCTGGAATACAGCAGCCAGGCGAGGGCGGCAACCACCATCACTCCCCCCACGGCGAACAGGGTCACGCCAATCTTGTGACGCCTGGCCTCGGCGATTAGCACTGAGGCGCTGGAAGGCGGCGAGCTGGGTTGCTCCACCGAGGCTCGCGGCGGCGGAATTGCGGAGGTGTGCTGGCCGGAAGTTGCGGGATGCACACTCTTGTCGGAACCGTGGTCGCGAAGCACACGCTTGAGATCGGCTTTGAGTTCGGCCGCTGTCTGGCAGCGCAAATCGCGGTCTTTTTCCAGCGCTTTTTCGATGGTTTGGGCGAGCTTGGGTGGCAACGAAGGATTGGCGTCAAGCAGCGGTGGAGGGTCGTGTTCGAGGATGTTGGCGAAGATCACCGCCGAAGTGCTTCCCTGGAACGGCAATTGGCCGGTCGCCATCTGGTACATGACCGAGCCGAAAGAAAACAGGTCGGTTCGCGAATCGAGTTCTTCGCCACGGGCCTGCTCCGGCGACATGTAAGCCACCGTTCCCACGACTGAGCCTGGGCTGGTCAAGTCGCTGGAGGACAGCGTACTCATGGCCGACGAGCCGGCTGTCTCCGCCACTTGCTTCTTCTCTCGGACGAGTTTGGCCAGCCCGAAATCGAGCACCTTGGCCACGCCTCGCGTGGTCACGAATATGTTCGACGGCTTGATGTCGCGATGGATGATGCCATGTTGATGCGCGGCGTCGAGCGCCTCGGCGATCTGGATGGAGATGTCGAGCAACTGCCCGGTCTTGAGCGGCTGGTTCTGGATGAGCGCGTCGAGGGTCTGGCCTTGCAGCAGCTCCATGACGATCATCCATTCGCCGTTATGCTGCTCGACGTTGTAGATGGTGCAAATGTTGGGATGGTTCAGCGCAGACGCGGAGCGGGCTTCCTGCAGGAAACGATCGAGCCCGCCGGCTGCCTGGTTCATCTCCGGCGGAAGAAGCTTGATGGCGACGTGTCGACCCAACAGCGTATCTTCGGCCTGGTAAACCAGGCCCATCCCGCCGCTGCCCAGCTTGGACAGGATGGAGTACTGTCCGACGGTGCGACCGATCACAGAAGACCTCTTCTCGCTAATAATGCGGGACTCCATAACTCCCACAAGGCAATTTCTGCGCGCCTCGCTCGCCTGAACAACATCAGACAGGTCGAAGAGGGTTATCTCCATAATCAATCATCGGAGCGCCATCACTGAGAAACAGTGACCCAGGTCGCTATTCAGTGTGATTTCAACAAACTATTCGGCCGGGCGATATGGAGTCCGAACAGGTCCAGATATTTCCGTGATCAATGCTCCTGAAAACTCAATGGTCCAGCACGAAAGTCGGCAGGACCTGAAATCTGTTGGCAGAAGCGTACACTGAGGGACGTTGATCTTAAAGAAAAGGCTGTCTTTCTCGAATGTCCGGTATGCGGCGCGAAGCCAGAGAAGAATGTCATCGGATCGACGGTCGACCCATGAGCGAGCCGCACAGCGACCGCAGGAATCTTGCGCTTGGGGTTAAACCGGGAAAACGTCGAGAAGACGTGAACCAAGTCGTAGATCGGATCGTGCCAGAGGCTGCGAACGAATAGGTGACGAACTCGGGCGCAACGTAAACAAGCAAGAGGGGCACCAGACGGGGCTTAAGGAGGGGGAAGAGGGATTCGGCGGTCGCCAGCTCAGTGAAATCGCTGCAGCCGCGGGCACAGCTCCGGCAGTGGCGGCTTCAAATCTGAGCACAGGATGATTGGACCATTCACCCAATCGGGCGCGTAGGGCACGTCCACGCTAGTGACGACTTCAACACTGGCGCAGTTGCGTCGTGTATCTTCGGGCGAGAAGCCGACCCCAATAATTTTCTCTCCCGTATAGCCACGAGATCCCAGAACCAATAGTTCTCATGACCGCTGATGGCTTTGGGCAGGCCGTACTTCTTACCCAATAGATCTACTGCTGCGGCCTGGGCGTAGTTGTTGGTAAGAATGGCCGTTTGGCTGCGCTGGGCTGGTGTAATTTTCTCGCAGGCCTGCGTTATCGCCTGAACCATCTCTGGCCAGCCAATCATGCTGCTGAAGTAAGTCGGGATCTCCGCGCCGATGTCACTCTTTTCGAACTGCGCTCCATGGAACCCCAACATATTCTAATAACGGACCAGGTTAGCTGAAGACAGGAGGGGAAGAGCCATGGGCATCCAGATGAATCCCCACGCCGCAAATCCGGCCAGGAGTGCGGGACGCAGCCATCGTCCCGGGACCTTCTCCAGCCACTCGGAGATTTGTACCGCGCCACCTGCGAGGATCACAGGGAACGCTGCCGAGAGGTAATAGGACTTCCCGTTTTCTAGGGTGAGAAACGCGACCACCGCGACAAAGGCGATTCCGATCGCCCGGTAGCGCCGCCCGTCTGTTGAAGTCAGGAGGAATGCGAGTCCGGCCAGCCAAACTGGAAGTGAGGCGTGTCCATTCAAGACGACTTGCGACATCCAGAAGTTCGAAAAGGAAAACGGCAACCGGTTGAAATCACGCGCCTGACGTAAGGCTTGCAGAGTGACCCAGTGGTGCTGCTGCTCCCACCAGAGATTCGGCAGCACGATCAGCAATGCCAGTCCCGCTCCCAACCAAATCCATCGGGAGCGGAACTCTCTTCTAGCGGTAAGCAAAAGCCCGAGCACCAGGCCAACACCCCAGAAGGCCATGGAATGCTTGTTCAGGAATCCGATGCCGGCAGCAGCCCCGAAAGCCAGCCACAGTTTCGAGCGATGACCGCGCAGAATCACGATCATCAGAAAAGCGCACACCGTCCACATCGGCTCGAAGGCGGTGGTTAGGAAGTTGCCGGGCAGAAGAAATACCGGCGCAAACAATACCGACAGCGACGCCAGGACCTGCGCAAAACGATCGCCACCTAGAACTCGAGCCGTCATTCCCGTCAGGAGGACCAGGCCCGTATGCGACAGAGCGGGAAAAATCGAAAGGCAAGAAGAGAGTCTCCCATCAGCAGTCGCGACACCCGCGCGAGAAATGGCACCAGCGGCGGCAGATCAACGTAGCCTCACGCCAGGTGATCGCCACAGGCTATGAAATACAGCTCGTCGCCATGGAACCCGTAACGCAGGTTTGCCATAAGGTACAAATTGGTGAGGAAGTGAAGGACGAGGACCGCGACGGCCAGCGCGCCGAGAATAATGTTGTTGGTGCAATTGCGCGATGGTTCGATGTGCTGCGTCGAAGTCCCTTCGCGATCCTCACCAGCGCTTTCCATTCTGGATACCGAACGCCAATCATGTACACTTGGCGTGGGATAGGCAGTGACCGCGGTCACATTTCGTTGTTCCTCTTAGAAGCAGCGAGATGCCGGAATGTGGAATCTCAACATCGATCCGTGGTCGCGAGGGATTCGAGACGACCCACGCAATGTCGAGCTTGTAATAAAGATGAATCCTCTTAGCTAACCTGTATGGTGAAATCATTTTACTGGTTACTCTGAAACCTGGCGCTCAGCTCTGAAACAAGCTGGTGCAGCGGGGCCTAACCCGCAATCAATGAAAAGAGTCGCCTCTGTTCTGTCGCACATCTGAATGACAGAGTAATTGCTGGGAGCAGAAACAGTGGCACTGGGTCTCGACCGCACGATAGAAGTAATCGTCAGGGGCCAACGAATTCCTGCGGTTCCTTCCGAACCAAGTCCAAACAGGTCAACACATTTCCGTGATCAATCCTCCCGCAGATTTCGTGGCGCGTAGTGGTGGATTACACGGCGCCCGCGAATTCATCGCCGGTCTGCTCACCGAAGCCGATACGCGAGGTTTTGACCAAGTAGTGTGGGCGGCATTAGAGGTGAACGTGGGTGCGGAGCTGTCTAAACGGGCCCACACAATTGGTACGGCACCGACCAATGATGGCGTGTGCAGGTCACAGACACCGGGCGGGGTCTGGCGGAACATTGCTGAGAGGGGAGTGGGGGATAGTTTCGTCAGCTTCCCACTTTATGTTGACTGCGATCCACATTCTGCTTACCTACCAATGCACCAATGAGTGTGATCACTGCTTCCTGCATTGTGGGCCGCAGCGTGAAGGCACGTTCACCCTAGGACAATTACGCGAGCTGCTCGTGCAAATTCACGAGATTCCCGGCATCGACACTGTTTACTTCGAGGGCGGCGAGCCGTTCTTGTTCTATCCGATTCTGCTGGAAAGCTTGCGAATGGCACGAGATTCAGGATTGCAGTCCGGCATCGTGACGAACGGTTACTGGGCTACCTCGGTGGAAGACGCAAGGCGATGGCTTCTGCAGTTGCTTGATCTCGGGATTGTCGATTTCAGCGTAAGCGACGATGAGTTTCACAGCACGAAAAGGGATGCCAGCCCAGGTGCGATGGCATACCTTCCAGCGAAGAAGCTGGGCCTTCCCTGCGACAGGATTTGTGTTGAAGCGCCGCGCGTCGAGATCAGGGGAGGACCCAGCGGCGACAAAGGGCAGCCCGTCACGGGTGGTAGAGTCCTCTTCCGTGGTCGCGCAGCCGAGAAACTCACGGCTGGCTTGCCCATTCGGCCTTGGCGTGACCTGACCACCTGTCCGCACGAGGAACTGGCTGCCCCTGAGCGCGTCCATGTCGATGCCTTCGGAAACCTGCACGTCTGCCAGGGATAAGCATCGGCAATTTCCGGCGCACCCCGTTGGCCGAAACTCATGCGGGGGTACGACGCAGCTCGTCACCCGATCGTGGGGCCCCTGGTGGAAGGTGGTCCGGCCCAGCTCGCCGAACAATTCGAATTTCCCGTTTGGCATGGCTTTGTTGACGAATGCCATCTCTGTTACACCATCAGGAAGTCGTTGGTGCCCCTATTTCCTCTCTATCTGGCGCCAGCGCAGGTATACGACTTATGAGCTTATGCAAGGCGCGATTTTTCAAGACTCTGTTTGGAGTCTTTGGAGTGGGTGTAGTTGCCGGAGTTGGCTATCACAAACTTCTGCGTCCATGGCATCTGCATTGGGGCCTCACAGAGCAGGAGATTGGCCGTGTCTGGCCAGGCGATGAGCTGGTTCCGAACGCTCCGGACGACCAGACTCATGCCATCACCATTGACGCCCCCGCGTCTGCTGTATGGCCGTGGATTCTCCAGATCGGGCAGGACCGTGCCGGATTCTACAGCTACACCCTGCTCGAGAACCTCTTCGGCTGCGAGATGCGCAACGCCGATCATATCGTCCAGAGTGGCAGGAACGCCAGATTGGGGACATGGTCTGGATGACTCCCAAGGAGAAGTTTCGCGGGGTGGGACAAATGGAGATCGCGATTCTCGAACCTAATCGGGCGATGATCCTGATACCTCCGCGCAATGTGCCGCCCTCGCTCAGCATAAGTGGAGGAGCGAAAGTAACCTGGGGCCTCATCCTGGACCCAATCAACGAGCGATCAACACGGCTGATCATGCGGGCACGTGGCGAGCCTGCCCCACGATTGCGCGATCAAATTATTGGCTATACCTTCTGGGAACCGGCGCACTTCGTCATGGAACGAAGAATGATGGTTAGCATCAAGCGCCTCGCCGAGAGCTCAGCGGAGGTGGGTGATCGATCATCCGAGGAACCGATGTTCGTGGGTCAGAGGTCGATGTAGTTTGAAGATTCGCCGTGGGGACCAACACGACGAGATCACGCTCGTGAACGTACGCTCTTCTTTCCCAAACCGAAAACCTGAGTTTTGGGAATGCTCTGGCATCGGGGTCCTATCTCACTGACTCGTATATGCAAGCCATGGTAAGCCAAGCTTAAGCTTATGAGGGCGGTTGGAATTCTCGGCCTGAAAATAGCGGGCGTGGCGGTTGTCTTTATTTCCTGGCGTTTCCGCGCCAATCGGAACTTGTCGTTTTCCTGGTCAGTCACATTTGTGTGGGGAAGTATTGCATTGGTATAACCGGTCGCTTTCATGGGACGACGGCTGCTCGATCACCACCCGACTATCCAGTGCGCGTCTACGCTGACCATTTTTGTCCACTACTTGGAAATGGTCTTACTCGGATGCGCGCTCATCGTCGCTTTCCGTTTTACGCAAGCTTATCCCATTTTTCGCATTCCAGTTTCAAAGTCGATCAGTCTTCCCGCAGTCCAGATCATGGGGACACTGACAAGGCTGACCGTGGTGAATCTCGCGATCGGAGCTCCCGGACTGACTCTTGCGGCGGCGCAGAGTAGGAAGGTCGTCACTGGCTGGCTTGACGGCCCATGCCGAAACCCAGTGGGCATGTATGGGCTGCTATGCTGCATGGTCTGCGTCCTATGGCTGCAATCGCTTCACGCGCTTCTGTGGACAACCCTGTGGCTTGCACCAGCCTGGATACTTTTCGTGCGACTATGCGAGGAGCGCGAACTCGAGATCCGCTTCGGTGAGTCTTACTTGCGCTACAAAGTCAGCACTCCATTCTTCGGGATCTATTTCACTTTGCATAATACAGTTACAGAGGGAAGAGTTCTGCTTGTTCCCAGAAGGCGCAGACCAAGTTGGTGCGCCAGCGCATGCGACGCAGGGCTCGGCGAGCGGAGTCGCTCAACTGTCCGAAGGTGGTGGGGCAGAAGTTGGGTAATTCGTGTTGCTTCCAGTGTGACCACAGATACTCCACCGGGTTCAGTTCGGG
>Ga0335069_10001426_pt1 | contig 38813 bp, 63 predicted proteins | sample Lox_Sample_11_FD_206714 | JGI IMG/M metagenome (GOLD analysis project Ga0335069, IMG submission 206714) | Soil microbial communities from Loxahatchee National Wildlife Refuge, Florida, United States - Lox_Sample_1.1 | ecosystem: Environmental > Terrestrial > Soil > Wetlands | place: USA...
TTTTAGAACTGCAAAAGAGAAGAGAATCCGGAAGAAGCGTCTATGATTCCCTATTAAAAGCTGGTTATCCCGAAGAAACTGCAAGAATTTGGCAAAATCAGATGGAAAATGCTCCTGTTGGAGGACAATCTGATGTCATTAAGAATGTTAATGATCTCATCAGAAGATCTAAGTCAGGTAAGGGAATTGGTGGACAAGTAGAAACTAAGGCTGAAGTAAAGCCTAATATTGATATTCCAGGCACTAATATTGGCCCACTAGAATTAGATTTTCCAGAACTTCCTGAGCCAATTGGTATGACTCCATCTGATATCGTTAAACAGAATGAATATCGTGAAAAAACAAATACTCCTCTCTATAACGAAACAGTCGATCGCTTAAATGCTTTAGATGATGAATACCGAGAAGTTAAACATCTTCAAGAGTTAAACGAAATTCCTGGTGCACTTCCAACTGGAATTCAAAAGTGGAATGTGGATTGGGATACAGGTGATTTGCGAGTAAGAGCGCTAGCTACTCCAGAAGCTCAAGATTATGTAAAGACAATTGCTAGGATGGCTAGGCGAGCCAAAGACTTTTTCCCTGGTCGTGTCACTAATTTTGACTTAGATCAGTTCAAACAGGGATTTCCAACTCTTGCGAATAGTCCGGAAGGTAGAAAGTTAATTGCCGAACAATTAGCCCTTGGGAATAGAATTGCCTATCTAAAAGATGAAACATTTAAGGCTGCTATGGATCATTATGGTTCTGGAGCTGATCCTGTTTTAATCAAGAAACATGCAACTGAGAATTACCGCCGTCTCAAGTCTCAACTTGAAGATCAATTGAAACAGGTAAATTCTAAGGCTAGATCAATGGTTGATAGAGAATCACAAAAAGAAACGAGACCTTCTTTAGATGAGATTTTCGGATGAGTTATCAAGAGAAATATCAAAAAGCTAGAGAGGCTGGATATTCTGATGAAGAAATCATGGAATATCTTTCCAAAAAAGATCCTTCTTTTGAGCAGAAGATGGAGAAAGCACAAGAGATAGGATATACCCCTCAAGAAGTTCTGTCTTATTTTAATACACCTAAACAAGAGGAAAAGCCTGAAGAAACAGGTTTTAAAGATTATGTCTCTGATTTTGGGAAACAAGCCGTTCAAGGGCTTGGAGTTGGTGCTATTGGCACTTACGGTGATATCCTTGATTTACTTGGCGTACAAGCCAAAGAAATCCTTCCTGGAGAGAAAGCCAAATACAGTCGCGAATTCGATATCTTGGAGAAGATGGAGCAAGGAAACAAGCCATCATTCGGAGAACTCATGGAGTTATCGGGTGACGACGATATAGTTCCAAGATATTCTCGATTACCTTCATCTCAAGAAGCAGAACAATTAGGTTCTGATTTGGGTCTTATTTCTGAACCAAAAACAGCGGCAGGTCGATACGGTCGTAGAATTGGTAAACTTGGTGGTGCAGGAGCTGCACTTGGAGGTGGTGGTATTGTAGCACCAATTGTAGCTGGAATAGCTGGTCAGACATTAGAAGAGCTTGGAGCTCCTCCTTGGGCGCAAGCAGCAGCAGAAATTATCGCTACATTGAAATATGCTCCTAAATCAAATGTTCCAGTCACTTCAAAAAGCAAAGAAGTTGAGAAAGTCGTTCAAGATTTGAGAAAAGCTGGATTTTCCGAGCAAGATATTACGTTAGCCAAAAACTCTCTTGAACAAAGAAATATCCTAAAAAAGATCTCTAAACCGACAGATAAATCTAAGAGAGCATTTCAACACGCTGAAGAGAATACAGCTAAGAATTTTGATAAGATTTTGGAGTCTTCATTTGAAGGTTTAACAACAGAAGGTCCCGATGTTTTCAAAAATATATCTGCTGATATTTTTCATAATCTTGATGAGATTGCTCAGAAAGTTCCTGTTTCTCAAACTTCAGAATTTGCACAAGATTTGAGTGAAATTGTTAAGTCTTTGGAGAAAACCTTAGCTGGAACTCCTCAAGAAAATCAAATTATTGAGTTCTTAAATAAGGCAATAGAAAGCAGTAGGCCAAAATTTAAAGGAGGAAAAGCCGCGGTTCTCGAACAACCATCTTCTTTACTTGATCAATTTGGAAATAGGATTATGGCTCCTGGAAAACCTGCAATTCCAGCTCAAAGAGCTCCCGATTTAACAGCTGACTATTATTTGAGATTTTACAAGGGATTGAATGCTATAGGACAATGGGACAATCCAAAACAGCGTGAATTTGTCTTTTCCAAGGTTAAAGATGCAGTCAAAAAGGTTTTGGTCAAACAGGGAAAAGAAGGAATAGAAGTAGCTAATGAGTTAGAAAGAGCTAATAAATCCTGGATGAAATATCTAAAAGCGGAAAATATTTCAGATCTCCTGAGAAAATATTCAACAGAAGACGGAATAAATTTTACAAGGTTATCAAAATCTCTTGAAAACCATAAGAATTACGATGTTTTAGTCGATGGACTCGGAGCAGAAAAAGCAAAAAATCTTAAATTGATTGCCGATACAGGAAAGAGCATCAAAAATCTGGATAAGCAAATCACAGGTGATCAAGCTAAACAAATTTTTGGCTCTTTAAAGTTATGGGAATTTGCTAAATCAGTAGCTACTTTAAACCTAAAATCATTAGGTCTTATCATTGGTAACGAATTAGCTGGTAAATTTGCCACCAAGCTTTTAACTGATGAAAAATACCAAAACATAGCTAGAAGAATGATGCAGGCTGCTTCAGATCAAAAATGGATGCAAATGAGCATACTATCTAGAAATCTTCAATCTATGCTTACCAAGGAAGGCAATCAAACTTCGCAAGAAGAATAGTCCCTATAAAACCTATTACAACAAATCCTAAAATAATCATTTTTCATCTCCTTAGGGATCTGTCCTTGGTTTTTTTGTTCGTTCATCAAGACCGCATAGTTTTCCATGAAAGTCTTTCATTTCTTTATCAATATCAGCTCGCCAACCATCGATTTTAGCTTCAAAAGCTTTCATGTCAGATCTAAGCCAAGAAATGAGGGCTATATTAGAACCAATAATGGCAACGGTTGTTCCAATAATGGTTACTACTAGTGTTACATCGCATTCCATATTTCACCTTCCCTTATTTTTTCTCGCACATTCCTTGAAGATACAATCTCTCTAATTCGGATTCAGCTATCCTCCATGGGGACTTTTTTCCTAATCCAGGTCTAGAAGCATAGATTTTACCCTCTCGGATTGATCTTCTAACCGTTCCTGGATGGATTTTCAAACGTTTAGCAAATTCTTCTACAGTAAGAAAATTCATACTTACCTCCTTTAGGTTCACATACGATTACATTGTTGCACATTGTGCGATATAAGTCAAAGCATTAAGCATCGACAAATATATATATTGACCAGCGTGAATTTTATACAGCAGTTTTTTGCTTAACCCCAACAGGAGTAAAAAACTATGTCTAAGATGTTTCAAGTTTATGGTGTTGGTCAGGCTCTTTTTCCTGTTCTTCCACCTCCTTTGCCTTTTCAGAATGCGCCAACTAGCAACCAAACAAACTATGAAATTGGTCAGCTAGTTTTTACACCTCCTCATTCTCCTACAGCTTTTTATCTTTATGGTGGCGGAGGAAACTGGATTCAAATTGCTGATTCTGACGGACCAGTTGAATCAGTTTTAGGAACGACTAATCAGATTACCGTAACGACTTCTTCTGGAGTAGCGACCGTCTCCTTACCTTCGGCTATCGTTGCCCCAGGATCGTTGACTACAACTACCACTTTAGCAGCCACAACCACTATTACTGCTGGTACAGGATTAACAGTGACGACAGGAAATGCTGTGGTTTCGACAGGTAATATTACAGCAACATTAGGAAACATAGCTGCTACCGCTGGATCAGTATCCGCTGGAACTACTGTGTCAGCAGGAACTACAGTGACAGCTGGAACAGGAATCACTTCAACTACAGGCAACATTGTCGCAACTGCTGGTGCTGTGAATGCTGGAACCTCAATGACAGCAACCTTGGGTAATATCACCGCAACAAATGGTAACGTTGTATTGAATACAGCAGGAAATAAAATAGTCATCGCAACAGGTTCAAACGCATCTGTAGGAACTTCATCAGCTATGTCGGGAACTCCAGGCGCAGTAACAGTGGCCACAACAGCTTGCTCTGCTACTGCTAAGATCTTCTATTCAAGAGCTACTACTGGAGGAACACCAGGACAAGTTTCCATTACTGCGCAAGATGGAACCGGATTTACTCTTACCTCAACTGGTAATGAGACATCTACATTTAACTGGTGGATTATTAACGCATAAGGAGTTAGGTGATGACTACAAACAAAGCCAAAGTAGATACGTTGAGGACTCTTGCTTACACTAGCATTTCTGGAACATATGCCGCTGTAGGGCCTGCTCAATCATATCCAGCTAGAATTATATGCTTCACCAACACTACAGATGCAGACATGATCTTTAGTATGGATGGAACTACAGACCAATTGATTGTCGCGGCTGGAGGATTCAAGCTATTTGACATCACTACCAATCATCGTCCTGTTAATCAAGACGATTTTTGCTTTTCAAATGGAACGCAATGGTATGTGAAGCAAAATTCTTCTACAACCAAAGGGGCTGTGTACATTGAAATCGTCTACGCTCAACCGTAATGTGCAAGCGCCTCTAATGGCAGAGAAAAGATTGCAAGCCCTCATGCAGAAAGAGATGATAGAGCATCAACATATCATCTCTTCTCATCATAAAGAAATGCAATCCTTACGCGATTCTTTGAAAATCGCTATGGAAAGGTTCGATTCTCTATTCAATCATTGCGAATCAGTAATTCAAGATCATACTGCTTCTCATAATGAGGAAATTTCAAAACTTCAAGAGAAGATTAAAAATCATGAAGTTATGATTTCTGAACAGAAAAAAACTATTCTTTCTCTGTATCAAGAAATAAATGATTTTCATCAGAGTCATGCAAGTAAAAAAGATATAGAAAATCACAGAAAAGAGATGGCTAATCGTTCAAATGAAACAATGATTCATCATCTCAATTCCATTCAATCATTACAGCAAGACATGAAATCTTTATTTCAAACATTAAGTGAAGAGTTAAAACAACTTAAACTTGATTTTTTTAGAGATTATGACTCGTTAAAAGCAAGTATAGACGATAGATTTTCACTTTCAAAAATGGATAAGGACGGCGTTTTAAAGGAAATAAGGGTGTATTACAAAACAATATTCATCATCGAGAAGAAGATTGAGCACCTATACATTCTAATAGAAAGAATTAATCAAAGAGGTGAGGTATGTCCCAAGCAGGATTAGTAGATATTGAGGGATCACATCCTCAGATTCCAACATCTTTTGTAACCGATAGTGGAACCGCTGTCCCAATAGCCAACGTCCTAGAAATTCTTGGGACTACCGTTGCTGCACACGGGATTCCAGTGCGAACGACAGGAGCCGCTAATATCGTCACTGTTCAGGCTCAATACGCATCTGCAAATGCAACAACCGATGCAACAAAAGCTGGATTTTCCTCATTCAATTCATCTCAATTTACTGTTGATGCCAATGGATTTGTCTCTATTTCAGCATCAGGTGAAGGATCTTTTCAAGTTGACGCTTCGACTGCTCCAGGAACAAATCCAGTTTTACCTAACGGTTCGGGGATTGTAACAGTTACGGGAGGTCAAGTAGCCGCAGGAACTACAGCTAATGTAATTCAAACAAATTCTCTTGCCGCGAATACCTACACCATCCAAATCCAAAGAAGCCAGGCAGTTGGTGTATCAACCGTGGGGGATAACGGAGTTTCTCACTTCAATTCCACTTATTTTACTGTGGATTCCAATGGATTTGTCTCTATTAATGGCTCTGCAATTGGGGAGACAATTACCGGAAACGTTGGAGGTGCTCTTTCTCCAACAGCGGGTAACTGGAATATCCTCGGAACATCAACGGCTGCTGGAAGCACTCCAGTCCAAACCTCCGGATCTGTTAGCACTCTGACTGTCCAAGTGCAAAAATCACAAGCAATTGCTGCAACAGATGCAACTAAAGTCGGATTAGCAGCCTTTGACTCGGCAAGATTCACAGTAGATGGAAATGGTTTCGTTTCTATCAATGGATCTGGAATTGGAGAGACGATTACAGGTCAGTCAGGTGGAGCTCTTAGCCCAACTTCCGGTAACTGGAATATATTTGGTGCCTCAACAGCCGCAGGAACAAGTCCAGTTACGACATCTGGTTCAGTTAGCACTTTGACCGTAAACGTTCAGAAATCTCAAGCCATAGCATCAACAGATGCAACAAAGATTGGCTTGGCTGCATTTGATTCATCTAGCTTTAGTGTAGATGCAAATGGATTCGTGACTTTAAAAGGTGGGTCTGAAGCTATCGACTCAATCGGTGTAGATGCTACATCTGGTACTGGTACCAATCCAGTCTTACCCGATGCAAATGGATTGGTGACAGTTAATGGGGTGAGAGTAGCTGCGGGAACTAATCCTATTAGAACTGTTTCTACTGCTCCCAATCTTTACCAAATTCAATTACAGACATCTCAGGCAATAGCTTCCACAGATGCTACAAAAGTTGGTGTATGTAATTTTAATTCTGCTCAATTTACAGTAGATTCCAATGGTTTTGTTTCAATTACTAACTTTTCTCCATTTGCTTATACCACTGTCAATCATGCTCAATCTCCCTATACCGTGCTAAGTACTGATGAATATATTTCATGCGATCCATCAAGTGGAACGATTTCAATTTTACTTCCTAACGCCCCAACAACTTATCGAGAATTTGTCATCAAAGATAGAACTGGTAATGCCTCTACGAGCAATATTTCTGTGACAACAGTAGGTGGCGCAGTGACCATTGATGGTCAAACAACCTACACTCTTTCCGGAAATTACGGATCAATTAGTTTATTATTTAATGGCACAAGTTATGAGGTATATTAATGGCTTACCGAAATTATAGTGTGGCTAATGGTTTTACAGTCGATCCAGCTGGAAACGGGGATTTTAAAACAATTGCGGCTGCCTTAACAGCAGCTTCAAGTCGAGGTGGCTCTGGAAGAATAATATTAATGCCAGGAACTTATTCGGAAAATCCAGCTCTTGTTGCTGGATGGAATATAGAATCTTTCGTTGGCGATGGAATAACGCCTACAGTCACAATATCAGGTACCTGTTCTTTTAGTTCAGTAGGAACGGTATGTATTAGCGGTGTTCGTCTTGCTTCTAATGGTGCAGAATTTCTTACGGTGACGGGTAGCGCAGCATCTGTAGTGAATTTATATAATTGTTATTTAACTACAGCTTTTGATCCTGGAATAACATATTCTTCCAGTTCTTCAAGCTCAGGAATAACTATTAGTTACTGCCGATGTGATATATCTGCCTCAGCAAAAAAATTCTTCGCACATTCAAGTGCAGGAACTCTGAATATAATTCACAGCATTTGTACTAATAGCGGAGCATCCACAACAGCAAGTACCTGCTCCTCAGGTGTTATAGGATGTCTTTTCTCACAAATAGCATTTCCCATAACTACTTCAAGCACAGGTGTTTTTTCAGGGAATGAAACTTCTTTTAACACTGGAGCATTCAATACAACTCCTGTTACATGTGGTGGTGGAACAAGTTCTGGTATTCTCTGTGATTTTAATGGTGGTACAGCCTCGGCTTTATCTGTAGGCGGAACGCTTGGTTTAACTCAATGTACAATTGGGAGCTCAAATACTAATGCCGTTACAGGTGCAGGAACATTAACCTATTCTAATATTGCATTTAGCAGTACATCTTCCAAGATTAATGTCACAACTCAAACAGGTGGAGTTGGCTATGGAGGAGTCGTTCAAGCACCTTCTGCTGGATTTATCGGTGAAAGAATTGAAAATACAGCCACTTCTGTTGCAATGACATCAAACACCCCAAAGACAGTCACAAGTATTAGTTTAACAGCTGGTGTATGGGACGTTTCTGGTTTAGCTGCTACCATTGCAACAGGCGGAACTGCCCTTGCTCAAGCATTTGTTGTTAATATTAGCACGACAGATAATACTGTTGTAGGAACTGCTGGGATACAAACATTCCAAACTAATGTGGCTGCTACTGTACTTTCTGGAAGCGTTCCTGCATATAGAGTCACATTAACAGCAACTACGACATATTATTTAGTGTGCAATGTCGTTTACACATCTACTACAGCACCAACAAATGGAAGACTTTCCGCAACAAGAGTGGGATGATTATTATGAAAAAATTATTGAGTTTTCTTTTTTGTCTTTTTATTACTTCATGTTGTGCTTATCAATACGATTTATCAATCTGCACAATTTTTCGTGATGAAGCTCCATATTTGAAAGAATGGATTGAATATCATCGATTGCTAGGAGTACAGCATTTCTATTTATGTAATCATAATAGTTTAGATAATTATAACGAAGTTTTAGATCATTATATTAAAGAAGGAATTGTAGAATTAAAAGAAATCTCAGATAGTCCAAAAGCTGATCTTGCTGATTTCACGTTTAATTTTCAGACTAAATGGTATACCGAATGCCTTGTTAAAGCAAAAGATCAGAGTAAATGGGTTGCTTTTTTAGATTCTGATGAATTTTTATGCCTACTAGATGGAAATAATTTAGTTGATTTCTTAAAAAATTATGAAGAATTCGGTGGTGTTTCTTTGAATTGGTTCTTTTTCGGAACATCAAATATTCAACAATTATGTCCGAATAAATTAATGATAGAACAATTAACTTGTTGTTCTCTTCACTCTAATGAGAATTTCACATTATTAAAATGCATTGTTCAACCTAGATATGTCTCACAATTTCGAAGTCCGCATTTTGCTGATTTCTTACCTGGATATTTTGCTGTTAATACAAATCAAGAACCTCTTCTAAATGAACCTTGGAAAGGTGTCCTTCTTTTCGATAAATTAAGGATTAATCATTACTGGACAAGGGAGGAAGAATACTTCTGGAAAGTAAAAATCCCACGTCAAATTCAATTGCATGGTCAAACTGAAACTGCCATGTCTTTTTATGTCGATTTTAATAAATCAGAAAATTTTGACATTCAGAAATTCGTTCCAGAGCTAAGGAAAAAAATGGGATACGATAAAAAGTAATCGAAAAAACAAGTAAGAGGTGCTGAATGTATTGTCTATTATTACTTATTCCGTTGATCACAAGCTGTCAATATATTCCAGATATGGCAAAAGATATTGAAAGTATAGAAACGGATACGGCGATTAGATTAGAAGTTTCAAGAGACACTTTCCAAAAGGAAACTGATCTTGATATAAGTATCAATGTACAAAACAAAGATATACCACAACCTAGCCAAAAGGATAAATAAGCCATGCCACTAGTAAAAGGAAAAGGCGAAAAAGCTATTCGTCAAAACATTGAGACGGAAATGAAAGTTGGCGGCCGCCCAAGAAAACAAGCGGTAGCTATTGCTCTTAATGAAGCTCGTAAATCAGGAGCTAAAATACCAAGAAAAGGAAGGAAATAATGGATAAAGCAATCAAAAAAGAGAAGAAAGCCATGGATAAGGGGATGAATCATCTTATCAAGATGGATAAAAAAAATGATAAAAAGATGGAAAAGATGGAAAAAATGAAAATGCATCACAAGAAAAAATAATTTTTTCTGGATTTTTCAGAGGGATCCCTATAGGATGTTTTTTCTTTAGGGATTATTTTATGATTATTGATTGTATCGGATGTCTCCATGGTTATCATCCTAGACTAGAAGGCGGAGACCTTCTAATTATCACTGGAGACTTAACAGCTAGAGATCAGCCATTCGAGTTAATTGGATTTATGTTGTGGCTTGATAAACAAGAATATCGCAAAAAGATATTCATCTCTGGCAATCATGACATGCTTCATGAAAAAAATCCTATTAAAATTTGTCCCGAAGTCCTTCCCCCTAATACAGAATATCTCTGTGATTCAGGAACAACATTTGAAGGTTTCAAGATTTGGGGTTCTCCTTGGTCTCATCGTTTTAAAGGAATCAATCCCAATTGCACAGCTTTTACTTATTTAAATGAGCAATTGCATTATGATGAACATATAGCCATTATTCCTCGTGAAACAGATATATTGATAACTCATGAGCCTGCCTTTGGTGTTCTTGATGGAATTCCTAATGAAGATGGATCGCTTTTTCATGTAGGAAATAAAGGACTATACGGTTGGTTAAAATATGTAGAAAGACCAAAATTACATGTATTTAGTCACATTCATGAAGCTTATGGTACAGAAGAGCATTTTCCTACTTACGATGATAAAATGATGATATCTGTAAACTGTTCGATAATGAATGAAATGTACAAGCCCGTGAATAGGCCCGTGAGAATAACTCTATGAGGGTTTGCAGCCTTCATAGAGTTCTATTTTATTTCTTTTCATCTACCAAGATTTTCCAACTAGTGATAGATGCTTTGCGATATTTTTCAAGATCAACGCCCTTCATTTCTGGTATCTCGTCATAAGCCACTCTTCCTTTCATGGATGTTTTTATGACTTTTATTCCGTGACCAATGCAACATTGATCACCACACAATTGGATAATCTTTCTTCTAAGATAATCCTTTTTTTCCTCCAAAGATTTAATTGTTGCATCAGTTTCTTGATACATACGGGAATATTCTCGCCAATCTAGATTGTCTTTCATATCCATAAAATCTGAATCTTGAAGGGGGGGGGGCTCAAAAAAGGCCACTTTTCTCCAAAAATCCCTAGCTTTTGGCATAAATTTATTGATGAATTCTTTATCTGGTAGCACTTCAATACAAATTCCTTCTCGGCCATTATAGCTATAATAGAAACATTTTTCAGCTCTAGTGACAAGCAACTGATGTTGTATTTGATCTTTATAATATTGTGGTATTTCTCCTTTTGAAGCCATTTCATGCAATTTGGCACCTCCACATTTGATTTCAAGAATGTGGTTACCAAGTTGAGATATTCCATCCAAAGAAGCTCCAAGAAATTCAAATTCTGAGCTTTCTACTACAATAGGCTGCATTTGAATTCCATATTGCTCAATGAATTGTGATCGAGCTTCTGGCTCTAACCTCTTACCTCTTTCCATAGCATCGTTGGACTTTTGTTCTTCAATGAGACCAAGCTTTCTTTGCCAGCATTTATATGGAGTCACCCAAGGATTATTTCCTAGAATGCAAGAGGCATCTGTTGCTGTGATGACTGTCTTTCTCCAAGACAGCCATTCTGGTGAACCTTGTTCTAGTTTTATTTCTTTCATTATGCGATGGCCCTCTCTTGATCTTTCAAATACTTAATTTTAGCATTGAGAGAAACCATGCACTTCTCGAAACAATTTTTAGGAATATCCTGTATTGATTCGGCATTGAATGTTTTTTTAATCCATTCGCGAAAGGATTTGTTGCTATCCTCATCTAAGCTATTGATTAATGTTGTAAGAGCAACAATCTCACCCTTTCCTATTTTTTCTCCTGGATTAGATTGATTAGGAGGATTGCCATTTTGATTAGGAGGTGTGTTATTTTGCTGTGCTCTTCCTCGACCTACTGAAGTCTCACCATCATCATCATCGTCGCATACAACGCCAACTAAAGCAGAAAGAGAGTATCTCCTTAGATAGGTAATTGCTGCACCAACACCTTGGCTATCATTCTTTGCTGGATTCAATGGAAGATAAGACTTAATCCATTGACCAGATGTATGAGCCAAAGTAGTCACCATGATGACTTGGTTCCTATCTGGCGCTAACTCGGTAGTCTGCATAACACAAAGACCGTATTTACTGAGAACTGGACGTGCTGCATCCCATACACTTCCTAAGTCTGCATAAGAACTTTTGAAGAAAGGGTTTATCTTATCTTTGATAGCGGCTTGCATTTCTCCTTGCGCTTTTGATAAAGCTGCGGCAAGTTCATTTATGAGTTCTGATTGAGACATATGTTATTCCTTTATTTTTGTTTTTGATAGTCTTGGCGTTTCTCTTAAAAAAAGTCTCTCCAGGAGAGACCTAGGCAGTCCATACAATTTGAACAATTGCAATTTTGACTTGAATTTGTATCATCTTCATCATGCTCCAAATTTACGTCATCTTCCTCATCTTCGATACCATGCAAAGACATTATCTCTGCATGGCTCCATTGACCCCAATAAGCTGTATTCATGATTAGATACCATACATGTACTCAATTTCATGAATTGCTTCAGCTTGCTTTTGTATTTCTCTGATCGCTGTTTCCATTAAGCTAGATGCAAAGGAATTATAGTTCTCTGGCTTATTGATGAAGCTCTCTAACATTTTTGTTGTAGCAGAGATATTGGCGATCGCTGCTTTGATTTCATTGTTTTTCATATTCTATTCTCCTGTTGATTTCATACCACTTCATGTGATATACTTCTGACTGTATCGGAATTCCGGATTTTTTGTCTACAAAAAGAAATAAAATAAAGGAAAATACTGTGAATAAATTCGCAGAATGGATGAAATGCAACGATAAAAAACAACGTGGAGTTGCAGAAAAGTTAGGCATTAGCACCTCAACACTTCATGATATCTTGAGGAAAAACCAATTGCCTAGCTTGAAAATAGCTTATGAGATTGAAAAATACACTCGTGGAGCTATCACGGTATATGATTGGATTGATCAAGGCAATGCTGAAGAAGAGAAAGAAAATATCACTAAAAAACCAAAAGCCACTAGTAAAGATAAAGTCAAAAAAATTAAGAAATAACGAAGCTCTGGAAAGAGTTTCAATCCTTCCCAAATTTCCTTAAAAACCTCTCCCATACAGCTTCCACCTTAATTTTCTAATTGTTAAGGTGCTGTAAAGAAAAACAAATTGCAAATAATTTTTGTTAAATATATGAAAAGTGGGTCACCTAACGCCAATTAGGTAACCCGTGAGAATAGAATACTATCAAAAACGCCAACTTATTCAGGAGATTCAGCGGTCAACTTTGCCAAGTAAACCAGCAAAATTCGGGAAAAGCTAACATTTCTTCGGATTAACATAAACTTCACTAGGTAAAAATGTCAAGATTTTTACTTTTGTGAAGTCGATCCCTTATATGTAGTTTTTCCCAAAAAATAACAACAACTATTTTTTGAGGAACTATGAACGGCTACCAGGAATTCCCACCTAGCAAATATTTTTTACGCGTACTAAAATCTTGTCCGAAATCCGCACTTATTTATGCCCAAATTTGGGGAAAAAAAGACAAACACATGCGTCTTTTAACGAATAAGAAAGATGTACGTAAAGAATATTTAATCTCCCCGACCATGTTTAGAAATCTTCTATCACCCTTGATGTTTCTAAATCTGATTAACTTCATTGAAAGTGATGACGGTTTCCAAATCGATGTGTTGGGGCCGAACCTGAATGAACAATAAAGAACTTTATTGTATTCTATGTTCTGTTTATGCTAGCTTACTAAACGAAAATGCCTCGACTGGTAATCGAGGCATATTCAGCGCTTTACGCGAGAGCTACAAAAATGGACATCGAATACCCATCATTGTAGCATTCCACGGAAAAGCACGCAACGCTTTTATTCTTATTCGCAATCGGGAGTGCTATGTCAGATAGATTTATAAAATTTATTCCATCACAAGAAGCATTATATCTTGCGCGAAAGCATCCAAATGCATTCATCCTTCTTGTTTTTATCGCCGAAAGGGCTCGTCGTGAAAATGGTCATCCTGATGGTTTAACCATCGGGCAATGTCATATTGGTGATTTCAAATCATATGGTCTAACAGAAAAAGAATATCGAACAGCTAAGAAGATTTTGGTTCAAAGAAACCATATAAAAATCGTTGAAACTTGCCGCTCTAGAAAAAAAGAAAAAGATCATAGTTTGTTCTTTAATTCGAAAAATTCCGAAAATCGGGCGACCGAAAGGGCGACCAAAGTAACCACTATTGGAACTCTTGTAGAGTTATGTAGTTTAAGCATTTATGACATAAATTCAGATACTCGTAACCAACAAAAGGGCGACCGAATCGACGACCGAGGGGCGACCGAAGGGCGACCGAAGGGCGAGGAACAAGAAAGAAAAAGAAAGAATAAGAAAGAAGAAGAAGAACAAGAATATATTGCTCAGCCCGCTTCGCGTCTTCGCACAAAAGATGATTTATCTTTCGATTTTCAAAAATGGGAGTTTGTCGGAATTTCCGAAAAAGACTTGTCTGACTGGAAAGTCATGTATCCACACGTAGACTTTCAAGTCGAAATCCTCAAGGCTATCCAATGGCTAAAGAATAATCCTTCCAAAAGCGGAAAGAAGCTTTGGCGTAAATTCCTCACAGGATGGTTCGCTAGAACAAATGATTCCATTGAGAACAAAAAAGCCTTCAAAACTGCTTCTCAGCAGAATCCTATCGATAGAAAAACCAAAAACATGGATGGAACTCCGATAAAGAGTAGAGCAGAGGATTTGTTTTAATATGCCTAAGATGAGTGAGATAGATAATAAAACACCTGAACAAATGGAAAAAATTCAGGCATTCGCCAGGAATCCAAAGGGATTTCTACTTCTTGCAGGAGCTAACGGAACAGGAAAAAGTTTCGTTGCAGAAGTTATTTACCAGTTGCATGCTAGGTATAAATTGCCCTACTACGATATGGACGAAGCTTTTTTTATCAATCAAGCTTCATTGAACGAGCGTTGGTTACGCGAGAAATCAGAGGGAAATTCGTTTGAACTATGCGATAGACTTCAAAAGACTAAGCTGTTGGTTTTAGATGATCTAGGTACAAGAAGCCCTTCAGATGCATTTGGAGAGTTCTTGTATGCAATAATAGATTATCGATGGCATTCTAGAGACACTCTTGGAACTATTATTACAACCAATATGACAGGAAAAGTTACTAGAGAGAAGTTTGGAGATGCGATTTTAAGTAGAATTGCCTCTGGAATAAACATTCGTTTTGACGGAGAAGATAGAAGAATTATTGACTTTTAGAATTTTGATGTTGAATTAAAGAAAGTTTATACTCAAAAACTTAAGGAGAAAACATGAGCGCATTTGATTTTGTAAGTCACGAGAGATATCCAGAGGATCAATACATCAAGGAAGCTGTTACGATATGCCTAGAGGGCAAACATCGCATCACTTACGTGAGAAAGAAAATGCAAAATGGGGGAATGTTTTGGGATGTTCCTTCTGCTGCTGTCACTCAGCATGGCAAGAAGAAATATTTAAAAGCTTACTCGACAGACAGTAATTTTTTGGTCGAAGATATCAAGCATTTCCTCGATACCCGAGGTTGGGAAAAAGGAAGACAGAATGCACAACCTTCGAAAGAAGAACAAGAAAATGGTGAACTCCCGTTCTGATTCGATAGTCCGTAATTCAGATGGCTCTATTTCGATCAGAAAGTCCATTAGAAAGCGGCAAAATAGGTTGGGTAATACCAAGGTAGCCTTGAGGAAAAAATCTTCTTCTAAAGCCAAAATAGATATGAAATCTGAAGTTTCTGGTGGAAAGGTGATTTTACACCTTCCATTGGAAACAGTAAGCGAAGCAAACAACTTCGAACATTGGACTAAAAAACATCAACGTCATAGCGAGCAAAAAAGAATTGTCTCTCTTGGATTGAAACCCTTAAGGCAACACATTTCGCTACCTTGTCATATCAAGATTATCAGACGTGCTCCGCGCAAGCTGGATCGTTGGGATAATTTGCCGATGTCTGTCAAATATATTTTAGACGCTTGTTGTGCCATAATCACTGGAGATTTTAGGCCAGGAAGAGCCGATGACGACGAAAGAATAACAGTGTCGTATGATCAAATAGTTAGCCCACAATATGGTGTGAGTCTAGAAATTTCTAAAAATCTGATGTAACACAGTCTCTTCTACGTAATAAGTGGTGCCAGTATAATCAATCTGCATATTTGCATCTAAACTTGAAGGATGATGTCTAACACTCGAAGTCTTGGCACTTGCAGATATTTTCTTAGCTTCTTCTTCTGCTTTTTTAGCATGTTCTTGTGCTGCTTCTACATTCCGATAAGCACAAACAGCCCATTCTTTATAATCTTCATATTCTCCAGTTGCTCCCATTACTAAAAAAATGGGAATTCCTTCATGTGAGTCCATAGCCAATAACCTTTGTTTTTTTTTGGAAAAGGAATAATCTGAGGAGACGAATCTTCATCACTTTTGAAATGATGCCAAATTTGTCTCTTCAGGTCAGCTGTATAAACGCATTTATCCCTTTCGTTATACCAGGTGTCACCACCCCAAACGTATATCGGAGGCTCTTTACTTACCCATTGCATTGTTTAGATTTTAAATAGTATGGGTAAATGTCCATAATTAAACAAATTGTGCTCATGTGAGGATTTAATTCTACCTCTGATTTCAAAATTCTTGGAACTGGAATATCTGGATGCAAATTCTTCCAAAGTTTTTTAGCTCTTTTTGAGGAATATTTAGCTGATTCTCCTCCAAAAGCCCAGGTCATACAGGCAGTATAATCTTTTTGCAAAGATTGAATTTCAGGACATTCATCTTCATCCTCATCTTCGTCTTCTTCGCAACGATTTTCAGAACAGCAGTTTGATTGCTTCATTAAACCCATTAATCCTTCTAAAAATTGGCGTATTTCTTTTTCACTATCCATGTTTTCTATTCTCCTTTTTTGGGATTGAATGCGGCTAGCCTCGAACTAGCTTATTAACTTGAGACCTAAAGGAGTCTTAATTCTTTATTTTTACAAGTTAACACGATCCCACTTCACGCATTCAAAATTCTTTGCATTTCAATTTGAACATAATCGGATCACCTTTTCGGTACATAACCAATGGTGAAGGTCTAGCAATAATTCCTTCCATAACTTGGGGAGTTATTGAACATTGACTTAGTGGTTTACTTTTAACAAATTCAACTATTTCTCCTTCGGTCATAATTCCTATTTGGGGAACCATAGGTATCCCGAATTGTTCTGCAACATCCTTGCACGAACTCCTCTCCAACCACCAGCCAGACACATAAACATCAAAAAGAATGAAGCCAACATCTTTTCTATAATTTCCTCCCCCTTTTTGAATTTTCGTCCCATATCCTTCACCAAATAATATTACGTACGGATAAGATTCGTTTTCTTTAACAGGAAAAACCTTACTAAAATTCCAATCACCAAAATTTGCTTGAAGATAGTCAAATAAATGACAGGGGATTTGTGCATCTTTAGTACGACCGCCAAATCTTACTTTTCCATCTTGGTAGAAAATTCTGATATTTGTACCGTCCACTTTTTCGTCAACGGTCCACTTCTTGATATTTTCAAATTCTGGGAAAGCGTAATCACCCACGATAAATGATTGTCTACCTTTCTGATAATCTGGGGAGTTCTTTTTTCCTTCATCGAAGTACCATCCTTCACGCTTCCATAAGCTATTTATCTTCGGATATTCCATTTTTATCCCTTGTTTTTAGAAAAAAATCATTGTATTTACAATTGATTTTATTTGCAATTCCATATTAAAATTCCGTAAAAGCGACTCAAAAAAGGAAAATCATATGCTCATCCCGTTAGGAAAAAGAATCATAGTGAAACCTATTGAAGTAAAGAAAGGAGCTTTATTGCTTCCAGGTGCAAAGCCAACTCAATTTCAAATTCTTGCAATTGGTGATGAAGTGACAAAAGTCAAGGTTGGAAATACTATTTATCTTGAGAAGCATTATGGAGCAGAAATCGAACACGAGAATGAAAAGTTTTTGGTTATTAATGAGGATTCTATCCTAGCTAAGCTTGACTAAAACGAATTTTTATACCTACGGTTAGTTGCATGAGTGAACTTACCGTAATATTAAAAGATTCTGATCGAACTTGTAGACAAAAGTTTTTAGTCTATGAGAACTACACAGTGTCAGCTGATGATCCTGTGATAATCGCTTGCATGCAAGAAGCAAAGAAAAGTTTTGAAGGACAACCCGAAACTATTCAAATCAAAATTCATTTAGAGATTATTCCATAATGGCTGGTGGTAGACCAAGAACAGTTTCATTTACCGAAGAAGAAATGATTGCTTTGGGCGAAGAAATGGTGAATTGGGTGAGAGAAAATAAACCTATTCATCTTTCTGTTTGGTATACCCAGGTTAAAGATTTCACTGATGAACAATGGGATACGTTTAGAAAACGTCCTGAGTTTGTCCACTATTACACGAAGGCTTTAAAGTTAGTGGGTTATTCTTATCTTGATAAGGATAGTTCAGTGGATGTCAGACTAAAAGATAGATGGCAACGGGTTTATTTCAAGGATTTGAAAGAGCAGGAAGACTTAGATGCGGATGCTGAAGCAGCAAGAAAAGCTTCTGCTTTAAAGAGTGAAGCTAAAGCTGTCGAAGAAGAAAGGCAAAAAGTTCTTGCAGAAGTTCAAAGAACAAAAAGGAAACCTACGTAATGGCTGAAAAGAAATGGATACAAAGGGCTATTAAGAAGCCTGGAGCATTAAGAGAATCTCTTCATGTAAAGAAAGGGGAGAAAATCCCTGCATCAAAGCTTAAGAAAGCGGAACATAGCAAGAATCCAACCACTCGCAAGAGGGCAGTTTTAGCAGAGACATTGAAGAAAATGCATAAGTAATGGATTTGCATGAAACAATACTTTGTTCATATTCAAAAATCTTATTACGACGAACTTGTACAACAGATTGAGATAGAAATCGCTGCTCATAACGATGAAGGATTTGTTCTTGTAGACATCCAATATTTCAACATGGAAAACGATTCTTCTCAGATTGATGCTTTTCTTTTATTTAACGAATGCAAAGTGTCTTTATATGAATAATCGGTTACATAGTCATCATTGTCGTCGTTGCACTCGCTCTTATTTTTCTCCTGATTCAAATAAGGTCTATTGCTCTTCTTCTTGTGAAGGTAGAGATCAATATGAAGATCTCTATCCTCATGCAAAGAAAAAACCTATTAAGAATAATGAAGTTAAGCCAGAGCCATTGACTTTTGATCGCAAACCTGACGCAAAAACACAAGAAATATTAGATAGTAATGAAAGATGGGGTAAGAGAAAACACCCTTCTGAAAGACCAAGACAAGATCTCCAAAAGGCTATGTATAGGGATACCTTCAAGAAATGGATTCCAAAAAGATTGAAGGTGATGCGTGGATGAATATATTCCAACTCAAGAAGAACTCAATGACAAGCTTTGGCGTCTTACTCATCTCTATTACATTACTGACAAATCAGGTAATGAAATCCTCTTTGATCTCAATTGGGCACAAAAAGAGCTATATCAAAAAGAATGGCATCAAATGCTTGTGCTTAAAGCTCGTCAATTGGGCGTCACAACTTACTTTTCAATTAATTTCTTAGACGACTGCTTTTGGCATGCCAATACTCATGCGGGAATTATAGCCCATAGAAAGGAAGATGCCGAAGATATCTTTAAAAAGAAGGTGAAATACGCATATGACAGAATGCCAAAATGGACCAGAACTTTCAATTCGGCAACAAATGATAGAAGCGGAGAGCTCGCTTTCGAAAATGGTAGTTCTTATAGAGTCTCTACCGGATTTCGCAGTGGAACTTATCAGCGATTGCTTGTATCTGAATTCGGAAAAATTTGCGCTAAGTCGCCCGACGTCGCCAAAGAAATCGTTACTGGTTCACTCAATACAGTCAGTACTGATCAAATCATCGCAATTGAAAGCACGGCAGAAGGAAGAGAAGGTTATTTCTATGACTTCGCTAGAGAATCCCAGTCATTGGCGGAAACTGGATGTAACTTGTCCCCAATGCAACAACGCTTTTTCTTTTTTCCATGGATGGATGAACCAGGATACCGAGAGTCCAGCTTAGAGGTAACTGTGAGCAAAGAAACCAATGAATATCTTGATAAGATAGAAATAGAACGCCAACGCAAGATTGATGAAGAGCAGCGCAGATGGTACGAAATGAAGCTCAAGATGCTTGGCGATGCAATGAAACAAGAGTATCCTTCAACACCCAAGGAGGCTTTTGAAAGTGCTAATGAAGGTCTTTATTATGGTGCTCAACTTGCTAAAATTAGGGCTAATGGTGGTGTTTGTCGCGTTCCTTATGATGATGCACTACCTGTGCACACCGCTTGGGATATTGGCTTGGACGATTTTACTGCTATTTTTTGCTTTCAAGTAGGTCGTGGTGGAAGCGTATCAATTATAAACTATTATGAAAATTGGGATGAAGGAGCAGCGCATTATTGTGATTGGCTCAATAAGCTTAAATACCGTTTTGGAAGACATATCTTCCCTCATGATGCGAGAAAAAGAGACGCTGGCTCTAAGACACAATATCTTGACCATGTTACTCCACTCCTCGAAGGCAAGTTTGTCGTATTGGACATCAAGGAATGTGACAAGTTGGAAGGCATCCAGACGGTTAGAAGTATGTTATCTAGATGTGTCTTTGACGAAGGGAATACACTTAAAGGATTCCGACATCTCGAAGCTTATAAAAAAGTTTGGGATGACAGGCTCGGTTGTTATAAAAACACACCGCTTCATGACGAACATAGCCATGCGGCGGATGCGTTCAGGTATTTGGCTGTAGGATTGAAGGGGTTAGAGCGTAAAGATAAACCGCCTGAAGATGATATTAAAGCAGTAAATAGGTATTTCGGATTATGAAATCTGTTTTATGGGAACATTTCGGACGTAAACAGGGAGTTAAAAAGAAACAACCTTCCCAAACTCGCATTCAAAAACTTTTAAAGAAGAAAAGATTAAAGAAAAAGGAAAGAAATGACAACGCCACAGAGTGAATTACATAACTTGTCTTATAAGGTTAACCATTTGTGCAAGATGTTTGAAACATGTGATAGAGGAGATGATGAAGACACGATTTCTATCTTTGAGAAGGTTGACCGCATTGAACGAGAGAATAGGCTTTTGCTTAATCGCATGTCATTAATCCAAGATCAATTGGCTTTAATCATTAAACTTCTAGGTAAAGAATGAAAGCATTTAGAACACCACAAGGTAATTATATAAATCTAAGTTTATGTAATAGATTCTTTGTGAGAACTTACGAAAATGGATTTGAAGTCAAAGCAGTTTTAGATCTTTCCGAAGACGATGAAATAACTTATTCTCTTACTGGTTTGTATGAAGTCAAACAAGAAGCCCAAGATAAATTAGATGAAATCATGGAATGGATTATTTCATGAAATCTAGATGGGATGAAATCAGACAAAAATGTCCACGTCTTTATAAGAATGGGATCGTCTTTGAATGTGGTCTCGGATGGGCGGATATAATCCTTGCTCTTTCGCTTAAAATCGAGAATATCCTGGAAAAAAATGCGAATAGACCAATAATTCTTGAGAATGTAGACAAGTTTGGTTCGGAAATGTATGCTGTCCAAGTAAAAGAGAAGTATGGCACATTGCGTTTCTACATGTCTTGTGAAACCGATGAGATAAGCAATCTTATTCATGAGACAGAAGCTTTATCTTCTCAGACCTGCGAAAACTGTGGTGCATTTGCCAAGATGCGTGGAACCAAATGGTTAGAAGTCAAATGTGATAAATGTTACGGAGATAAAAGATGAGTGACGCATTAAATGTTATTAAGGAAAAGACTAAGAGAGATATATTTAAATTCAATGGTGTAAATCCTACAGCAATTAACCTTGAGCATGTGACAATGATTACTGTTAATGGAAAGACAATTACTTTTAGCTTTATTACCAATGGTCTGAATATTGATATGGAAAGTGAAGAAATTGCTAAAGCTGTTTTCGATCAACTCTTAAATGTGTGGGCTTCAGATGTGGTGGCATGATATTCGAGAAATGAAAGAGAAATTGAATAAAATAGAATCTTATATTAACGAGATCGAACAATTCGATAACAATGATATTCAAGACAGCTTTGATATCATTCATGATAAAATTAATAAGATTTTAAATGATTCTAATAGATTGGAACAAGTTGCATTAGCAGAAAAGACTCTCGATAAGTTCGAAGACTATATGAAAAACGCAGATAAATTGAATTCTATGATCAATGAATTCAAAGGCTGCATTTCTATGGCGCGTGCTTCATTAGCTGAAAAGAAAGAATTTGATGAACAGAAAACTATCTTGAAGAATATGATAGAGACTTTCCAAAAGTACTATGACTATCAAAGCCAAATAACCAATCAACATTACAAGATTGATGCTATCTATAAAGCATTGGTAGATGAGAAAACACCCGTGAAGAAAAAGAGAAAGTCGACCCCAAGGAAAAAGTCTAATCCTTCCCCTTTATCTTGATCGTACGGATTGAACTATCAAAGATTTGCATAAATACATTTCTATAAAATACAACTTCATCAAGGGTCTCACACTGAGCGAGTATGCTATTAATAGTAGCACTCATTAATGCTGAAAATGCCAGGGATAATTCGTTGTCTTGGAGAATTCTTGAGATGTAGGATTCCAGTTTTTGAGTCATTTCCATGACATCTATCAAATCATCCTGTGGGATAGCTGGTTGGTCCATGATAAGTTCCTTGCGCATAATAAAATATATCCTAAAAGATAAAGTCAATATATATCCAGGGTGAAAAATGCGAAATAACGATCCAATTTTTTGGCCGGAAGACTCTTTAAATATCTCATTGCGTCAGAGTATGGAAAAGAATTACTCAGACAGCATTAATATTTTACAGACTCAATGGTATCAGGCAGATGTTAATCAAAGATTTACCATAAATGACCAAGAGATTTGGGGACTAATTTTTCCAGGTGTTGCGACATATCGAAGAAAGATATGGAACTTCAACATCATGAATCCCATCAGTGAAGCTATCAGTGGACAGCAAAGACAAACTAGAAAGAGTTCGGCTGTCATTCCCATACATAACGGGATGCAAAAGACAGCAGATCAGCTAACCAAGTGCCTCTATCATAATCATAAGTGCGGTTTCCATCAAACATTTAGCGACGCCTTCCAATTAGGAGCTATCATTCAAGGACTTGGCTTCATGTACATGTATGCTGATTCTACGAAAGACCCGATTAGTCCCGATCCTAGATGGCGTTATGTAGACATGAAGTCATGTATATTTGATCCCTATTTCCGTAAGCATGACATGTCTGACGCTAGATTCTGGTGGGTTAGAACCTTCTTTGATGCTCAAGAAGCTGCTCTGATGTATCCTCAATTTGGTGATGAGATTCTTTCTCTTCCAAAAGGGACATATCGCGATGACAAATTCTATTACATGCCTGAAGTTTACCAAATCCAGTTTCCTAACCTTATTGCATTCGATGAATATTGGTACCTCACAAACAGAGAAGCTACTTTTCTGGTGGATAAAAAGACAGAGGAATGCCAAGAATTCCAAGGAACACCAGATCAGTTAAAAGAAGTGATGATGGCTTTTAGAGGAAAGCTTGCGACAATTAAAAAGCCTGTTCCTACTGTACGTAGAAGCATTATTTTGAATGATAGAGTAATCGTTGACGAACCAAATCCCTATGGCATGGATAGATATCCCGTTGTGCCAATGTTAGCTTTCTTCACTGCCGATACGCCATATTATGCGTACAAGTTCAACTCTCCAATGACCATGCTTCGTGATCCACAATACCTTCTGAACCGTCTTAAAGTATCTAATCTTGAAATATTAGACGCTCAACAGCAAGGACTCAAGGTTAAGAAAGGGGCTTTAGTTACTCCTGAAGATGCTTTGAATTCTGGACACGGTCGCGTTCTTTCGATTGATCCTGACTTTGAAATGTCAGACGTTGAAGCAATGCCAATCGTTCCTCCTTCTCCAGTCATGCTACAAATGGAAGAGATGTTAAAAGGAATCTTCTACAATATTGCCGGTATAGACCCAAATGCTATGGGCATGGATATTGATGATAAAGCTGGCATTATTACCATGATGAGACAAGCCGCTACCGCTAGAAACCTACAAAGATTATTTGATCAGGCTGACGAATCTCAAAGATTATGCAGCGATATCGAGGTAGAATACATCCAAAAGAATTGGACATACGGAAAAGTCAGACAAGTCATCGGGGAAGAACCAACAGCCGAATTTGATAGCAAAATCTTCTTTAAATATGGTTGTAAAGTTGTTCAAGCCGCTTTAACAGAGACCCAACAACAATTGGAATTAGCTCAAATTCTCCACTTCCAGCAGCTTTATCCTGACCTTATGCCTCCAGATGAAATTCTGGAATGTATGACAATTCAAAACAAAGACAGAATTATTGAAAAAGTCATGCAGAAACAGAAAGCAATGCAAGAGCAGCAACAAAGAGTTGAACAATTGCAAATGCAAGAAATCCAAGTCAATAATATGACTAAAGTTGCATACGCTCATAGTCAGGAAGGATTAGCTAAAGAACGAGTAGCCAAGATTCAAACAGATCAAGCAGTTGCTCACGACAAGATTAGAAGAGCTCATCAGGAAGATACGGCTAGCTTGCTTAATGTGGTTAAAGCTCTTAAAGAACTTAAAGGAATGGATCTTGATCATTTAATGAAACAGGTCGAAATCCTTAATGCTTTGAGTCCTGCCGCCAATCCTGAAGAGGAAGTGGTTGCAAATAATCAAAATGTTGCATGACAGTTAAGAATGTATAAACGCGTTTAACTAAGGTATTATTATGAAAGAAAAAATGTCAAAAGCTGGGTACAAACAAGGGGATATGTCTCCTCATGTTGAAGATTACCAAAAGCCTGAAAAAGATTTTGCTGAAAGAGGTTTTAGCAAAACTACTGAATACATCGAAAGACAAGATAGAAGTCAGTCTAAGATGGAAAAAGGGATCAATAAGCAATCCTATCAAGGCAGATATTCTTAATAGGAGAAAGCAATGGCTAAACGAGAGAATTCTAAGCCTTATGCGGTAGAAGTTCAAAATGGCCCTATCCGTATGGATGCTCAATATACTGAGAAATTCCATAGAGAGCCTGAACATACTATGCGCGATATTGAGAATAATAGGATGCGTCAAGAAAAGATGACTCTGACTTTACATACTCCTAAAAAGTAGAGTTTTACATTGGGCTGGGGATTCCTAGCCGTGTAATTTTGGGGTACACTCGCATATGTCACCCTCTTTAAAGGTTTGGCTACTGAACCAGCCTGGCAAATCAGTAGCTTTTATTATGAAGAAAACTCCCACCAAAAAAATCATCCGAACCATTGGAAATCCTCTTCCTCTCCAAAAAAATCCACTTATCCGAAAAAAAAGCAGTAAAAAATAGATTTTCTTGCTAAGATAAATTTACAAGAAAACATAAGGAAAATTTTATGTTTAGACTTTTTTTAGGATTATCTTTGATTTTAGGTTCTTTTTGTCATGCGGCGGCATTTCAAATAAAAGACAAAATGTACATTGACGTAGACTCTTTCAAAGCAAATACCAAAGGCGATGAATTCTATATCCATGTAGGAAATAACGTATGGTTGGTTACTCACAGTATTCATAGAGATGCTTCTGGCGTATTTGCATATGAAGAAAATCTTAGTAAAACATTGGGTGGTCCAGGATATAAATGTGAATATGAAAAGAAATGGAAATGTCCTTATTGCTATAACTATTGGCCAATAGGTACTGCCTGTCAAAATAAAGATTGTCCGTCAAAATATAAATAATTAGACATCTAAAGTTTATATTATTCTCTTAGGCTCCCATCGCGGAGCCATTTTTATTTCAACAACCTCACATATATAAATTATATTTGCCACATATTGACAATATAGATATGGTATATGTCATGTATATATATAACATATAGGAGACATATGATAATCGTCATAGGTGGCATTAAAGGTGGCAGTGGAAAAACAACGATTGCCACTAATTTAGCGGTTATGAGGTCATCAGCTGGTAAGAAAGTTTTGTTAGTTGATGCAGACGAACAAAGGAGCGCATGGGAATGGTCCCAACAAAGAGATGCTTGCGAACCTGATCTATTGAAAGGTATTTTCTCAACGGTTTGCATGTCGGGAAAAGCTATCTATTCCAATCTAATAAGATTAAAAGAAGATTATGATGATATCATCGTTGATACTGGTGGTCGAGACACCACATCTCAACGTTCCGCTTTATCTATTGCAGACAAACTAATCCTTCCTTTCAAGCCAAGCTCTATCGATGTTTGGACTATGATTCCCATTAAAGCTATTTTGAGTGAATGTTTGAATGAAAATCTAAAAACTTATGCCATGATTAGTCAAGCCGATCCGGTAGGAAAAGACAACGAGCAAGCTAAAGACATTCTTAAAGAAGCAGAAAATATCAAAACATTAGAAAATACTATAGGGAACCGAAAAGCATTTCGTAATGCTTCGGGTGAAGGTCTAGGAGTTCAAGAATTATTCCCATTAGATAAAAAAGCACTACAAGAAGTAGAAGAGCTTTACAATATAATATATATGCATCATATATGACATGTATATGTGATACATATTAAATAAGTATAAGATAAATATGGGAGATATATGGTAGTTAAAAAGGTGAATCGTTCTATAAATGATTTTATAGAAAAAGGAGCGGATGTTAAAGAGTCTAAATCAAAGGATTTTAAGAACGTATTATTTAGGATACCAACCTCTGTTTTGACAGAATTAGATAAATTAGTGGAGAAAAAGCCATGGCTAAACAGAACTCAATGGATTGTTGAAGCTATCAATGACAAAATAAAGAGCGAGTACGATGCGAGTAAAGAAGACAATAGAGCAGGAAATTAATGAATTCTTGGAGAAATGGGATGCTAATCAGATGTGTGATTTTCTTCGGGATATCATTCCACTTTTTGAACTTTATGATGTAGAAGATGAAAATGACTGGGTAAAAGAAGCAGTAGGTGAGTTGAACGAAAGAAACGTACGACTGATTCGTACAGTTTATTTAGTCTCTCGGATAGCAGAATTTCACGCTGGAATTCTTGCTTCAATAAAAATGAATTTCAAAGATTTATATAGGAGAATGGAGAAGCATGGGATGGAATAAAATTGCAGAAGCTGGAGTACCAAATAAAGATGGAAGATACTTCGTTTTATACACTTTTGAGAAAAATGTTGTTTCGTGTGGCAAACATTGCAGAAGAAATGTTCCAGGCGTTAGTAATTTCTTTCATGGGAAATGGACCGCTTTGACAGATGAAATGATGATAACTCACTGGATGGATGTGCCAGGCTTACCTGATGAAGAACTAGAAATTGATGACTCTGATGAAAAGGTAAAAGAAATGAAGGAAAAAACAAGATCAATGACACCTGAAGATTTTATGCAATTAATGAGGTCAAGATGAGTGGAGAATGCGAAAAATGCTGGGAACACTGTTTAGATTGTAAATGTCCCATTCCTTTAGGGGATGGGGAAAATCCTCCTGCCGAACAAATTCCTGTTCGATATGTAAATGTTCGAGGAAGGGAAGAGCATGAAGCTATTATCAAGGATTCTAAGAAATGTGAAGAACTTGGATTAGACCAATATTATGAAATAATGGTTTATCTGAAAAGATGGGGAAATTGGCTAGATAAAACAACAGAAAAAAATGCAAAAAATCACAAATTTCGCATCCTCTAAAACTATATGTAGGCTGTGTGGTTGCCTGACATCTATACCAAAAGGCAAATCAAGTTCACATATATGCGAGGGCTTCTTAGAGGCCCTACACATATACTGGAATGGTCCATAAATGAAACATAATATAGGTTATCAGACTACGACCCTAGCTTCTTTCTGCCCATCTTTACTTCCAATTAAGAAGTCTCCACGATATAGCTGATTTTCTATCCAATTTCCTTCGCTATCCTTGGTAAATCCGAAATATTCGAGCTGAAGATTCTCCCATCTTTTGATTTGAGATACTTGATTTTGATCATAAAGACTAGGATTCATCAAGATATTCATCATTTGCGATCTATGTGGTAATTCCCAACAAAAATAAACATCTCCATTAGGATAAACATGGAACAACATCATATCTTGTTCAGGATAAGGACGATATTTTGTAATCTTACGAATCCTAACTAGCCCTTTTTTTAGCATTAGGTCGTATTTTTCGTAGATAGCTAAATAAAATGGCTTGTCTCCCATTTCCTTAGAACCTTGTTCAATCGCTTCATTAATGTCTTTCACTAAATCTTTTTTGATTTCATGAGAAACATCTCCAATAACTACTCCTCTTTCGCCATTTATTTGTGCATCTCTATAGATAGACCCAACAGTATTTCGTGATGGATCTATATGTGATTTAAATTCCATTATGCTCCCCCTCCTGCTCGAACTTTTCTTGTCCAATGGTTTTTTATGAGTTTTTTGTGCCCTTTTTCTGCGCATTCATAGGAACAAAAAACAGTTCTTTGACGTTTTTTCAAGTTTTCTATTCGCACAACTTGCTTCCCACACATCCGGCAAAACGTTGGATTTGGCGTTCGCTTTCCCGTTGTTTTTTCGATCTTTTTCTGATATTCGCAGCGATAACAAAATTTCTGATTTTTTATAAAATCTGTAACTAACCGATCAATTTTGCAACTATCACAAATCATAAACCTCACTTTTGTATAGACTTATAATAATTTTATTAAACAAAGTCAATGTAGGGCGTAATTAAGGCAATCAGCCCTTTGCCGCGGCGTAATGTGGGCCTAGCCGACCACCAAACAAAAGGAAATTCATGACTGAGATTGAAAACCAAAACAGCGAAGTCCAAGAGGTAGCACCTCAGGTCGAAACCCAAGTCAATGAAGTGAATGAGACGCAGAAAGTTCAAGAGCCGGTAACTAACCAGCATTTGAAAGCGATGCGACTTAAGAATGCCGAACTCGAAAGAGAACTGAAGCAATTGCGCGAAATGCAAATGCAGTTAATGCAAGCTCAACTTAGCAATCCTGCACCAGCAAAACCGCAAGAGGTCGACGAGTTTGACAAGATCGGTGATGAAGAGTTCATTCCTTTAGGTAAGGTGAAAAAGCTAGCTGAGAAAAACACTCAGAAGGTCCTCAAAAACACCGAAGAACTTGTGCGTCATGAGGTAGAAAAAGCCCTCAAGAAACAACAAGACAGTCAATTCATTGATCGCTTGAATCGTCAATATTCAGATTTCTCCGAGGTCGTCAATCCTGAAACTTTATCAATTTTGGAAGAAAAGGAACCGGAATTGGCGGCTACGATTGCGGAGTTAAAAGATCCGTACAAAATCGGAGTCCAAAGCTACAAATACATCAAAGCGATGGGACTTTCCCAATCAGCAAAGGAAGCTCGAAGAGAGAAGGAAGTAGATAAGGCAATTGCTAAGTCAGAAAAGGCGGTGACGTCTCCAATGGCTTACGATAAGCGACCTATTGCCCAAGCCTTTAAGCTTACGGATGCTATGAAAAAAGATCTTTATCGTGAAATGCATGGATATGCAGCATTAGCCAGCTCGGTTCCCGAACTGACCTAATAGGTCAAAGGGAACACAATGACAGTCTCAATTGCGTCGCTGCCTCCACAAATTCAGCAGCGATATAATGCGAAGTTGCTGTCAACTCCAGAGCACAACTTAATTCACCAGTTGTTTGCTACACCTGTTGAGTTGCCAGACAACCAAGGTTTTATTGATCGTCAATCTAGATACGATAGATTAGATCTATTCGAAGTCCCACTTGACGATGCTCAAAATAACCCACCACCACAACAGCTTAATCGTGTTGACGTAGATTGCCGTGTACGTGTTTACGCGACTTATATCGTGTTAACTCGTCAAGTTACAATCACCAATGAAGACCCAGTTCTTAACTCTGCTGCTGCTCGTCTTGGACAATCTCTTCGTGAGACTCAAGATGCTCTGCAAAGAGATAACTTGGAATCTTCAGCGTCTATTATTAACTGCGTAGGTGGAACAAACGGCGACATTCCTACTGAGATGACTATCTCAGATGTGGATGACGTATTCACAGTGCTCCAGAACAACTCTGGAGAGTACATTACTAACATCGTGGAAGCCGAACTACGTTTTGGCACATCTCCGATCGGTGATGCATACGGTTGCATGTTAACCACACGTATGATCCCAGTATTGTACAACATGACTGGATTCATCAAGAAATTCCAGTATCCAAATATTAGCCAAACCCTTTCCACAGAGATTGGTGGAGCTAATAACGTTCGCTTCTTCGTATCTGAGCAAGGCTCTGTCACACCAAATGCTTCATTGCTTGGTAATGACATTGCTAACTGCTTCGTTGCTGCTAAAGAAGCCTACAAAGTCGTGTGGCAAGCAGGAGGTAAAGCTCGCTTTATCTATCTGCCTCCTGGATATAACAACGACCCATGCATGCTTCGTCATACTGCTGGTTGCTCGTTCTATCAAGGGCAATGCATCACAAATGACCTCTGGATCCAAAACCTACGCTCAACAGGTATTTAAGGAGGTACATTATGGGTCAATTCCCTTACGGATTCGTTGCATCTGGATATTATACATCAGATACAACTGCTAAAAATATTGCTTTACCCGATAGACCAGACAAGTTCGTTTTGTATGACAGAACGAATTGGGGTGCTGCTACAACAGCCGTTGCAGCAATGCAAAGTTTCTGGTTTAGAGGCATGGCTGCTGGTTCTTATTTGCAAATCGGCCAAATCAGTGCTGCTGCTGCATCAAACTATATGTATGGTGCTCAAGGTACTTCCGGCGGATTTACATTTATAGACCAAACAAATCCTCCCACATTCGCAAAAGTTGCAGTTACAGCTGTCAACGGCACTACTGGGGTAGTTTCTACAGGAACAACTACAGGTTTAGCTGTTGGCGACTGGGTAAGATTGATAAACATCACAGGTGCTCAAGAATTGAGTGGCCCGATTGCATATCAAATTACCGCAATTAGCGCAGGTGTAAGCTTTACACTTGGTTACTTTGCTACAGCTGCTTCAGCAGGATTTTCAGTTTCTAACGGTACAACTGGATACTATCAAAAAGTGTATCCAGGATTTATGTATCCAAGTAAGCAGTATGTAATTGGTATCACACAAGCTACTCAGGCTAAAGTCTATTTCCCTCGTCAAAACGACTTTACTGTTGGCGAAATGGTCGATTTCCAAATTCCATCGTCTTATGGAATGTCGCAAATGAGCAACTTAACTGCTAACCCAAAAGGGAATTCCAACAATGGAAATCCTCCAGGTCCAGCAAGAGTTCTCCAAGTAATCAATTCTTCGACTGAATCTTCAATCGTTCTTGATTACGACACCACAGGATTCACAGCGTTTGCACAACCAACATCTGCATCATTTGCAGGTGGAGCATCACCCGCAACTTGCTTCCCAGCAGGTTCTGGAGTTGTTCCATATGGTGCAAGTTCCACAGTAATTGGAAGCGCAACAATTCCTCAATCTCCCCCAGGCACTAACCTTCTTGACGCATTTGACAACCGTGCTCAGTACGTCATGAACCTCGGTACTAGTGTAGTAGGAGCCAACAATGCAGTTATGTATTGGGAAGCTTGGAGAGGTGACAATTTTAACGATGTTTCTAATGCGTAGTAAATATAGGAGAGGGACATTTCGTCCCCCTCCTTTCTAAAAAAGGATGGAAAAATGGAAGTCAGAGAAATCAATAAAAAGCTCAAAAAAAGTCTACCACCTCAGGAACGAGATGAGCTGGTTAAGAAGCAACGTAAAGAAGACGATAAAGTCATGACCGGAATGTTCGAATTTCTTGATGCTCAAGGAGGATGGCTAGAGTTTTCTTATAGAAAATACCCAGGGGAGCCAATTCAAATCATCAAATTGATTCATGGGGAGATTTGCGATTTGCCAATGGGGATTATAAAGCACCTAAATAATACAAAGAAAAAGGTAAGACGCTACTCAATGGAATTGCCTGCTACTGGACAAAGAGTTCCTCGTAGTTTTGAAACTATCTCTAGAGTGAGATTTACCCCAACTAACGTACTATGAGTGCTCCATATAATTCAAATTATGGGCCTCCTTTCGGTTCGGAATTCATTCCGAATTTGCAGTACATATTAAATATTACGCAGGCTGCCCCGGCGGTTGTTACGTTCACTGGAAATCATAATTTTGTTGTGGGGGAATGGATTAGCTTTCGAATTCCTCCTCCAAATGGGATGGTTCAGCTTAATAACCAGAAAGCTTTAATAATTTCTACGACTCCAACGACGGTAACAATAGCAGTAGACAGCTTGCAATTTTATCCATTTATATATGTGCAAGACCCTCAAGTTCCTTGTGTTGCGGTTCCAGTAGGTTCCGGTATTCCACCAGGTACGGCGACGGTGACCTTAGAAGATGCATTTGATAACCAACCATTATTATGACGACATTTGTTCCCACATTTCCGTTATATCCTACCTTGGCAAATGCTGTGACCAAGACGCGCAAGCTCACTGGTTCAAGCAATTCGTTTCAAGTTACGGATGAGTATATAGTTCAGCAAATGCATAGCTTCTATTCCTATGATTTGCCAGCTAAGTTTAGATCTTTAAAGCTAAAGGATTTATATACTTTCACGACTAATGTCGGTCAGGATGTTTATCCTTTTAATAGTGAACTTTATGTCACTGTTAATCAGCCATGCTATTGTGCAAAGAGAGAGATTCGCTTGTTTAATGATCCGTGGAATTTCTATGGAGTCAATTATAATTGGCAGCAATTTACTACTTTTGCTAGTGGAGATGGAACCAATGGATCTCGAACTGGCTCAATTACTAACGTAACAAATGCAGTAAATGCAGTTGTTACAGCTCCAAGTCATGGGTTAGTCTCAGGAACCACCGTTATCATTAATAACGTTAGTGGAATGATTGAACTTAATGGTAATTCCTATACCATTACTGTCATAGATGCCAATACTTTTTCTTTAAATGTGAATTCAACCAGCTTTTCCGCTTACACCTCCGGAGGAAGCTGGTATTCTTCTCCATATAATGGATTTACAACAGCTGCTCCTTTGATTGGAAGTTTCAATAACGATCCAGGTCCACAATCCAACCCGAATCTTTTTTTTCCTCAAGGAAGAGTTCAAAACATCCTTATTACAGCGAATGTAATTGGGCCTAATGGAGTAGGGGAAACTCAAAACGTAACTGATGATGGTCAAGGAAACCTAATTCAGATTTTCCAAACCTCCAATAGTGGAAATCAAGAATATGGATGGACTTACTATCGTCAGTACGCTTCTTCAACTCCAACAATGCCAGGAAATGCGACGATAAATTACCAGACTGGTCAGATTACAGGTCTTACTTTTGCAGAGGCAATTCCGGAAGGAACTCCTATACAGATTCAATACAATCCAAAGCAGTTTTCTATCCCTCTTTCTATCATGTTCTATCAAAACCAATTCACATTAGCTCCGGTGCCTGATGCTGGTTATACTATAGAGCTCACATGCTATCGTCAGCCAATTCAAGCTCTTTTAGCTGCTGATATGGCTGGAAACCCCGAGCTCTCGGAATGGTGGGAGGTTTTAGCGGTAGGTGCTGCTAAGAAGATATTTGAAGAAAGACTGGATTCTGATGGAGTTATATTCATCGATAAGATGTTGAAAGAGCGCTATGACATCATTGAGACGAGAACCTATGCACAGATAGGTCAGGAAAGGATTAATACAATTTATACTGACCAATTAACCTATAATTATGGTTTAGGCGGTCTTACTTCGAACTTTGGTTCTATATGAAGAAAAAATTAATTAAAGCTCCCACAATCAAAAAGAAAAAACTTAAACCATTGCCCAACAAACCCATTCCGATTGGAGGAAGTCCATTTGTTGGCAGGTCAACAACAGGATAATTATGGCCGTCATAAAAGGTAAAGAAAAGAAACTTAAGAAACCTACCTCTGTTTTGAAGGCTCAAATGAGTGAAAAAGCTAAGCGTAAATTGCGCAGGCCACAGGATGTTCAACCCATTCCAACCGTTGCAGTTTAAAGGAATAACATGCCAATACCAACATACACACCCGGATATCCTCCTGATGGGTCATCATTGGGACAAACAAAGGCAACCATTAGAAATAACCTAGATGGAACGTTTGAGACTTTGGGTATTGATCACGTAAACAACAATGGTCAACCAGGATCTCAACCAGCTGGATATCACACGATCATCCATCAAGTTTCTCAGACAAGCGTTTCTACAGTTGCAGGTTATAATCAAGTCTTTTCTGGAGTTCCTGGAACTTTAGTCGTTAATGGAGTTACAACACCTAATATTCCACCTGGCGGAGATACTCAACTTTATTCCCTTACAAGTCTAGGTGGATTAAATCAGATCACGGGAAGTGTACCGGCAAACAATGGTTATGCATGGCTTGGAGGAGTTCTTTTGCAATGGGGAAAATTCAATTTAAGTGGTTCCCAAGGACAAAAAGCACCTGTTAGTTTTAATACTAGCAACGTTGATTTCCCGAATAATTGCTTCATGGTTCAATTAACATTGATATGCAATTCTAGTGGAACATCGTCTTCGGATAATACCCTTTCAGTAGTTCGTGGAAGCGTTACTAATACAGGTTTTACATTCCAATATAATGGATCTGGAGGAAGTAATTACCAGCAATTTTATTGGCTCGCTATAGGTAACTAGATGACAGGTTTTCAGCAAGTCTTAATTGGTGGATATCCTAGCGGAGGTCTTACACAAGACAGAAAGCCAGCATTGTTACCTAATGAAGCCTTTTCTGACTTGCAAAATGCCTATGTATTCCGCGAAAGAACAAAAAAAAGAGATGGAGAAGTCCCAATGGGACGTCTTAGTCGTCTTTTTACTTCTCAATCTTTAGGAAATAGCGGAGCTTCTCCTTGGGTATTTATTATATATACTCTTCTTGGAATAACTCCCGAACCTAATGCAGAAATTGTACCTGGCAGTGTAAATATTTCTATTGCTGGATTAGCTAATCCTTTTATAGATCAAGGAAATGGCATACTTACAAATGCAACTCCTGGAAATCATGGTGCCGTTAACTATACAAACGGAGGGATTATTCTTGTTACCACATCTCCAGCAGGGCATGCAGCTACTATTACCTTCTCTTATTCTCCTGGTTTACCTGTTATGGGAATTTTACGTAGAGAAGTATCAACAATAGGTATTGATTCTACTGTTTTTTTCGACACAAAATATGCTTATCAATATGTTAACGGATTTCAAGAACTCGTTCCAGGTATAACATGGACAGGAACTAATACTGACTTCTTTTGGGCTGCTAACTTTCAAGGAGCAACCGCAGATTTAAGATATTTTTTCGTTACGAATAATAATATTGATACGGTTGGTCTAACTTATGACCCTATTCGCTATTACAATGACACTACATGGATTGATCTACAACCACTATTAACCGCAACAACCACATTATGGCAATCCTTAATTTTAATTCCTTATTACGGACGTTTATTAGCTTTAAATACATGGGAAGGTGCAACAGCCAGCACATACACAGGCGCAACTAATTTCTTTGCTAGATGCAGATTTAGTCAACTTGGAGACCCAACTGATCAAACTAATGGTTGGCGTTCTGATATCTTTGGAAGGGGAGGTTTTATTGATGCCCCCACGAATGAATCGATTGTTAGTGCTGCTTTCTTTAGAAATACGTTAATTGTTTTCTTTGAATATTCCACTTGGCAATTACGTTATATTGGAGAATATGGACTCCCTTTTATTTTCGAGCGAATTTCTTCGGATTTTGGTGCTGTCAGTCCTTATAGCCCGATTGTTTTTGACCAAGGCGTAATGACTGTCAGTGATCGCGGGATTATTCAAGCGGCTGCTCATGGCGTTAGTCGGCTTGACGATCAAATCCCTGAACAAGTTTTTGGATTTGAAATCCAAAATCAAGCCCCTAATTTTGTTCATGGAATTAGAGATTTCGAAAAAGAAGTTGTCTATTGGAATTATGTAGATACCGCTAATGCCTCTACTACTCAAACATTCCCAAATACAGTACTGTTGTTTAATTATAGAAATAATACTTGGGCTAAATTTCGAGATACCATCACTTGCTTTGGGCCTGCTCAATTTCAATTCGGTATTACCTGGGATAGTTTAACTACTACCTGGGAAAGCAATGTAAGTTGGGATAACGTTGATGATCAGCAATATGTCGATTACGTCACTTCTGGTACTCAACAAGGTTTTATCAATATCTATAATAATCCAGATGCAGAAACTCCTCAGCCTGTCACTACTCTTTATGCGCCGACAATGGCGATAACAGCCATAAATTTTGGTACTAATCCAAACCAAATAACCATTCCTAATCACAATCTAGTTAATGGAGAAATTATTTATATAACCGGAACGGTATGGGTTGGTGCAGATCCTGGTTTAAATAATACTATTTACAATGTAACTATAGTGGACGCTAATACAGTGACATTAGGTATTTGGAATGGTGAGAATTATGATTCTGTGAATATTACTTCTTCTTCTGTTTATGTGGGAGCTGGTCGTGTCACATTATTTCCTAAAATGAATATTGTAGGAAAAGACTTTAACCCATTCCAAGGAGCTGGAAAGCAATTTAAGCTTTCATATATTGACTTTCAAATGGATTCTAATCTCATTTCTCCTGCAATTGCGGCAGTTACTATTCAACTGTTTGTGAATTCATATCTTGGAGAACAAGCAAATTTGATTGCCACAAATCAAGAGCTTATCAATTCATCTCAAAATTGCGGATTCATTACGAATGCAACCAAAGCAAACCCATGCCGGATTACGAGTCCAAATCACAGCTTAATCACAGGAACTCTAATCTATATTGCCAATGTCAAAGGAATGACGCAGCTCAATGCGGCTATTTATTCAATTACTGTAGTAGATTCCAATAATTTTACTCTGGACAATACCGATTCCACGGGATTTAGTACTTACACTTCTGGAGGGATATGGAATACTTCTCCGGTAAATGGACAGACTTATATTCCAGGTTCAGAGTATGCGTGGTATCGCTTCTATAGCACTCAATTTGGTCAGTATTTACGCGTAGGAGTCACATATGATGACACCCTTATGAATCAATTAGCTACCCATCAAACTCCCATGGAATTAAATGCTATGAATCTTTGGATGAGAGAGGGTGGAAGGTTAATAAATTAAAAAGGCTTTTAAATGGCTAAGAGGAAAACAGATCATGTTGCTGATAGAGTGCATACAGCTGAACTTCAATATAATCGCATGTTGGAAAACATTGAAAAGGGAATTATAAATCAGCAAGAAATCGTTGCTGCCATGACAGTCATTAATCTTGCTCATCAAGTTGCGTTGCATGAAAACAGGAGAGAATTAATTAAATGACTTTTTCTAGCAACAATCCATTAAACACCAACCAACTTCCTATTTCATTAGATGTCAATCCAGAGGATAAGGATTTTGAATCAATATTATTGCTTTATCTTCGTCGTGTAGCAAATGCAGTAAATACGAAAGAAAGCGGACTTTTTCTCCTTCAAGAAAACGCAAACTTTGAACAATGGTATCAAACAGGAAATCCTCAGCAAAATCGCAACGGGTATCGAATTACCGCTGATTTAGTTCTTTTAAATGGCGGAAATATTCCGAATGGGACAACAAATCTAGTTCTTTCCACCTCAACTCAGCCTATGAAAATAAATGGTTATCTTTACCCAGTTCAAGGATTTGGTGGTGCAATTGATACAGGCGGAACTTCTTATTTCTTAAATGATCCCGATCTTTACGTTAGATATATTAACTCGACAAATACGATTACTATTCAAAATAATACGGGTAACGCTCTGACCTGGTGTGTATGGGTCATGGAATACTTAAAAAATTAGGTGAAATATGCCAAGTTTTAGCGATTGGCTCTTCGGGAGCCCAGACAAATTAAAAAAAGTTGATACAGCCACAAAAGAGCAAAAATCTTTGCATAACAACATTCTTGCTCAGGCGATGGGTTTGGCTGGAGAAGGAGGAGGTTATAATCAAGCTCAACAATATTATAATAGCTTTCTACAACCTGGTAACGAAGCCTTTCAAAACTTTTCAGCTCCTTTTATGAATCAGTTTGAAGAACAGATTTTACCTCAGATAGCTGAAAGATTTGCAGGTGCAGGAGCACTTTCATCAAGCGGTTTTGGACAGGCTTTAGGTGGGGCTGGAGCTGGATTACAAGCGCAATTAGCGCAATTATTCGCTCAATTACAATCTCAGGCAGCTGGAGCACAAACTCAACAGTATAATCAATTAGCTCAAACTGGTCTCAATTTCCAACCATTTGGATATGTTACAAAACAAGGATCAGGTGGGATGTTAAATCCATTGTTATCCGGAATTGGTGGCGCTTTGGGTGGCCCAATTGGCTCAGCCCTTGGAAGTGGAATTAGTAGCTTATTTAAAGGCGCTCAAGGAGGAGGAATAATGTAATATGGTTCAACATTTTGGAACATTACAAAATCCTCAAGGAAAGCTTTCCGAAATGCTTGGGATGAGTTTGGGACAAGGAATTGGTAATGGTCTTAACACATTCTTTGCAAACAGAAGTTTAGAGAGTGTCTTACAAGATAAATCTCTTGAAAACGCTCCACAATCCAAAAAGCTAGAAGCTATTCGATCTGCTTTGAGTCCTTATGGAGAAAAAGGCCAAGAAATATTCAATCAACGCATGATGATTGACCAACAAGAGCAAAATGAAATCCAGCAGAAAAGAAATGAAGCTCAACAGGATGTTCTTAGTCGCGTAGTGTCGGGGGAAAAAGTCACTCCAAAAGAACTAAGCAAACTCACTCCTGAAAATCAACTTAAAGTTTTAGAAC
>Ga0335069_10001427_pt1 | contig 38803 bp, 54 predicted proteins | sample Lox_Sample_11_FD_206714 | JGI IMG/M metagenome (GOLD analysis project Ga0335069, IMG submission 206714) | Soil microbial communities from Loxahatchee National Wildlife Refuge, Florida, United States - Lox_Sample_1.1 | ecosystem: Environmental > Terrestrial > Soil > Wetlands | place: USA...
TCAGTGGTTCGACGTCGTCGAGCTCGACACCTTCCTGCAGGTGGCGTCGCGCTGGCTCTCCTCGAGCCCGGACTACACGCAGACGCCTGCCGGCCTAGTCGACGCTCTTCTGAAGTACGCGGCTGGCGAGGGGTGCCTAAAGATGGCGATGCGGTGGCGGACCTACGCCTCCCAGGAGTGGAAGGTCGAGGACGCGCCCAAGAACTCGCCCACCTACAACACGAGCGACTTCAAGCAGATGGCCGACCAGTACAAGAAGGACGCCGACGCCTCCCGGAAGTCCTACTACTCGACTCGTCAGGATCGCGCGCTCGCACCGAACTTCGGATTGATCCGGGGCAATGTCCGGGAGATGCCATGAGTGATCGGGTGGGCATCCGGACGACAAAGGACGGGATCACGGACTTCCTTCAGGCCATGCTCGGGCGCGCCACGGGGGCCAAGGCTGGGTTTGCTCGAGGGGTCTACCCTCTTTATCAGAAGCTCCAGATGAAGCGCTTCCAGACCAAGAATGCCAGCGAGGGCGCGCCCTGGGATCCACTGAACCCGGAGTACGCGACCTACAAGCTGCGGCGCTACGGCGGAGGCCCACGGCGAAAGAGTGCGAAGCGTCCGGCCGGCACCTGGCAGAGCTACCCGGGCGGCGGAACCAAGATGATGATGGGCACCACCATGCTCGCCGGCGCCGTCATCGGTCCAGGTGGCGGGGTGCTCGAGGGCACCGGCCAGCACCGCGCGCTCTTCACCGACGACTCCATGGTGATCTCAGTCGAGGAGAGCGGAACGAATCCCGATGGAACCCCCTTCACCTACCCGCACCACGCGGCCGAGCACCGCCCATTCATGACCTTTAGCAATGACTCCATCACCCAGATGAAGGCGGTCCTGAGATCGTACATCCTGGGCCAGGACGTGGAGACTTCCCCATGAGCGGGCCTGCGGGGATCAGCGGCGCGACTCTCCAGCCGATCGGTACGGGAGCGTATCTCGGGGCCGAGGTCGCGGTGGATCTGATCCAGTCGCAGATCCGGACCTACATCGCTACCGCCCTTCAGAACGTGAGGACGGCGCGCGCCGACCCTTCGGTGACGACCGAGCCGCCGCACGAGTACTTCAACTATCCAACGGCGGAGGTCTACCGGGCTCCGGCCATCTTCACGATCATCCAGGGCATGGACATCCGAAACGACGTGAAAAACGCGAACTTCATCGCCGCTCTCGACGAGATCGTCGTCGCCGCCGTCGTCGAGGACCGTGTGAAGCGCCTCGTGGTCCCGAAAGCCTGGCGCTACCAGGCAGCGCTCATGCAGTTGCTGCACCTCGTTACTTTGACAACTTCAGACGGCAAACTTAGGCTGTTCTCGCGAGTGCAGAAGTGCACGTTCTCAGGGATCATCAACCTGACCGCGGATCAGGCGACGGGAGCCGTGTTCCGGCAGGAAATGAGTCTACAGCTTCAAGTCGAGCATATGGAAAACCTGAGATAGCCACGGAGGCCCACACATGACACAGAGCTTTTCGACGATCACGCCAGGCAATTTCGAGCTCACCCCTTGTCGCGTGACCTACAAGGGGGTGGACCTCGGGGCGACGCTTGGCAACGTCAAGGTCAAGATTACCGAGAAGCTCTCCGACCTGAAATCCGATCAGCTGGGCTCGACGATCATCGACAAGCGCGCGTCGGGCTTCGACGTGCAGATCGAGACCTCGCTGGCCGAGACCCAGCTCAAGGCGAACTGGAAGGTCCTCTTCCCGACCCACAAGCTCGTCACCAACGGGCCGAACTCCTCGTTCTACTTCGACTCAGACGTCGGCGCTTCGATGGCGGGCGTCGCCGGAGCCCTTGTTCTCCACCCGCTGTCCCGCGCGGACTCCGATCTGAGCGGAGACATCAAGATTTTTCTCGCGACCGCCGAAGGTCAGACCGAATACGACTTCTCCCCTTCCGCGCAGCAGGCGATGAAGATCGTCTGGACAATGTATCCGGACTTCACGACTCAGCCGCCGCGCTTCATGATCTTCGGCGACCCCTCGATCGGGATCACCGCGGCGTCCGCGGGCTCCGCGGTAGCCGCGACCGGAAACACCGGCGGTGGCTCGGTGGGATCGATCGCCGTCAACAACACCTACACGAAGACCGAGACGATCACGATGGTCTGCGAGAAGCCGGGCGCGACCGGGACATTCTATGTCTCGGGCTCCCAGAGCGGACCGCTGGGCCTTGCGGTGGTCGGGTCCACGTTCAATAGCAATCCGATCAGCTTCCTGATCTCCGATGGCAGCCCTGATTTCGCCAGCGGCGACAGCTTCACGATCGCAACGACCGCGTCGAACGTGAGCTGAGGGGCCTGAACGATGGCGGGGATCCTTCATAGACTGCGACCCTCCCGGGATCAGGCCAAGGAGCCTGTCCGGGTGGTCGCCGACCTCGACGCGCTGATCGCGGAGCCCGTGGGCTTCCGATTTCAGGGGAAGGTCTACCGGTGCGAGCCGGTAGATACGAAGACCTTCCTGCAGCTTGCCGAGGTGCTCGAGGAGGTCCGCCAGCTGATCAAGTCCCAGGGCGAGGGTCTTCCGATCAGTAGCGAGCAGATCTACGAGGCCTACCACCGTTACATCTCCGCTGTGTGTCCGGACTTCACGATCAGTATTCTTAAGGCAATGACACTTCCACAGGTCCATGGGCTGCTCAATCTCGTGATCAAGCACGTGACGGGTCAGCCCATGGCCCCTGAGGACACCGAAAAAAAAAAGATGACGGATTCGGGGATCCGGTAATCTGGCACTTCGTGCCGGCGGTCTCGTTCCTCTGCGAGGTCCATGGTTGGACGGTGGACTACGTTCTGGGGCTTCCGATCCGGACGTTCTTCGCCTTCCACCGGGAGGCCAGACACCGGGAGATCCGGCGCTTCTCCGAGTTCGCCGACCTTCTGATGCTGGCGCGAGACGACACCAACCGAAAGGCCTACGAGTGGGTGAAGGATCGCTACCGGGCTCTGATTGATCCCGATGGGGCGACGAAGCTCCCGGAAAAACCTGGGGGGCCCGTGATCGAGTCCGGTACCCAGGATGCCACCGACCTGATGAAGCTGGTCATGGGTAGAAAGCGAGCATTCCTGGGTTATGGCTGAGGGCGGCGATAATCCAACACGCTTCGTACTCGACCTCGACTCGTCTGAGTTCCTGAAGTCGGGCAACGAGGCCCTGGGCGTCATCCGAGAGATCGGAGAGACCGAAAACCTCTCAGGCCTTCTCCTGATGCTGGGCGAGCTCGGGATTGCCATGGCTGCCGTGAAACTGGCCGTCTATGCCTTCAAGGAGGCGCTCGATCTTACGACTGAGGGCGAGGAGCTTGCCCGAGTCAATAAGCAGTTCGAGACCCTGGGGCAGCAGGCTGGGATATCCACCGAGAAGCTGAAGTCCGGGCTCGAGGAGGCCGCAGGCGGCCTGGTCTCAACCGCGGATCTTCTGAAGGCCGCCAACGCGGCAATCGTTCAGATGGGAGCATCGGCATCGAAGCTTCCCGAGATCATGGAGCTTGCCCGGAAGGTCACCGCAGTCATGGGCGGAGACGTTCAGACGAACTTCCAGGAAATCGCCCGTGCGATCGAGATGGGCAATGCCCGGATGCTCAAGCATCTGGGGATCAACATCGACACCACGAAGGCCATGCAGGCCATGGCCAAACAGATCGGTGTTACGACCGAGGAGCTCAGTAAAGAGGGCCAGCAGCAGGCGATCCTGAACGCTGTGCTCGAGCAGGCCCACACGAAGTTCAAGGACGTCTCGGAAGAGAGCGGCACAGTCAAGACCAACATCATCCAGCTACACGTCGCGTGGAGGGAGTTCACCGAAGGCGTGGCGGCGGCACTCAGCACAACGCTAGGACCCATTTTCAAGTCCGTATTTCAGGGGATCGCAGAAGCCGCGCACAAGGTTGGGACAGCTCTCAAGGAGCAGTTTGGCTCCGGTGCCGAGAAGGCACAGGCGCACGCCGAGGGGCTTCGGATCAAGATCAAGGAGCTTCAGGATCAGCTGAACACGATGGAGGAGCGCCAGAAATCGGGCTCTCTTCTGACCAAAATCTTCGGTGGAGGCGATGAGAAGATTATCGCCAAGGTGAAGGCCGATCTGGCCGACTACCAGGAACAGCTCCGAAAGCTCGATTCCCAGGCGGCGGAGCACGCCAGAAACGAGGCAGCAGCCGACGCAGCTAAAGAGAAGCATCATGATCAGATGATGCACAAAGATGTCGTCAACCAGGACATCCTGCGGCGGAATAACGAGAAGTTCCAGAAAGAGATTCTGAAGCTCGACGAGCAGACCGCGAAAGCCAAGGAGCAGTTCGTCAATTCGGAAGCCGACATCGAGCGCGCCATTCAGGCGCGGCAGATCCAAGCTGAGCGCCAGCATCAGCAGGCCCTGGAGGCGATCAAGGCACAGTACAACGCGAATGACCATCGCCGAATCGAGCTCATGGCGGCCGAGGACAGGCGCTATCAGGCCCAGGTGAGGGCCGATGAGACCCAGACGGAGCAACTCCGCCAGAAGCTGACGCAGACCTACGTCACTCAATCCAAGACCGCGCTTCAGGGCGTCGAGCGAGCCGCCCACCAGATGAGCCAGAAGGCCAAGGCCGACCTCGCCGACATGGGGGCTTTCGGGACCGCGGTGATGGCGGATTTTCAGAAGAATTCCATGGCGGCCTTCGAGCAGATCGGGACCTCGATCGCCCAGGGCCAGAACATCGCCGATAGCGCTGCCCAGGCCATGAAGGGGTTTTTCCTCAACATGCTGGGCGACCGCGCGGAGGCCGAGGGCGAGCTCCTGCTACTCTCCGGGATCTGGCCGCCGAACCCCCTGGCCATCGCGGCAGGTGGTGGCCTGGTCGCTCTGGGTGCGGCGCTGAAGTCCATGGCGGGCGCGGCGTCATCCGGCGTCTCGGTCTCGGGATCGATCGCCTCCCCTGGTCAGGCGCAGAGCGCGGGCATCCCGACCGGGAGCTCTCCGGCCTCGACCCCACCCCAGACGGCGTCCGATGCCACCGACCAGCAGCAGGCAATCGTTGCAGCTCAGCAGCAGACCCCGCAACGAAACGTAGTGATAAATGTGCAGGGACACCTACTAGATACGCAAGGAGCCCAACGTACACTAATGGAATTGATGAGGGCAGAGACAGACGCAACTAGCTTCACCTATAACCAGATAGGCGTGTGAACGAAATATGAGTAAATCACATTTGGAAACTAGAAACAGAAAGCCATCGAAGGAATACGTTGCGTGGGGTGCAATGAAACAAAGGTGCTGCGACACCAATTATCGGTGGTATTTTCGATATGGAGGCAGAGGAATTACCATATGTGATCGCTGGATCGATTCTTTTGAAAATTTTCTCGATGACATGGGCAGGGCGCCGTCGCGGCTGCACAGTCTCGATCGCATTGATAATAACGGCGATTATTCTCCAAATAATTGCAGATGGGCCACTAAAAAGGAGCAATGCAACAATCGTCGGTCTAATCGTTTAATTACTATAGATGGTATCACCATGACCTTGTCGCAATGGTGTGACCGCGTTGGAAAAACCCGCCGACTGGTGGGTGTCCGACTGTGTAAGGGATGGCCAGAGCGTGATGCGCTCATGACTCCGATTTTGCGCAAACACAAGGATAAGCAATGGCGCTAGGAGCTCAGAGTCTGTTTTTGTACGGCTATACTATCACTGAAGATAATATGTTCATTGACTTCCAGGCCGTGAACGCTGGGCCCGTTCTGACCGCAACCCTTGAAATCGGGGAGTACTCGCTGACCTCGCTTCTCGAAGAGATCGCGTCCGCGATGAACGCCGCGGATCCGGCCAACGTCTACTCGGCAGCCGCGGATCGGACCGTGCTCGGAGGCCTCCAGAACAGGGTCTCAATTGGAACTACGGGAAGCTATCTCAAGATCCTCTTCGGATCCGGACCAAATGAGGCGGCATCGGTGGCCTCTCTGATTGGATTCCTGACGACCGACTACAGCGGGGACACCACCTATACGGGATCGAGCACGACTGGGACCGCGCTGGTGCCGGCCTACATCGGCTACAACTATCTGAACGACTACAACCAGGCCAAGGTCTTCGGCAACGTCAACGTCTCGGCGGCCGGGATCAAGGAGGCCGTGGTCTTTCAGATCCAGAAGTTCATCGATGTCGAGTTCCGCTACGAGTCGCGCAACGTGCTCTCGAGCTGGCAGCAGCTCTTTTACTGGCTGATCCAGCAGAAGCCCTTCGACTTCACGCCGGAGATCAGCTCACCAGGAACGTTCTACCAGGTCACGCTCGAGAAGACCGCATACGACAGCAAGGGGCTCGGCTACCAAATGAAGGAGATGCTCCCGAACTTCCCGAATCTCTATCAGACCGGACCGCTCAATTTCCGAATCGTGCCTGACGTCACGGTTCAGCAGTTCATTCCCGGATGAGGTAACCCGATGTCGATCGTCAATGGCCAGCCAGTCAATCAAGCCGCCTCAAACGCCGCATGGCTCGGTCAGGAGTACTTCAAGGCGGGCTACGTCCGGACGACAACCTCGGGGGCCACCCTGGCGCTCCTCGTGAGCTCTCCGACCTTCCAGTCCTTCACGGGCGCGGCCACCCAGAAGGTCACGCTCCCCGATGCGACGACCCTCACGGTCGGACGCGCTTTCAAGTTCAACAACACCGCGTCGGCAATCGTATCGATCTACGCCGTGGACGGTACGACTCTGATCACCGCGCTCGAGCCCGCGCAGGCGGCCTGGATCGTCTGCCGCGATAACTCGACCGCCAATGGCCTCTGGGATGTCGACGCGCAGAGGGTCGACCCCATTGTCTCGGTCAAGGACTACGGCGCGGTGGGTGATGGGGTAACCGATGACACCGCGGCGATCCAGGCCGCGATTGATGAGGGTGGTGCGACCTACTTCCCGAAGGGCACTTACCTAATTAATTCGGGTCCGGTGTCGATCGGCTCGAGCACCCGACTCTACGGCGACGGGCAGGGAGTGACGACGATCAAGGCCGGGACCGACGCCTACGGAAGCAAGCCGCTTTTTGATGCCAGTGGCGAGAGCTTTTTGGGCTTCAAGGACATGACTTGGAATGGATCGGAGTCGAGCGCCATCGGCGCGGGCTTGAATGGCGACCGCTCGCTCGTGCTCTGCGACGGCTGCACCGACATCGAAGTCGAGAACATCGAGATCAAGAACTACTCCCAGCAATTCAGCCCGGGCTGGGTCACGATCGTCTCGGGCAAGGTGACCAGCGGCTCCAACCAGCTCACCAACGTCTCGGACACCAGCGCGCTTGCAACCGGACAGAAGCTGATTGGGACCAACATCCCGAATGGAACCACGATTTCGGGCATCTCAGGCACGACGGTGACCATGAGCGCCAACGCAACGGGTGGGTCTGCAACGAAGATCACCGTCATCGTTTTCGCCTCAACCAACACGAAAACCGATTTCCCCTACACCTACGCATATGCGGCGGCGTTCCCGCGCTGCACGCGGCTTAGGATCCGGAATCTCTACATCCACGATTGCTTTGTCGAAGGCCTTGCGATCTACGGATCGAGCTACGTCGATGTGGACAACATCCTGAACGACAACGGGATCGGCGACATGTCGACCCCGCTGCACCTCAGCGCGGTCGGAGACCCCTCGTCGGCCAAGTACTTGAGCGTCCGAAACGGAAAGGTTCGGGGTCAGACCGGGAGTTCGATCAACATCAGCGGCCAGGGGATCTCGATTGCGGACTGGACCGCGCCTGATTGCAATGGCTTCGGATTGAATCTCAGCGTCGAGAGCCTCTGGAAGGGGGATCCCGCTGGGATCAATTCGGAAGTTCGAATCGAAGACTGCCTTCTAAAGACCACGACTCCGGGCCGGGACAAGCAGGGCGTCAGCGTTATCGCTGACGGGCTGCTGATGAGCGACTGCTTTTTTGATGGCTTCCAAATCCCGAGCTTCTTCGGAGATGACGCAGCCTCTGGCTCAAATTACCTGATCTCGGATTGCCAGTTTTTGAACGCGACCGATGTCGGCGGACAGGCCCTCGTGACCACGGGCGCCTACGTCCGCAACATGACCGATATCGTGTTCAACGGCTGCGTCTTCAAGGGATCCGATGCCTTCAATATGTTCCTGCTGTCGGTGCGCGGCCTAAAGACCCTGGGCTGCATTTTCAAGACGGCCCAGACGAACAATATCTTCTTCCACGCCTTGAACGACTGGACGATGGGAGATTGCCTCGTCGATAACAGCGCGGTCACCGGATTCTCAACCGCTCTGATCTCCCACAACGAGACCACCCAGGTCAGTGGAAACTGGTACCTCCACGACAATATTCTCACCGGCACGACCAACAACTACGCCATTTTTGCGGACAAAGTGGGGACCGTCAAGATCTCGAACAACACTCCGCCGAAGCTCCTGATCTACCAGGACAACCCAGACGCCACGCTGACGCCCTCGGTCGCAGCAAGCGGAGTGGCCTCCGGAAGCTACAAGACGCCCTTCGCCCTCTCGAATGGATTTCTTTGGGTGGACTCCCGGAATAATCCAAGAATCTCGCGTCTCACGCCAGGCTCCGATACCGACGGCTACGTTCTCTCGGTTCCGCGTCAGGTCACCAGAACGGTCGCGACCACGGGAGACTACTCGATCAGCGATTACTGGATGGACACCACGTCCGGCGCCCTCGATTTCACGTTCCCGGCGGCCTCGAGTTGCTGGCCTGGCTTTGAGATCCTGATCGCCAACGTGGGCTTCGGAGCGAGCAACGACCTGAATCAGTATCGATCGGTCGGAGATCTTTTCAACAACCAGACTACGATTCCAGCCCTTGGGGCCGGAGATTCCAACCGCTGGCAGACCGACGGAATCAGTAAGTGGCTGCAGGTTTTCTGAGGGAGCACCGCATGAAGAAATGGTTTTTGATCCCCATTCTATTTCTGACCCAGGCGGCTCTGGCTCGCACGGCCAATCAGGTCTACTGCATGCCCGGTTCCGGAAACATCGCCGGATGGTGCACGCTGACAAGCGCATATATTCCAGCGCTCTCGAGCCTAAGCGGCAACATCTCGAACAGCCAGCTGCCCTCGACGGAGACCTGGCCGAGCTCGGGCACGGTCCAGGCGATCACGCCGAATCAGTACGGACTCCTTGCCAGCGGATCCGGAGCAACAGCGAGCGTTATCGCGCCAGACTCCTCGACATCCAAGGTGCTTGTCAGTGGAGGCGCCTCCGCGAATCCAGGCTGGAGCCTTCTCAGCAACTCCAACCTGAGTGGCTCCGCCGGGATCACCAACGCCAACCTTGCTTCGATGGCTGATGGAACCGTGAAGTGCAATCTCAGCGGGGGCGCCTCAACACCGTCGGATTGCTCAACGACCGGTACGGGCTCGACCGTGGTCAGATCTGCCAGTCCGACCTTCAGCGGAACGGTCACCGCGCCGACCGTTGCGGGAACTAACCTTTACGTCGGTTCGGCGGATAGCAACAACACGATCATCAACGAAGATACCAGTAAATCGAGCATCTCGTCCGCATTCCGGGCCAATACCTCCTTTGTTGCCTTCTCGGAAACCAGCGCCAGCAACTCAAATCAGCTGGCGGGATACTACAGTTCGCCCCGCTTCGCGGCCGCAAATACTCAGAACTGGACGAATAGCACTTACGGGATGGCTGGATACCATGCCGATGTCCGCGCGCTCTCGAGCTCCACGGGAACGGTTACAAACGGCGTCGGATACTACGGAAAGCTGACCAATTCCGGCTCGATGACCTGGACGAACTTCTACGGCGTGCTGATCGATAGTCCGACAAATGCCGGGACGATCACGAGCCATGCGGGTCTAGCGGTCAACAATGTCACCAACGCGACGAATCGGACTGGACTTCTTCTCAATACGACGACCATTCCCTCCGGGACCTACGCTCTTTATTCAAGCGGAACGAATGCGAGTTACTTCGGTGGCGCGGTAACCGTGATCGGCAACGCCACGAACAGCGCTGCGGTAGCCACGCCAGGCTATGATACCTCCACCGCCACGGGCGGGACCATTACGGCTTCCGCCAACACGTCAGGCCTCATGATCAATAGCGCTGGCGGTACGACGCTGACCATCAAGCTCCCCTCTTCGCCCATCGATGGTCAAATCTATTGGGTGGCCTCGGCTGGAGCCTTCACGTCAGTCACCTGGCAAGACGCCGGCGGTACGGCTGCAAATGTGATCGGTGGACAGTCGGCCATCGGGGGCACGAATCGCGGGCAAACCTTCGTGTACAGAGCTTCGACGACCACGTGGTATGCCATTTCATAACAGCAGAATAGAAGGGAAAATCACGTCATGATTCAAATTGAAAATCCAACCCTGATTGCTGGTCTCTCGGGGGATCTCTCGGCAAGCTTCAACTCCAACCCCATGTTCGTCGGCGACCGAACCGCCTATGCCATCCAGGCCGTCTGGACAGGGTCTGGAGCCCTGGGCACGTTCAAGCTTCAGGTCAGCAACGATCCGACGCAGCCGCAGGGTCAGGCGGGAGCGAGCCAGGTCACGCACTGGAGCGACTACACGGACTCGGCGCTTGCCGTCACCGGCGCGGGCGACCACATGTTTGACATCTGGGCCACCGAGGTTGAGTGGGTCCGTCTGGTCTGGACCCCGGCATCGACGGCATCGACGGGCACCCTGACCGTCTGCAACCTGAACGGAAAGGGGTGATCTCATGGCGTCTGGAACAACGATTTTGCCATCGATCAGCGGTGGCGGCAGTAGCGGAGTCACTGCGGTTTCAGTTGCGACCGCAAACGGGATCTCGGGGAACTCCTCGGGTGGGACGACGCCCGAACTGACGCTTCAGGCGACGACGACTCCGGGGGCGCTGGGCGCCGCGGTCTCTCGAGACGCCGGGGGCTTCATCGAGGACTTCGAGCCCGCCTACGTGATGAACGTCTTCGAGCATTTTACCGGCTATCAGCCCACGTCCTCGAATTCATCTTTCCAGAATTCAGCGCATGGAACTGGAGCAAAAGCGGGCTCCGCCGGCGGGGACACCATGGTCGATACTTCCCATCCCGGAATTGTGCGCCTTCAGACGGGAACTGATACCGATGGGAGTGCAATCATTTATACGGGCCAGTCCTTTGTCTGGGGGGCGGGCGAGGCGTTCTACGAGTCCGAGATTTACATTCCGACCTTGCCTGACGTGACCGATGATGCGGATATCTGGGCGGGCTTCGGAAATACATTTCAGACAAACGACACGCCTCCAGATACGGGATTGTGGTTCGAATGGAATCAGGGAGTCAATAGCGGCAACTGGCGCGTGGGCTTCGGCAACGGGACGGCGACGTATCAAAACACGTCGGTTGCCCCCGTGGGTGGGACCTGGGCAAAACTCGGAATCGTCGTCGCGGCCGACGCGGCGAGCGCGCGTTTTTACATCGACGGGGTTTTGGTCTCGACGGTGACGGATTCCCACATTCCGCATGCGATTGCCAATTCGTGCAATATGTTCTTCCGGATCACGAAGCTTGCCGGAACCAATAATCGACAACTGGTGGTCGATTATGTCAGGTATCGTCAGATTTTCACCACTCCGCACTGAGGTCTCGTGACGACCTTTGGAAACTACCCCAGCGCCTATCTGGCCTGGAACGCTCAGAAGTCCAAACAGCTGGCGCTCGTCCTTCAAATCGACGGGATCGACACGCTGTTTGGACTCTCTGACACCTACACGCGGGTCCGCTACGGGGATCCCGGGCTCGTCTACGGGATGCCCGGGCTTCTCTACGGGAGCCTGCGTGCGACGGGCGCGGTCAAGCCCTTCCTTCAGATCGACTCGGGGCTGACGATTCAGCAGCGGATCGAGCCCGAGAGCGGAAAGGGGAACATCGGAACCATCACGCTCTCCCTCGTCGATTACAACGGGGAGGTCTCGGCGCTTCTCTCGCCGTCGGCAGCGGTGCCCGAGATCATGGGGCGGCTTTGCACGCTCTACCTAGGGTTTGCGCAGACGAGCTACCCCGAGGACTACGTCATCGTCTACCGCGGCAACATCACCCAGATCCAGTGCCCGCCGGGGCTTGTGAAGCTCCAGATCTCGGACTCCACCAACAAGGCGCGCCAGCCGGTCTTCGCCTTTGGCAGCACGAGCCTGGGGGCTGACATCGCGGCGACCGCGAGCTCGCCCATCACGGTGACGCTTGCCAATACCGGGGTCCTTCCCCCTCAGATCCTGGGGCCTGATGGCACCTATGACCCCGAGGTGACGACCTACTTCACAGTCGACTCCGAGATCTTCCAGTACGGTCCGACCGGGATCCTGAGCGCGACTCAGGTGCTGTGCACGCGCGCGGTGCTCGGGAGCGATGCCGCCGACCACACGCTCGGCGCGTCAGTCACGCCATCGGTGGGCTTCGGCCAGGCGCCCAATTCCGGGATCGATGGGCTCGAGTTCTCGCTGAAGCTTCTGCTCTCAGGCTGGGATGGCCCCTGCATCTCGGATGTCGCGCTCTCTTCGATCGGGATCGATGGGCTCGATTCTCTCCCCACCTCTTTCGTTCTGAGCACCCAGGACGCCTTTTTTAACCTCGGGATCTCGGTCGGCGACTTCTTCTACATCTCGGGCTCCGCGGCATCCGGAAACAATGTCTCCGGCATGGTGACCGGCCTCTCGACGGGCCCCACGGGCAGAGTCTCGAGGGTTCAGACCAACGTGACCTTCCCGACCGTCGAGAGCTCAACAAGCGCGCTCGTGGCCTTCCGATCGCAGTACGACACCTTTCCGGTCAGCTGCGGAGCCGGCTGCTCGACTGCGGAGGTCGATGTCGAGACTTATCAGGCGATCGACTCCAACTACTTCGCGACCGCGGGGAGCTCGTCGCTTCGCCTCTACTACGACTCCCCTTCGATGGCAAAGGACACGATCGACGGCGACGTGAACCTGCCGCTCGGCTGCTATGGCGTGAGCCGCTACGGCCGGATCTCGCTTGCCATCACGAAGCCGCCGCTGCCGGGCTCGGGCTCGAGGATCGTCCAGCTCGACTACACCAACGTGCTCGACCCCGACAAGATCGTCACGACTCGAGCGACGAACCAGCGGAGCTTCTACAACGTCATCTCCTACGAGTACGACTACGACATCCTGAATCAGGCTTACCAGTCGATCCAGTACTTCGTCGACACCGAGAGCGCCGGCAACTTCAACCAGACGACGATCCTGCCGATCCAGGCCCAGGGGATCAAGACCTCCCTCGGCGGGGCCGCGATTGCAAGCGCGCGCGGGACCGCGCTGCTGAACCGCTTCAAGAATTGCCTGGTCTGGATCGAGCTCACCGTCAACTGGAGCGTGGGCTCGCTGATCGAGGTCTCCGACGTCGTGGTCCTGGTCGATAACGGCCAGCTTCAGATCATGAACTACGCGACCGGGGAGCGGAACCTCGGGGTCCAGCTCTTCGAGGTCATCGATCGGACCTACCAGATCGTGACCGGAAACGTCCGGCTGAAGCTCCTGGGCGGCCTGGGCTTCGACATCTTCTCTCGCTTCGGATTGGTCTCGCCTTCATCAAGCCTGAACTCGGGCTGCACCACAAGCGCGCTTCGGATCCTGCCCAGCTTTGGCCAGAGCGACAACGCGCACGAGATCGCGAAGTGGACTCCTCTGCTCGGCCAAGGCATCCAGGTGCACGCTCCAGATTGGTCTGTGACGGGCTCTTCCGTTCTCCAGGGGGTAAGCCCGACCGACCCGACCGCGCTTCTCATATCGCCAGCCCTGGGCTTTACGCCGGCATCTGGCTACATCCTGGACATCGCCCCCTACCCGGCCTCTACGGCGGCGAGCGTCGACGCGCTGCTCAAGGCTCTCTACTGCCACGTGAGTCCGAGCATTCTGATTGCCTCGGGTACTTCGGTCACCCAATTCACGGTGGTGTCCGGGGCCTCCGAGATCGTCCTTGGCACCCGAGGGATCGTCCGGAACACCGACTACAGCGTGCAGAGCCCGGAGACGATCGTCCAGGCGGTCTCGGGCTCGACCGTCACCATGGCAAGCTCGCTGGGCTTCGTGCCCTCGGCTGGCCAGTATCTCGAGGGCCTGGGCTATCCCGACGGCACCGGCTACTACAGAATCGACTGAGGTAAATTTTACATGACAAACGTCCCATCCGCATTCGTTCCGATCCAGCAACCCGCGGTGACCTTCAACCAGCCGGTCTCTGAAAACATGCTCCAATCGATGGCGGGAGCGGTGAACGGGCTATTGGGCATCCTGCTCCCGGTGGGCTCGATCATCGCCTCGATGCTCGATGAGCCGACCTTCCAAGACCAGCTCCCGGGGCCGCCCTCTCCGATGACCTGGGTGCTCGCCGACGGCCGCAACGTCGCGGGATCCACCTACGCCACGGTGACCGGAAGCTCGACGATCCCGGACCTCCGGGGCCAGTTTCTGCGCGCCTCCAATAACGGCGGATCCTCGGCCGGCACCCGAACGGATGGCAAGCAGAACCCGGACGGAGTGCTCGCTCCCGGCACCTACACCGCTGATAAGCTGGATTCACACTCCCATACCATCACTGACCCCGGCCACGACCACGCCTTGGCCTACAATCAGGGGCCACCAATCAGCGATTACGGCGATGACCTGATTTGCCGATACGGGACCGTGGGTGGAAGCAATATCGGCGCACTCCAACAGGGGATTGCTCTGGACGGCTATGACCCCGACCAGATCACGAGCTCGACGACTGGGATTTCAGTCAATACCACGGGCGGGAACGAGACCGCGCCCAAGAACTACACGATCAATTTTTTCATCCGGATCAATTGAAAAAGCGCGCTTGCACGCCCGCCGATCGGCCGTAGGATAGGAGCTGGGGCAACGCGGTATCGAACTCGCCAAGGATGGTGAACGTGTCATGATGTCGACGGATCGACTGATTGGCAGGCTGACAGAGCAGGCCTCGGCACAGGATCGGAGGATCCGAAAGCTCGAGGAGAGGGTGGAGACACTCCAGCGGTTTCGCTGGACGTTTCTCGGGGCGTGCATCCTGCTCAGCTTCGGCTTCACGCTCTTTGTGACCCTGGCCGAAATCGCGTTGCATCGGCATTAACCCGTAACCAAGGAGTGGAAAAGTGCAACTATTCAATCAACTGACTGCCGCGATTCCAAGTGGTGCCGTGCTTGCCGCTGCGTCCGTCGTTGTGGACGGCATTCTCAGGTTCATCCCGTCCCAGAAGCCGCTGTCGCTTCTGTACGTGGTGCGCGATACCGTGAAAGCGGGCGCCGACTTCGTCGAAAGCGTTGTCGCCGCCGTTGACCAGGTGCTGCCGCAGCGGCTCTCCGCGCCGAAGGCCTGAGCGCCATGAAGTGGATCGCCTTTCTTGAGAACCTTGCGGCATTGGGCGCGGGCATCCAAAAGCTCGCGCAAGCGGTCCGCCAATGGATCTTCAATCGGAAAATTGACGAAGCCGCAAAACAGGCTCAAGATACCCGTGATACATCAGCATTGGAGAACGCCTTTGACGATCGTCCGAGGTAGACTCTTCACTCTGATAGCCATACCGGTGCTCTCCTCGTGCACAACCGCGTCAGTCTCTCTCAAGGGCACGCTCTGGCAGGGAAACCACCAAAGCGCGTCCCTTGAGAGAGCACCAGAGAAGCGCTCGATCTCCTGCACGGATCCCGCCTTCGATCAATACACCTGCGAGCGAACCGAAGATTTGCGTTTACTCATCGAGTCATGCAAGGCTTGGCGGTGATGATTCACCACACCGTTGATCCGGTGGCGGTGTGCCCTCTTTGCTCCGAGAAGATGGCGACTGCTCACCCGATCCTGCAGGACTGGTTCGAGAGGATTCGCGCGGCATTTCCAGGCGCGCATGTCTCCTGGGCGTTTCGCGACGAGGAGACTCAGGAGCTCTTCTTCCGGGAGGGAAAGAGTCGTGCGCGTTGGCCTAACTCGCGGCATAACCGGACTCCGGCGGAAGCCATTGATCTTTTTTTGCTTGGGCCGGACAATGTCGCCCGGTGGCCGAAGCCATGGTTCCTCAAGATCTCCGAGTGGCTGATCGAGAAGCGAGCTCCGATTATCTGGGGTGGCACTTTCTCGAGCATCTCCGACCAGGACCATTTCAGCCTAAAGGCCAGCCTGTGCACGTCCTTGGGACCGGGCCCGGTTCATTGCTAGGGCCCCGGCCGCAGGACTACCTGCGGGTCCTGGTGCCGCTTCTGATCTTCACGGCGTGGCTTCTGACTCGCCGTCGGCCTCGACGGTGATCACCACGTGGCCGAGCTTGGCCGGGGCCTTCTCCCAGCGGTAGGTCGGGCATCCAATAACCTCCCAGGTGTCGTCCGATAGCACGCCGGCCTCGACCAGGCCATCCCAGAGCGGCTTAATACTGGCGATCAGGTTGTCGTGATCCCTGGGCCGCGAGGAGTGCAGGACCACATCGCCCGTGGCCTTCAGAAGCGGGCTCGGGGGCTTCTTGCCAGCCACCAGCATCCCGACCAGGCGCTTCCACTTGAGATTCTCGCGAGCCCTCTCCCGAAAGCCCATTCTGGCGTTCTGGCTCGGCGGTAGGCCCGGGACATCGATTACAAGAACGTACGCCATAATTTCCACACGATTATACACACGATCAGGCAAGCCAATAGAATGACATACGTCTCTGGTTTGCTCTCCAGCTTTGCCGGGCATGGGTGGCTCCAAACAAATGCGCAGCGATATCCGTCCATTATTGAATTCATCTTGGGATCAGGGAGGAGAAAGCGGCCATTTCTGTTTCCTGGCGAAACGGTTCATCTTCTTGCTGAGCTCCCGGATCTCGCGCTCCTGCTTGACCAGCACAAGAGCGAATCCGCAGGTCAGCAGGAGCACGAAGATCAGGATGACGAAGAGGACCGTCGCCGCTGAGCTCATCAGATCTGAGCGAAGTCCCCGACCACCTGATTGTCCTTGGTCAGCACCGCAGTAGCGTTCTGAACCGCGGCGAGGGCGCTCTGCAGGTCCGCCAGGATCACGCTGGAGTTGTAGGACTGGAAGTCGGCGATCACGTGCTCGAGCTGTTGCACGCAGTCCTGGAGCTTGGTTACGGTGGCGCCGAGATCGGTCTGAGCTTGTTGCTGGTTGGCATCATTCGACATGGGGCATTCCTTTCTTATCCAGGTTCGATAAATGGTTGCACAGCCATCTGAAAAGATCGAATCAGAACTCAGTCATCAAGACTGAGCCAGAGCACGAAGGCAGCAACAAGTATGACTCCGAGAAGAATGAGTCGGATTTCGAGGTCTTTCAGGGCCCAATCCCAATATTGCTGCCAGGTCATGACGAATCCTTGAGGGCGCGGATAGCAAGCATAGCATCGTAACGTCCCTGCGAGTAGCCCTCATCAAAGCGATTGCCCAGTTGAGTCGTCAGGTCGCTGGTATCGCCGGCCTTCGCCGCCGCCCTCTCCAGCCCCGCGTCGTGGGCGGCCTGGAGCGCGGAGGCGATAGTTCCTACATCGCGCAGAGCAAGCTCTGGAGTCAGCATCTTCGCGACGAGAGTTTCGTAAACCTGTCTTGCCTCCCTCTCCCAGCGGTTTTCGGGATAGTTTACACTGGATGGTTTACTGTAAACGTCGTCGGGTGGGGTGGAAGCGCGCCCTGGCTTGAGATGGCACATGCATGGATCGCATGCGCAACAGCTTCGACTCATTTCCCCTCCCTCTTCCGGGCCGCGAGGCAGCGGTTATGGGCGGTGCATGCGTCTGCAGCCCTAAGTAACCACTTAGCCAGCTTGCGGGCGTCCGCAGGAGACAGGTCCACGCCGCAAGAGATAGCTACGCGCATTTCCCCGCCAGATTCGTGCATATGAGTTAAGTCAGCGACTTCTTCATCGTCGATTATGAAGGCTTTAACTTTCGCCATCCCCATCCCCTTTCCCCGTGGCGAGCGCAATCCCGAGCAACGCCTCGTCAGCGGCATCATAGCCAAGATTTTCGTCTGATCCGTCGTGGAATTCCCTGCGACCGTTTGGGAGAAGGTCATACCAATTAGAGCGGTTCGCATAGACTTCAAGAGAATCTTTGCACGCCTCTATAAGTTCAATCAGGCGTGCGTTCTCGGCGCGGAGCCGAATAATCTCCGGAAGCATTTCATGCAGCGATTTTACAGTTGAGCGAGAGAAGCCGTGATGCTCCAAACAGCGACAGCCGCCATTGGTCCGCATTCCGCCCTTTTTCGTCGCGAACATGCACGAATTGTCGCCGCAATCTATTTCCAACTCCCGCTCCAGCGCCGATGGGGCGTCGGGCTGGGCGGGCCTGGGATCGCATTCCTGCCAGCGAACCATGGAGTCGGGCAGGCCGGATGTACAGATGCAAAGTGAGGTAGGCTCATTGCATCTGGAGCAGAACCTTGGTGGAGTGTACCCGCTCATTCCCCGGCTCCTTCCGCGACTCGCGCCAGCTGGGCGAGAGCCGCACTCAGCTTACAGTACGAATCTACGGCCGGAGTTTTTCCGCCTGCGAATTCGGCTGCCGCCGCCGCCACAGCGACCAGGGCCCGGACCGTCTCGGGAGGGATGGCGGCGAGGTAGGCGCTGTCGCGTTTAGCCTTATCGTGCGCATCGCCGTCAGGCGGATTGCCTTCTTCGTCGTCCTCTCCGTGGTGGTGAGGTCCGACGGCGCACCAGCCTCCATCCTCGGCGCCATACCATTCATGAGCTTCCCAAGGCCCGCGCGTCGCCTCCGAAGCCAGCCGCTCCAGTCGGTCGAGCCATGCTGAGAGGGTCATGGAGCATCCTCCACGCACATCATCGCTTTTTTGTAATTGTAAGTTCCCTTCGTTTCGCCCTTGAGCAGTAGAAAATCCAGGAAGCAGGGGACGCAAGCCCATTTCGTTCCGAGTTTGTATTTCGGAGAGAGCTGAATCAGGACTTGCGACTTCACCAGGCATGCGCGCTGGCAGCCGCAACTGTAGCACCGCTGTAGTTTTCTCTTTCTCATCATTCCTCCAAAATCAGGGCCCCGGGCCGGCGGCCACCGCTTACGGCCCGCCTACGTTGACTCGCGGCCTGGCGCCCGAGGCCCCGCTGCCCCTCGCGGGTGCGAGAGGGCAAGTTATGCGGGCTATTTCCCGTCCCACGCCTCGTCGTATCTCCTGAGCATCTGATAGGCCAGCCGCTGAACCATGCCGATAAGCGGAAGGGCCTTGCCATGAAAATGGATGGTGTGGTGCGGGCCGTGGTCGATCACGATAGCGAAACCATCGCAGGTTTTCAGGTATTCCGTTACCTTCTTCCGCATCAGTTCCTCTTCGCTCAGCTTCGCAGGCTTCTTCTTCGCTTTCATCTCCTCACTCCTTCTCCGGGCGCGGCCCGGGGTTCATGGCTTTGGTGCGGGCTTCGACGAGGATCGCGCGCTTGCCAATCCGCAAGATATCGTAGGGCGCGACAAATTTCATGGTACAGAACGAATCCCGCTCCCACTCACCCTCCCATACCTGGGCCTTACGCTTCACGAGACGGCGGCAGCCGAGAAGGGCTACCACGTGCAGCCCGCTTTCACACTCGACAAGCGCGACGCCTTGATTCAAGTCGCGGATGGTTCCGCGATCTCGAACCGCGATTGTCGACGGATGGAGCTTGCGGTCTTTCGGATAGAACGCCGAGCCGCCACTCACTCGGCTGAACGCGACCCGATCACCCGCCTTCCACGCCTTCCCCTCCCCACCGGCTTCTCGGTTACGCTGGGTCATGGGATTACCTCCTGAAAAAGTTTCATCTGCCGCATGGCCTTCACGGCCGAAGGGTTGAGCCAAAGTCGCTCCGTTCGAGGCGAACCGACGTTTCCTCGGTGAAAGGTCATCGCCCGCGTTTCCCGATATTCCCAGCCAAGGCGATCGTAGATCGGCGTAGGATACCCGCTCAGAACAACCATCCCCTTAAGCCCGGCTAGGAAGTCGATCAGCTTCAAGTGGTCCTGATCGGTCATCTCGTGCCGATAGCCATGGCCATTCGTCTTCAGCCCACGCGTACGGATGTCCGAGCGGGTCGCGTGCACATATGGGGGATCGCAGTAGTGCAGAGTTTCGTCGGAGTCCTGCGAGAGCATGACCTCGAGAGCATCGCGATTCTCGATGACCACTCCCCGAAGCCGTTCGTGGAAGGCTTCGATATGGACGGGCCAGCTCGCCCAATCGTGCGCTGGCGTCGTGCCTGCGCGGCTGGAGTTGGAGCGAAAGCCAGTGCGCCATTTTCGAGTCACGCTGTCAGCGCCGAAACCCATGAACGATCGAATGATCGTCCGTCTTGCGCGCTCGACCGGATCCTTCACGAAACGCCGGTTCTGGGCAAGCTCGAGCTCGTCACGAGCGAAGGGGGTTGCCTCGAGCAGCCGACGAAGTCGCCGATGCCTGTCCCGGAGCACGCGGAACACGTTGACGACCTCGCCATCCAGATCGTTGTAGATCTCGCCGTAGGTCCTCGGCTTCAACATAAGAACGCTTGCTCCTCCTCCGAATGGCTCCGTGTAAATCCGATGCTCGGGGAAGTTCTCGATGATCCAAGGGGCAATCCGCCACTTGCCGCCGAAGTACCTGAGCACGGGCCGCCCGACGGTCATACGGCTCCCGACAGCGGCATCTTGTCCCGGACGTACTCCTCGAAGCTCCCGAAGTAGCGGCCGTCGGCGTGCTCGCGCTTGTACTGCGAGTAGATCGGGTGATGCGGCACCGGGTGCTTGGTCTCCCGGAAGTCGTAGAGATAGCACCACCGCATGCCGATCTCCCGCATGTGGGCCTCCATCGCGATCTCGACCTTGCCGTAGTAGAGCGTGGGGGCAAGCATCCCCTTGTCGAGCGCGCGGCCCCGGAACAGGGTCGCGGCCCACATGTCGGTCGAGTCGGTGACCGCGCATCGGTGGCCAGCGATCGTCTCAAAGCGCCAGCGCCGATTATTTACACAGCGCTCGTCGAGGAGCGCAACATAGCCCAGGCTCGGGTCGGCACGCATGACGTCCACCATGGCCTTTCCCCAGCCCGGGGTCAGCGGCCAGATGTCGAGGTCGTAGTTGAGCACCAGAGTCTCCGCGGTGAACGAGGTGAGCGCCTTCAGCTTCTCGAGGCCGAAGTTGAAGCCGCCGTGCCCGCCGCGGTTTCTCTCCGGGCGCTCGAGGATCGGGTTGGCGCAGGCAAGCGCGCTTTTGAAATTCGACACCGCGGCGATCCACTCGGGCTCGGTGCTCAGCGGCCAGCGGTTGTCGACGAGCATCCAGGGCGAGGGGTTGCAAGCGAAACCGGCGGTCGCCCACATCTGGGTGATCGTCTGCAGAATGATCGCGGGATCCATGTACAGAATACTGATTGCAGTCAGGTCCATTGGAGGGCTCCTTGCAGAGAAAGGCCCGGACGCTCGAGGCGCCCGGGGAAGATTCGTTTATCCGGAGCCGTCGCCGTAGCCGGAGCCGGAGCCGTCGCCGTCGCCGTCGCCGTAGCCGTAGCCGGAGCCGGAGCCGTCGCCGTCGCCGTCGCCGTAGCCGTAGCCGGAGCCGGAGCCGTCGCCGTCGCCGGAGCCGTCGCCGTAGCCGTCGCCGTAGCCGGTGCCGTCGCCGTCGCCGTAGCCGTAGCCGGAGCCGGAGCCGTAGCCGGAGCCGGAGCCGTCGCCGTAGCCTTTAGGACTCACTTGTGCTGGCTCCAGGCGGGAACGGAATTGATCGACTCGCGAGCGGCGTCGGTCACGTCCAGGAGCTCAAAGCCCCGCGGTGACGTGAGTTCAACGCGCGGAACGGGCGCCGGAAATTTGCAATTCTGTGGCTTCGACGTGCCCTTCGTCGCGAGCTCGCTCAGGCTCGAAGCACCATCCCAATACCAAATCCGCCTGGCATTTTGCAGGATCTTGCAGGTCTCGGTGCTTGCGGGGTCAAGCTCGCCCGCGAATACTCCCATGGCGTAAGTTCGGACAATCACGTATTTCATCGACTCATTTTCCTTTCGTTGGTTGAGTTCTCTTCAGCCGCAGTTGAACCACCAGAAACAGGAGCGCGGCAGCTCCTTGCAAAAGTTGCTCCTCTTCGTCCTTGGACTCCGGGAGATCGACGCCGTCGAGGAGGTCGTAGAGCGCGGAACGAAGCTCCTCGAGCAGGGGGCGGATGACGTTCAGCGGGAGGGGTTTTGTCATTGCCGGGCCTCCCCGCTGTGTCCGGTGCCCATACACCTTCCGCACTCCCGGATCACCCAAGATTCCTGATGGGTCACCACGCGCTGGATCTCGTCGTGGTCGTCGTGCTCGAAGAGATCGGAGCTGACCTCCGCGAGGACTTTGCGGGCAACCAGCGTTTCTTTCTTCCCCCTGCCGCCGCAGTTCGGGCACGGGCCAAATCTTTCTGACAAGCTAGCCTCCCTCCTTCGGCAGACGCATCCGCTCGATAAGCCGATAGAGCGCGTCCCATGCCGACTCGTCCTGGCGATCCAGGCAATCGCGGATCATCGGGCAGATCGTCTGGTACTCTTCGAGCGAGGCCCAGAATTCCTGCGCCTGCGCCTGATGCTCTCGCTTTTTAAATTGCCAACTCCGCTCTCGCTCTCGACTCACAGCCTCCCGGATCTCGGGCATCATCGGGGGCTGCCGGCTATCGCCGATCAGATAGTCGACGACTTTCGCCCAAACCTGTGCGGGCAGCTGGTAGACCTCGCGCCAGATCAGCTTTCGCCGCTCGTCGCGGTACGCGTTCGGGAAGGTCTCGGCGAGGCGACTCATCTCGCGATCGAATTCTTCGGTGGTCAAGGCGGCCCCTCCTCGCCGAGGAGCTCGGCGATCCCGCGGTAAGCGCCATTGCCGCCGCCATCGTCGTACTGACCCTCAAGCACCTTGTGCTGGGTCTCCGGCCGGCACAGGAAGTCGAAGTTGGCTCGCCACCCGCGGTTGTTGGTGCCGCGACAGAACGGAGAACGGTTGATCCGCCCGATGACCTCCGCCCAGTACTCGGCATCGGGCTTCTCCCGCCAGCGCGCCTCGGCTTGCCTCCGACGCGTTCCGCCACAGCCCCGGATCTTGGGCAACGTGCCGCAGTGTTGATTCCAGATTTCAGCCAGCGGGGGGAGCGCGCTAGCGCGGATGACTCTCTTATTATCGGTAACGGTAACGGTAACGGTAGAGGAAGAGGTAGGGTTGTCTGACGGAGTGTCGTCGGTTGACCGGGCAGGTTCCGCCGGTTCATCGGCTGCTCCACAAAGGGGTTTACCGGCGGACTCGCGCCGGTTGGCCATTCTGGCCCTAACCCCCGCTTTAGACGCCCGGCACTTTTGCAGGTACCAGGCGAATCGCCCCTCTGCTCCCTTGGCATAAACTCCGGTCTCCCGAGTTTCGGCAAGTCCGCATTCTAGGATCGGGTCGAACCCCTCGGCGTCGAATTCCTCCCGGGGCATGAGTGCCATCTCGTCGCCCCAGTAGTCCTGGGCGATTCGCCAGAAGCGATAGAGCATCCCGACCGCGCGATCCTCGTCGCCGAGCTTTCGGACTAGCCGCTTGAAGCCCTTCTCGGCGTGGAGTTCGTCATCCACGTTGATTCTAGCCATGACCACCCCCCCGGGCGAGGAGGGCGGCAACGAATCGAACCTGGCTTGGCACTGCGTTAGTCCTCCGAGCCCGGCTCCCGATCCCAGTCGGGCGGGCTCTCGGGCGCGATCGCGGCGGCGTTCTTGGCCGCGCGTTCTTCTTTCGTCACGTAGTTGTCGAGCGCGACACGCTGGGCCTCGCTGAGCTTGTCGACGTCGGCGACGCCGAACTGGGTCTCGAGCCAGGCGGCGAGCACCTTCATGTCGATCTGGGCGGCCTGACAGCGCTTGGCGAGCTGAGCGCGGTAGCTCTTGGGATCGACTTTAGGGGCCCCAGCCTGCCCCTGGGCGGGCGGAGAGCTCGGGGGGGTTATCTGGGCCCCTGGACCTTTGCCCGGAGCGCCTGGAGCGCCAGCGGACTTACCCTGACCAGCGCGAGCCTGCGCCTTCCCTTTTTGAGGCGGCGCCGCCGCGCCGTCGCCATCCGTGTCGTCATCAGCAGCAATCCCAAGGATGCCGCAATAAGAGTACCTGCGATAGAACGTGAGGGTCGCACCGAAGTCCTGCGCTCTCCCGGACGGTGGTGGGAGTCGGATCGTGCTCGCGCACCACTGTCCGGAGCTATGCGCAAGGATCGTGATCAGCACCAGGAAGTCGTCCTGGTACTCGAGCTGTTGGCTGACCGAGAGCCCGTTCGCCGCCAGCGGCTTCCGAACCGTCGTGATGATCGTCGCCAGATCGGCGTAGGAATACTGGTAGGTCTTGCCATCCCGGGTCAGAATGTTGGCCGTCTTGTCCTTCGGGGGGGACGTCATCTCTCCCTGGGCTTTCGCGAGAGCCGCAAAAAGCTCGTTGATCTGATCACTCTTCTGCATCGTGTACTCCCCCACCCTGCTCCGCCGCCATCCGTCGCAGACAGCGCTGGCAGTTCACCTGCTCGAGCTCGTAGCAACCCGCCTGGCTCCAGCCCAGCGAGTGCGGCTTCGGAAGCCTGCTGCAGAACGCGCGCTCCCGCATCTCCTTGTCGCGTCGGATCGCGTGGATCACGGTGTCCTCCCGCGACCGGTAGCCAGGCTTCCCCACGAGCTTGGCCGCGCGAACCCTCATCGGCCGACCCCGAGGGCGAAGGCTTGATGAGTCAGCATGTACCAGGTGCAGAGCACCCAGATCAGAGCGGGGATCGCCGCGGCGAGCATGTTGCGAGTATCGTCACTCATCGGCCTTGCCCTCCTTGGCCTCGATGGTGATCCGAACCCTGCGCTGGCGCTCGATGTACGCGAAGAATGCCGACATCACGCCGCTGTCCAGGGCGACCCAGTTCTCGCCGTTCTCGCGCTCGCAGAAGAGCAGGAAATGGTAGCCGTCGTCGGCCGCGTAAAGACCATCGCCCAAATAGACGCGATTCGGCCTCATCGGGTGCCCCTCTCGAGAAAGAGGAAAAACACGCCCACCGCAAGGGTAGCGAAAAACCAAAGGGCCCAGATGGAAGCGGGGATCTCGCGGAACGTCTCGCCCAGGTGGGCGTGGATGAATTGAAGAGTCACGTTCTACTCCTTTCGTCAGGGTACGCCTGACCAGCCCCCGGGGCCTCAGCGCCACCGATGGCAACGAAGAGGATCCGGAGGCCGGAGTAAGCGTACGACTATAGAATAGCGTGGCTAGCCATAAAATGCGACATATTTCTCCCATAAAATCTGTAATTTTACCCTTAAATAACCTATAGTATATATTAGGCTTTTTGGTAGACTTAATACTTAATGACAATTGATCCGCACAAATACGCGAAAAAAAAGCGGACCATGGGCCAGAGGTCGATCTACGTCGACGTCAACGTGTTCGACGAATTTAGTAGACTCTGCGACCGCATGTATGGAGGTCGCGCAGCCGGGGATGTCCTCTCGGACATCTTGACGGACTTCCTGGAGGCCGCGAAAGAAACGCCGGCCGAATCAGGCGCCGCTATCCGGCCCCTTATCGAGCTCCTCGGCCGAGTCAATGAGAGAGACCTTCCCGCGGCGGAGGCGTTTCTCCGCAAGCTCGCGGGCGAGCCGGCAGAGGTCCGCGCTAAGGCTCACAAGCTGAAATGATAGGAACTCAAGTTGCTCCAACTCGCCACGGGTGTCCTGGTGCATGTGGAAATTTTGCAGCACAAAAATAGATAATGTTTAATGTCATTTTGAATAAGGCCCGTTGACTATTTCCGCTTATCACACCGACTTCGGAGTTCGGCGCGGGAGAGGATGCCTGCGCGCAGCAGAATCTCCAGGACCGGGACTCCCAGGAGCCTGGCGTATTGCCGGATCTCGGAGACCTGAAACTGGCGCTGGCCCGCGAGCGTCCGCGACACAGCTGACTGGCTGATTGGTTTTCCGTTCGGCCCCCGGAGACGGCGAGCGAAAGCACGCTGATTTCCATGGGTTTCTACGATCTTCTTTTTGAACCAGGGGGCATCCATTTCGTCTAACTCAGTGTATCATCATTTGCGCGCTTGTCAGTCTGATGTTTTTATCGCATCAAAAAATGCGTGTTCAGCAATTACTTCATGAATCGATTCGAGCTCGAGGAGGGACCGCTGAAGCGGTATTACCGAAACGCCCGGCCCTTCCCTCACTTCGTCTCGGACTCGATCTTCAACCTCCGCGATGTCCGGGCGCTCGCCGCATCGGTACCGCCCCTCGACGATTCTTGGTATCGCTACAACAACTGCTTTGAAGTCAAACGCGCGATGGATCGGATCCACGGCCTCTCGCCGACCATCGATCGGTGGATCGAGTTTTTCGCAAGCCGCTACTTCCTGAACTTCGCCGAGAAGATCACCGGGATCGATGGCCTCCTCCCGGACCCAGACCTCCGGGGCGGCGGCTTCCATCTGATCGAGCGCGGCGGAAAGCTCGACATCCACGCCGACTACAACATCCACCCGAAGCTTGGCCTCGAGCGCAGGCTGAACGGGATCCTGTTCCTGAACGAGGACTGGGAGGAGAAGTGGGGCGGCGAGCTCGAGCTCTGGGATCAGGAGATGCGGGAGTGCCAGGCCAGGATCAAGCCCAGCTTAGGGACTTTCGTACTCTTCAACGTGGACGATCAGAGCTTCCACGGCCACCCCGATCCGCTCTCCTGCCCGGCCGGGATCTCTCGGAAAAGTTTTGCGGTGTATTACTATACCAAACCACGCAGTCAGGACATGCGGCCCCACTCGACTCTGTATCAGAAGCGGCCGAATGAACCCCTGGATCTGCAGAAAGAGGAGCTTCGACGGCTCCGCGCGAAAGGAAGACTACCTGATGGAGCAACAAGCCCAAACCCCCGCCCTGCCTGAGAGCCAGGCAGAACTGAAGAAGCCCGAGCAGAATCAGAAGGAGGCGGAGGTTCATGATCTCAACGCCGTCCGGGCGAAGCTCAGGGAGCAGATGACGGCGGTCCTCGATCGCCACCGGTCCATGGAGCCCGACGGCCTCATCATCCTGAGCCTGAAGAACGGCCAGTACATGTATGACACAACCCACTTTCCCTCGCTCGGCGATCTGAGCTTCGCGCAGAAACTTCTGAATCTCAATATCGACCGGCTGTTTTCGGATTCCCTTCAGGAGCAGGCCCGGATGGCCCAGAAGTTTGACGCAGCGAAGGCAAAGCTCGACGCCACCCAGGCCGAGCTCGAGCGCGTGAGGAAAGAGAATTCATGATCCAGATCCTCGTTGTTTCCCCGTGGGCGAAGGACGCCAACTCTTTCTACCGGTGCATGGGCCCCTGGAGCTACCTGGCCAAGCAATCCAGAAAGCGCGGCGATGTCGTCCAGATCCGGCTCGCCCAGGATGACATCGGTAACCAGGGCGTGGCCTGGGACACCGTGGATCAGTGCGATCTGGTTTTCATGCATCGGCCCTGCCGCGACGGCGACATGACGATCCTGAAGGTCGCCAAGAACATGAACGTGCCGGTCTGGGTGGACTACGACGACTGGCTCTTCGATGTCCCGCTCTGGAACCCGACCGCGGGCAACTACAACGCGCAGGCGACCCAGAATGTCGTGGCCACCATGATGGCGGCGGCCGATGTCGTCTCGGTCACCACCGACGCCCTTTACCAGAGGGTCAAGCTCGTCAACCCGAACGTGGTGATCATCCCGAACTGCTACCGCAGCGATATCTACCCGTACCGCGCGGCAAAGCCTTTGGCGAGGACCCCTATCTTCGCCTGGCGGGGAACCCGGACCCACGACGCCGATCTGCTCTCGGTGGCGGAGGGCTTCCGGGATCTCCCGGCCAAGACCCTCTTCTACGGCGACGCGCCCTGGGCGCTGTTTGCCCAGATGAAGCCCGGCTCCTACCAGCCGATCGCGATGCAGGATCCCTTTCTGTACATGAAGACGCTCTACGTGAACGCGCCCAAGGTCCTGCTCTTCCCCCTGATGGACTGCTTTTTCAATCGGGTAAAATCCAACATCGCTTATCAAGAAGCCCTGCACGCGGGGGCGATCTGCGTGGGCCCCGATCTTCCGGAGTGGCGCAGAGCGGGCGTCTTAACCTACGAGCCCGGCAACGCCGAGAGCTTCGCCGCCAGAGCGCGCGAGGCCTTCGCGCTCCCCGCCGACGAGCACGAGGCGATCGTCTCGCAGGCCTACGAGGCGATGATCGGTCAGTACGGGGCACCAGAGATCAACCGGATCCGGCAAAACACGCTCGATCAGGTGATGCGCGCTGGCTTCCGCCGCTCGGAGAGAGATCCTTTCGATCCACTTCTCGGGATGTGGGCGATGGGCAAGATCAAGGAGGTGTCGCGGCCAGAAGCGCTTGACAGCGCGAAGGCCTCGGCATGAAGATTTCTCAGATGGAGAAGTTCCGGGAATCCTCTCTGGGCGCGCTTGGGCGGCAGCTGCACAGCCCCTGCATGACCTACGGATGCGAGAACCCGACCCAGCACAAGACAGGCTATTGCGAGGCCTGTCGAACCGCGAGTTGCTCCTTCTGCTCAACCGTGTTTGTCTCCACGACGGCACCGGCCCCGAACCTTTGCTCGAAGTGTCGATGCTACAAGAACCGGAAGAAGGGCGGCGGATGACGGGTCTCCTAAACTTTTTACATGGCCTAAAGTAGGTCAAAATAGGCGGGCATGGGAGCGTCAAGACCAAAGGGAGCACCAAAAACGCCGGGATCCGGAAGGAAGAAGGGCGTCAAGAACAAGCGAAGCCAGCTTGCCGAAGATAAGGCGAAAGAGCTCGGCGTGGATCCATTTGAGATCCTACTCTTGTTTGCGGCCGGCGATTGGAAACGGCTTGGTTATTCCAGTGCGACCCGAGAAGTGCCAGCCGGCCGCGGAACGGTCGTGATAGACACGATCGAGCCTCACGAAAGGCGAGCCGCCGCAAGCGATGCATGCAAGTACCTGCATCCGACCCTGAAATCGGTTGATTTTAAATCGAGTTCGCCAGGAGCCATTGAACCCAGGATCGTTTACATCGCCGAATGGGGATCCAAAGTGGAGGCCGGTACGAACGGCGGCGCCGACGAGGATGGAAACGCAGACTAAAATTCTGCGTCTTTACGAGCCGCACGCGAAGCAGATGGAATTCCATAGGCTTCAGAAGCGCTACCGCGTCGCTGCTTGGGGACGGCAGAGCGGAAAGTCATCCGCCTGTTTGAATGATCTTCTGAAGCGAGCGTGGGAGATTCCTGGACAAAATTTCTGGTTCTGTTCACCCACCTACGACCAAGCGACTGTTCAATATCGCAGACTTGTCTCTATGCTCTGGTCAGTCTCGAGCATCCTGCTTAAAAAGAACCAGACCGAGCTCAGGGTCAAGCTCATCAATATGAGCGCGATCCGCTTCGTCTCGGGCGACAACTACGAGAACCTTCGCGGCGAGACGCTTCATGGCGCGATCATCGACGAGATGCGAGAGCAGCACCGAGACCTCTGGCCCATGGTTATCCGGCCTATGCTGGCAACAACGAGGGGCTGGGCGGCCTTCGTCTCAACGCCCTCGGGCTTTGATAGCTTCTACGAGCTCTTCAAAAAAGGCGAGTCAGGCCGCGATCCGAACTGGGGATCGATCCAGGCGCCCTCGACAGCGAATCCGCACTTCACCCAGGAGGAGTTCGAGGCCGCCCGGGCAGACATGAGCGAGGAGCAATTCGCCCAGGAGATCCTGGCCGAGTTCCGTGAGCTCGGCGTCGGCAAAGTTTACGTCTCGCACGGCGCGCATAATCAGCGCATAAATCACCCGTTCGCAATTCGCGGACAAAAAATCTCGCCCCATCTCCCGATCGTCGTCGGCCTCGACTTCAACGTTGGCAAGATGTGCTGGGTGCTGGGCCAGTTCAAGGGCCAGGCCGTCCATTGGCATGACGAGCTCGTGATCCGGAATACGAACACGCAGGAGGCCGCCCCAGCCCTGATCCCGAAGCTCCAGGGCCACAAGCCCGGCGTGATCCTGATCGGCGACGCGAGCGGCAAGGCCAGGCGCTCGAGCGCGTCTGCGACCGATTACCAGATTATCCTGGAGACCCTGCGTGCAGCCGGCATCTCCGTCAAAAACCTAACGCCCGAGGCCAACCCGCCCGTGAAGGACCGCGTCAACGTCGTCAACTCCGCCCTGCGCGCAGCCGATGGCTCGATTAATTTCACCTACAACCCGGAGACCTGCCCGGAGCTTAGGCTCGACCTCGAGCGCACCATTTGGAAGCAGGGCGCCGAGGGCGCGGTGATCGATAAGTCGGACCCGGAGCGCACCCACGCCTCGGATGCTGCCGGCTACCCGGTGGCCTACTACTCGACTCAGCTCAGGCCGAAGCCTGGGAAGCTTTACGTGATCGAGCACGCATACCTTTAGCCAAAGCGCTGTCCGATTCGTAATTGCGAAATCGGACAATCGAAAGAACGGGTCAACCTGTGACATGACACGGTGGTCCGCTCGTTTTGCCGGATATTATTCCCTCACCGAAAGTGCCAGTTCCGGTGAGGGGAGGGATGATAGCGCCTGAGGTCATCGCGCTAAATGTCCCGCCCCCCTCTCCCTCACCGAGAGTGCCCATTCCGGTGAGGGATATCCGTCCCAGATCTGTGCTAAGCGCGGCCGCCAGCATTTGCAGATTTCAGATGACTTTCGGACACTCGTGGGCCGATGCCGGAGAGCTGTCTGGATTCGTCGCGATACCGTGACTTCGTTGCCGAGCGGGATCGCGCTCTCGAGCGGATCCACCAGCACGCACAGATCGATCTGTCGCGCCTGCTCCATCAGGCGTTGACGGAGATCGAGCGGCTGGCCGCCCAGTTGGCACTGAAGTCCGGGCGCGCCACTCCGATTGTCCATCAGACGACTCTTCACTTCGATCTCGGAGTCCGCGAGATCATGGCTCAGCTGATCCCGAACCTATACCGGCGGATCCTGAACATGAGGCGCGCGGTCTTCGTGTTGACCTACGCTTCGGAGCGGGAGGCGATTGGCCGCGCGACCCAAAGGCGGAAACCGCTGTCCCGAGCCGAGTTCAAGCACCGCATGGACCAAGCGGTCAAGGCGCCAACCCTGGAGGGCCCGCTTGATCAACGGATCTGGCGCGCTCTGATGGCGCTCCGGCACCGACTCGTCAAGCCCTTCGAGCTCGCCATCATCATGGGGAAGGATCCCACGGAGATCGTCGAGGCCGTGCGGGATGCGTTCCCCTCGATTGCAGTTTTCAAGCGCCCGAAGCGCGCGCTGACCCGCGTGAAGGAAGCGCGCTATCCGCTCGATGACGAGCCCGGGGCCTGGTTCGACTCGGACTTCATCGACGACGACGACTGGAACCTCGCCGTCCAGGCCTACAAGGACACCGAGCTTCCCCCTACCCGGTTCGATAACGCCGCGGCTTGGGATCCCGAGACCGGGATGATGCGCTACAACTGGGAGGTCGAGCAGGAGGCCACCGAGGACTTCGTCAAGCAGGTGCGCGACGGCCAGGTCGCTGCGGCCAACGATCTCGGGGTCCAGGACTTCGTCTGGATCGCGATTCTCGATCAGAAGACCTGCGAGGACTGCTGCGTGCCGAGGGCCGGCAAGACCTCGAAGGAGATCGAGGCGATGCTGGCAAGTGGTCAGCTCGATAGCGACGAATGCGACGCCATCACGCCGCCCGCGCACTTCAAGTGCCGCTGTCAGGCCTCGCCCGTCGCCACGGTGGACCAGGTCGAGGGTCCGGACTGGCAATCCTTCAACGACTGGCTGGAGGCATCGTGATCTTTTGGCTGATCGGACTTAAAGTGCAGGTCCTGGTTCTGGTGGCGTGGTACGAGTTCCAAAGGCGCGACCACGTGGCGGCGATCCGAGGCCTGATCCGATGGCTGCAGCAGACCGAGTCCGGCGTCCGACATGACCGGGTGACAAATGCCCTCCTTCTGGAAGCGACCAGAGATCGGGCGAAACCAAAGGCGGTTTCCTGATGTGGCCCTTTAAAAGGCGTGCACCGCAATCCGTGATTCTACCCGCCCACGAGCCGACCCGAGAGAGGCGACCTGGCGAGTACCGCGCAGTCGTCCTGACCCGGGACTGCTACGACCCCAAGACCTACCAGTTCGACTCGGGCTTCCGCGCCTGGGACGGCGAGGACCCGATGGGAGTCCACACGACGGTTGAGATGCTCGAGGCGCTCCGAAAGCGTCCGGACATCGCTCTCGATGCCCGGGTGATCTGCGCGGAGCTCGGAGGAGACCAGAAGCCCGTCCGGTTCGGGATGAAGCAGCTCGACCGCGCGCAGTTCATGGAGGCCTACCAGCAGAACGCCGGCCAGGGGATCCGGATGCGCGAGGGCTGGTACGGCGGCGGATCGACCCTGGGCCACGACTTCACCCCCCTGCTCGGCGGACCCTTCTACAAGAATCTCTATTTCTACAACGATTACATCCGGATGCACGCGGAGGCATTTTTTGCCTACCACAACGATCCGTTCGCCCACGCGATCACCCAGATCACCCGCGACTTCGTGCTGGGCACCGGCTTCGAGGTCCAATGCGACACCACGACGCCAGAAGGCAAGCTTGCCATGGCGACCTGGAAGGCCTTCGAGGAGGCCAACAACCTGCAGCAGCAGATCGACGATTGCTGTAACGAGCTCTCGATCTACGGCGAGGTGATGTTCTGGAAGCTCCCGAATAACCAGAGCAAGATCACCTACCGACTGCAGTCCGGCGAGACGGCTCCGAAGGGGCTGATCCCGCGGGTCAGGCTCATCGATCCATCCAACATCGTCGAGATCGTCACCTATCCCGAGGACATCACGCGTCCGCTCTTCTATGTCTGGCTCCAGCCGACGCAGTACCAGATCTTTACGGCGGTCAACTCCTCGGCAGTCGGAGGCAACGAGCTCGCCGGCACCCCGACGCAGCCGTCGCTGAAGTTCATCTACCAGCAGATCCCGGCCGAGCAGATGTTGCACTTCAAGATCAACTCGGTCTCCAACGAAAAGCGCGGCAGGACCGATTACTTCCCGATCCTCGAGTACCTGAAGCGGCTCCGGGATTCGGTCGCCTACGCCATGGTCAGCCTCCAGAAGGTCTCGGCGTGGTCGATCGACACCGAGGTCAACGGCGATATCGCCGACATCCAGGCCTACATGCAGAGCGTGAAGGCGCTCGGCACGATCCCCGACGCGGGCTCGGAGTTCGTCCACAGCGCGGCGATCAAGCGTCAGTATCTGGGCAACCAGCACTCGAGCGCGCATTCGAGCGACGTCTTCAACTGGTGCCTCTCCTGCATCTCGGCGGGATCCGGGATCCCGAGTTCGTACTTCGGCACCCATCTCTCGGGCGGACAGACCCGGGCATCGGCTCTCGTGGCAACTGAGCCCGTGGCCAAGCGCATGGAGAAGCGCCGCGAGGTGATGAAGCGGATCCTGCGCAGCCTCTGGAGCTTCTGCATGACGGAGGCCGGGCTCGAGAACATGGTTGTCAACGTGATCTTCCCCGAGATCATCACTCAGGACCGAAGTCAGAAGCTCAAGGACCTGCTGCTCTCCGAGCAGAGCCGGTGGATCAAGCCCGAGCGCGCGGCGACGATGGCCGCCAAGGAGCTCGGGATCACCAACTACTCCTACGCCGACGAGCTCGAGGACATGAAGACCGAGCTCCCCGAGATCCCGATGCCTCTCGTCGACCCAGGAGTCATCAATCCACCCGCGAGCATGACCCCTGGCGAGCAGCCATCGCAATCAGGCGGCGGCGGAGAACTCAGCAGCGGAGGCAGCTTCGGGATCAACTCCCCGAAGCAGACCTCGCTGACCAGCACCCAAAAGAGGGGGATCAAACAGAATGACGCAACTCTCTGAGACCGCGGCTCCAGACCTCAAGGACATCTCGCTCGAGGACATCCTGGCCTTCTTGATCCCGCGTGGGTTTCCGACATTTGACGAATTCAGAAGGAACCCCGACAAATATCGTACGCGCCCCGAGGAGATCCTGGAGCATGCCGATGGCTCCACGGACATCTTCCGGAAAGCGCTACTCACCCAGAAGTACTTCTGGCGCGATCAGGTCGATTGCGGAAAGAGCCTCGAGAAGATCGAGCGCATCTGCAAGGAGGAAGGTTTCAGCCTCATGGATCTCGAGATGCAACCCATCGTCAAGCCGCAGAACGGCACCTCCAAGGACGGCGATGTCGTGATCGAGGTCCACTTCTGGCCGAAGAGCGAGTTCCGGGCACGGGGAGGCGTCGTCGCCAACGATGGATGAAACCGCACTCCCCTCTCAGGTCCTGACTGTCGTCCACACCGGGGGAACCTTCCAATGGCCGAAGCGCGCCAAGAAGGGCAAGGAGGCCGACTCCGGCACCTCCAATGCCCAGGCGCTCCGAGCCGCGCCGCCAGCGCGCAAACGGGAGAGCGTCCGAATCCGCTCGAGAACCCACCTCTCGGAGTCCGACTCTCCGCCGGCCAAGGCGCCGGGTTCGAAGTACGAGGTCGTCCTGATCGAGGAGGGCCTGGGAAACTTCAATGATCGGTTTTTCTACACCAAGGAATGCCTGCAGGCCTCGGCCGCGATCTTCGAGGGCCGGAAGTGCTTCGCCGACCACGCCACCGAGTTCGAGGAGCAGGTGCAGCCGGAGCGCTCGACCCGGGACATCCTGGGACACTTCGAGGGCGTCCACTACGTCGAGGAGGGCGGCCGCGGCAAGCTAAAGGGCACCCTCGTACTCTGCGAGGGCGCGCACTTCGAGTGGGCGCAGTCGTTGATCCAGAACTCCATGGCCTACGCGCAGAAGTACCCGAGCTCGGACTTCGTCGGACTCTCGATCAACGCGCAGGGAGAGGCGCTGACGGTCGGGCTCGATGACTTCCTGAAGGTCTACGATGGCCCGCGGGAAGTCGTCGCCAAGCTCATGGAAGCCCAGGCGCAGCAGATCGACGAGATCCGGCCGGTCGGCGTGCTCCGGGACGCGCAGAGCTGTGATCTTGTGACCGAGGCCGGAGCGGGCGGAAAAATTCTCTCCATGATCGAAAGGAACAAACGACCCATGAAAGCTACTCAGACAGGCAAGGCAGGCAAGGCGTCCAAGCACACCGAGACCACGGGCAAGAAGAAGGTCCGCGAGTCCGAGGATGCTCCTCCACCCAAGAAAACGGAAGCCGAGGGCGAGGCCGCCGGCGGCGGTGATGACGGGCACGCGGATGCCGACCAGGACGCCGCGCTCTTCAAGAAGATGATCTCGCAGTACATGGGAGACGACCACGGCGTCGACCAGGAAGAGGCCGAGGGCATGGCCAGGGTCGCCCACGAGCACTTCATGAAGCAGGGCATGGAGTCCCACGAGGCCTACGAGGCCGCGGGCATGCACCTCAAGAACTCGCTCGCCATCGGAAAGTCGATGAAGCAGAAGCAGGCCGAGGCCGAAGGCGAGTCCCATAAGTCGGAGTCCGAAAGTGAAAGCGAGTCGCACCACGAGGCCGAGGGCGAGTCGCATTGTGAATCTGAGGATCCGTCGACGATGAGCGCGGGCAAGAAAACCAAGGCCACGGAATCGGCCGGGCGAAATCCGGTCAGGGAGGATGACAGTTTTATGAAAGAGGAACTGGTTCGGCTGCGCGCCGATAACACGAAGCTTCGGGAGTCCGTTGGTCGTCTCGAGGTGCAGACCTATCTCGACAAGAAGCTGGCCGCCGCCGGCGAGGAGCGCTCTCCGGAGTTCCTGAAGGCGTTCCGGGAGTCGCTGGGCAAGCCCAAGTCGATCGCCGAGATCGAACATCACTGGGGGGTCTTCGTGAAGGCCTACGACACCGGCCGCGAGGATCAGGGCTCCGATGACGAGGCCATTTTCACCGAAAAGGGCGCGGGCTTTCGTGAGTCAAGCGGCTCAAAGGCAGTGGACTTCACGGACTGCCTCGACAGCTAACCCACCACGGAACAGGAAAGGATAAAAGCAAATGGCAGCGTCCACCGCACAAAATAACATCGTCAGGGGTGAAAACCAGGCGAAGTCGATCTTCGAGAGCCTGAAGCCAGTGCTTGCCGCTTCGGCGGCCTGCACGTGGAACCAGGGGGATCTCCTCTGCTTCGACAACACCAACAAGATCGTGGTTCCGGTCACCGGATCGGGCTCGGGCGCCCAGATCCTGGGCGTTGCCAGGAACACGGTCTCGAGCGGTCTGCCGGTCTCGCCCTACCAGGGCACGGCCGTCGATGCATCGGAGGCGATCTCCGACATGGCGGGCCCGGCCTTCGGTGTCGTCGCGTTCTTCACCCTGAAGACGGGCGACGCGTTCAACCCGGGCGATCCGGTCTACCTGACCACGACGAACCCGCAGACCGTGACCTCGGGTGCCGCAGGCAGCGCGGTTGGCGTCTACGTCGGCGCGGTGGTCGCTTCGGCGGCGGCTGGCCAGCAGGGCAATGTCCTGGTCGGGGCCTACCAGCCTGGCGGAACCACGCTTCTGTTCTGAACTCTTCGGATAAGGAAAGGACTGAGAAAATATGTTTTTGACCGAAAAAAGGCATAGCGGAGGACCCCTTCTGAATCTCGAGCAGATTCAGAAGATGTCCGAGAGCGACACCTGGACCAATGGCAAGGGCCAGACGATCCGGGTCAACGAGGCCAAAACGCCCAATGTCAAGGCCATCCAGAGGAACGTCTGGGAGAACAAGGAAGTCCGCCACATGCGGGAGGCCTTCCGCCGCAAGTTCGGCTTCGACTTCGCGGACACCAAGAAGTTCCCGGTCGCCGAGGCCGGCTTCAGCTGGAACAAGGTCTGCCAGAAGCTGGGCCTGGGCCCATCGGTTCAGGCGGCGATGTCGGAAGCCGACTCCGCGACGACCTTCGTTCAGGTCCTGCGGGCCGGCATCCAGCAGATGGTCAACAACAGCTACCAGACGGTCCCGACGACCTTTGAGAGCTGGGTCTCCACGGTGAACTCCAATAAGGACACCGAGCTCTACGCTCCGCTCCACGGGATCGCCTTCTTGTCCGAGGTGGGCAAGCAGGAGCTCTACCCGGAGAGCAGGGCGGCTGGCCTCGACATCAAGCTGATCAACCGCAAGTACGGCACGCAGTTCGCCGTCGAGCGGGAGCTTCTCGAGGACGACCAGACCGGCCAATTCGCCAAGCAGGCGGGCCTCCTGGGCGAGTACGCGAAGCTCGCCATCGAGGCGATCGTCTACGCGAAGCTCGCGGGCGTCGGGGGCACCTACTCGACCCTGACGATTCCGGCCACCGAGACGAAGCCCAGCTACGAGTCGAGCTACCCGTTCTCGAGCACGGGCCTCCGGGGCGGCGGCAAGAACAGGCCGTCGAGCTTCGGGATCCTGACGCTTGCCAACATCCAGGCCGGCAACATCGGCCTGATGAACATGGTCAACCTGCTCGGTCTCAAGATGAACGTCGATCCTCGGCGGCTCATCGTGAGTCCGCAGGACCGCTTCAACGCCGCGGTGCTGCTCAACTCGAGCTTCTACCCGGCTGGAGCGCAGGCCGCCGGAGTCACGGGCGGAGCGTTCGCGGTCAACCCGATCGAGTCGATCGCGGCCCTGACGGTGACCCGGTTCATGTTCAAGAACGATGGCACGGTCGATGGCACCTCGCGTGCCTGGTACTACATGGACGATTCGAAGCCCTTCTTCGTCGCCCAGCTCAGGACCGCGGCCGAAGTCACTCAGGAGGCCCCGAACGCCGGCGAGAGCTTCAACCGGGACATCATCCGGTACAAGCTCACCCTGCGTTGCAACGCGGATTACATCGATCCTCGTTTCGTCTGGCAGGGCAACGACGGATCGGTGACCAGCTGATCTTGCCTTGATTTCTCCTTGGCAGGGTTGATCCCCCGGGGCTCCACACCCCGGGGGATCGGATAATCGGGCCCGAGTGGAGGGGTCCAAGACCATGGCAAAACGCAGCGTTGTGGCGCCCGAGGCGCTAAAAGAGAGTGATCGCAGGCAGGACATCGGGCCTGTGCCATCGGATGCCGACCCTTGGATCGAGCGTCCGACCACGGATTCCCCCGAGCATCAGGAGAGGATCCGCCGGGTCGAGCTCCGGCAGAAGTTCGTCACGATCAGCGACCAGATCGCCAACGAAACCCTCTTCGTCAGGACCCACAAATGGCCGCATGCTGACGAGATCTTTCCCGAGGCGATCGACGCCGATTGGCGGTATGTGGCGAAGTTCTACCCTTACACGAAGGACGGAAAGCCGCTCTACGTCGATGAGCCACGGACGAAGCGGGAGGTCGAGCGCTCCTACAAGAAGCAGGAGCTTTTCCGAAACCACCCGAAGCTCAAGAAGCTCGGGATCCGGTTCGTCGTCATCGAGGCCGACGCAACGCTTGACACCTGTCTGGAACAACTAGGAGAGCTGTGATCAACGGATCAGGATCCTATCAGAGCGGAATTTCGGACCTCCAGACCCTGCTTTCGGATGAGCCGAACGACCGCTACGCGTACCTCCATCGTTGCTTTGGGCCATCCAATGGAGTCAACCTTAATTTCAAGACTTTTTACCGCAGGCGATCTACCGATTTTACCACCGGAGTCTCCGGTGGAGTATACGTCAATTCAGTCCTGGTCCCAGCTTCTGGAATTACTTCTGACAATGTTGAGACAGGCGAATTCGTCCTAGGCACGGCTCCCGCGGATGGCGATGTCGTCGAGGCCTCCTACTTCCATCAGTGGTTCGACGTCGTCGAGCTCGACACCTTCCTGCAGGTGGCGTCGCGCTGGCTCTCCTCGAGCCCGGACTACACGCAGACGCCTGCCGGCCTAGTCGACGCTCTTCTGAAGTACGCGGCTGGAG
>Ga0335069_10001428_pt1 | contig 38800 bp, 37 predicted proteins | sample Lox_Sample_11_FD_206714 | JGI IMG/M metagenome (GOLD analysis project Ga0335069, IMG submission 206714) | Soil microbial communities from Loxahatchee National Wildlife Refuge, Florida, United States - Lox_Sample_1.1 | ecosystem: Environmental > Terrestrial > Soil > Wetlands | place: USA...
AATTCGTGTGCACGCGCTGCGTCAGGGCAGTAGATATCTAATTGATTCTAGAATCAACGGTGCCAGCCGAGCGCCCGGGGAGGAGGAGAAGAGATGAGCGAGCACGAGCGAAGGCAAGAGGACGACGTCGCCCACTCCCGCGAGGTGGCCGAGGCGGCCCGCGAGGCCGACTGGCAGGGCAAGGGGTTCCTGCGCGACCTGTTCCTCGGGCGCTTCGACTTCGGCCTCATCCACCCGTACCCGCTCCCGGAGCTTCAGGCCTCCCGCCCGGAGTTCCAGCGCTTCGAGGAGGACTTCCGCCGCTTCCTCGAGAGGGTCGACTCCGACGCCATCGACGAGCACGGGGACTACCCCGCGGACGTCATCGACGAGCTGCGCCGCATGGGCGCGTTCGGCATGAAGATCCCGCGAGAGTACGGCGGGCTCGGGTTCTCCCAGGTGGAGTACGGGAGGATCATGCAGCTGCTCGGCAGCCGCGACGGGAACCTGACGGCGCTGCTCTCCGCGCACCAGTCGATCGGGGTGCCGCAGCCCCTCAAGACCTTCGGCTCGGAGGAGCTGAAGCACCGCTACCTACCCCGCTGCGCCAAGGGCGCCATCTCGGGCTTCGCCCTCACCGAGGCGCTCGTGGGCTCGGATCCGGCGCGCCTTTCCACCACCGCCGAGCTCTCCCCGGACGGCACGCACTACGTCCTGAACGGCTCCAAGCTGTGGTGCACGAACGGCACCATCGCCGAGCTCCTCGTGGTGATGGCCCGGGACCCGAAGACGGGCGCCATCAGCGCCTTCGTGGTCGAGACCGACTGGCCGGGCGTCGAGGTGGTGCACCGCTCGCACTTCATGGGGCTCCGGGCGCTCGCGAACGCCGTGCTGCGGTTCGACGGGGTCCGGGTCCCGCGCGAGAACCTCATCGGCAAGGAGGGGCGTGGCCTCAAGATCGCGCTCACCACGCTGAACGCGGGCCGGCTCTCCATCCCCGCCGCGGTCGTCGGCGGTGCCAAGGTGGCGCTCGAGCTCGACCGCAAGTGGGCCTCCACGCGGTCCCAGTGGGGGATGGAGATCGGCAAGCACGAGGCCATCGCCCACAAGCTGGCCTGGCTCGCCTCGACCACCTACGCGATGGAGTCCATCTCGGACCTCGCCCAGGCGCTCGCCGACAGGAAGGGCTACGACATCCGCCTCGAGGCGGCGGCCACGAAGGAGTGGAACACGGTCCAGGGCTGGAGGGTCTGCGACGAGACGATGCAGATCCGCGGCGGGCGGGGCTACGAGAAGAAGTCCTCCCTCGAGGCCCGCGGCGAGGCCGGGGTCGGGGTGGAGCGCTGGATGCGGGACGCCCGCATCAACCTGATCTTCGAGGGGTCCTCCGAGATCATGCACCTGTTCATGGCCCGGGAGGCGGTGGACAGGCACCTGCAGATCTCGGGCCTCCTCATCGACCCCAAGGTGCCCGCGGCGAGGAAGGTGGCGGCGCTGCCCGGCATCGCCTGGTTCTACGCGACGTGGTACCTCGGCCTCTGGCTCCGCGGCCTCGCGACGCCGTTCCGGTTCCGGAGCATGGGGCGGCTCGGCCGGCACCTGCGCTTCGTCGACCGGGCGAGCCGCAAGCTCGCCCGGCAGGTCTTCCACGGCATGGTGGTCCACGGCGCCCGGCTGGAGAGGAAGCAGGGCTTCCTCTTCCGCCTGGTGGACGTCGCGAACGAGCTCTTCGCCATCGCCGCGAGCGTCTCCCGGGCCGCGACCACGGCCCGCGCGGGCGGGCGCGGAGCGGCGGAAGGCGAGGTCCTCGCGGACCGGTTCGCCGTCGCCTCCGGGCGCAAGGTGAAGGGCCTCTTCCGCGCGCTGTGGCGGAACTCCGACGGTGCGGAGTACGAGCTCGGGCGGGCCGTCCTCGCCGGCCGCCACGCCTGGCTCGAGGAGGGTGCGGTCGGCCTCGGGCTCTCGGCCGAGGACCTCGCGCCTCGCCCTCCCCCCGGCGCGAAGAGGGGCGAGAAGGAGCGCCCGGCCGCGCCGGCCACCGTCGCCTAGGGTCGGCTCCCTACGACGTCGCGACCTCGCGCTCGGCCTTGCCGGCGAGCTCGGCGAGGTCGCGGGCGAAGGCCCGCACGTCCTCCTCGGTCGTGTCCCAGGAGCACATGAGGCGCGCTCCGCCCCAGCCGATGAAGTCGTAGAACTTCCAGCCCCGGTCGTGCATGCCGGCGCGGGCCGCCCGCGGCAGCTCCAGGAAGACGCTGTTCGCCTGGCGGGGGTAGAGCACCTTCACGCCCGGGATCTCCCGGACGAGCGCGTGGAGGAGCTCCGCCATCGCGTTCGCGCGCCGCGCGTTCTCGAGCCAGGCGCCGCTCTCGAGCATCCCCACCCACGGGGCGGCGAGGAAGCGCATCTTGGACGCGAGCTGGCCCGCCTGCTTGCAGCGGTAGTCGAACTCGCGGGCGAGCTCCCGGTCGAAGAACACGACCGCCTCGCCGCAGCCCATCCCGTTCTTCGTCCCCCCGAAGCACAGGACGTCGACGCCGGCCTGCCAGGTGATCTCCTTGGGGGCGCAGCCGAGCGACGCCACCGCGTTCGCGAATCGCGCCCCGTCCATGTGGATCCGCAGGTGGTACGACTTCGCCTTCGCCCAGATGGCCTTCAGCTCGTCGGGCGTGTAGACGGTGCCGAGCTCGGTGGCCTGGGTGAGGCTCACGGCGCGCGGCTTCGGGTAGTGGATGTCGCTGCGCCGCCGGACCATCCACTCGACGCCGGCCGGGTCGACCTTGCCGTCCCGCCCCGCCACCGTGAGGACCTTGGTCCCGTTGGAGAAGAACTCGGGCGCGCCGCACTCGTCGGTCTCCACGTGGGCCGTCTCGCTGCACAGGATGGAGTGGTAGCTCTGGCACAGGGACGCGAGCGCGAGCGAGTTCGCGCTCGTGCCGTTGAAGACGAAGAACACCTCGCAGTCCGTCTCGAAGAGCTCCCGGAGGAGGTCCGCGGCGCGCGTGGTCCAGGGGTCCTCGCCGTAGGCGGGCGCGTGGCCGACGTTCGCCTCGGCGGCGGCGCTCCAGGCCTCCGGACAGATCCCGGCGTAGTTGTCGCTCGCGAACTGTCGCTTCCCGGGTGGTGTCTTCATATGGGCGCGCATTGTAGCGGCGCCCCGCCCCGGGCGCTCGGTCACTTGACGGTTTCGACGGGTCTCGACGGCGCGGCCAGCGCCTCGGCGATGGCGCGGCTCACGTCCTCGAGCGCGTAGGGCTTCTGCAGGAGGCGCACGCCGTCGGTGGCGAGCGCGCCCTCCGCGTCGACCGAGTACCCCGACGAGAGAACGGCGCGGACGTTCGGGTTCACCTCGCGCATCCGGGCGAGCGCCTCGCGGCCGTCCATGTCCGGCATCATCACGTCCATGATGACGAGGTCGAGGTGGTGCCAGCTCTGCCGGTAGATCTCCAGGCCCTCCTCCGCCCCGTCGGCCACGAGGACGTGGTGGCCGGCGCGCTCGAGGAGCCGGCGCAGGACGTCGCGGACCACTCGCTCGTCGTCCACGACCAGGATGCGCCGGCGGGCCTCCACGGCCGGGACCGCCTCGAGGTCTGCGGCCCGCGTCTCCGGCTCGACGAGCGGCAGGTAGAGCGTGAACGCCGTGCCCCGCCCGCGCTCGCTCGACACGTCCACGGCCCCCCGGTGGGTCTTCATCGTGCCGTACACGGCCGCGAGCCCGAGGCCGGAGCCCTTCCCCACGTCCTTGGTGGTGAAGAACGGCTCGAAGAGGTGCGACCGCGTCTCGGCGTCCATTCCCACGCCCGTGTCGCGCACCTCGAGGGCGACGTAGCGCCCCGGCACCACGTCGAGACGGCCAGCCTCGACGTCCGCGCGCGTGAGGTCGACCGTGCGCGACGCGAAGGTCAGCTCGCCCCCTTCGGGCATGGCGTCCCGCGCGTTGAGGGCGAGGTTCAGGAGCGCGTTGTGGAGCTGGCCCGAGTCGCCGAGCGTGGTCGAGGGTCGGGCCTCGAGCGCCTGGCGGATCGCGATGCGCTTGTCGATGCTGCGGCGCAAGAGCGCGATCACGTCCTGCACGGTCCCGTGCACGTCGACGGGCACGGTCTTCAGCTTCCCCTTGCGGGCGTAGGCGAGCAGCTGGCGGGTGAGCCGCGTCGAGTGCTCCGCCGCCGTGACGACCATCTCGGCGAGCTCGCGGAGCTCGGGCTCCGCCTTCAGGGCCTGCGCGAGGATCTCCCCGGCCGAGAGGATCCCGGTGAGCTGGTTGTTGAAGTCGTGGGCCACGCCACCCGCCAGCTGGCCGATGGCGTGAAGCTTCTCGGACTGGCGCAGCCGCTCCTCCATCGCTCGCTGCGTCGTCACGTCCCGGCCCACGGCGACGATGGAGACGACCTCGCCGTTCTCGTCGAGGACGGCCTGGTCCGACCAGGCCAGCCAGCGCCACCCGCCGGGCGTCATCGCCCTCTGCTCGACGGTGCAGGTGTGCGGCGGCAGGAAGAGCTTCTCCAGCGCCTGCAGGGTGGCGCCGCGGTCCTCGGCGTGGACGAGAGGCATGAAGTGCTGGCCGACGACCTCCTCGATCGACTTCCCGAAGAGGCGGCAGTAGGACGGGCTCGCGAAGCGGACGCGGCCGTCCACGTCGGCCTCGACGATGAGGTCCTGCTGGTTCTCGACCAGGTGCCGGTAGCGCTGCTCGCTGCGGCGGAGGGCCTGCTCGGCCTGCCGGCGGGCGCCCACGTCGAGCAGCTGGACCCCCACCTCCCTCTCGCCGATCGGGAAGGCGTAGACGTGGAGCGCGGCGGCGACCTCGTCCCCCCGGTAGTCGACGAGGTCGCTCGTCCAGGGCTTTCCGGTGAGTGCCACCTCCCGGAAGCGGGCCGGCATCTCGGTGCCGGCGACGCGGGGGAAGACCTCCTCGATGGGTCTACCCACGAAGTGCTGGCCGTCCACGCCGAGGATGCGGTCCGCCCCCTCGTTCGCGGAGACGAGGACGAGCCGGTCGTCCGGGTCGAGCTGGTAGAAGTGCAACCCGACGGGCGCCGCCTGGAAGGCACGGCGGTATCGGTCGTCGCCGACCGCGGCGTCGTGTCGTGGTTCGGACATCGGCTCCCGATTGTAGTGGCCGCGCGAGCGGGCAAGCGAATCTTCCGGCGGTCCTACATCGGCGCCGGTTCGCGCATGCGCGCCCATATCGGGCCGCGCGCTACCCGCCCGGCGCCCGCCGGGGTCTCGCGATCGCGCCCGCGATCCCCCAGGCGCCGAGCGCGAAGAACGGCGCCGCGAGGACGTCCACGGTGTAGTGCACGTGCTGCACGAGCACGCAGGCTGCGACGGCGCCGGTGCAGGCGAAAAACGCCATCCGCGATCGCGCCCCCGGAGCCGCGAGCGCGAGGAGGAACAGGGTGGAGGTGTGCCCCGAGAAGAACAGGTCGCGGGTGAGCGGCTCCGCGGCGCCCCCCATCCTCTGCACGAAGGGGTCGTCGAGGCGGATCATGCCCGGGGGCGGGTCGAGCGGCGTCGCCCACATGACGGCCATCCGGATGACGGCCATCGCGGCGTAGGCCTGCACCGCGCGAAGCAGCCGCCGCGGCCTTCGGGAGAGGAGCGCCACGCCGCCGATGAGGCCGGCGTAGATGAGCGCGAAGGTGAGCCAGGTGAGGTCGCGCGGCCTTAGCACCTCGAGCAGCGGGTCCGCCACGACCACGCCCGGCCTCCTCTCGACCCACTTCACGAAGCCCGCGAGCGCCCCGAGCACGGCGGCGAGGACGGGGACGGTCGCGATGGCGCGCCGGCGGAACGCCTCGTCGGCCCAGGCCTCTCCCCAGGTGTCTTCCCGCGGTGTCGGATCCAAGGCGCCTCCGGGAGGCGCATCCTCGCACGGCGGCCGGCGGCGCGCCCCGGGATTCCGTCCGGAGCGGGGCGGCACCGGCTCCGGGGCCCATCTCCCCGGCGCAGCCCCGGCCACCGTCGTCCGCCGTGGAGGGATCACGGCGGGCGCGGCGGGGCCCGGAACCGGTGCCTTCCCCACGGTGCATGTAAGCATTCACCCACCCGCCGGAGGAAGGCCCTCTACGGGCGTCCCTCCAAACGGCGGGCGTGCCGTGGCTCAGCGCTTCTCGCCGGGGTCCTTCAGGGAAACCTGGCCGAGGAGCGCCGCGACCTCCGGGTCCCTCGGCGAGAGCGCGAGCGCGCGCCGCAGGAGGGCCACGCCCGCGGAGGTCTCTCCCGCCGATATCGCGGTGACCGCCCGGTCGAAGCACAGCTGGGCCTCTCGCGAGCGCTGCGTCGCGGGGAGCGCGGCGGCCGCCTCGGCGACGTACGCCCGCGCGGCCTGCGCCGGCGCCGGGCGCGGCGCCCGGGAGAGGAGGAGCGTCTCGACCGGCGGCGGAACCCACGCACGCGGCGTCGACGGGTCGGGGACGGGCTCGAGCCGCCTCAGCCCCTTGCCCTGCATCTCGAGCTCCGCGATGGCCGCCTTCCATCGCCACGCCGGTGCCGCCTCCCCCATCGCGAGCGTGAGGATCCGCCGCTCCAGGAGCGCGAAGATGGTGCGGGCCGCCTGGGCCTCGCTCATCTGCCCCCTGCGCAGGACCTCCCCGACGGTGGTCCCGTCGCCGAGCGCCCGGAGGACCCGCAGCTCGTCCCGGGCGAAGTCGAAGATGTGGACGGGCGGAGGCCGCAGGTAGAGCGCGGTCTCGAGCGGCAGCCGGTCCGGCACCCGGCGCAGGGCCGCGTCGAGCTCGGGGTGGAGCCCGCAGAGCCTCTTGAACCAGGTGGCCGGGTCGACGTTGCCCACCCGGTCCGAGAAGGCGACCCCGGCGCGGCAGCGCCCGTCGCCGACCCCCCAGGCCACGCGGCCGAGGACGGTGAGCGGCCCGGGGACCCGTCCGCTCTCTATGACGAGGCGCGCCGCGGCTCCCACCTCGAGCGGCCGGGGCGACACGATCTGGCAGCCGCGCGGCCCGACGTCCTCCGTCTCGGCGACCCAGCCCGCGCCGCCGTGCGCCACCGTGACCCTGCAGCGGGCCGGCAGCCGCGGGGAGCGGCGAGGGTTGACGAGGTAGTCGTTCACCTGGGCTTCACGTTAGCAGCCGTACCCCATGCGGGGGAGTACCGAACCGACGCGACACCTCCGGGTGTCCCACACTCCTGGTGGCGACCCTGGCCGGCCCGGCCGCGTCGCTTCCCATTGACATCGGCACGCCGAGCGGCGATCGCTTGGCCATGCCGCTCTTCCGGCGCGCGGACGGGGACCTGGTGCGCGACCTCCCGCCGGTCCGCGGGATCGTCCCGTACCTCATGCGGAGGCGAAACGAGAGCGCCGTCTACCACGAGGCGCGCTACGACGTGGGGCGCGCCCGCAGGTGGCTCAGGGCCTACAACCGCGCCCACGAGGAGCGCGCGACGCTGTTCCACCTCCTCCTCTACGCCTGCACGCGCGCGCTCCACCTGAGGCCCGGGCTCAACCGGTTCGTCTCGGGTGGCCGGGTCTATGCGCGGCGCGGCGTCTCCGTGGCCTTCGCCGCGAAGCGGGAGATGAGCGACGAGGCGCCCTTCGCGACCGTGAAGCTCGCCTTCGGGGCCGAGGAGACCCTCGGGGAGTCCGTGCGGCGCGTCGCCGAGGCCGTGGACGCCGGGCGGGCGGCGGCGCCGCGCGCGATCGACCGCGAGGCGGCGCTCGTCATGAGCCTGCCCGGCTTCCTCGTGTCCTTCCTCACGCGGCTCGCCGCACGGCTCGACGCCTGGAACCTGCTCCCCGGCTTCATGATGCGGGACGATCCGTTCTTCTCGAGCCTGTTCCTCGCGAACCTCGGGTCGGTGGGCCTCTCCGACACCTTCCACCACCTCTACGAGTACGGGACGGTGAGCATCTTCGGGGTGATGGGCACCGTGCGCCCGGCGCTCGAGGCGGGGCCCTCGGGCGCCGAGCGGCGCGAGATCCTGCAGGTCCGCTTCACGCTCGACGAGCGCGTGAACGACGGGTTCTACGCTGCGCGCTCGCTCCGGATCGCGCAGGACGTCCTCGAGGACCCGGACCGGTACCTCGGCCCCCCGGACGCCCCGGTGGTGCCCACGCCGGAGGCCTGGGCGGCGCTCCGCGCCCGCGGCGAGGCTCGCACGCCGGCGGAGCCGGCACCGGGGTAGGATGCGCCGTGCCGCGCCTCCTCGGAATCGCGCTCCTCGCCGCGCTCGCCGCCTGCGAGCGCCCGCTTCCGGTGACGAAGGGCGTTCCGCCCGCGGCCGTCGCGGCGCTCGATCGCTGGCTGCTCGGGGCGGAGGTGGCCGTCGCGGCCCCGGGGCCGGCCCCGGCGCAGGACGTCCGCCTCCGGGCGCTCGGGGCCGAGGTGTACCGGCTGCGCTGCAGCCCCTGCCACGGCGTGAACGGCAACGGGCGCGGGACGCAGGCCGCGCGCCTCTCGATCCCGGCCCGCGACTTCACCTCGGGGGTCTTCGAGATCCGCTCGACCCCGTCGGGCACCCTTCCCACCGACCTGGACCTCTACCGGACCATCTCCCGGGGGCTCCACGGCACCGCCATGCTCCCCTGGAGCTGGCTCTCCGAGCTCGAGCGGCGCGCCGTCGTCGAGCACGTGAAGTCCTTCTCGCCGCGGTTCGCGGAGGAGGAGCCCGGCGTCCCGGTCGACGTTCCGCCCGAGCCCCCCGAGACGCCGGAGCTGGCGCAGCGGGGCGCGGCGGCCTACGCCGCCGCGGGCTGCCCGAGCTGCCACGGCCCGCTCGGCGCCGGCGACGGCCCCTCGGCGCGCACGCTCCGGCGCGACGGGGGGCGGCCCATCCGACCGCGCCCGTTCTCCGATCGGCGCTTCCTCCGCGGCGGGTCGCTCGCCGACCTGTGGCTCACGCTCGCGACCGGGCTCGACGGGACGCCCATGCCGTCGTACGAGACGCTTCCGCCGGACGACCTGTGGGCCATCGCAGCGCACGTCCGCGCCCTCGCCGGGCCGCGCACCTCGCCCCTCCCGCCGGACCCGGAGGAGCGGCGCGGCTACGAGATCGACGTCCTCGGGAAGTGACGCGTCACGGCTTCTTCGCCTCGTCCGCGCCACGGGGCTCGGGCGCTGCGGTGGGCACCGCCGCGTCGCGAACCTCGACCGCGAAGGCCCTTGGCTGGCCCTTCGGGCGCCACTCCTCGGGGATGGCAGGTCGGTTGCCCTCGCGCAGCTGCGCGTAGTGCGGAGAGAGGATCTCGACGCCCGCCTCGAAGAAGACGTCCTGCACGTTCTGGTTCAGCTCGGACAGGATGAAGTGCTGACGGGCCGGGTCGTCGATGTACACGGCGAGCTCGTAGCGGACGTAGAAGTCGCTCAGCGCGGTCTGGATCACCCAGGGCCTGGGGTTCTCCTGCACGTGCGTCGTCTTCCCGGCGGCGGCGAGCAGGAGGTCGTGGACCTTCCGCCACGGCGTGTCGTAGCCGATGGTGACGCTCGTGGTGATGGCGACCCCCGTCCCCCTCGCCTGGGCGCTGTAGTTCAGGATGGGGTTCGCGAGCACCGTCGAGGCGGGGATGGTCACCGACTCGTTGCGGATGGTGAGCAGCCGGACGGCGAGCATCGACTGCTGGGTCACGGTCCCGGTCGTGTCCGCGACCCGCACGAAGTCGCCGACCGCGAAGGGGCGCATGTACGTGAGCACCACGCCCGAGATGGCGTTGGCGACGGACGAGCCGGAGCCGAGCGAGATCATCGCGCCAAAGAGGATCCCGATGGCCTGGAACGCGCTCGACCCGGAGCCCGGGAGGTACGGGTAGATGGCGACGGCGACGAGCGCGTAGATGAACACCGACACGAGCCGCGAGGTGGCGGCGGACCAGTCCGGGTAGAAGCCGGGCAGGCGGATGGCGCCGCGCGCCACCCCCTGGAAGAAGGCGACGTTGATGCGGTGGGCGACGTAGCCGACGAACGAGAAGAGGACGATGTAGACCAGGTTCGGCAGGAACCCGACGACCTGGAGGCCCACCGAACCCACCGCCCGGAGCACGAAGCCGAGCGACCGGTCGGCGGGGTCCCGCGTCCAGGGGAACAGGTGGCCGACGACCATCAGCCAGGCGAACAGGGCGACGAGCACGAGGCCCAGGTGGAGGAGCCGCCCGACCCACACGACCAGGCGCTTCTGCACCTCGGGGGAGAGGATCTCGAAGCGCTGGATGCGCGCCCGCGCGAGGGCGCTCTCGGCGAACCGCTCGAGGCGGGATCCGAGCTTCTTCCGGGTGAGCCGCAGCAGGAGGAGGAACGCGACGAGGATCGCCGTGGCGACGCCGGCGAGGACCGCCGATCGGACGAGCGCCTTGGGTGCGCGCTCCGCCTGGTAGCGCTTCATCGCGTCGGCGATGGTCTGCGCCACGTACCGCGCGTAGGCCACCCGCTTCGCCCCGGAGGCACCGGCCTCGTCGTCGGTGATGCTCGCCACGAATTGGTCGCCGACGTAGATGTCGCTGAAGAGCCCCTCCTCCACGCGGACGGGGCCGGGCTCCCCGCCGTGGGCGATGGCGTCGAGCCTCGCCTGGATGCGCTCCGCTCGCACCTCCGGCGTCAGGTCCGCGACGCCGGCTCGCACGTGGAAGAGGACGTGCCCGTCGAAGTACACCGGCGCGGGCTTGGGCGCCGTCCAGGTCTCGAGCGGCCGCCCTCCACGCTGCGGCGATCCCGGCGGCCCCTCGGGGGGGACGTCGGCGCGCCCGAGGGCCGCTGACAGGACGAGCCCGGCTGCCAGGACGGCTCGGGCGGGGCGTGGAGACGTCACGGTGCGGGCTCCGGGTGCAGCCTGGAAACCTACCACGGACGGTGTCGCGCGGCGCGCCCTGCCCTGCCATTTGCCCGTCAGGCCGCGCTCGCCTAACATCCTCCACCACCCCACGGGAGGAGAGCCCGATGGCACTCGGCGAGCACCTGCGCATCCTCATCGGCGGCCGGTTCGACCACGCGGTGGACTGCGGCGACCGGACCGTCCTCCACCTCGCGTTCGCCGAGGAGCGGGGGCACCCCGCCGTGAAGAGGTCGCTGCTCCGGGACTTCACCGGCGGCGCCGAGCGGGTCGAGGTCGTCCGCCACGGCACGCGGACCTACGCCCCGAAGATGGTGGTGAGCCGGGCCTTCTCGAAGCTCGGGGACTCGACCGCCTGGGCGATGTTCCCGACGGCGGAGCACTTCGTCTCCTGGTGCCTCACCGGCCAGGCGCCCGTCCTGCCCTCGGAGCCGGGCGTCCCCTTCACCGAGGGCGCTCCGGCGCCGGAGGTGACGGCGCTCGCCAAGGTCCCGGCGGCGCTGCCGCCGGCGAAGGCGGCTCCGCGTCCGGCGAGGAAGAAGGCCCGCCCGGCGAAGGTCGCCGCGAAGGCCAAGGCGGCGCGGCCCGCGAAGCGCGCGAAGCCCGCACCGAAGGCCAAGAAGCCGGCGAGGAAGGCCCCCGCCCGGAAGGCCCCCGGGAAGAAGGCGCCGGCGAAGAAGAAGGCCAAGAAGAAGGCGGCGCCGAAGCGGCGCCGCTGACCCGGCCCCCGTCCTTCGCCCCATCGGGGCACCGTCCCTCCCCCCCCCGTGGGTGCTTCACCGCCTCCGCGCGTGCGGCGCGGGGGGAGGTCGTGTAGGAAGGGCGCGGTCCCGGCCGCTCGGGCCGGCCACGGGAGGAGGGAACCTTGCGCTCGCCGATCATCGCCACCGCTCTCATCGCCCTCGCCGCCTCGGCGGCCCGGGCGGACGAACCGAAGTTCGCCTACGAGAAGAAGGAGGACCTCGCGAAGGCGCCCGCGTGGGCGGCCTCGGTGACGGCCGGCTTCGGGCTCACCACCGGCAACGCCCAGAACCTGAACCTGACCGGCGGTGGCAGCGCGGCGTACCGCTTCGACAGCAACATGCTGAGCCTCGACGCCGTGGCGGCGATCATCCGCACCACGCTGCCCATCGCGGTGGCGGAGACCCAGGGCTCGACGACGGCGGTCCTGAGCTCCGTCACGCAGACCACGAGCGAGGCCTGGAACGTGAAGCTCCGCTACGACCGCTTCTTCGACCTGAACGCCCTCTACGCCTTCGGCTTCGGCGGCGGCGACGTCCCCGCCGGCAAGCAGTTCGTGGGCGGCGGCCAGGTCGGCTACGCGCGGGCGCTCCACAAGACCGCCAAGGACGAGCTCGTCCTCGAGGGCGGCATCGACTTCAGCCACGAGATCTTCGTCACCGGCACCCCGAACAGCGTGGACATCGCGTCGCTTCGCGTCTACCTGGGCTACCTCGGCAACCCGAGCGAGTCGCTCTCCTACAACGTGAGCGTGGAGTGGCTCGGGAACGTGAACTCCGAGACCCGGCCGACGGGCGAGGTGGGCGCCTTCGGCGACAACCGCGTGAACGGGAAGCTCGGCGTCACGTGGAAGATGTTCGGCAACGGCAGCCTCGGCTTCCGCTTCCGCTGCCTGTACGACTCGGCGCCCGCGCCGAAGCCCCTGCCGGCGCTCCCGCCCGGCCTGCAGTGGCCGCCCGGCTACACGCCGCTCGCGGAGAAGTTCGACACCTTCACCGAGATCGTGCTCGTCTACAAGCTCATCTAGGCCCGAAGGCCGGCGTTCCCGGTCGCCGCCCGCCCGGGCCGCGACCGGGCCGTTTGCACTCCTTGCCGCGTTGCGTCATAATGTTGATTCGAGAATCAGCAGGAGGCGCACCCGTGGCCGACAAGAAGAGCGCGAGCTTCGTCCAGTCGCTGTGCATGGGGGAGATCGAGGAGGAGATCATCATCCCCTTCCCCGAGATGCGCACCTCCGAGAAGGAGATGCTCTCCCAGGTGCTCGCCTCGGTGCGCCAGCTCGTCAACGGCCGGGAGAAGGACTTCCGGGAGTGGGACCGCGCCGGCGAGATGCCCCTCTCCTTCGTCGACGAGCTCAAGTCCTTCGGCCTCTTCGGGCTCGTCATCCCCGAGTCCTACGGCGGCATCGGCTTCGGGTCCGCCGCCTACTCCCGGGTGCTCCAGGAGATCGCCCAGTACGACTCGTCCGTCGCCCTGACGGTGGGGGCGCACAGCTCCATCGGCATGCGCGGGCTCCTGCTCTTCGGAAGCGATGCCCAGAAGCAGCGCTGGCTGCCGAAGCTCGCCACCGGCGAGCTCGTCGCCGCCTTCTGCCTCACCGAGCCCGGGGCCGGCTCTGACGCCGCCTCCGTCCGCACGACCGCCCGCCGGGACGGCAACGACTGGATCCTGAACGGCGAGAAGATCTGGATCACGAACGGCGGGAAGGCGGACTTCTTCACCGTGTTCGCGAAGACCCCGGAGGTCCAGACGGGCGAGCACAAGGCGGCGATGACCGCCTTCGTCGTGACCCGGGACATGCCCGGCGTCTCCACCGGCCCCCACGAGGACAAGATGGGGATCCGGGCGAGCTCCACGACCACCGTCACCTTCAGCGACGTGCGCGTCCCGGCCGACCACGTGCTCGGCGAGCTCGGGCAGGGCTTCAAGGCGGCGATGCGCATCCTGAACGCCGGTCGGACGGGCCTCGGCGGGGGCTCGGTGGGCGGGATGAAGAAGCTCATCCGCCTGGCCGCCCGGCAGGCGAAGGAGCGCCACCAGTTCGGCCGGGCCATCGCCGAGTTCGGCATGGTGAAGGAGAAGGTCGGGCTCATGGTCGTCGACTGCTACGCGGCCGAGTCGGTCGTCTCCATGGTCGCCGGCCTCGTCGACCAGGGCTACGAGGACTTCGCCGTGGAGGCGGCCATCTCGAAGGTCTTCTCGACGGAGGCGCTCTGGCGGACGGCGGACGAGGCCCTCCAGATCGCCGGCGGGAACGGCTACATGCGGGAGTTCCCCTACGAGCGGGCCATCCGGGACAGCCGGATCAACCGCATCTTCGAGGGGACGAACGAGATCCTGCGCCTGTTCATCGCGCTGACCGCCATGAACGACGTCGCGAGCCAGCTGAAGGAGCTCGCGAGCGCGGTCCGGAACTCGGTCGCCGACCCCATCAAGGGGTTCGGCGTGCTCTCCGGATACGCGCGCAAGCGCGCCTCCATCGCCACCGGCCTCGTCGGCGAGAAGCGGGCCTTCACGCTGCTCCACCCCGAGGTGAAGGACGCCGCGCTCGTCGTCGAGGAAGGGACGCGCGACCTCGCGGCGGCCTCGGACCGGCTGCTCCGCAAGCACCGCGGCCAGATCGTCGGCAAGCAGTTCGCGACCAAGCGCGTCGCGGAGATCCTCATCGACCTGTTCGTGCTCTCCTCGGTCCTCTCCCGGGTGAACTCCGCGGTGGAGGAGAAGGGCGACAAGGGGGCCGCCCGCGAGCTCGAGATCCTCGGCGTCTTCTCGAGCCGCGCGCGCCGCCGCATCCGCAGCAACGTGAACCGGATCGACGACAACGACGACGACCTCGTGAAGGCGCTCGCCGACCACGCCTTCGAGAACGAGGGCTACTCCTGGGACACGCTGTAGCGGCGACCTGGCTCAGCGCCTCGCGCAGGCCGCGAGCGCGCGGTGGTAGCGGGGCCGGTCGGCGGGGGCCTCGGCCTCCGCCTGGGCCTGCACCGCGCCGCACGTCTCCTCCGGCGCATGGCGCGCGAGCGCCTCGGCGGCCACCGCCCGCACCCGCGCCTCGGCCGCCCCCTTCATGACGGGGGCGAGCGCGGCCCGGAGCTCCGACGGGGAGACGAGCCGCGAGAGCGCGTTCACGGCCTCGACGCGCACCGCGAAGGGTGCGCCGGCGACCGAGAGCTCCCGCGCCGCGGCCAGCGCCTCCGGGCCGCCGACGAGGCCCAGGGCCGCCATGGCAGTCGCCCGGCGGCCGGGCAGGTCGCCCTCGTCCCGCGCGATGGCGGAGAGCACGGCCGGCGCCCGGGGGCCGAGCGCCTTCCACCGCGCCGCGGAGATCGGCGTGTCGATCGAGCCGAGGTAGGTGTCGACGGCGAGGCGGAGCTGCCCGTCGGCGGCCGGTGGTGCCGCGCCGAGGAGCGCCGCGAGGAGGAAGGGGACCGTGGAGGTGAGCACGCCGATCTCCTATTGCACGAGCGGGTTCGCCCGCATGACCTGCCCCTCGTCCGAGGAGAGGCTCCCCTTCGAGTAGGCCGAGATCACCCAGAACATGAGGTAGTCCCCGCCGCCGCAGGACGTGCTGCGCGTGCAGTCGTACCCGGTCATGGCGTAGGGGCTCGCGACGGAGCCGCTCGCGTTCTGGCACTGCGCCCCGGACGGGCCGCACGACGAGCACGCGCACTGCGGGGTGCCCGCGAGCGGGTCGAACCACGTCCCGTCGGACTCGGTGGGGTGGTAGAGGCCGAGGAAGTGCCCCGTCTCGTGCGCCGCGATGTAGGCGACCTCCGCGTTCCCGCAGTGGTAGTAGTCGGGCGGCGACGCGCTGCACGCGCCGGAGAGGCTCTCCTTCCCCAGGCTGGAGACCGAGACCGCGGCACCGCTCTGCACGGTCCCGCCGAGGCTCGCGGGGCCGGGGATCGTGCCGTCGAGCCCGACGAGCGTCGCCGAGCCGGTCGAGGAGGACGTGATCGCGTCCACGAGGAAGAGGTTCATCTGGTTGCCGGCGACCGAGTGACTGAGGAGCTCGGCGAGGTCCCCGCACGGCGTCGCGTCGTCGCCGTTGATGGTCGCGTACTTCGCCTTCAGCGTCGCGTCGAGGTCGTGGTAGGTGACGTTGCCGATGGCGATCCCGGCGGCTCCGAGGAGCCCCCCGTAGAAGGAGAGCATCTTCTGCACGTCCGGGCTCGCCTGCGCGGAGCTCGCGGTCAGGCTCTCGGTCGCGAGGTACAGCGCGACGTCCATGGTTCCGCTCGCGGAGACCGGGCCGGGCGTCGCGCCCTCCTTCAGGAGCACGGTGATGTCGTACTCGCTCGGCGGGTAGGCGTAGACGGTGCTGCATCCCTGGATGCCCGGGCACTCGTTCGCGAAGTCGCTCACGACGAGCGACCAGGTCCCGGACGGCACCCCGCCCGGGGACCCGGTCACCGTCTGGAGCATGGGCGCCGTGTTGGGGATCGTGAGGGCGCCCGTCCACGCGGCCGTCGTGAAGTAGTAGACACGAAGCGTCTCGGGCGTGCCGGGGTTGATGGCGTCGTTGTACACGTCGAAGATCTGCGTCCCGTTCGCGTAGATCGAGTGGGGGAACGGCGTGTTCGGCGCCGTCGAGCTCCACGGGAGCGAGATCGTCTGCGCGGCGTCCGCGTTCGCCTGCTGCTCGAGGATGGTGACGCTCTGGACGTTCGACGGCACCGGGAAGGTCACCGTCTCGTTGACCTTGTGCGTCCCGAGCTCGAGCCTCTGGTGGAAGCTCCCCGCGTACTCGGCGAGCGAGCTCGACTGGGGAACGGGCGGCGTGCAGACCGGCGCGGGCGGTGGGGGCAGGCCCTTGCCCCCTCCCGACCCGCACCCCGGGAGCGAGGACAGGAGGAGCACCGCCAGGGCGCCGCGGGTCACCGCGAGCTTCACTCGGGACATCGGCGTAGCTTAGCGCAGTCCGCCCCCCGGCCGCTCGGCGATCCGCGTCCCACGCGTGGTGTGGGCGGTCAGCGCACCGCGGCGGCGCGCGCCGCCCGTTCCTGGGGCAGGAGCGCGGCGAGGAGGAAGCGGTGCACCGGCGCGGGCACGCCCGCCGCCGCGGCGAGGCGCACCACGGCGCCGGTCTGGTCCTCCAGCTCCGACGGGCGCCCCGCAGCCACGTCTCGCTGCATGGAGGCCGTCGCCTCGGCCGGGAGCTCGTCGAGGCGCGCCAGCGTGCGCGCCACCGCCTCGGGGTGGATGCGGGCGCCGCGCGCCAGCGCCAGCGCCGCCACCTCCTCGAGCGCGGCGACGAGGAGCGCCCGGGACTCGGGGAGGGACCGGAACGCGCCGACCGGTGAGCGGGTGACCGCGCCCACGCTTCCGAACGGGTCGATGAACAGGAACTTCTCCCAGAGCGCGGCCTGGACGTCGTCCGCGACCACCACCTCGATCCCGCCCCTCCGGAGCGCCTCGGCGAGCCGCTGGAGGCGCGGGCTCGTCCCGCCTCCGCGCTCTCCCAGCGTGATGCGCAGCGGGGTCCCGGTGGTGCGCGCCGTCCCGGGCTCCTCGGTCCACGCGAAGACGTGACACAGGCCGCCCGCGACCGGCCCTTCGCCGAGCGCGGCGGCGAGCTGCTCGGCCGCCTCGACGCCGTTCTCGAGCGGCACGACCACCGTCCCATCCCCGACGAGGGGGCGGAGCGTCGGGGCGAGCTCCCGCACCTGCCAGGCCTTCACCGCCACGACGACGGCGTCGAAGGGGCCGCGCGCGGCGAGCTCCGCCGGGCTGTCGGACGCGAAGGGCCGGCTCTCGCGGAGGCCGAACGGACCGTGGACCCGGAGCCCGCGGGACCGGAGCGCCTCGAGGGCTCGCCCGCGGGCGAGGAACGACACGTCCTCGTGGCCGTGCGCGGCGAGCCCGCCGAACACGAGCCCCACCCCACCCGCTCCGACGAAGCAGATCCGCATGGCTACCCTCCCGTGGCGAGGCGGGCGAAGCGCCCGAACACGTGCCGGCCGAGCCTCTCCGCCTCGGCGGCGTGCCGGCCCGTGTCGGCGAGGAGCGCCCCGGCGTCGACTCCCGCCCGCTCGAGCTCGCCCCCGAAGGCGCTCGCCATGCGCGCCACCTGGGCCGCGCTCGCCTCAAGGTGAAAGAGGAGCCCCCAAGCGCGGCCGCTCCGGAAGGCCTGGCGCTCCGTCGCGCCGGAGCGGGCGAGGTGCACCGCCCCCGCCGGCAGCTCGAAGACGTCCCCGTGCCAGTGGAGGGCGCGGAACGAGCGGGGAAGCCCGCCGAGGAGGTCGTCCTCGAGCGCGGCCTCGGCGAGATCGACCGGCGCCCAGCCGATCTCCGGCGCCGGCCCCGCCGCGACGCGCGCGCCGAGCGCGTGGGCCAAGAGCTGGCTCCCCAGGCACACGCCGAGCGTGGGGACGGAGCGGGACAGCGCCGACTCGAGGAGGGCGACCTCGTCCCGCAGGTGCGCGAGCGCCCGGAGGTCCGAGATTCCCATCGGCCCCCCCATGACCACCACGCCGTCCAGCCCGGTCGAGGTGCGCGGGACCGGGTCCCCCCGGTGGACGCGGACGACTTCCACCTCGGCCCCGGCGCGGCGGAGCTCGTCGGCGACGAGGCCGGGCGGCTCGTCGGCCACGTGCTCGACGGCGAGGATGCGTGCCCTCACGCGGCGGATCATAGCGACCGCCCTCCTCCGTCCGGAGGGCCACATGGGTGTACTGGAGGGGGCCCGTGCCCGCGGTTAGGGGAGCCGCCATGATCACCGTACGGCGCTCGTCGGAACGCGGCCACTTCGACCACGGCTGGCTGGACACGCGGCACACCTTCTCCTTCGCGGACTACCACGACCCCGAGCACATGGGGTTCCGGTCGCTCCGGGTGCTGAACGAGGACCGCGTCCGGCCGGGCCAGGGCTTCGGCACGCACGGCCATCGCGACATGGAGATCCTGTCCGTCGTGCTCGAGGGGGCGCTCGCCCACCGGGACAGCATGGGCAACGGCTCCGTCATCCGCCCGGGCGACGTGCAGCGGATGACCGCCGGGACCGGCGTCCGGCACAGCGAGTTCAACGCCTCGGCGACGGAGCCCGTCCACTTCCTCCAGATCTGGATCCTCCCGGATCGCGACGGGCTCGCGCCCGGGTACGAGCAGCGGCACGTCCCCGCCGCGGAGAGGCACGACCGGCTTCGGCTCGTCGCCTCGCCGGACGGGGCCGACGGCTCGCTGACCGTCCACCAGGACGCCCGCGTCTACGCGACCTCGATCGGACCGGACGCGGACGTGCGGCACCCGATCGCGCCGGGCCGCCACGCCTTCGTCCAGGTGACCGCGGGCTCCCTCGACCTGAACGGCGTCGAGCTCGTGGAGGGCGACGGGGCGGCGCTCTCGGGCGAGGCGGAGGTCCGGCTCCGCGGCGCCGGCGAGGCGCTCGTCTTCGACCTCGCGTAGCAGCGCGGCGCGGCGGCTCGATCGCCGGGCGTGCGCTCCGTGGCGCCATGCGCTATGAGGCAACCCGGCTCGCCCCGGCATGGGGGTGCCTCGGCGAGGACCCGACGTGCTCCGCCTCTCGGACATCCGCAAGCGGTTCGGCGCCACCGTGGCGCTCGACGGGCTCTCGCTCGACGTCCGCCCCGGCGAGATCCTGGGCCTCCTCGGCCCGAACGGCGCCGGGAAGACGACCGCCGTCCACGTCGCGGTGGGGCTCGTCGCCCCCGACTCCGGCGAGGTGATCGTCGGGGGGGCGGGCTCGCCGCGCACGCCCGAGGTGCGGCGCCGAATCGGCGTCGCGCCGCAGGCGCTGTCGCTCTACGAGACTCTCTCCTCCGAGGAGAACCTCCGCTTCTTCGGTCGGGTCTACGGCCTCTCGGGCCGGACGCTCGCCTCCCGCGTCGACTGGGCACTCGAGCTCGCTGCGCTCACCGACCGGCGGCGCGAGCCCGCGGCACGCCTGTCCGGCGGCATGAAGCGCCGGCTGAACCTCGCCGCCGCGCTCGTCCACGACCCGGAGCTCGTCCTGCTCGACGAGCCCACCGTGGGCGTCGACCCCCAGTCTCGCAACGCCATCCTCGAGCGCATCCAGGAGCTCCGGAACGTCGGGCGCACGGTGGTCTACACCACCCACTACATGGAGGAGGCCGCGCGCCTCTGCGACCGCGTGGCGATCGTCGATCGCGGGCGGCTCCTCGCGCTCGGCTCCGTCGACGAGCTCGTCGCCGCGCACGGCGGCGAGCCGGCGCTCGTGGCGCGCTTGGACGGAGCCGAGATCCGCATCGCGACCCGCGACCCGGCCTCCGAGCTCTCCGGCCTGCTCGCCCGGGGGCGGGTGGACGACGTCCGGATCGAGCGGGCAAGCCTGGAGCAGGTGTTCCTCCACCTCACCGGCCGGAGCCTGCGCGACGCATGAGACGCGCCCTCTCGCCGGTCGTCGCCATCGCGCGAAAGGACCTCCGGCTGCTCGCCCGGAACCGGGGCGCCCTGTTCTTCGCCGCGGGCTGGCCGATCCTGATGGCGATCTTCTTCGGGCTCGTGTTCGGCGGCCGGGGCGAGCGGGGGCGCATCCCCGTCGTGGCGGTCGACGAGGACGGGACCCCGGAGTCGAGGTCGCTCGTCGCCCGGCTCGGCACCTCCACCGCACTGGAGCTGACCGGGGGCTCGCGGGAGGAGGCCGAGGGCCTCGTTCGCCGCGGCAAGAAGGCGGCGGCCGTCGTCGTGCCCGCCGGCTACGGGGCCGCGGCAGCCGGCCTCTTCCGGGGCGAGGCCCGGCGCATCGAGATCCTGGAGGACCCGAGTCGCGAGCCGGAGGCCGCGATGCTCGCGGGGATCGCCACCGGGGCGGCGATGGAGGAGCTGGCCACGCTCTTCTCCGATCCCGCGAGGGCGACCGAGGCCGTCGACCGCGCGCGCGCCGACCTCGCCGCCCGGCCCCCGAGCGAGCGTCGGCGGCTCACCGAGCGGTACCTGGGCGAGCTGCGCACCTACCTCGACGACCTCCGTCCGCTCGCGGGCGGAACCGGGGGGGCCGCCGGCGGCTTCCACCCGGTGTCCGTGGAGCGGCGGACGCTCCGGGTGGGGCGGGAGCGTCCGCGGAGCGCCTTCGACTTCACGTTCCCCCAGGGGATCCTCTGGGGGGTCATCGGGAGCGCGCTCGGGTTCGCGCTCTCGCTCGTGACCGAGCGCACGCGGGGGACCCTCACACGCCTCGAGATGTCGCCGCTGTCGCGCGCCCACGTGCTTGCCGGCAAGGCGCTCGCCTGTGCCGTCACCATCCTCGCGGTGGAGGCGGGGCTGCTCTGCGTCGGCGCGCTTTTCTTCGGGGTCCGGCCGACCTCCTGGGCGCTCACGCTCGCGGCCGCCCTCTCGGTCGCCGCGTGCTTCGTCGGCGTCATGATGCTCGTCGCCGTCCTCGGCCGCAGCGAGCAGTCGGCGGGCGGCCTCGCGTGGTCGATCATGATGCCGCTCGCCATGGTGGGAGGCGCCATGGTCCCCCTGTTCGCCATGCCCTCCTGGATGCAGATCCTCGGGAACCTGAGCCCGGTGAAATGGGGGATCCTCGCTCTGGAGGGGGCCACCTGGCGCGGCTTCTCGCCCTCCGAGATGGCGCTCCCCTGCGCGGTGCTCGTCGCCGTGGGGCTCGCCGGCTTCGCGCTCGGCGTCGGGCTCTTCCGCGACGGCGCTCGGGCCTGAGGGGGAGGTCAGCGCCCGCCGGCGCGCGCGTCGGCGAGCCTCCGGGCCTCGTCCTCCACCGCGGAGATGACAGACGGGATCTGCGAGCGGTTCACCAGGTTCACGATCCAGGCCGGGAGCGAGCCGCCCGGGTCCGCGGAGATCCGGTAGGCGAAGCGCGTCTTCGCGCCGGCCGGCGAGATCTCCCACGCGCCCCGGTTCGCGCGCATGTGGGTCACGCCCTCCGGCGCCCTTCCGTGGCTGTCGTCGAGCTCCCAGCGGATCTCGAAGTCGCCCCCCCGGTCGAGGTCGTCGACGACGATCTCCATGCGGAAGACGTAGTCGCGGCTCCCCACCACCGGGGGTTCGTAGCGCTCGTAGGCCCAGACCCGCTGGCAGCCCGGGAGCTCGCGCGCCCCGTCGCGGCAGCCGTCGGCGTGGAGCACGCGGCGCTCCGCGAGGTACGGGCTGATGCGGTCGTACTTGTACCCCCGCGCGAGCACCTCGCGCACCGCCCAGGCGGGCGCCCGGAGCGTTCCTTCCGCCCGGAGCGCCATGACGTCCGAGCCATCCTGCTCCATCTGGTAGAGGTGGCCCTGGGGGAACGTCGCGACGAGCACCCAGGCCGCGACGGCTGTGGCGGCGCGCACGAGGCCGGAGCATAGCCGGTGGCGCGGCGGGGGGCCACGGGAAGCACGCGCCGCCCGCCGCCGGGCTCGTCACCCCGCCGTCATGTGCCTGCGCTAGACTGCACCGCCGGAGAGAGCCGGTTGGTGTCAGCGACGGGACAGGGGCGGATCCTCGGCGCCATCGACGTGGGCACGAACGCCGTGCGCCTCGAGCTCGCGCGCCCGCTCCCGGACGGCTCCTTCGACATGATCCACACGGAGCGGGACCCGGTGCGGCCCGGCGAGGGCGTGTTCCGCACCGGTCGCCTGCCGCGCGAGGTCGAGGACCGGCTGCTCGCCACGCTCCGGCGCTACGCGGCGCTTGCCCGGCGGCACCGGGCCACCGTGCGGGCCGTCGCGACGAGCGCCATCCGCGAGGCGAAGAACGGCCCGGACGTCGTCGAGCGCGTGAAGCGCGAGACCGGGATCGAGCTCGAGGTGGTCTCGGGCAAGGAGGAGGCCCGCCTCATCTGCCTGGGCGTGCTCCGCGGCAAGCCGCCCCACGCCCGCAACCTCCTCGTCGACATCGGCGGCGGGTCCACCGAGGTCGCGGTGGCGATCGGCGAACACCCGTCCGCGCTCCACAGCGTCTCCATCGGATCCGTCCGCCTGGCGGAGACCTTCGACTGCCGCGGACGGGTCCCGCCCGAGCGGCTCGAGCTCATGCGGACCTTCGCGGAGGAGGCCTTCCAGAAGTCGCTGCCCCGGTTCCCGCACCCGCACCACGCGCTCGGGAGCTCCGGCACGATCGGGAGCATCGTGGCGTTCGCCGCCGAGCGGGGAGAGCGGCGCGTCAACCGGAAGCGTCTGCGGAAGGCGGTGGACTCGCTCGCCGAGATGCGCCTCGAGCAGCGGCGCCGGATCTTCGACGCGCGGAGGGCCGAGATCGTCGTGGCGGGTGCCGTCATCCTCGAGGCGGTGATGCGCGAGCTCGAGCTCGATACGGTCACGGCGGTCGAGACCGGGCTCCGCCACGGCATCCTCGTCGACCTGCTGCGGCGGCTGCGGAGGACCGGCGCGGACGCCACGACCGGCGAGGCGGCGCGGGCGCTCGGCCGGCGCTTCGGCTTCGACGAGGCGCACGCGGGGCAGGTGGCGCGCATCGCGGTTCGCCTCTTCGACGACCTGGCCTCGCTCCACCGCCTTCCCGCCTCCGCCCGCCCCATCCTCGAGGCGGCCGCCTTGCTCCACGACGTGGGGAACGCCGTCTCCTATTCGCGCCACCACAAGCACACCTACTACCTCGTCGCGAACGGCGACATCCCCGGCTTCTCCGACCACGAGCGGCAGATCGTCGCGCTCGTCGCCCGCTTCCACCGCCGCAGCCCGCCGGAGCGGGACCGGCCGGAGCTCAGGGACCTCCCCGAGGGGGACTTCCGGCTCGTGCGCAAGCTCGCGACGCTGCTCCGCCTCGCGGACTCCTTCGACCGCAGCCACCACCAGCCGGTCCGCGACCTGAGGGCGTCGACCGCGGGGTCGGCGGTGGGCGTGACCCTCTTCTCCCGCCATCCGGTCGACCTCGAGATCTGGGACGCGCAGCGCGAGGCGGCGCTCTTCCGCCACGTCTTCGCAAAGAGGCTCGACCTGAGGACGGTTCGCCGGTAGACAGTCTCGCCACCATGAGGCGGCACGGGCGTCCCGGGGCGCATATACCCCCGGGACCCCGGGGGATTGTGGACCGGCACCCGCCGGCGACCCCCGGCCGGGCCCTTTGAAATATCGCCGCCCGTCCCGCGTTGGGTTGGACGCGAGAGGCGGAGGGAGCTCCATGCTCATGCCGGTGACGATGCAGCGGAGGGCGAGCGCGCCCGCCCTCCTCCTCGAGGGGGTCGTGGCCCGCCGCCTCGCCTGGCCGCCGCTCTTGGCGGCGACGCTCGGCGCGCTCCTCTTCGCCGCCGTCGCCGTGCCGCGAACGGACTTCGAGCGGGCGGCCGTCGAGGCCCTCGCGAAGAGCGGCGCGGGCGACCAGCAGTCGCCCCACGACCGGGAGGTCGCCCTCGACACGGCGCGCCGGGTCGGGACGCTCGGCGCCTACGCGGGGGCCGGGCTCGGCACGCCGCTCGCCGCGCTCTTCCTGGCCGTCGCCCTCTGGCTCGGCTTCCAGGTGGCCGGGGGCCGCCCCGACTTCCGGGGGTCGCTGACGGTCGCGTCCCTGGGCCTGATACCGGGGGTGGCGGAGCAACTCCTGTCCGTGCCCGCGCTCCTCGTCCGCGGCCAGGTGCCGCCCTGGGCGCTCGACAGGCTCCTTCCCGCCGGCCCCGGGGCGCTCCTCCCGCCCGGCGACCGAACCCCGCTCGCCGCGCTGCTGTGGTCGATCGATCTCTTCTCGATCGCCGCCGTGGCGCTCGTCGCCTGGGGCATGGCGCGCGTGGCCTCCGTCTCGCCGCGCCGGGCGCTCCTCACGACCGCCGTTCTCTGGCTCGGCTACGTGGCCGTCTTCCGCGTGGCTCCGGCGGCCTTCGGAGGCACGCACTAGGTCATGCGATCCCACCTCTCGCTCCTCGCCCTCGCCCTGGGTGCCGCCCGGCCCGCCTTCTCGGCCGAGCCGCTCACCCTCGACGACGCGCTCGCCGTGGCCGCCAAGGCGAACCTCGACCTCAAGCTCGCGGGCACCGATCGGTCGCAGGCCGAGGTGGACGCCTACGCGAGCTACGCGGGGGTCCTGCCGCGGCTCGACCTGCAGGCGCAGTTCGGCAACAACTACTCGGCCGCGGGCCAGCAGCTCACCATCACCCCGGTCTCGCTCAGCCCCATCGAGTACAGCAAGATCATCGTCCCCACGCCGACGAGCGACTTCGAGAACTACCTCCTCGGCATCCAGCTCACGCTGCCGCTCTTCGACGGCTTCACCTCCTGGGCGCGCATCTCGCAGGCCGAGGCCCTCTCCCGCGCGGCCGCGCGCCAGTACGACGAGGCCGCGCTCACGACCGCGGCGAACGTCATCTCCACGTTCTACGAGGTCGTGCGCGCCGAGAAGAGCCTGAGCGTCCTCGAGGGAGCCGCGCGGCGCAGCGAGGAGCTCGTCCGGCGCACCGACGCCCTCTTCGAGGCGGGGCGCGCCCCTCGGGCGGACACCTACGCCGCCCGGGTGACGCTCGCGAACGATCGCATCGCGGTCGAGCAGCAGGCGACCCGCGTCGCGGACGCGCGGGTGGCGCTGAGCACGGCGCTCGGGCGGGCCGCCGACCCGGAGCTCCGGGTCGTGGTCCCGGCGGCGCTCGAGTCGCTCTCGTACCGGGAGCCGCCCGGGCTGGCCGAGCTCGTGGACCTCGCGAAGCAGAAGCGCCCGGTGGTCGCCGCCGGAGAGGAGCGAGTGCGCGCCGCCCGCCAGGACGTGCGGGCGGCCCAGGGCGGCTACTGGCCGTCCGTCTCCGCACAGGTGTCCTACGTGCGCCAGAGCCCCTGGCTGGGCGGGACCTACGGGGTCTACGGCGACCCCTCGCTGCAGTACGCGGTCGCCGCCGGCGTCACCGTGAACTGGAACCTCTTCCAGGGACGGGCGACGAGCGCGGCCGTGCAGCGCGCGAACGTCGGCGAGGAGCGGGCCCGCATCCAGGCGGAGCAGGCGATCCAGCAGATCACGAGCGACGTCGCGCGGGCGCGGACCGCCTACGTGACGCTCTCCCGGTCCGCCACCATCGCCGAGGAGAGCCTCCGGGCCGCCGAGGAGAACCTCCGGCTCGCGAAGACCCGCTTCGAGGCCGGCGCCGCGACCCAGCTCGAGATCACCGACGCCCTCCTCAAGCTCACGCAGTCGCAGCTCGCGCTCCTGCAGGCGCGCGTCGACACGCTCATCGCGCGTTCGGACCTGAACCGCGCCGTGGGCGGCGCCCTCTAGGGAAAGGAAGCACCGCAATGTCCTGGCCCAAGCGCCTCCTCGCCTTCGCCTTCATCGTCGCGGTGGCCGGCGTCCTCGCCGCCTCCCTCTACCCTCGCAAGGACCCGCCGCTCGCCGTCCAGCTCGCCAAGGTGCGGCGCGCCTCCATCACCCGCAAGGTGACCGCCGCCGGGAAGCTGCAGGCGGCCACCCAGGTGAAGCTCTCCTCCAACCTCTCCGGAGACCTCCTCGACCTCCCGGTGCGCGAGGGGGACGCGGTCGCGAAGGGGCAGTACCTGGGCAAGATCGACTCGCGCCGGTACGAGGCCCAGGTGCTGCAGCGGGAGGCCCTCGAGAAGAGCGCCCGCTCGGAGCTCTCGATGGAGGAGGTGAACCTCGCGAAGCTCGAGGCGGAGCTCGTGCGCGTCGCCCGGCTCGTGAAGGCCGACGGCGCGAGCGCCGCCGAGCTCGAGCGGGCCACGTCCGAGCGGGACGGAGCGCTCGCCCGCGTGCAGGCCGCGAAGGACCGGGTCTCCAACGCGACGGCGAGCCTCGCCGAGGCGCGCTACCTGCTCTCCTTCACGACGCTCACGGCCCCCATCGACGGGATCATCACCTCGCGCCTCAAGCAGGTGGGCGAGCGCGTGCGGGGCTCCGACTTCAACGAGGACCCCATCGTCATCATCGCCACCCTGTCCTCCATGGAGGTGAAGGTGGAGGTCGGGGAGCACGAGGTCGTGTTCCTCCGCGTCGGCGATCCGGCGGAGGTGGAGATCGACGCCATCCCCGACAAGAAGTGGCCGGCGCAGGTGGTCGAGATCGCGAAGAACGCCAACATCCGCAACCCGGGCACGGAGCAGGAGGTGACCACCTTCCCGGTCCGGCTCGCGCTCACGGTGCCGGTCCCGGGCGCGCTCCCGGGCATGAGCGCCCAGGCCTCGGTGTCGACCGAGACCCACGACCGGGCGCTCGTCGTGCCGCTGCAGGCGGTGACCGTGCGGCCGGAGAAGGACATCCTCGGCGCCCCGGGGGAGAAGGGCCCGGACCCGGGGCTCCCCGAGCCCGGGCAGGCGTCCCGGCCCCGCCGCGAGGCGATGCGCAAGGTCGTGTTCGCCGTCGAGAAGGGCGAGGCGCACGCCCGGACCGTCGAGACCGGCCTCGCGAGCGAGTCCGAGGTGGAGATCGCCTCCGGGCTCTCCGAGGGGCAGGTGGTCGTCGAGGGCCCCTACAAGGTGCTCGCCCGCGAGCTCTCCGACGGCCGGGCGGTGCGGGAGCTCAAGCCCGGGGAGAAGCCGAGGGTCCCGTGACCGACGCGCTCCTCGCCCTCGACGGCATCGCCCGCCACTACCAGGTCGGCTCGGAGCCGGTGCGCGCGCTCGACGGCGTGAGCTTCGAGGTGGGCCGCGGCGACTGGGTGGCGGTCGTCGGCCAGTCCGGCTCGGGCAAGTCGACGCTCATGAACATCCTCGGGTGCCTCGATACCCCGACCGGCGGCACCTACCGCATCAACGGCCAGGACGTGCAGGGGCTCTCCGACGACGCGCTCGCCGACCTCCGGAACCGCGAGATCGGGTTCGTCTTCCAGACCTTCCAGCTGCTCGCGCGCTCCACCGCCCTCGCCAACGTCGAGCTCCCGCTCGTCTACCGCGGCGTCCCGCGCCGCGAGCGGCGGCGTCGCGCCGAGGAGGCGCTCGGGTCGGTGGGGCTCTCCGAGCGCATGCACCACCGGCCCAACGAGCTGTCCGGCGGCCAGCGCCAGCGCGTCGCGGTCGCCCGCGCGCTCGTGGGGGATCCGTCGCTCTTGCTCGCCGACGAGCCCACCGGAAACCTGGACAGCGCCACCGGCGAGGAGATCTTCCGGCTCTTCGCGGCCCTGCACGGGCGCGGCCACACCATCGTCCTCGTCACCCACGAGCCGCGCCTCGCCGCGCGCTGCCCGCGCGCCATCCGCCTGATGGACGGCCGCATCGTGGCCGACGGCCCGGGACGCGACGTGGCGCGCATCGGCGCCGACGGGGGCGCCGCGTGACGCGGATCGCCCGGGCACTGGCGGAGCTCGTCGAGGGGCTGCGCATCGCCCTCGGGGCCCTCTCCGGCCACCGGCTGCGGACGGCGCTCACCACCCTCGGGATCGTCATCGGGGTGACGACGGTCATCGCCATCGTGGCCATCATCCAGGGGCTCAACCGGAGCTTCGAGTCGCAGATCCAGCGCTTCGGCGCCCACACCCTCTACGTGTCCCGCTACAACTGGGTGTCGGTGTCCGGCGACTGGTGGAAGTACCGCAACCGCAAGCCCATCGGGGAGACCGAGCTCAAGGCCATCCTCCGGGAGTCGACGATCGCGGTCGCGGCCTCGCCGGTCGTGTCGGTGACCGCGGCCGTGTCGCGCGGCGAGCGCTCCTCCTCCCGCGTCCAGGTGACCGGCGTGGGCTCGGACTACCTCGTCGCCAACGGCGGGAGCGTCGACGCCGGGCGGTTCCTGCTCGCGAGCGACGTCGACCTGACGCGGGACTCGGCGGTCGTCGGAACGGACGTCGCCGACCGGCTCTTCCCGGGCGCCTCGCCGGAGGCGGTCGTCGGCCAGAAGGTGCTCGTCGCCGGCCACCCCTTCCACGTGGTGGGGGTGATGGAGCGGCGCGGGCGGTTCCTCGGCCAGGCGATGGACAACAACGTCTTCGTGCCGTTCACGACCTTCGGCTCGCTCTTCGGCAACAAGCGCCCCATGTTCCTCGCGGTGGCGGCCCCGCCCGGACGCGTCCCGGACCTCGACAGCGAGCTCACCGGGATCCTGCGCCGCGCGCGGCGGGTGCCGCCGGGCCGGGCGGACGACTTCGTCCTGAACCGCCAGGACCAGTTCCTGAAGGTCTACCAGGGTCTCACCGGAGCGCTCTACGGGGTGGCGGTCGGCGTGGGCCTCATCACGCTCGTCGTCGGCGGCATCGGGATCATGAACATCATGCTCGTGTCGGTCCACGAGCGGACCCGCGAGATCGGCGTCCGGCGCGCGCTCGGGGCGCGGCGCCGCACCATCCTCCTGCAGTTCCTCGTCGAGTCCGCGGTCGTGGCCGCGCTCGGCGGGGCGCTCGGCACGGCGATCGGGCTCGCCATCGCGCAGGTCATCGCGCTCACGACGCCGCTCGCCGCGGCCGTGGAGCCCTCGGCGGTCGCCCTGGGCCTCGGGTTCTCGGCGATGACCGGGCTCCTCTTCGGCTCCTGGCCCGCCTGGCGGGCCGCCCACCTGGATCCCGTGGAGGCGCTCCGGTACGAATGACGGGACTCGTCGACACGCTCGCGATGGCGCTCTCGACACTGCGGTCGAACCCGCTGCGCTCGGCGCTCACGCTGCTCGGCATCGTCATCGGCGCCGCGACGGTCGTGGCGATGATGTCCTTCACCGAGGGGCTGCGCCTCAAGGTGACGAACGACCTCACCTTCCTCGGCGCGAACTCCTTCCAGGTGTCGAAGTACCCGGCGATCATGAACGACGACGACTGGCAGCGGTACTCGCGCCGGCGCCCGCTGACGAGGGACCTGGGCGAGTCGCTCCGGGGGCTCCCGCACGTCGCCCACGTGTCGGTGGAGGCGCAGACGGAGTGGCCGGACCGGGTGTGGACCCGCGAGCGCGCCACCCAGCCGAACATCTGGGTCATCGGGGGCCAGCCCGACTACGAGCACGCGAACGCCGTGGCCGTCGCCTCGGGGCGCTTCCTGTCCCAGGTCGACCTGGAGCTCGGGCGCAAGGTGGTGTTCATCGGAGCGGACGTCGCCGACCTCCTCTTCCCCGGCCGGGACGCGGTCGGGGAGGAGGTCCGGATCCGCAACGCCGCCTTCACGGTCGTCGGGGTGGCCGAGCGGCGCGGGAGCGTCCTGGGGCTCGAGTCGAAGGACGGCTTCGCGGTCATCCCGCTCGACCACTTCTCCACCGTGATGGGGAAGCCCCAGAGCTTCCAGATCACGGTGGCGGCGACGGCGCCGGACGCCATCGGACGCGCCATGGACGAGGTGGTGGTCCAGCTGCGCCGGGCGCGGGGCCTGGGGGGCGCCGAGGAGAACGACTTCGAGGTCTTCACGAACGACTCGGTCTCGGAGACGCTCGACAACATCCTGCGCGTCGTCGCCGCGGCGACCTTCGGGGTGTGCGCGCTCGCGCTCCTCGTCGGCGGGATCGGCATCATGAACATCATGCTCGTGTCCGTGACCGAGCGGACCCGCGAGATCGGCGTGCGCATGGCGCTCGGCGCCCGCCGCCGGCGCATCCTCTCCCAGTTCGTGGTGGAGGCGACGGTCCTCTCCGCGCTCGGCGGCCTGCTCGGCGTCGGGCTCGGGGCCGCCGGGGCGCTCGCCGCGCGCGAGGTGTGGCAGCTTCCGGCGAGCATCCCGGCCTGGGCGGTGCTACTCTCCCTCGTCTCCTCGTCCGGGGCGGGACTCGTCTTCGGCATCTACCCCGCGCTGCGGGCGAGCCGGCTCGATCCAGTCGAGGCCATGCGCACGGAGTAGGGAGGAGCGGGTTCCGACATCGTGGACAAGGCAAAGCTCAAGCGGGAGATCCGCGGCTGGGTCTTCACCATCCTCGGCGTGCTGGCGTTCCGGACCTTGCTCTACGAGGCGGTCTACATCCCCTCCGGCTCGATGATCCCGACGCTCCAGATCGGCGACTACGTCGTCGTGGAGAAGTGGGCGTACGGGGCGCGCCTGCCGTTCACCGAGCGGGCGCAGGCCATGTGGTCGTCGCCGAAGCGGGGCGACATCGTCGTGCTCCTCGCCCCCCCGGGGAACCTGCGCAACGACGACCTCATCAAGCGCGTCGTGGGCGTGGCGGGCGACACGGTCGAGGTCCGGGACGGCGCCCTGTGGCTGAACGGCAAGCCGGTCCCGAGGGAGCCCGTGCCGGGCCCGTGCCGCTACGAGAACAAGACCGAGAACGGCCCGTGGCGCGAGGAGGCCTGCACGGCCGCCGAGGAGCGGCTCGACGGACACCGCTACGTCACCTACTGCACGCCGGGGCTCGAGTGCGGGGACGTCCCCCCGACCGTCGTGCCTCCCGGGACCGTCTTCCTCGTCGGCGACCACCGCGACCACAGCGCCGACAGCCGGGTCTTCGGCCCGGTGCCGGTGGACCGCGTCAAGGGAAGGGCCTGGAACGCGCTCTTCTCCTGGGGCCCGGGCGGGCTCCGCCCGGACCGCTTCTTCCACGGCGTCCAGCACTAGGGCGTCTTCGCCCTCACGGGAACCAGCGGCTCGAGGCGAGCCCGCCGCCGACCGCCCAGGAGAGCTCCGCGGGCGCCGGCCCGGCATCGCCGAGCAGCTCGCGCACGCGCACCGCGGCGACGTGCACGGCGTCCGCGACCTCGGGGGTGAGTCCGGCCTCGCCGCCCGCGGCGGCGACCTCGATCGCGACCACGTCCACCCGCGCCGGGACCGGCGCGCCGAGCGCGCGGGCGTCGGCGAGGACCTTCGGGAGCTCGAGTCCCCTCTCGCGCGCCGCCTCCGCGGCCTTGAGCGGCACCACCGTCACCGCACCCGGCTCCCGGAGGCCGCTCGCGACGGCGTCGACGACCACGACCCGCTCGAAGCCCTCCATCTGATCGAGGAGCCTCGTCCCCGAGAGCGCGCTCATCCGGACCTCCGCGCCCCGGGGCGGGTCGGCGAGGAGCGCCTCGGCCACTCGCCACGCGGCTCCGTCGTCGCGGCGGCCGCGGCTGCCCAGGCAGAGGACCAGCGTCTTCGCGCCACTTTGGTCGTTCATCTCTCGCATCCTCGGCGGCCCCCGGGGCCGCCCGTTCGCGCGACGCGCGGGGTGGTGCGCGTCGCTAGTACTGGATCTGGACGGTGAGCCTCGGAGGGGTCCCCTTCACGGACAGGACGGTCTTCCCGCGCCGCGTGCAGAAGGCGCGGACGTCCAGCTCGAAGGACGGACAGTCCGCCGTGATCTCCACGATCGTGCCGGGCGGCGTGTCGGCGGTCTGGTTCCCGAGCACGAGCACCGGGTGCGGACAGCGCAGCGAGGTCGCGTCGATTCGCTGGACCTTCTGCATGACCCTCTACGGCCTTCTCTCGTGCGGGGGATGGAGGCCCCGGCGCCTCGCGACGACGTGCCCGTTTCGCTCGAGGAATCCCACCGTCGGCCCGGCCTGCCCCGGGGCGCAGCCCCCGTGGCCGACGGGCCCGGCCAGAGGCCTGACCACCCCGGGGCGGGAGCCACCCGGGCAGACGCGGCCGGGAGGGCCGCCCAACCGGCCGATATCGCTGAGATCAGCGCTTCTTGATGGGGCATTGCCACGCATGCACCGGCGACCATTGCTCGGCCCATGCCAAGTGCGAGACCACGCTCTTCGGTCGACGTGCGCGGCTGCCTACCTCAGACCCGCGGCCGCTCGCGGTGCCATCCGGTCCTCGCCTGGTAGAGCGCGCCCGCGGCGAGCACGGCTGCGTCACCGAGGGCAGGCCCGGTCAGCATCAGCCCGACCGGAAGCCTGCCCGGCATCACGAAACCCATCGGCAACGCGATGGCTGGCAGTCCGAGGAGGTTCCCCACCAACTCGGCGGGATCCAGGTTCATCTGGGGCAGGACCCCGTCGACGGGCGGCGCCACTCCCTGCATGTCGCAGGAAAGGAGGAAGTCGAACCGCGCGAAGAACCCTGCCATGGCTCGCTGCATCTCGCTGCGAATGGCCATGGCCTTCACGTAGTCCGAAGGTCGACCCGGGAACGGGTTCGGGGCGGCAACGGCATGGATCGGATCGGAGAGCTCACGGGTCCGGCCCGTTCGCACGAGGCCCTCGAAGGCGAAGTCCGCTTCCGCGGACAGGATGACGGTCATGACCTCGCGCCACGGCAGGTCCGGAAGCGCTGCGCTCTCGACGTGGAGGCCTGCCGCCTCGAGCGCCCGGACGGCGCCTTCGAAGAACACGCCGAGCTCCGGGGGAATCGGGAGGGGGCCGCTTGGCACCTCGAGGACGGCGACGCGCATCCCCCGGGCGGATCGCGGGTCGACACGGTCCAGTCCCGGCGGAGGATCGACCGACGATGGGTCCTGGCTGTCGCGACCGACCATCGCGAGCAGCACCTCGGCGCAGTCCCTTGCCGACCGGCAAATGGGACCCACCTTGCCCAGCGTGAATCCATACTCGAGCACTCCATGCCGGGACACCGCTCCGTAGGTCGGGCGGAACGCGGTCACGCCACAGCAGGCCGCCGGTTTCATGAGCGATCCGGAGGTCTCCGTCCCGACTGCGAACGGGACGATCCCCGCGGCAACGGCCGCGGCCGACCCTGCCGACGACCCTCCCGTCCAGCGTCCCACGTCCCACGGGTTTCGGGCGACCCCGTTGATCGCTGCGGACGCCCTCGTGATGCCGAGGCCGCCGGCCAGCTCGGTGAGCGACGTCTTTCCGATGAGGACGGCCCCTTCGGACCTGAGCCGGGTCACGACGGCCGCGTCGTGTGCAGGCACTCTGCCTGCATAGGGACGCGCGCCCCATGTGGTCGGAATTCCCGCCGTGTCCACGTTGTCCTTGAGACCGTACGGGATTCCCGCGAGCGGGCCGAGCCGATTCCCCTGCTTGAGGCTCCCCTGGATCCGGTGCGCTTCGCCGATCGCCGGTTCGGCGGCGATGTTGACGAAGCAGTTCAGGGTCGGGTTCAGGCGTTCGGCTCGCTCGATGGCTGCGGTGGCGAGCGTCACCGGGGATAGCGACCCGTCTCGGATCGCCTCCCCAATCTCCTGGACCGGCAGCCACAGGGCCTCTTCTGCCTTCAGCAAGTCGTTCACCTCGGAGGGACCCGGCCTGCGCGACTCGACCGCGCTATCGCCGCAGGGTCGCGTGGGTGTCCCGTGGAGCGCCTTTCTCGCTCCCCGGGGAGGCCCGAAAGACGATGGCCGGCTCGACCCCCAGGGGGAGCTCGAATGCTCGAACGGCCTCCACGGCCGGGCTCGGAGGCTCTGGCTCGGCGACCGGCACTCGGGGCGTCACCGGCGCGTGCATGGGCTCCGCGCCCTGGCCCCCGTGGCAGCTCGAGAGGACGGCCGCAGCGGCCGGAATGGATAGCTGGATCAGGAAGTTACGTCGACTCTCGCAGTTGGCGCCGCGAGGCGGCATGAAGACTCCCGCCCCCCCAGCGCCGGTATAACCCGGGCCGGCAGCCAAAGTTGCGGAGCCTGGTGCCCCGGGACCTCCGGGTTGCCCGCGCGCACAGGCGCTTCAGGCCCCAGATCGCCCGGGCAGGAGAGTGCCAAGCAACGGCTGAACGTGTGGCTACCGGACGAGGATGCCGGCTCTGAGGAGTCCGTCCACAATCGAAGCAGCGAGCGATCCCGCCGCCTCCTGAACGCTCGTATAGTTCTTGGCGGTCGTCACGGCGGTCCAGACGGGATTCTCGCCGTACGCACTCCCGGCGTAGACGGACGTCTCCGCCGTGGCGTAGCCGGGCGAGGCGTAGTAGGGGCCTTGCGAGATGAAGGTGAGCCGCTCGTCGACGACGAGGTCGACGTGGTTTTCGGTGATGTACGCGGCGACCTGCTCCCTGCTCGAGCCGGGAGGCACCGCCGCACTCGCGGTCGCCACCTGAAAGCCCTTTCCGGCGAGCGCACTCGCGAGGGCGTTCTCGAACTGCACCGAAAGCAGCGGCTTCGGGACAGTCGCTACCACGAATACGCGGTGCACCGCAGCAGGCGCGAAGCCGGGGTCGCGCCAGAGCGGCAAGGTACTGGCGGTTCCGCACGCGGTGACCATCAGCGCTGCCAGTGCTGACATGGCACGTCGAGATGGCGTTTTCATTGGAGACACCTGGCTGTCCGCGGCGATTGCGACGCGTCCAATGTAGCCCGCCCGGCTGTGCGCCGACAAGCGATGGAGTGCACCTGTAAAGAGCACTGACCCACGCGGGAGCCCAGCTGCCGCGGGGCGACCTCGGACATCGGGCGCTCGCAATCGGCAAGCCAGGCGAGCGGATCCGTGCGCTACCCGGCACATGCACTGCGAGTCTATGGTGCGGCGTCCTCTTCGGCGATGAGGGCGTACAGGGCGGCCGCGTCGGGCGCGTCGAGGAGCGCCTGGCGGAACGGCGCGCGCTTCAGGATGCGGCTCACCCGGGCGAGCGCCTGCAGGTGCTCGGCCCCGCCGCGCTCGGGGGCGAAGAGGGCGACGAAGAGGGTCGTCGGCTTGCCGTCGAGCGAGCGGAAGTCCACGCCGGCGCGGCAGCGCCCGAAGGAGGCGGCCACCTGCGCGAGCCCCGCCACCTTGCAGTGGGGGATGGCGACGCCGTCGCCGACGCCGGTCGAGCCGAGCTTCTCCCGGGCGAGGAGCGACTCGACGAGCCGCTTCGCCTCCAGGCCTTGCGCCGCCGCCACCGGGGCGGCGAGCTCGGACAGGACCGACTGGACCGAGGTGCCGGAGAGGTCGGAGAGGACGCAGTCCGGCCGCAGGATGTCGACGAAGCGCACCCCCACCCGCTAGCACGCCGGGCCTGGCGATTCAAGGCGGGACGCGAGGGGTGCGGCCCCGTTCAGTCCTGCTTCGCCTCGATGAGGCCCAGCAGGCCGTCCTCCCGGCGGTAGACCACGTTGATGGCGCGGCTCTCCGCGTTCTGGAACACGTAGAACCGGCTGTTCAGGAGGTCCATCTGCACGACCGCCTCGTCGAGGCTCATGGGCTTCGCCTGGAAGGTGGAGCTCGACACCACCTTGGCGGCGGGGGCCTCGGGCTCGGACAGGATCTCGTGCCGGACGTCGAGGGGCTTCCAGTCGCGGGCGATGCGGCTCGCCTTGTGGTCGCGCACCCGCTCCTTGTGCTTCTTCAGCTGGCGCTCGATCTTCTCGGCGGCCGAGTCGATGGAGGCGTACATGTCCTCCGACTTGCCGCGCCCCCGGACGGAGAAGGGGCCGGCCTTCATGGTGATCTCGGCGTGGTGGTACACGTTCTCGACGTGCAACACCGCGTGGGCCTCCGTGGGGCGGTCGATGTAACGCTGGATGTGCTCTACCTTGTCCCGGACATGGGACTTGAGCGCCTCGGTGGGTTCGAGGTGCCGGAAGGTGATGTTCACCTGCATCGGTCTTCTCCTCGGGGCTGCGCCGGAATGGCTCGGCCGCGGTCCGCCGGTCGTCTCCTCGCGGAGAGAGCCCGCAGCGCCGCGGCCGAGGAACTGCATGTCGCCGAAGGGCGTCACGCGTTCTTGTACGCATAATAGCAGATGGCGCGCCCCGCGATCCGGGCCGGCCGCGAAAGGACGCGAAAAAACGGGGGGTCCTAGAAGTACTTCTTCCGCTTGGAGCTCGGGAGGATCCCGAGCACCTCCCGGTACTTGGCCACGGTGCGCCGGGCGATCTCGATGCCCTGGCCCCTCAGAATCTCGACGATGCGCTGGTCGGAGTGGGGGTGCTTCGGCTCCTCGCCCGCCACGATCTGCCGGATGTGGTTCTTCACCGCCTCGCTCGCGATCTCGTCGCCTCCGGTGCGCGCGATGGCCGAGTTGAAGAAGAACTTGAGCTCGTAGATCCCCTGCGGCGTGTGGACGTACTTGTTCGTCGTGACGCGCGAGACGGTGGACTCGTGCATGCCGATGTCCTCCGCCACGTCGCGGAGGATGAGCGGCTTCAGGTGGGCGATGCCCTTGTCGAGGAAGTCCCGCTGGAACTTCACGATGGACTCGGTGACCTTGAAGATCGTCCGCTGGCGCTGGTGGATGGACCGGATGAGCCAGACGGCGCTGCGGAGCTTGTCCTGGATGTACTCCTTCGCGGCGCCCGCCTTGCCGTTGCGGAGCGCCGCCCGGTACATCCCGGAGATGCGGAGCTTCGAGAGGCCGTCGTCGTTCAGCACCGTCACGTAGCGGTCGCCCACCTTGTGGATGTAGACGTCGGGCGTGATGTACTGCGCCTCCTCGCTCGAGTGGGCGCGCCCGGGCTTGGGCTCGAAGGCGCTGATGATCTTCACCGCCCTCACGACCTCCTCGACGGAGATCTTCAGGTCCTTCGCGATGGCGGCGTAGTTCTTCGACTCGAGGTGGCGCAGGTGGCGCTCGATGATCGCCACGACCTCGGGGATGTCGGCGTTCCGGTGGCGGGCCTGCAGGAGCAGGCACTCGCGCAGGTCGCGCGCCGCGACCCCGACCGGGTCGAGCGCCTGGACCTTCTTCAGCACGCCCTCGGCGAACTCGACGCCCACCCCCGCCTCGAAGGCGACCCGGACGAGCGGGTCGCGCGTGGCGGCCTCCTCGGGCTCGCCGTCGACGGGGGGCATCTTGAAATAGCCGTCCGGGTCGAGGTTCCCGATGATGAGCATCGCCACCGTCTCCTCCTCGGGCGCGAGCTTGGAGAGGCGCAGCTGCCAGGTCAGGTGGTCGACGAGGTCGCCCTTGCGGGTGAGGCTCGCCTCGTAGCCGGGGAGCTCCTCGTCGGAGAGGTTCCGGTTCGACGGGGCGGTGTGTCCCTGCAGCTGGTAGTGCTCCAGGTACTGGTCCCAGTCGATCTCGTTCGCCCCCTCCTCGCCCTTCACCTCCTCGGCCTTCTCGGCCGCCTTGGGCTCGGGCTCGAGCGTCTCGAGCTTCGCCTCGGCGGGGCTCGCGGCCTCGGCGCGCCCCTCCTCCTCCTCGCCGGTCTCCTCGAGGAGCGGATTCTCGTTGATCTCGGTGCGGATGAGGTCCACGAGCTCCATCCGCGAGAGCTGCAGGAGCTTGATGGCCTGCTGCAGCTGGGGGGTCATCACCAGCTGCTGGGTCATCTTGAGGTGCTGCTTCAGCTCCAGGCTCATGCGCGCACCTCGGGGGGGCCGGCCTCCGCCGGCTCGTCGAGACGGAACTTCTCTCCGAGGTACACCGCCCGGGCTCGCTCGCTCTGGGCGATGTGCCTCGGCGTCCCCTCCTCGAGGATCTTCCCGGCGTTCAGGATGTAGGCGCGGTCGCAGATGCCGAGCGCCTCGCGGACGTTGTGGTCGGTGAGGAGCACGCCGATCCCGCGCTGCTTCAGCGACCCGATGAGCCGCTGCAGGTCGGCGACCGCGATGGGGTCCACGCCCGCGAAGGGCTCGTCGAAGAGGATGAAGCGCGGGTTGTTGAGGAGGCTGCGGGCCACCTCCGCCCGCCGCCGCTCGCCGCCGGAGAGCTGCTCGCCGAGGCTCCCCTCCACCTTGCGCAGGTGGTACTCGTCGAGGAGTTCGTCGGCGCGGCGCTCGCGCTCCGCCCGGGGCCTTCCGAGCGCCTCGAGCACGGCCGTGAAGTTCTTTCGCACGGTGAGCTTGCGGAAGATGGAGGCCTCCTGCGGGAGGTAGCCGACGCCGCGGCGCGCGCGCTGGTGCATGGGCAGCCGCGTCAGGTCGGCGTCGCCGAGGGCGACGCGCCCTTCCTCCGGGCGGACGAGCCCGACCGTCATGTTGAAGCTCGTCGTCTTCCCGGCGCCGTTCGGGCCGAGCAGCCCCACCACCTCCCCCGGGGCCACGCGGAAGGAGACCTGGTCGACGACGCGGCGCCCGCGGTAGCTCTTCACGAGCCCCCGGGCCTCGAGACAGGGGGCGCTCACTTCTGCGCCTCCTTCTTCTTCTTCGCCTGCACCGGGTCCTCGCCGGGCTTCGGCACGACCGTGCCCTTGGCCGACGAGAGGGTCGCTCGATCCTCGGCGAGGTCGTAGACGAGCTCGTCGCCGCGCATGACCGACTTCCCGTCGCGGAGCTCCGGGTTCCCCCGGCACACGACCCGCGCCGACCGCTCCTCGTAGGTCGCCTTCTCGCAGGTGACGACGCGGTCGCCGCGCACCAGCCGGACGTCCCCGGTGCAGACCGCCCGCTCGAGCCTCCCCTGGTCGTCGTTCTCCGCGACGAGCTTCCGGCAGGTGAGGACCGCGTCCTCGCGGGTGAGCCGGACGAGCGGCTTCCCGACGAAGAGCACCTTGTGCTCCCGGTACTCGTAGTGGACCTCGTCCGCGTCCACCTGGATGGGGACGGGGGCGCCCTGCGGCGCGGCGACCGCGATCGCGAGGACGGTGGCCCAGATCACGGCCGGGCGGACCTCTCTTGCGTCGCGACGAGGCGGACCCCGCCCGCGACCACGAGCTCGCCCCGGGCCGGGTCGAGCGTGAAGGAGGGCCCCTCGAGCGTGTAGCCGGGCCCGGCGATCTCGATGCGCTCGTCTCCCCGGACGATCCCGTCCGGGCCGTAGCGGGCGCGCGGGGTGCGGGCCTGGTCCGGGCCGCGGTCCATCCGGACCCC
>Ga0335069_10001429_pt1 | contig 38797 bp, 35 predicted proteins | sample Lox_Sample_11_FD_206714 | JGI IMG/M metagenome (GOLD analysis project Ga0335069, IMG submission 206714) | Soil microbial communities from Loxahatchee National Wildlife Refuge, Florida, United States - Lox_Sample_1.1 | ecosystem: Environmental > Terrestrial > Soil > Wetlands | place: USA...
AAGTAGGTGGGGCCCTCGACCTCCCAGTCGACGCCGTTCACGATGGCGAGGTCGGCCAGGGTCCAGGGGAGCTTCAAGGACCCGACCGCGCCGGCGGGGATGACCCCGCCCCCGAGGTTCCAGTACTGGCCGGGAACGTAGTTGGCGGCCGAGACCGGGACGCCGTTCACCGCGAGTTGCCGGTCGCTCTGGCGGAGGGCCTCCTCGGCCTTGCGCAGGCCCTCGAGGTTGGTGGAGGCCTCGGAGAACTTGGAGCGGAGCTGGTACTTCAGGAAGTTGGGGATGGCTAAGGCCGCGAGGATGCCGATCACCAGGGTGACGATCATGAGCTCGATGAGGGTGAAGCCCTTGGCCCCCTTCTCCATGGCTAACCTCCGGGTGGCGTCGGACACCATCGCCTCTTCTCGCCCTTCCACCCCGCTCCCCTCCTGCCGCGGGCAACCGTCCCTGCCGCCCGGGCGAGGGCCCTCCAAGAGACCGGTTCCAGGGTGGGCGTCTTCAAGGAAAGGGCGCGCTCTCGGCCTCCCGACCATTCCTCCCTTGAAGCGGAGGGTAAAGACCAAGAGAGAACGACACCGGACCAGGCGTCCTGTGGTACCTCTACCCCTGGCCTCGAGGATCGTAAGACCGTGCCTTCCACCTTCCTTTACGCCTGGTCCGTGCTCCTGGGCGCCGTGGTGGGCAGCTTCTTGAACGTCGTCATCGCCCGGGTCCCCAGGGGCGAGTCGGTGGTGCGGCCTCGCTCGAGGTGCCCGAGGTGCCAGGTCCCCATCTCCTGGTATGACAACGTGCCGGTCCTCTCCTTCCTCCTCCTTCGGGCCCGCTGCCGCAGCTGCGGGGCGCCCATCTCCTGGCGCTACCCCCTGGTCGAGCTCCTCGGGGCGGCGGCCGCGCTCCTCGCGGTTGGGCGTCAGGGTTTCTCGGGGGCGGCGGCGGCGGAGTTCGCCTTCGTCCTGACGCTCGTCGCCCTCGCTTTCATCGACAAGGACACCTGGCTCTTGCCCCACGCGCTCACCTGGCCGCTCATGGTGGCGGGCCAGGGGGCGGCGGCCCTGGGCCTCTCCTCGGCCTCGCCGCGCTCCTCGGCCCTGGGTCTTCTCCTCGGGGTCCTCGGTTTCGCGGCCGTCCGGGAGCTGGGGCAGCGGGCCTTCAAGAAGGAGGCGCTCGGGTACGGCGATGTGTGGCTCCTCGGGGGGATCGGCGCCTGGCTGGGGGTTTCGGCTCTCCTCCCGGTGGTGCTCCTCGCCTCGCTTCAAGGGGCGGTGGTGGGAGGGGCGCTCCTTCTCTTGGGCCGCGGCACGCCGGGCCCGGACGAGGGTCCGAGGGCCTCAGGGGCGAGGGGCGGAGGGGAGGGAGCGGCCCCGCAAGAGGAGGAGGACTGGATCCCCCCTCGCCACGCCGTCCCCTTCGGCCCCTTCCTCGCGGCCGCGGCGGTCGAGTGGCTCTACCTCTCCCACGTCCTCGCGCGCCTCGTGCCGGTCCTTTCGCCCTTCACCTAGAGGTCCCTCTTGACCGGGGTCAGAGCCGCCCTCCTCATCCAGGCCGCCGCGCTCTCGGTGGCGCCGGCGGCGCTCCTCCTCGCGCTCGGGATGCCCATCGCGTCCGCGCGCGCTCTCTCGCCCCTTTCCTTCGCGGTGGTGGTGGCCGTCGCGCTCCTCGGCTCGTTCCTGCTCGCGACGGCTCTGCTCTTCCGCGCGGTCGGTCGACCGCTCGTCCGCCTCCTCGAGGCGGCGAAGCGGCTGGAGCGTGCGGCCGAGCTACCGATGCTGGGGCCGCCGGAGGACGCCGGGGGAGGCCTCTCCCGGGCGGCCATCGCCTTCGAGCGGACCGCTGCGGCGCTCGAGGAGGAGCGGGCCCGGCTGCGCCAGAAGATCGTCGAGCTGGAGCGGGCCAACCTTGAGCTCGCGAGCGCCCGCCAGAAGCTCCTTCGCTCCGAGCGGCTGGCCGCGGTGGGCCTGCTCGCGGCCGGGGTAGCGCACGAGATCGGGAACCCGCTCGGCGCCATCACCGGCTATGCCGAGCTCGCCCAGGAGAGGCTCGCCGCCGGGGCGACGGCCGAGGCCAAGGACTTCCTCTCCCGGATCGCCGCCGATGCGCGGCGCATCGACGCCATCGTGAGAGACCTGCTCGACCTCTCCCGGCCGGAGCGGGTCGAGCTCGGGGCGGTGGCGGTCCCTCCGGTGGTCTTTGACGCGCTCGCCACCGCGCGGGCCCAGGAGCGGTTCGGGGGCGTCCTGGTGGAGGTGGACCTCGCTAAAGACCTGCCCTTGGTGCGAGCCGACGCCCGGCGCCTCTCCCAGGTGCTCCTGAACGTGCTTCTGAACGCCGCCGACGCCATGGGGGGGCAGGGGCGGATCCGGATCGAGGCCCGAGCTCTTCGGGGCGAGGTGGAGCTCGCGGTGGCGGACGAGGGGCCGGGGATCCCGGCCGAGGACCTGCCGCGCATCTTCGATCCTTTCTTCACCACGAAATCGCCCGGCCAGGGGACGGGGCTCGGGCTTTCGGTGTGCCACGCGCTCATGGAGGCCTTCGGGGGCACGATCTCGGCCGAGTCGGGGAAGCCGCGCGGGGCGGTCTTCAGGCTCACGCTGAAGGCCGGCCTCTAGTCATGGGGGAAAGGGGCGCGTGCTAGACTCGCCCCCACGCGTGCTGCGAAACCTCCTCATCGTCGACGACGACGCCTCCATGCGCCACCTGCTCGCGGTGATCCTCACGGACCGCGGCTACGAGGTGCGGGCGGTGGCGAGCGCCGAGGACGCCTTGAAGGAGGTGGCCCAAAGAGAGCTGGACCTCGTTCTCACCGACGTGCGCATGCCGGGGATGGGCGGGCTCGAGCTCGTCCGGGAGCTGCAGCGGGCGGCGCCCGACCTCCTCGTGGTGGTGATGAGCGCCTACGGGAGCCACGACACGGCCATCGAGGCGATGAAGGCCGGCGCCTACGACTACCTGGGAAAGCCCTTCAAGCCGGACGAGGTAGTGCTCGTCCTGCGCAAGGCGGAGGAGCGGGAGCGCCTGAAGCGGGAGAACCGGCGGCTGCGCACCGAGCTCTCCGCCGCCTACCGCCCCGAGTACCTGGTGGGGGGCTCGGAGGCCATGCAGGCGGTGCTCCGCCAGGTCCACAAGGTCGCTCCCCAGAAGACCACGGTCTTGCTCGGGGGCGAGTCGGGAACGGGGAAGGAGCTCTTGGCCCGGGCCATCCACGAGCTCTCGCCCCGGTCGAGCTTCCCCTTCGTGGCGGTGAACTGCGGCGCGGTTCCGGCGGCCCTGCTCGAGTCGGAGCTCTTCGGGCACGTGCGGGGCGCCTTCACCGACGCCCACAAGGACAAGAAGGGGCTCGCCGCCGAGGCGGACGGCGGGACGCTCTTCCTCGACGAGGTGGCGGAGCTCCCCTTGCCCACCCAGGTCAAGCTGCTCCGCTTCCTGCAGGAGGAGGAGATCCGACCGGTGGGAGACGTCCGCTCCCGGAAGGTGGACGTGCGGGTGATCGCCGCCACCGCCCGCGACCTTGCGCGGGCGGTGAAGGAGGGCGAGTTCCGCGAGGACCTCTTCTGGCGGCTCAACGTGGTAGGGGTGAAGGTCCCCCCCTTGCGCGAGCGGGCCGAGGACGTGGCCCCGCTGGCCGAGCATTTCCTCTCGCGCTTCGCCCTTCTTCGCCCCGAGCTCCCCCGGCCCCACCTCTCGCCCGAGGCGCTCGAGGCGCTCAAGGCCTACCGCTGGCCGGGGAACGTGCGGGAGCTGGAGCATGCCATGGAGCGGGCGGTGGTGCTCGCGGACGGGGCGGAGATTCGCGAGGAGGATCTCCCCGATCCGGTCCGGGCCGGGGGAGCGAGCTCGGCCGAGGCCCCCCTCCCCGGCCGCGATCTGTCGCTGAAGCGTGGGGTCAGGGAGCTGGAGGGCCAGCTCATCCGGGCGGCCCTGGAGCGGACAAACGGGAACCGGACCCGGGCGGCGGAGCTGCTCGAGCTCTCCTACCGGGCGCTCCTCTACAAGATCAAGGACCATGGTCTGGGGTAGAGCCTCCCCTCCTGGGCGGAGAGGGGCCACCTATAATTTGACCTCATTTCGCCTATTGGACGCGAACGTTTACCTACAGCGGCCGATATCGGAGCCAGTCCCTTTCTTGATCCGCTCGGGGCCGATCGCATAGCGTGACCTCGCATGGGTGGCCGATCGGCGGGCAAGACAGGTTCGCGACGGCGCAACAACGTTCAGCGTCTGCGCGAGGAACAGCTGCTCACCAAGGCGGAGCTGGCCCGCAAGGCGGGGGTCTCGCCGCTGACCGTGTCGCGCATCGAGAGCGGCCTGGAGTGTCGCGTGGATACGCAGCGCAAGATCATCCTGGCGTTGGGGTTCACCCCCTCGGACCGGTACCGGGTCTTCGGGCGCGTCCGGGTGGAATAGGGAGGACTTTGATGGCGAACAAGCTCGCCGTCGGGCTCGACATCGGCTCCTCCAGCGTGAAGCTCGTGCAGCTCAAGGAGCGGCGGGGCGGGTTCGCCCTCCAGGCGTTCGGCTCGGCCTCCCTGCCCCCCGAGGCGATCGTGGACGGCGCCCTCATGAACTCCTCGGCCATCGTCGAGGCCATCCAGGAGGTGGTCACCTCGCAGCGGGTGAAGGTCAAGGAGGCGGCCATCGGGGTGCGCGGCCACTCGGTGATCATCAAGAAGATCTCCCTCCCCCGCATGACGCAGGAGGAGCTGGACGAGTCCATCCAGTGGGAGGCGGAGCAGTACATCCCCTTCGACGTGAAGGACGTGAACATCGACACCCAGATCCTCACTCCCGAAGGGGACGCCGCCGGCCAGATGGACGTGCTCCTCGTGGCCGCCAAGAAGGACATGATCAACGACTACACCTCGGTGTGCGCGGAAGCGGGCCTCACCGCCACGGTGGTGGACGTCGACGCCTTCGCGGTCCAGAACGCCTTCGAGTCGAACTACGAAGGGTACGCGGGGGAGACCGTGGTCCTCATCAACGTGGGGGCGGCGGTCTCCAACATCAACATCGTCTCCCGGGGCATCACCACCTTCACCCGCGACATCACCATGGGGGGCAACGCCTTCACCGAGGAGATCCAGAAGCAGCTCAACATCTCCTACGACGAGGCCGAGGCCCTGAAGGTGGGGGGCCAGGGCGAGTCGGACGCGGTGGTCCCCCAGGAGGTGGAGCGGGTCATCCAGGGCGTGGCCGACCAGATGGGCGGCGAGATTCAGCGCTCCCTCGACTTCTACGCCTCGACCTCGCCCGAGGGGGCCATCGGCCGGGTCTACCTCTCCGGCGGCACCGCCCGCATCCCCGCCCTGTTCAAGGTGATCGAGGCTCGGGCCTCCGTGGCGGTCGAGGTCCTGAACCCCTTCAAGAACATCGAGATCGACAACAAGAGATTCGACCCAGCGGTGATCCTGGCCGCGGCCCCCTCCGCCGCGGTGGCGGTCGGGCTCGCTCTTCGACGTCCCGGGGACAAGTAGCCATGGTCAGGATCAACCTCCTCCCGGTCCGGGTCTCGAAGAAGAAGGAAGCGGGCAAGCAGCAGCTGCTCCTCTTCGCCCTCCTCCTCGTGGTGGGCATCCTCGCGAACGGCTGGTACCACCAGCGGCGGGCGACCGAGCTCGAGGCCCTGAGGAGGCGCCTCGCCAAGACCCAGGCCGATATCGCCCAGCTCGACAAGATCATCGGCGAGGTGAAGACCATCCGCCAGCAGCAGCAGCAGCTCCAGGAGAAGCTCGACGTCCTGGACAAGCTGAAGCAGGGGCGGACCGGCCCGGTGCGCATGCTCGACGAGCTCACCGCCATCACCCCCAAGCGCCTGTGGCTCAAGCGGATGGAGGAGAAGTCCGGGAAGGTCACCTTCCTGGGAGGGGCGACCAGCGTCGAGGACGTCTCGGTGTTCATGGGGGCGCTCAAGAACTCGAAGTACTTCGCCGACGTGGAGCTGAAGAGGACCGACAGCAAGACCGAGGGGCCGTTCCGGACGGTGGAGTTCACCATCACCGCCACCGGCCGGTACACCCCGGGCCTCGAGGCCGGGACCGGGACCCCGACGCCGGCCGCCCAGGGCGCGGCGCCCACCGCGGGGAAGGGCTAGGCCATGGACCTCGACAAGCTCATCGAGCGCATCGCCAAGGCCTCCCTCGCCGCCAAGGTGGGGGTGGTGCTCGCCGCCCTGGCGGTGGTCACCCTCCTGAACCTCTTCGTCATCGGCGTCCCGCCCCCCAAGTCCATCAGCGACATCGACGTGGCCCAGAGGCGCAGCGAGGCGGAGCTCAAGCGGCTCACCGCCGAGTTCATCGAGAAGCAGTCCATCGCCAACGACCTGAACCGGTTCCGGCGGGAGCGCGAGCTGCTCGAGCAGCGCCTCAACGAGGCCCTGGCCGAGCTCCCCGAGCAGAAGAACATCGACGAGCTCCTCCAGGCCTTCCAGGACCGGGCCCAGAAGTCGGGCCTGGAGATCGAGAGCATCGAGCCCAAGGACCAGGTGGCGGCCGGGTTCTACGCCAAGATCCCCATCGTCATGCAGGTGGACGGCAACTACCACGAGATCGCCACCTTCTTCGACGCCCTGGGCCGGCTGCGGCGGATCGTGAACGTGAGCGACATCCTCCTCGAGAAGCCGCGGCTCCAGAACGGCAAGGTGCTGCTCTCGAGCAAGTTCACCGCCACCACCTTCATGTTCGTCGAGGCCAACGCCGCCGCGGCGCAGGCCGCGGCCAAGGCCAAGGGGGCAAAGTGAAGGCCCGCCTAACCGCCCTGGCGCTCGCCCTGGCCCTCGCCGGCTGCGGACCGAAGCGCCCCGCCCCCGCCGCGGCCGCCGCCCAGAAGCCCGCCCCGGCGGGCCCGGCCACGCCCGCCCCCGCCTCCCCCGCCGCGCCCGCCGAGCCGGAGTACTCCTACTCCTCGATCGGGAAGCGCGACCCCTTCCGCAGCTACCTCTCCGAGTTAGCCCAGGAGAACACCTTCATCTCGCCCTGCCCCACCCCGCTCGGCCGGTACGACATCGTGCAGCTGAAGCTCGTGGCGGTGATCACCGGGCTCGAGGATCCGGTGGCCATGGTCGAGGCCCCCACCGGCGTCGGCTACACGGTGCGTCGGGGGGCGTGCATCGGGAAGAACGGCGGCGTGGTGGCGGCCGTCCGCAGCGGCGAGGTGGTCGTCTCCGAGTGGGCCGTCCGCGCCGACGGCAGCCGCGACGCGACCCAGACCGTGATCCACCTCCCCAAGGCAGACACCAATCTCGAGGAGTAGCTCCATGACCTTCCTCAAGAAGCTTCTCGCAGGTCTGCTCCTCTTGGGCGCCCGCCCCGGGGCCGGGGCGGCGCGCACGGTGGAAGCCAACGTGATCCGGTCCGTGGACGTCGAGGAGGCGAACGGCGCGCTGGAGCTCTCGGTAGAGGGCTCGCGCCCCCCCTCCTACTCGGTCTTCAAGCTCCAGGACCCGCAACGGCTGGTCGTCGACCTGAACGACGCGGACGTCTCGAAGATCCCCTCGCCCCACCCCATCGGGAAGGCGGGGGTCGTTTCCTTCGCTACCGCCCAGTACCACGACGAGCGGAGCAGCGTGGGCCGGGTGATCGTGACGCTCGAGGGGCCGCAGCGGTACGAGGTCGTTCCCCGGGGCGACGCGGTGGTGGTGCGGGTCCTCCTCGCCGAGGCCTCCCCCGGCCCGGCGACGCCCGAGCCCGCTCCGAGGGCTCTGGCCCCGTCCCCCGTCCTCGCCAATTCGCCGAGCGAGGCGAGCGCGACCGCGCCTTCGATATCCGGGGCGAGCCCCGCCCCACCCCCGGGGGCTCCCCAGGAGGCCTCCTCCGACGACCACGTGGTCTCGAGGCGCGTGGATGTCGCCCCGGGCGTCACCCGCGCCGCCAAGGCGGTGACCGCGCTCCACCAGGAGCGGAACCGGATCGTGCTTCGGACCGACGGCGAGGTCTCCCGGATCGAAATCCTCACCCTCAAGGATCCGGCCCGTCTCGTCCTCGACCTCGAAGGCGTGGTCAAGGCCCCGAAGGGCGAGCTGCTGCTCGAGGAGCCCTTCGCCCGGGCCCGGTTCGGAAAGGCGGAGGGGAGAACCCGGGTGGTCCTCGACGCACAGGGGGCGCTCCCCGCCTGCGAGCTCAAGCGGGTGAAGGGGGGGCTCGAGATCTGGACGGGCGGAGCCCTGGCCGAGGCGGCCCCGCCGGCGCGCCCCGCGCCTGCGGCGGTGCCCTCCGCCGCCCCGAAGCGAGCCTTGATCTCGGCGGTGAAGTTCACCGGCTCGGGCGATCGGGCCAAGATCGAGGTGCGGGGGAAGGCCCCCTACAGCCTCTCCCGTCCCGACGAGCGCACCGTGGTCTTGACCCTCGAAGGGGCCGAGCTGCCGCGCGCCCTGGAGCGGTCCCTCGACACGAGCGCCTTCAAGGGGCCGGTGAAGCTGGTCTCGTCCTTCAACCAGCCGGCCACCTCCGAGGTGCGGATCGTGGCGAGCCTCGAGGGTCCGGCCCAGGATGAGGTGGCGGAGGGGGCGGAGGGCCTCACCTGGACCTTCACCGGTGAGGCCCGGGCCAAGGCCGAGGCCCCGGTGAAGATCGAGGCGGCGGGCACCGAGGTGGCCGGCTTCTCCTCCGAAGCCCCCGGCTACGCCGCCTCGGGGGTGCCCCAGGCCCGCGGCTACACCGGGCGGCGGATCACCCTCGACTTCCACGACATCGAGATCCGGAACCTCCTTCGGCTCATCGCCGACGTCTCCAAGAAGAACATCGTGGTGGCGGAGGACGTGAAGGGGAAGGTCACGGTCTCCCTGCGCAACATCCCCTGGGACCAGGCCCTGGACCTCGTCCTGCGCGCCAAGGGGCTGGGGAAGGAGGAGATCGGGAACGTCATCCGGATCGCCAAGCTCGATGCCCTCATGGCCGAGCAGCAGGCGCGGGCGGCGGCGGAGCAGGCCCGCATCCCCCTCCAGCCGCTCAAGGTCCGGCTCATCCCGGTGAACTACTCGGCGGCCAAGGACCTCGCCTCCCGGGTGAAGGACGTGCTCACCGACCGCGGGACGGTGAGCACCGACGAGCGGACCAACGTCCTCATCGTGAAGGACATCCAGGAGGCGCTGGTCCGGGCGGAGGGGCTGGTGCGCAACCTCGACACCGAGACCCCGCAGATCCTCATCGAGAGCCGGATCGTCGAGGCCGCCAGCAACTACAACGATGCCCTGGGGGTGCAGTGGGGCGGCAACGCCGGGTTCACCCAGGCCCTCGGTAACCCCACCGGCCTCGTCTTCCCCAACAACATCACCACCGCCGGCGGGGCGGGCGGGGGGCCCACCACCGGGACGGCCTCGAACCCCAACTACGCCGTCAACCTCCCCGCGGCCGTCGGCCAGGGCGCGGGCGGCGGCATCGGCTTCACCTTCGGCTCGGTGGGCGGGGCCTTCAACCTGAACCTCCGCCTCTCGGCCCTGGAGAACACCGGGCTCTTGAAGACCATCTCCGCCCCCAAGATCGCCACCATCGACAACAAGGAGGCGACCATCGGGCAGGGCGTCTCCATCCCCTTCTCCCAGACGAGCGCCTCGGGCGTGAACACCACCTTCATCGAGGCGAAGCTCGAGCTCAAGGTCACCCCCCATGTCTCGGCGGACGGCACGGTCCTCCTCAAGATCAAGGCCACGAACAACGCCCCCAACCCGCAGCTGACCGGTGCCAACGGTCAGCCCTCGATCTCGAAGCGGGAGGCGGAAACCGAGGTCCTCGTGAAGGACGGGGACACCACCGTCATCGGCGGGATCTTCACCCGTCAGACCTCGAGCCAGGTTTCGGCCGTCCCTTGGTTCTCCAAGATCCCCGTCCTGGGCTTCTTCTTCAAGAGCACCACCTCGGAGGACGACCGCACCGAGCTGCTCATCTTCATCACGCCCCGCATCCTGAACCGGCCGGCGGCCAACAACACCGCCTCCGCCGGTGGCAACTAGGAGCTGTCATGAATCTCCGCGCCCCGCTCCTCGCCTTTGCGCTGCTCTCGCTCACGAGCTCCCTCGCCGGCTGCGTCGCGAACGACGCCTCGATCGAGATCTTTGGCGTGTGCGCCCCTTCCACGGACGCCTCCTCCTGTGCCCCAACGGGCGGTGTTTGCCAGGCGGGCCTCACCGGCCAGGCCTTCTACTTCACGACGACGGTGCTCGGCGACAACGGGCTCTTCTTCTACATGCAGGTCAACAACAACCGGCCCAGCAACGCCAGCACCGACCAGGGCAGCCTCAACACGGCCGATGCCCGGATCACCGAGTACGACCTCTCCTTCGACTTCCCCGGCAACTCCTACTCGCTCCCGGACTACGACGTCTCCCCCATCACCGTCACGGTCCCGGCCGCGGGCTCCACCACCCCCTACGTCAGCTTCATACCGGTGGAGCTCTCGAGCCAGCTCCAGACGATGCTCCCGGCGGGCCCGACCCCCACGCTCATCGACATCTACGTGAAGCTGAAGGGGAACTACATCGACGGCTCCTCCTTCGAGACCGGGAAGTTCAAGCTCTCGGCCTACGTCTACAACGCCGTCTTCCCCGGCTACGTCTGCCTCCCGGCGACGGACGTGGTGCAGGACATCTGCCCGAACGCGGGACAGACCTCGACCATCACCTGCGCGGCGCCGTAGCTAGGCCGGGGCTAACCGGGGCCCAGGGTCGGCCGGGGCGATTTTGGCGCCCCGCGTCGTGGCGGACGTTCTTGACGCTCCGGGCGGGATGAGGCTACAAGAGCCCCGTCCCGCGGCCGGGCGAAATCACGCGGGTTTTTCCCCCGGCGGGCGGGGAACGGACATGGGCTTCCGGGAGCAACTGGAGTCGACCTGCAAGAGCTGCGAGGGGGCGCTGGCCTGCTCTCTCATGGGCGTCGACGGCATCGAGGTCGACACCTACGCCCAGGGGGGCACGGACCTCGACGTGAAGAGCCTGCTCGTCGAGTACTCGGGCCTCTTCCGGAGCGCCCGGGAGGCGGCCGAGGCTCATAGTGCCGGGGGGATCGTGGAGCTCTCGGTCGCGACCGAGAAGGTCCTCGCCCTCGCTCGCCTCGTCTCGCCCGACTACTACCTCGTGGTCGCGCTCTCCCCCGGTGGGAATCTGGGGAAGGCGCGTTATCTCCTCCGCGTCGCCGCCCCGCGGCTCAGGTCGGAGCTGTAGCGGCCCGCCCTCCAAGGGAAGGCGGGACTGACGCGCCGGGCCTTTGAGGCGCCGAAAGGACTTCGTCTTTTAGCCCGCGAAGAGGGCGTTCTTCTTCTTTTCTAAGGAGCGATGGAGAGATGGCCGACACAATGGACACCACGGCATTCCGCCGGGGGCTCAAGATCGAGATCGACGGGGAGCCCTGGGAGATCGTCGAGTTCCAGCACGTGAAGCCGGGCAAGGGCTCGGCCTTCGTGCGGACCCGGATCAAGAACCTCCTCACGAGCCGCACCATCGACAGGACCTTCAAGTCCGGCGACGTGGTGGGCAAGCCCGACATCGAGGAGCGGGAGATGCAGTACCTCTACCTCGACGGCGACCACTATCAGTTCATGGACAACAAGAACTACGAGCAGACCTTCGTGACCGCGGAGCAGATGGGCGAGGCGAAGAACTTCATCAAGGAGAACACCACCACGCACATCCTGTTCTACAACGGGAAAGCGATCGGGGTGACCCTCCCGAACTCCATGGATCTCAGGGTGGTGAAGTGCGATCCCGGCGTCCGCGGCGACACGGTCTCCGGGGCCACCAAGCCCGCCACCCTCGAGACCGGCTACGTGGTGAACGTGCCGCTCTTCATCAACGAGGGGGACATCCTCCGCATCGATACCCGCTCGGGCGAGTACTTGACCCGCGTGGCGGGGTAAGCTCGTCGTCCGCTATCTGAAAAGAAGGGCGAGAACCAAGGGAGGAGCGATGGCGAGCCGATCGCTGAAGCCGCCCCCCGAGCGGGCCTCCGCCGCGCCGGGCGGGGGGTTCTCGTTCGAGGACGTGAAGCTCCTCGTCCAGCTGGTGGAGGAGAGCCAGGTGACCCACATCGCCTGGCAGCGGGGGAGCGAGAAGGTGGTCATCCGGCGGGGGGAAAGGGCGGTCCATCCCCCCCTCCACCCCGCCCCGGTCACGGCGGTGGTTCCCATCCCCGCCCCGGCGGCCGCCCCGGCGGTGCGCGAGCCCCCCCTGGACGCCCCGGGGGTGGTGGTGAGCTCGCCCTTCGTCGGCACCTTCTACCGCTCCCCCTCGCCCGACGCTCCCCCCTTCGTCGATGTCGGACAGAAGGTGAAGAAGGGGCAGACGCTCTGCATCATCGAGGCGATGAAGCTCATGAACGAAATCGAGAGCGAGGTGGACGGCACCGTCGCCGAGATCATGGTTCCGAACGCGACCGCGGTGGAGTTCGGCGAGCCCCTGTTCCGGCTCATCCCCGGCTAGCCCATGTTCAAGAAGGTCCTGGTCGCGAACCGGGGCGAGATCGCGCTCCGCGTCATCCGCGCCTGCAAGGAGCTGGGGATCGCCACGGTGGCGATCCACTCCACCGCCGACGCCGAGTCGCTCCACGTCCGGTTTGCGGACGAGGCCCTGTGCATCGGGCCTCCCCCGGCGCGGCAGAGCTACCTGAATGCCCGGGCGGTCCTCTCCGCCGCCGAGCTCACCGGCGCCGACGCGGTCCACCCCGGGTACGGGTTTCTGGCCGAGAACGCCGACTTCGCCGACATGGTCCGGCAGCTCAGGCTCCGCTTCATCGGTCCCCGGCCGGAGATGATCCGGCTCATGGGGAACAAGATCGCCGCCCGCCAGGCGATGGAGAGGGCGGGCCTACGGCTCTTGCCCGGGGCCCGGGGGGTGCTCCGCGACGGCCGCGAGGCCGAGCGGCTCGCTTCGGAGATCGGGTTCCCGGTCATCCTCAAGGCGGCGGCCGGCGGGGGGGGACGGGGGATGAAGATCTGCCGGGAGAAGGCCGAGGTCCGCCGGGTCTTCGACACCGCCTCGGCCGAGGCCCTGGCCGCCTTCGGCGACGGCTCCATGTACCTCGAGCGCTACGTGGAGAGGCCCCGGCACGTCGAGCTCCAGATCCTGGCCGACGAGCACGGCAACGTCCTCCACCTGGGCGAGCGCGAATGCTCGGTGCAGCGCCGCCACCAGAAGCTCATCGAGGAGGCGCCCAGCCCGGCGGTGACGCCCGCCCTCCGCCGGGAGATGGGCGAGCTGTCGGTCCGGGCCCTGCGCGAGGTCGGCTACAACAACGTCGGCACGGTGGAGTTCTTGCTCGACGAGGAGGGCCGCTACTACTTCATGGAGATGAACACCCGGATCCAGGTCGAGCACCCGGTCACCGAGCAGGTCTACGGCCTCGACCTCGTCCGAGAGCAGATCCGGCTCGCCGCGGGGGAGAGGCTCGAGCGGACCCAGGAGTCGGTCGTCCCCCTGGCCCACGCCATCGAGCTGCGCGTCAACGCCGAGGATCCCTTCACCTTCGCCCCCTCGCCCGGAACGATCACCGGCTACCACCAGCCGGGCGGCTACGGGGTGCGGGTCGACACCCTCGCCTACGAGCGCTACCGGGTCCAGCCCTACTACGACTCGCTCGTGGCGAAGCTCGTGGTGACCGGGGCGACGAGACAGATCGCCCTGCGCCGGGCCCTGCGGGCGCTCGACGAGTACGTGATCGAGGGCATCAAGACGAACATCCCCTTCCACCGCCGGGTGCTCTCCTCCCCGGCGTTTTCGACGGGGAGGTACGACACCCGGCTCGTGGAGCAGATCCTGAACCCGGAGGCACCGGAGGAGTCCCCCCCATCGGCCTAAAGGGGGCGGGTGCCTTTGGCGGGCAAGGAAATCTCGTTTCGATGCGGAACCCCGCGAAATCCGGAAATTCTTCCGCCGGCGTTCTCTTGACCGGCCCGGGGACCTTCCGATACCCTCGTCCTCGTCTCTGACTCCTTACGGAGGCAGGGGCCCGTCGTCGTTCGCCCTGTCGAGGTCCGCTTAGAAAAAGGCCTCCGAGTCCCGCCACCCGATGGCCGTCGACAAGAACAAGATCATCGCGGAGGCCACCCGGCTCGTCCAGAAGGGCTCGCTCGACAAGGCCATCGTCTCCTACCAGCGCATCCTCTCCGAAGATCCCAAGGACGTCCGGGTCCTCCTGAAGGTCGGGGAGCTCTACCAGAAGAAGGGCGACGAGCGGCTCGCGGCCGACGCCTTCACCCGGGTGGCGGAGACGTACGCGGAGCAGGGGTTCTTCCTCAAGGCGGTGGCGGTCTACAAGCAGATCCTGAAGCTCGCGCCCGAGGACGTCCGGGTGAACGAGCGGCTCGCCGCCCTCTATCAGCAGCTCGGGCTCATGAGCGACGCCATGGGCCAGCTGCAGTACATCGCCGCGGCCCATGAGCGGGCGGGCGACACCGCCAAGCTGACCGAGGTGCTCCAGCGGATGGTGGAGCTCGACCCGGAGAACATCGCCTCCTCGATCAAGCTGGGGGAGCTGCACGCCCGCGGCGGCCGGCCGGGGCCGGCCCTGGAGTGCCTGCAGCGCGCCGCCGACTACCTCAAGAAGGAGAGCCGGACCGAGGAGTACCTGAAGGTGGCGGAGCGGATCGCCGCCCTGCGGGGCGACGACCTCCCCCTCACCAAGGAGCTCGCCCACATCTACCTGGCCAAGGGGGACACGAAGCGGGCCCTCGCCAAGCTGCAGCTCTGCTTCAAGGCCGATCCCAAGGACGTCGACACCCTTCACCTGCTCGCCCAAGCGTTCCACGACCTGGGCCAGACGAGCAAGACGCTCTCGGTCTACAAGGAGCTCGCCCACGTCCACGAGGAGCAGGGGCGCCACGGTGAGGCGCGCGCGACCTGGCGCAAGGTCCAGGAGCTCGCGCCCGACGATCGCGAGGCGGGCGAGGCGCTGGGCCCGCCGAGGTCCCCCGCTCCCGCCCCCGCGCCCGAAAAGGCGGTCTCCCCTCCACCCGGCCCGCCCCCGGGGGCCGTTCCCCCGAAGCCCCCCCCGCGCCCCGCCGGGCCCCTCGGTCCGCCCGCCGGAAGCGACACCGTCCAGAAGCTCCTCACCGAGACCGACGTCTACGTGAAGTACGGCCTGCACGACAAGGCGATCGACCACCTGCAGAAGGTCCTCTCCGTCGACCCGCAGTCGCCCGAGGCGCACGAGCGGGCCCGGGAGATCCACCTCGCCGCCGGTCGGCGGGCGGAGGCGGGCGACGCGGGAGTCTCGGCGGTGCGGGCCTTTCTCTCCCGGGGGAGGGCGGACCGCGCCCGCGACGCGCTCCTCCGGCTTCGCCACGTCGATCCGGGGAACCCCCATCTCTCCGAGCTCGCCGCCCTGGCCGGGGGGACCGAGGAGCTGGAGGTGGTGGAGGAGCTCACCGACGACGCCGAGGTGGTCCTCGACCCGGCGGCGGCCCGCCCGGCGCGGGCCGAGGAGGACGAGCTCGCCATCCGGGCAGCGGGCGAGGCCTCCGACGAGCGGGTCGAGGACGAGGACGAGCCGGTGGAGCCGGCGCTCGAGGAGGGCGTGGCCCTCGAGGTGGGCGAGCCCGAGCCCGACCTCTCCTCCGCCGGCGACGCCCTGGCCGAGGCCGCGGCCGCCGCCTCGGCGGAGTCGGAGGAGGTTCTGGACGAGCCGGTCGGGCCGGCGATCATCGTGCCCCCGCCCGCTCCCCCGCCGCCCCCGCGGGCGGCGGCGGCGCGGGCCCCTCCCCGCAAAGAGGCCGAGGCGGATCTCTCGGACGAGCTGGAGGAGGCGGGGTTCTTCCTCCAGGAGGGGCTCCTCGACGAGGCGAGGTCGGCCCTCGAGAACCTGCTCCAGTCCTACCCGGGGCACGCGGGGGTGCTCTCCCGGCTGAGCGAGCTCGAGCGGCGGGCGGGCCAACGGCCCCTGGCCCAACCGTCTCGCTCCGGCCCGGACGCTTCCCCGCCGCCCGCCGGGGGAGACGAGGCCTTCGACATCGCCCGGGAGATGGCGGAGGAGCTCTCGGGCGCGCGGGCCGGGCCCAGCCCGGACGACGAGTTCCAGTACTCGGTGGAGGACGTGTTCAGCCAGTTCAAGAAGGGGGTGGAGGCGACGGTCAACAAGGAGGACAGCGCCACCCATTACGACCTGGGGATCGCCTACCGAGAGATGGGGCTCATCGACGACGCCCTCCACGAGTTCGAGACCGCGCTCACCGGGAACGACCGCCGGCGGGAGGTGGACTGCCTCACCATGATCGGCCTGTGCCGGATGGCGCGGGAGGAGCCGAAGGAGGCGGTGGCGGCCTACCGCCGCGCCCTGGGCTCGGAGTTCCTCACCAAGGACTCGGCCAAGGCCATCCACTACGAGCTGGCCTCCGCCTACGAGGCCTCGGCCCAGCCCGAGGTGGCGCTCCACTACCTGCAGCGGGTCCTGCGTTCGGACCCCGCCTACCGGGACGCGGCGATGCGGGTCCGGGGGCTCGGGGGCGGGGCCGGACGCCCGCCGCCCGAGGGGGAGGCCCGGACCGCCGCGGCCCTGGCCGCTCCCCGGCCGGTGAACGGCGCCGTCGCCGGCGCGCGTCCGGCCGCGACTCGACCGGCGGTGCCCGCCCCGGGCCCCGCCCCCGCCCCGAGCAAGAAGAACATCGGCTACCTGTAGACCTTTGAGCCCGCTCTTGAGCTACCTCGAATTCTACGAGCTGACGCAGGAGCCCTTCTCGAACGCGCCCGTGTCGAGGTTCTACTACTCCTCGGCTCAGCACGCGCAGGCGCTCCTCCGGCTCACCCACGCGGTCTCGGGGATGAAGGGGCTGGCGGTGCTCGTGGGGGACATCGGCGCGGGCAAGACCACCCTCGCGCGCCGGATGCTCGACAGCCTCCCCGAGGAGGAGTACGAGGCCGCCCTCCTCGTCATCGTCCACTCCGGGATCACCGCCGGCTGGCTCCTGCGCCGCATCGCCCTGCAGCTCGGGGTCGAGAACCCCGCCGAGGAGAAGCTGGCGCTGCTCTCCCAGCTCTACCAGCGGCTCGTGCGGATCTACGAGTCCGGTCGGAAGGCGGTGCTCCTCATCGACGAGGCCCAGATGCTGGCCACCCGGGAGATCATGGAGGAGTTTCGCGGCCTGTTGAACCTCGAGGTCCCGGAGCGCAAGCTCATCTCCTTCGTCTTCTTCGGCCTGCCCGAGATCGAGGACCATCTCCGCCTCGATCCCCCGCTGGCGCAGCGAGTGGCGCTCAAGTACCGCCTCGAGCCCTTGAGCGCCGAGGCCACCGAGGCCTACGTCCGCCACCGGCTGAAGCTGGCCGGCGCCTCCCGGGTTCCGTTCACCGACGGTGCGCTGGTCCGGCTCCACGCCCATACCCGGGGCATCCCCCGCCTCATCAACACGCTCTGCGACAACGCTCTCTTCGAGGGCTTCGTCTCCCGGGCCCGCGAGCTGGACGAGCAGTTCGTGGACCGGGTGGCCCAGGACCTCGACATCGCCGTCCCCGAGCCGCCGCAGAGGCCCGCCGCCCCGGTCGAGCGGCCCCGGCTCGACCTCGCGGACATCGACCGGTACCTGGACATGCTCGGCGGGAAGTGACGTCCCGGGGCTTCGGGGTCACTCCTCGTCCTTGGGGAAGGACCTGCCGAGGCGTCCGTCCCGAGACCGCCCTCCGCTCTTCGAGAGCGCAGGTCTCCTTGACTGAGGCCCGTCCTCCCCGCCCGGTGCGATAGGCCCCGGCGAACGCGGCCCTGTCGAGGTCTCTTCACCCAGCGCTTCGAGCCTCGGAGCGAGTGCCCACCAAGACCTCGAGGTGCGGCTCGCGGGGGCGTGCGATCGCCGGTTCTCTCCCCCCTCGAGGAGCGCGGACACGCAAGGGGCGCTCCCTTGACATGCAAGGAAAGGCTTGCATATTGTCCGCTCATGAGCGGGGCGGATCTCCTCTTCAAGGCGCTCGCCGATCCGGGGAGACGGAAGCTCATGGACCGTCTGCACGCCCACGACGGCCAGACGTTGAGCGAGCTCTGTCGGCACCTGGACATGACTCGGCAGGGGGTGACCCAACACCTCGCCCTGCTCGAAGCGGCGAACCTCGTGGCGGTGCAGTGGCGGGGCCGCGAGAAGCTGCACTTTTTGAACCCGGTTCCGCTGCAGGAGATCTACGACCGCTGGATTCGCAAGTTCGAGAGGCCGCGCCTCAAGGCCCTGCGCGACCTGAAACGCCGCCTGGAAGAAGAGGGCGAGGGCCCAAACCCCACCCCAAAGAGACGGAGAACGCCATGAGCGCAGCAAACCGAAGCCACTTCGTCTACGTCACCTTCATCCGCACGACCCCCCAGAAGCTGTGGGCGGCGCTGACCGATCCGCAGTTCATTCGCCAGTACTGGTTCGGCATGACCGTCGAGTGCGGCTTCGAGAAGGGCTCGCGCTGGAGGCTCCTCAAACCGGACGGGCAGACCACCGACACGGGCGAGATCCTCGAGGTCGATCCGCCCCGGCGCATGGTCATCCGATGGCAGAACGAGTGGAAGCCCGAGCTCAAGGCCGAGGGGCCGAGCCGCTGCACCATCGAGCTCGAGCCTCTGGGGAGCGCGGTGAAACTCACCCTGACCCACGAGATCGACCGGCCGGAGTCGAGGCTCATCACGGCCGTGTCCGATGGCTGGCCGAAGATCCTCTCCAACCTGAAGTCCCTGCTCGAGACCGGCTCCGCCGTTCTGCGGGACCCCCACCCCTGACACCCCGCTGAGAGCGCCCATTCCGGGAAGGAATGACCGGCATCGTTCGAAGCCATACGGTCGGGCCGCAATAGAGTGCCGCTCGGCGGGTGCCGGCGCCTCGCTCCGGGGCCTTGCCGCGCCGGGAGCGCCGTCAGGGGACCGTGGCGGTCGCCATGACCCCGTACCCGAAGAGCACCGGCCACCCCCTCGCCTCCCGAAGGCCGGCGGCGAGGAGGAGAGCAGGGAGGGAGACTTCGTCGAAGCGCCGGTGAAGGCGGGCCATGCAGCGCCAGAGCAGCATGGAAGAGAGGCAGCGCGGTCCCTTCGAGAGGGCCGCCCGCGGGGAGGCGGACCCGACGCGCGGCTCGAGGAAGGCCACCCCGCCCCCCGGCCTCAGGACCCGCCGCACCTCGGCGAGCGCAGCGAGAGGTTCGGAGACCAGGTAGAGGAGGCTATGGCCGGTCACCGCGTCGAGGCTCTCCTTGGCGAAGGGGAGGGCGAGGGCGTCGGCCTGGACGAGCAGGAGAGGGACCTCGAGGCGGCTCGCCCGGGCGGCGGCGAGCCGGAGCATGGGCAAGGATCGGTCGAGGCCCAGGCGGAGGTGGCCGGGGAGGGCCCGGGCCGTCTCGAGGGCGCTCGTGCCCGGGCCGACCCCGAGGTCCAGGACCTTTTGACCTCGCACGAGGCCGGCCATGGTCCGGCAGTCGTCTCGCCAGGCGTCGTGGCCGGTGAGCAGGGCGTAGGGGCCGCACCCCAGTGCCCCGAAGGCGACGCCGGCGGCGGTGCGCCGTGCCCTAGCTCTTAAACCGGTCGTAGAGGAGACCCCATCGCACGCCGCGGTCGGACACCGTCAGGCGATCAAGCCGGGTGCGCCGCATCGCCTCCGCCACCACCACCGCCCCGCCCACGATGACGTCCGCCCGCTTCGGCTCCATCCCGGGGACCTGGGCCCGCTCCCGTACGGTGAGCCGGGCCAAGGACTCGATCGTCCGCTCGATCTCCCCGAGGGAGAGCGAGGCGCCGTGAACCCGCTGCGGCTCGTGGCGGGGGAGGCCTCTCACCACGGCGCAGAGGGTCGTGACCGTCCCGGCCACGCCCACGAGGCGAGCCCCCGGGGCGGGCTCGATCGCGGTGAGGGGCTCGAGCGCCCCGCGGGCGGCCTCCCGCAGGGCGGCGAGCTCTTCCGCCGGGATGGGGTCGCCGCGCACATGGCGCTCGGTGAGCCGGACCGCGCCGACCTGCAGGCTCAGGCGTGCGCGGAGGACCGGCCCCTCGCCCACGATGAACTCGGTGGACCCGCCCCCGACGTCGAGGACGGCGAGCCCGCCACTTCCGAAGTCCTTAAAGGCGGCCAGGTAGACGAGGCGAGCCTCCTCCTCTCCCGAGATCACCTCCGGGGTGAGGCCGGCCCGCTCGCGCGCCGCGGCGAAGAACTCGGCCCCGTTCCGGGCGTCGCGAGCCGCGCTCGTGGCCACGCAGGCGATGGCGGCCGCTCCGAGCTCCCGGGCGAGGCGGGTGTAAAGGGAGAGCACCGCGACCGTGTCCCCCACCGCGCCCGGGTCGAGAAGGCCGGTGCGGTCCACCCCCCGGCCGAGACGCGTGATCTCGGACCGTTCCAGGAGGGGCACGAGGGCGTCCCCCTGCCGCTCGGCCACGAGCAGGAGCACCGTGTTCGTGCCGACGTCGATGGCGGCGAAGCGGGGAGGGACCGTGCTCACCTGAAGGGTCCCCAGGCCGGCGAGACGAGGTCGGCATCCTCGCTCCCGAGGATCACCATCTGGTGGTTCCCGTTGACATCCGAGACCACGAGCTGGCCGTACCCGCTTCTGTCGGTGCGGAAGACGATCAGACGTCCATTCGGGGCGAAGGAGGGCTCCTCGTTCGTGCGCCCCTGGTCCTGGGTGATGCGGCTGATGACGCCCCGGTCCGCCGAGGCGAAGAAGAGGTCGAATACCTTTCGCTCGTCCCGCGCGGTGAAGGCGATGATGTCGCCGCGTGGGCTCCAGTCCGGGGTCTGGTTGTAGTTGCCTTGGAAGGTGAGCCGCCGGACCCCGCTCCCGTCGGCGCCCATGACGTAGAGCTGGGGGGTGCCGGCCCGGTCCGAGGTGAAGGCGATGTGGGTGCCGTCCGGCGACCAGGCGGGCGAGACGTCGATGGTGGGATCCCGGGTGAGCCGGCGGGCGTTCGTGCCGTCGGCGTTCATCACCCAGATGTGGGTATCGGCCCCCTCGGTCAGGCAGTAGGCGATGCGCTTGCCGTCGGGCGAGTACGCGCCCCCCATGGAGTTCCCGCGGTGGCCGAGCGAGCGGAAGGTGTGGTCGGACAGGCGGTAGGCCCAGACCTCCGGCCGCCCGCTCCGGTAGCTCGTGAGGAGGAGCTCCTTGCCGTCGGGGCGCCAGGAGGGGAGGAGGAGGATGTCCTTTTCGGAGAGGAGCAGCTCGGGGTTGTGCCCGTCCACGTCGAAGGTGATGAGCTGGTAGAGGTCGTTCGTCTTGCGGATGGCGGCGATGCGGGTCGAGAACACGCCCGGCTCTCGGGTGTAGTAGCGGAAGATCTCGTCGCTCATCCGGTGAGCCAGGGCCCGAGGAGAGCCCGCCGGCCCGTGGAGGGTCCGGGTGAAGACCTCCCGGCCGGCCCGGACCTCGTAGATGTGGAGCTCGCCGAAGAGCTCGCCTCCCTCGGACCTCAGGGCCGCCTTGACGAGGCCGTCCGCGCCCACGTCGGACCAGCGGCGATAGGCGATCGTCGAGGGGGAGAGCCCCTCCCCGGGATCGGCCAGGTAGCCCTTGGGGTCAAGGACGTCGAAGACGGTGGAGAGGGTGAGGTCGAAGCGGACGGTGGCCGTGACCTCGGTGGCGAGGTCCTGGACGTCGCCCTCGCCCGAGAACCCCGGCACCGCGACGGGGAGGGGGCGGAAGTCGGGGGATCCGACCACGATGGCCGGCCGCTCCGGCGAGGAGCTCGCCGCGAGGGCAAGAGGGGCCGAGGCGCAGGTGACGAGTGCGAGGAGGAACGAGCGGAGGGTCATGGGGGTCTCGAGTGGGGCGTCATAGGGACGCGGCGGTGAAGGTCACCTGGATGCCGCGATCCCGGTAGGCCGCCCGCTGGTCGTCGGGAGGCGGTGGGGCGTGGGTCTTGCGGATGGCCCGCTCCAGGGCGTCGTCGAATGCCTGGTTACGGGAGGGCTCCACGACCTTCCAGCGGCTGATGCTGCCGTCGGCCTCGATCCAGAGGATGATCACGGCCCTCAAGTGGAGTCGCTCCCGGTCCGGGATGGTGGTGGGGAGCTGGTAGTTCCTCTGGAGCTCTCGCTGGACCAGGGCCAGGTAGCGGTCCCCCTCGCTCGCCTCGTCCGAGTCCCCCTGAACATCGCCGTTCGGGTCGCCCCATCGTTCGCGCCGGACCTCCTGTTCCATCTTCGCGAGGGCGGCTGCGACGCCGGCGGCCGAGGCGGGGGCGGCTGTGCCCTTGGTCGGGGAGGGGCGGGGGGCGGCCTTCGGGGCGGAGGGCGCGGCCGGCGCGGGGGCGGCCTCGGGGGCGGGCGCGGGCGGGGGAGAAGGAGGGGGCTCCGCCGCCGGGGGTGGGGGGGGGGCGGGAGCGGGCTCGGGAGGCGGCGCCACGTCCTTCTGCGGCAAGAACTGCTCGGGCTTCTTCTCGCCCAGCCGGACGAGCCGCGCCTTTAGGGGAACCTGGTCCAGCTCCACCCGGGGGAGGCTGCTCGCCTTCACCGCCACGGCGATGGCCGCGACGTGCACCGCGACCGAGGCCGCCACCGCCGGCCAGAACCGGTCGCGGCGACCGAGCTCGGTCGTGACCGGGATCCGCTTCACTTCGCCGCTTCCTCCGACGTCTTCCGCCCGGGCGACGGGTTCGTGATCATCCCCAGGTTCAGGATGCCGGCCCGCTGGAGGGTGGCCATGACGTCGACCACGTAGCCGTAGGGCAAGGTCTTGTCCGCCATGAGGTAGACTTCGTGGTCCTTCTGCAGGCGGGCGTTCGCCCGGAGCTTGTCCTCGAGCGTCTCGAAGGGGATGCGGGCCGCGTCCTCGCTCGTGCCGAGCCAGATGCTCCGGTCGGCCTTGATGGAGAGGACGAGCTTCTCCTCTTCGGCCTTGACCGGCTTGGCCCGGGCATCGGGGAGGTTCACCTCCACGCCCTGCTGGATGAGCGGAGCGGTGACCATGAAGATGATGAGGAGCACGAGCATCACGTCGACGAGCGGCGTGACGTTGATCTCGGTGAGGGTCTGGCGGCCGATGCCGCCGGAGGTGAACGCCACGGGGGTGTTCTCCTAGCTGAAGAAATGGCGCTTCACGATGTTCAAGAAATCGTTGGAGAAGTTGGTCATCTCGCTGTCCAGGACCCGGATCTTGGAGACGAAGAAGTTGTAGGCCACCACCGCGGGGATGGCAGCGAAGAGGCCCACCGCGGTGGCGATGAGCGCTTCGCTGATGGGGCGGGCGACGGTCGCCAGGTTGGCGTTCCCCATCCGGTAGATGTCGTGGAAGGCGTTCATGATGCCCCAGACCGTCCCGAACAGACCCACGAACGGTGCGGCGCTGGCGGTCGTGCCCAGGAAGGGCACCTGGCGCTCGAGGGCCGTCACCTCCGAGGCGGCCGCCCGCTTGAGGGCGCGCTCCACGTTCTCGATCCCGCCCAGCTCGTCCGACATGCCCCGGGACTCCACGGCCTCCTTCTTCTGCGCGGTGACCTTCGACAGCTCCACGTACCCGGCCCGGAAGACGTGGGAGAGGGGCGAGCCTGCGAGGGCCTCGGCCGCCTGGTAGATCGCGTCGAGCCTCCTCGACTGCCAGAAGGTCTCGAGGAACCTCACGGATTGATCCTGGGCCCGGCGGATCTGGAGCCACTTGCGGACGATGATGGCCCAGCAGACCGCGGACGCCAAAAGGAGGATGCCGAGCACGGAGATGCCGACCGTTCCGGAGTTCCTCGCGATCTCGAGGTAGTTCAGGCCCTCGCCTATTGCGGCCATCGGGACGGCCTGTGAGACGATCTGGGTCATGGTCTCTCCGAGGGATCCTCTCGCATCCTCGCCCGCCGTGGTGGCAGCAGGAAAAACGCGCGGGGGGCGGAATTCTCTCCCCCATACCAGGCTAGCCGGTGGGCCGAAGCGCCGCACCGCCAGGGTGTGAAGCTCGCGCCACGGACCGTGCGCCCCTGGCACCCGCGCCCGCGGTGCGGAACGATAATCCGTTCGTTAATTCTGTCCAGGCCAAGGTGGCACGGCCATTGCTGGCCCGAGGGTAAGACCGGCCCCGAATGGCCACTCGAGCACACACCGAGGACCCCCCAATGAACCGCCTCCTCGCCCTCTTCGCCGCATCGACCGTGGTCACTGGTTGCTATGTGTCGTCCCCCACCTGCAATACGCACAACGTCGCCATCGGCTGGCCGTCCTTCGTCATGGCGACCAGCACCGGCTACATCACCACGAACCAGTGCACGATCGCCATCGCGGGCATGAACGTCTACGTGGACGGCGGCGGCGCGCTCTCCGCCGCCTGCACGGACAACGCGTTGATCGTCACGCTCCCGACCGGCTCTCACTCGGCCATCGTGGAGGCGGTGGACTCGGGCAACTACCCCATCCTTCGCGACCAGGTCCAGTTCAACGTCAACACGAGCTGCGCCGACCAGTTCGTGGCTACGCAGCCAGGGGAGGGGGTCTTCACCCTCGACTACCACTTCTCGCCCGACGTCTGTAACACCTCCGGTGTAGGGGGCGTGTCCTTCATCTGGTACTCCATCCTCGACCAGACGATCCCTCCGCCCTACGTCATCACGGCAGTGGACGAGAACAGCACCAACAAGGAAGTTTACCAGTGCGGCGGGCCGGTGCAGTTCACGCTCCCGGCCGGCAGCTACGGGCTCATCGGCGCCGAGGAGGTCGTAAGGACCCTCACACCGGGCACCTACGCGGTGACCGGCGCGTACTGCCCGAGCCCACCCCAGGGCTTCCAGGTGCAATCGGGCGTCGACGCGGTCCTGACCGTCACGCTCCCGGACACGAACAGCGGCTGCCTGTAGCCCCCTTCCCTTCGCCGCCTCCCCGGCCAGCCCCTACCGGTGCCCCGGGCGGGCGTTTGCGTGTAGATTCCGGGCGTGCCTCGCATCGGCATCTTCGATTCCGGGTTCGGTGGGCTGACGGTCCAGCGGGCCATCGTTTCCCTCCTCCCCTCGGTGGACACGGTCTACCTGGGCGACACCGCCCGGTTGCCCTACGGGACCAAGTCGGCCGCCACCGTCACCCAGTACGCCCTCAAGAACGCGCGTCTCTTGGCCGGCCACGAAATCGACCTGCTCGTCGTGGCCTGCAACACCGCCTCGGCGGTGGCCCTCCCAGCGCTGCGGGCGGAGCTCGAGGTGCCGGTCCTCGGGGTGGTGGAGCCGGGCGCCCTGGTCGCGGCGCGGGCCACCCGCACCGGACGCATCGGCGTCATCGGCACCGAGGGCACGGTGGCGAGCGGCGCGTACCAAGAGGCCATCCTGCGGGCGCGCCCCGGCGCCGAGGTCGTGGCGCGGGCCTGCCCGCTGTTCGTCCCGCTCGTCGAGGAGGGGTGGACGGGCGAGGGGGACGAGGTGGTGCAATCGGTGGTACGTCGCTACCTGTCGCCATTCCGCGGAGAGGGGGTGGACACCCTCGTCTTGGGCTGCACCCACTACCCCCTCCTGAAGCGAGCCATCGCCCGCGAGCTCGCCGGGGTAAAGCTCGTCGACAGCGCAGAGGCGATCGCGCTCGAGGTCCTCTCCCGCTTCCCCCAAGCCCCATCACCCGAGGGGGAGCACCGCTTCCTCGTGACCGATTCTCCAGAGAAGTTCCGGGCGGTGGCCGGGCTCTTTCTGGGCCGGCAGGTGGAGCGGGCGGAGCACGTCGACGTGTGAGGCTCTTACGGCGCCGGTCTTGGAGGGCCCGCCCGCCCGCCTGCCGGACCCACTCTACCCTACGATAGAGAGAAGGTTTTTTCCGGTCCTCGCGCTTGCTGGCGCCGGGAGGCGGCGGTACAGTCGCGAGGGGATGGGCGCCGAAGCGAAGAAGATGGTTGTGGGGTTCAACCACAACATCAAGCACCGCGGGAAGCTGTACCACATCCAGACCGAGGACTCGGGGCTCGAGAACCCGCACATCATCACCCACCTCTTCGTCGGGGGGAACATCCTCGCCTCGAAGAAGACCTCCTACGCCGACATCGTGGGGGCGGACAACCTCGCCCAGGTGGTGCGGGAGCTGATGGAGGAGCAGCACAAGGAGATGTTGCGGAGCCTCATCAACGGCGTCTACGACGACATCGACGTCGCCTTCGCGGCCCGGTCGTTCCAGCCCGGCCAGCTGGGCGGGGACCAGGCCGGGGTGGAGGTGCGGACCGGTCTTCGGGTCGGGCCCCGGGAGTCGCACCGGCAGCTCCCCCCCGAGGTGCTGGCCGCAAGGGCCCAGCCCGCCCCGGTCCTGCACAACGACGGGGCCGAGACCCTGTTCGGCGAGGACCTCATCAGCGAGAAGAGCCTCGACGAGGTGATCCTCTCCTATCTCGCCGAGGATCTCGGGGACCGCAAGTGAGACCGACCTTGAGGGGGGAAAAGGGCGCGGCCGCGGGAGGGCCTCGCCCCCCTTCTCGACCGTGATCCAGCTGTTCCACGTCACCAAGGAGTACCCGGGCGACGCGCCCGCCCTCTCGGACGTGACGGTCTCGGTGGAGAAGGGCGAGTTCGTCTTCCTCACCGGGGCCTCGGGGGCCGGCAAGTCGACCCTCCTGAAGCTCATCTTCTGCGACGAGCCGGCCACGAGCGGGCAGCTCCTCGTCCTGGGCCGGAACGTGGCCAAGATCTCCCCTCGCTCCATCCCCTATCTGCGCCGGGCCATCGGGGTGGTATTCCAGGACTTCAAGCTCCTCCCCCGCCGCACGGTGGCGGAGAACGTGGCCCTGCCCCTCGAGGTCCTTTCCCTCTCCCCAAAGGACATCCGGAGGAAGGTGAAGACCCTGCTCCGCTCGGTGGGCCTCGAGCACCGGGCCCAGAAGTTTCCGCCCTCCCTCTCCGGCGGCGAGCAGCAGCGGGTGGCGGTGGCGCGGGCCCTGGCCGCCGATCCGCCCATCCTCCTCGCGGACGAGCCCACTGGCAACCTCGACCCGGAGCGCACCCTCGAGGTGATGGAGCTCCTCTCGGCCGCCAACGCCCGGGGGACGACGGTGGTGGTCGCCACCCACGACCGCTCGCTCCTCGATCGCTACAAGCGCCGGGTGGTGACCTTGGAGCGCGGGCGGCTCGTCTCGGACGGCGACTCGGTCCGGCGCATCTCGGGGGAGGGGCGGTGAGGATCCGGCCCGTCTACTTCACCCGCCGTGCGCTGGAGGGCATGGCCCGCGGGCCCTACGTGGCGCTGGTGGGTACGGCGACGATCTTCGTCGCCCTCTTCGCCACCGGGCTCCTCGCCGGGGTCCTCTCCGGGGCGGAGCACCTCCTCGCCGCCTGGGTGGGGGAGGTGCGGATCTCGGTCTACCTCTCGCCCGGCACGGACCTCGGGGCGGCACACGCGGCGGTTTCGGCCCTCACCCCGGGCCGGGAGGTCCGGGCGGTCCCCGCCGCGGCGGCGCTCAGGCAACTCTCCCAGGAGCTCGGGGACTCTTCCCACGTGCTCGACGGGGTCGGCCCCGGGGCCCTGCCCGACTCGGTGGACGTGCTCGCCCCGGGGATCGGGCTCGAGGAGGCCCGCGCCCTCGCCCTCCGCCTGAAAGCCCTTCCCGGCGTCTTCGACGTGGACTACGGCAACGCCTGGCTGGAGAAGCTCGAGCTCTTCGTCTCGAGGGCCAAGTTCGCCTCGGTGGTGGTGTTCGCCGCCCTGGCGCTCGCCACCGCCGTCCTGGTGGGGAACTCCCTGCGGCTCGCGGTGTTCGCGCGGCGCGAGGAGATCGAGATCCTGAAGCTCGTGGGGGCCACCGATTCGTTCGTCTCCGCGCCGTTCCTCATCGAGGGGCTCCTCGAGGGGGTGGCCGGTGCCGCTCTCGCCGCCCTGGCGCTTCTCCTCGTGCAGGCCGGCCTCTTGCCGCGTCTCCGCTCGGCCATCCCGCTCGTTTCGACGCTCAGGTTCGAGGACACCCTCCCCTCGGCCCTCCTCTTGGGCCTCTTCGTCGGGGGGGCGGCGGTGGGGCTCCTCGGCAGCGCGCTGGCGGTGGTCCGGACGCTGAGGAAGGCGTAGCGGGCCGTGACCGCCTGGCTCGTCCTCGGCGCGCTCGTCCCCTTGAGCCTCCTCGCTCCGGATGCCCGGGGGCGGCTTGACGCCCTGGAGGAGCGGCGGCGAGCCGAGGAGACCGCGGCCCGGCTCCTCGCCGAGCAGGAAAGGTCGGTGCTCGACATCCTGGCCGACTCGGAGCGGGCCCTCCTCGAGGCGGTGGGGGAGGCGCGGAGGGCGGAGGCGGCCCGGGCCCTGAGCGAGGCGGCCCTCTCCCGGGCCCGGGAGGAGGAGACCTCGGCCATCGAGGCGGAGCGAGAGCGCCTCGCCTTGCTCCGGCCGAGGCTCTTCGCGCGCGCGCGGCTCGGCCGGACCGGGGAGCTCGAGCTCTTCCTCTCGAGCGGGTCCCTCAAGGACCTCGTGAAGCGCCGCTACCTCCTCGAACACATCCTCCGGAACGACCTCCGACTCCTCTCGGAGGCGCAGGCGGCGCGGGCGGCGCGGGAAGAGGCCCGGGCGACGCGGCAGGAGGAGGCGGAGCGGCTCGCCTCCCTGGCGGCGGAGGCGGCCCTGCGGCGCGACGAGGCAAAGGCCCGGCGGGAGGAGCGGGAGGCGCTCCTTCTCGCCCTGCAGAGCGCCAAGAGCCTGCACGAGCGGGCCGCGGCCGAGGCGGGCGAACAGGCGAGGAAGCTCGCCGACTTCGTGGCTACGCTCCCCCCGCCGCGCACCTCGAACCCCGGCCGAGCCGGCTTCGCGGCGCTCAAGGGGGGGCTCCCCCCGCCCGCGCCCGGCCCCATCACCGCGGGCTTCGGCCGCCTCGTGAACCCACGGTTCAACACGGTCACCATGCAGAACGGCCTCGACATCGGGGCGCCGGCGGGCACCTCGGTCAGGGCGGTGGCGCCCGGCCGGGTGGTGCACGCGGGCTGGTTCAAGGGGTACGGGAACCTCATCATCGTCGACCACGGGGAGGGCTACCACAGCCTCGTGGCCCACCTCGGCAGCATGCAGACCGCCACGGGGGAGGAGGTGGAGGCGGGCTCGGTCCTGGGAACGGTGGGGGATTCCGGCTCGCTCAAGGGGCCCTACCTCTACTTCGAGATCCGCGAGCACGGGAGGCCGGTCGATCCTCAACCGTGGCTCAGGGAAGGGGGCGAGCGCTAGAATGGCCCCATGAGGCGCATCGCTCTGCTCCTTTCGATCGGGGCCGCATTCTTCGCGGGGCTCACCCTTAACCACGTGGCCGCCGCGGCGGCCCGCCGCCCCTCCCCGCCCTACCGGGCCCTGGACGTGTTCTCGCGGGTGCTCGCCGACATCGAGAACAGCTACGTCGAGGAGGTGGGAGAGCAGGACCTCATCTACGGCGCCATCGAGGGGATGGTGGCCCGGCTCGACCCGCACTCCGCGTTCTACCGACCCGAGGCCTACCGGCAGGTGCGCGAGGAGACCTCGGGCATCTTCGACGGGGTGGGCCTCGAGGTCACGATCGAGGACGGGGCCCTGACGGTGATCGCCCCCATGGCCGACTCGCCCGCCGACCACGCCGGGATCCGCCCCGGAGATCGGATCGTCACCATCGACGGGGTGCCCACCCGGGATCTCACGCTCCCCGAGGCCACCCGCCGGCTGCGCGGGCCGGCCGGCACCCCCGTGGTCCTCGAGGTGCTCCGCGACGGGTTCACCTCGCCGCAGAAGATCTCCCTCACCCGGGACCGGGTCAGGGCCCAGAGCGTCGAGTGGCGCCCTCTCGACCCCGATCGCCGCTACCTCTACGCGCGGGTGAAGTCGTTCCAGGAGCGGACCGACCAGTCCCTGGGGAAGGCTCTCGACGATGGACGGGCGGCGCTCGGGGGCGAGATCCGCGGCCTGGTCCTCGACCTGCGCAATAACCCCGGAGGTCTCGTCGACGCCGCGGTCCGGACGGCGGACCTCTTCCTCTCGAGCGGCACCATCGTCATCACCGAGGGCCGCAACCACCGCAACATCGAGGTCCTGCGGGCCCACGAGAAGGGGACCGAGCCGGGCTACCCCTTGATCGTCCTCGTGAACCGCGGCACGGCGAGCGCCAGCGAGATCGTGGCCGGCGCACTGCAGGACAACTCGCGCGCGGTGGTCATGGGCACCCAGACCTTCGGCAAGGGCTCGGTGCAGACGGTCATCGAGCTCGAGGACGGGTCGGGGCTGAAGCTCACCACGGCACGCTACTACACGCCCCATCACCGCTCGATCCAGGAACTGGGCGTCACCCCCGACGTCACGGTGGCGGAGCTCGCCCCGTCGGTGCGCCTCGACAACCAGCCCGTGGAGAGGGACCTCAAGAACCACCTCAAGAACGAGACCGCGGCCGCCACGGCCGCCGCCCCGGTGGCGGAAGGCGACTACCCGCTCCGGACGGCCCTCGACTACTTGAAGGCGGTGGACATCTTCAACGCGTCCATGGAGTCCGCGAGGGGCAAGGGGAACACCTCGCGCAGGGAGTAGGGCGGGCGAGGGGAGCGCGCCCGAGGGGAGCTTCAGGCGCGAAGCGGGGAGCGGTCCTGGGACGCGATTCCACGGCCTCGGGGAGAGGTGCGTGGCGATCTGGGGCGCTCCCCGCCTCGCGCCCTGCGAGGGGGGAGAAGACCCTTCTCGCGGGCGGTTCGACGCTCCCTTTCTCGCGAAGAACTGCGCGCCCTTCGCCGTTCGGCACCGCGGGTTCCCGGGACCCTGGTCAGCCGTGAACAACTCCCGGGCGGTGGTGGAGGCGCTGATGGGCCCAAAGAGCGCCTTCGTCCGCACCCCCAAGCTCGGGTCGTGCGCCGGGGCGAGAGGGTGGTGGGAGAGAGGTACCGGGCCGGGGCCACGCTCCAGCCGCTTGTGGAGCTCGCCCTCCTTGGCTTCATGGCCCACGCATCGTCCACCTGTGGCGGAAGAGGATCTACTCGTCGCTCCCCTTCTTGTTCCTGTTCCAGGTCGGGTTCGGCTCGGTGGCCCTCCTCAGCATCTGGGAAGGCATTCGGGGGCGGGCGTCGAAGGTGGCGGAGCCGGCGGCCGCGGTCCTTGGGTGAGGGGGGATGGGCCTTCGCCCATCGGGGAAGAGCCGGAGCTCGTACACGGTGACGCCTCGGTCGAGGCGGCCCACCGGCTCCGCTCCCGTCCCTTCCCAGAAGGCGCGCGCGCCGGGGTTCTCGTCGCCCACGGAGAGCCGTAAGGCGGCGAAGCCCGCCCGGGCGAGGGCCCGGGCGAGCCCCTCCACCACCTCGCGCCCGAGGCCCTGGCCCTGGACGGCCTCGCGCAGGAGGAGGAGCCCGACGTGGGCCACGAGCGGCTCGGGCTGGTGCAGCTCCAGGTCCAGGACGCCGAGGGGCGGCCCGGCCCGGCGCGGCCAGAGGAGGAACACCCGCCGGGAAGGGTCGGCCGCGGCGTCGTCGAGGAGCCGGGCCGCCGCGCCCGGGTCCGCTCTCGTCCCCTGGGTGAGCCGGTGGTATCGGGGCGTTTCGTCCAGGCAGAACTGCAGCTCCTTCACCTCTTCCGGGCCGGCGGGAACCGCCCGCACCCGAGGGCAGACGATGTTTCCGAGGTGGGTCACGGGGAGGGGGCCTCGCTGAAAAGGATCCCGAGCGCGGACGGCGCCGAGAGGCTCTCCACCACGTGGTCCGCGCCGCCCGAACGGAGCTCCAGAACCGAGTACCTCCCGGTGGCCACCCCCAGGGCGGCGCAACCGGCGCCGTGGGCGGCGGCGACGTCGAAGGGAGTGTCTCCCACGACGAGGACCTCCTCCGGGGCGATCGTCCCGTGCCGTGCGCTCGCCCTCTCGAGCGCCGCCAGGACGAGCCGGGTCCGGTCCTCCCCGTCGTCGGCGAAGCCCCCCACCGCCTCTTTGCCCCACTCGAAGTAGCCGTCCAGGGCGCCGCGCCGAAGCTTGAGGCGCGCTCCCTCCATCACGTTTCCGGTGCAGAGGCCGTAGGCGATCTTGCGAGCCCTGAGCGTGGTGAGGGTCATCACCACGCCGGGGAGGACCTTGAAACCCGGGTCGGCGAGCTCCTCGGCCAGATACTTCGGGTAGCGGGAGAGGGCGAGGTCGCAGGCCTCGTCGGTGAACGCCTTTCCGAGGAGGGCCATCGCCTCCCGCACGATGAGCCGGTCGGTGGAGCCGTCGAGTCGCAGGGCGGAGAGGTCGCCATCGGGGTGGCCGAAGGCCTCGTGCAGCGCGCGCTCCAGGGATCTGCGGCCGGCGCCGGCGCAGTGGACCAGGGTCCCGTCGACGTCGAGCAAGACGAGGCGGTAGAATTTCACTGGAAGAGGGCCTCGACGAACTCGCCGGGGGAGAAAGGTCGTAGGTCGGCCACCGTCTCGCCCACCCCGACGTAGCGCACCGGGATCTTGAGCTCGTCGCAGATTCCGATGATGACGCCCCCCTTGGCGGTGCCATCGAGCTTGGTGAGGGCGATGCCGGTCACCCCCAGGGCCTCGTGGAACTGGCGCGCCTGGGCGATGGCGTTCTGGCCGTTGGTGGCGTCGAGGACGAGGAGGACCTCGTGGGGGGCGCCCGCGGCCGCCTTGCCCATGACCCGCTTCACCTTCTTGAGCTCCTCCATGAGCGGCGTCTTAGTGTGGAGCCGGCCGGCGGTGTCGCAGAGGACGACGTCCATCCCCTGGCGCGCCCCCTCCTGGATGGCCTCGAAGCAGACCGCGGCCGGGTCGGCCCCCTCCTTCCCCCGCACGAGCGGGGCGCCCACCCGTTCCGCCCAGACCTCGAGCTGTTCCCCGGCGGCGGCGCGGAAGGTGTCCCCCGCGGCGAGGAGCACCCCGTGCCCCGCCCCCTTGAGCTTCGCCGCGAGCTTGGCCACGGTGGTGGTCTTCCCCGACCCGTTCACGCCCACCACCATGACGACGAAGGGCCGAGCGGGGCCGACGTTGACGGGGGCGGCCCCGTCGCCGTCGGCGCCGTGGAGGGTGAGGATGCGGGCGATCTCCTCTCGGAGCGCGCCCTTCAGCCGCCCGGGATCGGAGAGCTCCTTCTTCCGCACCCGCTCCCGCGCCGAATCGAGGAGGCGGGTGGCGGTCCTGACGCCGATGTCGGCGGTGAAGAGGACCTCCTCCAGGTCGGCCAGCACGGCATCGTCGACCTGCTTTTCGCCGGTGAAGAGGGCGTTCAGCCGGGCCATGAAGCCGCCCCGGGTCCGGGCGAGCCCGTCGGCCAGGGTCCGGCCCGCCTCCGCCTCGGCCTTGCGCCGCTCCTGTTCCTCGGCCGCCCTCTTTGCCTCTTCCTCGGCGCGGGCCTGGGCGAGGGCCAGTTCGCGCTCCTTGGCCAGGGCCTCCTCTCGCTCCTTGGCCCGCCTCTCGCGCTCCAGCCGCTCGCCCTCCTTCTTCAAGCGGTAGGCCTCGCGCTTCTTCGCCTCGAGGGCCTCGCTCTCGAGGGCGGTCTTTGGCGGAGGGGCCGTTGGGGGCTTCGGGCGAGGGGGGGCGACCTCCCTTTGCGGACCGGGCCTCTCCCCCTCGCCTTTCCCGGGCGGGGCGGGGGAGGGCGGGGCGAGAGCGGCCGCCCGGCGCCGGTGCAAGTAGAGCGAGGCGGCGAGGGCGAGGAGGACGGCGGCGGCGATGGCCGCGAGCCCGAGCGACTCGGTCGTGGTGAGGGCGAGAAGCGATGCGAAGGGGTGCAAGGGTGCTCCGGAGGGCGCCACGATATAGGGACCCGGAGCGGACCCTGTCAATAGCGGAGCGGCGAAGGGGCCGAAGGCTCCATGCGGGAAAGTTGGGCAGGGGCATTTCGCCCTCTTCGGGCGAGAACGCGGCCTTTGAGGAAGGGCTCCCGCTCGCTGTCCGGTTTCTCTTCTATTTCTTCCCCGGCGGCGACGGGCCTTCCTTCTAAGAGGGAGGGCTAGGCGGCCGCCGATTCCCTGGTCCGCTCGGAGAGCCGCACCGAGACGAGCTTCGAGACCCCGGGCTCCTCCATGGTCACGCCGTAGAGCGTGTCCACCATCTCCATGGTCCGCTTGTTGTGGGTGATGAGGATGAACTGTGAGCCCTTGGCCATCTCTCGTACCACCTCGTTGTAGCGTCCGACGTTGGCGTCGTCCAAGGGGGCGTCGACCTCGTCGAGGAGGCAGAAGGGGGTGGGCCGGACGAGGAAGATGGCGAAGAGGAGGGAGACGGCGGTGAGGGCCTTCTCCCCGCCGGAGAGGAGGTTCACGCTCTGCAGCTTCTTGCCCGGCGGCTGGGCGAAGATCTCCACCCCCTCCTCGGCGTCGCCCGGGGCGCTCGTGAGCACGAGTCCGGCCCGGCCCCCGCTGAAGAGGCGGGGGAACACGGCCTGGAACTTCTCGTTCACCCGGTCGAAGGTCTCCTGGAAGCGCTCCCGCGAGGCCCGGTTGATCTTCACGATGGCGGACTTGAGGTCCAGGAGGGACCGTTCCAGGTCCGCCTTCTGCTCGCCCATGAAGCGGTGGCGGCGGGCGAGCTCGTCGTACTCCTCGATGGCGGTGAGGTTGATGGGACCCATCCGCTCCGCTTGCGCCCGGAGCTCCTCGAGGCGGGTGCGCTCCTCCTCGCTGGGCGGGGGCATGAGGTGGAAGCGGGCCACCTCGAAGCGGAGCTCCACCTGGCACCTCTCCCGGGTCTGCTCCTCCAGGTGGGCGAGCTCGAGGGCCTGTTCCCGGCTGGTGAGGGAGGCCTCCCCGATGGCCTCGCGGAGCGACTCCGCCCGGCCGCGGAGGGTGCGCGACTCGGCGTCGCGGGCGCGGGCGGCCGAAGCGAGGGCCTCGTGGGCCGCGCGGGCGTCGGAGAGCTCGGCCCGCACCCGGCCGAGCTCCACGGTGACCCGGGTGATGTCGACGCGGGTGCCGTCCAGCCGGCCGCGCAGCTCGGCGGCCCGGGCGTTATTCTCGGAGAGGGAGGCGAAGAGCCGGGCCCGGCGTTCCTCCACCTCGCGGCGCGCGTCCTCGGTCCGGCCGATGGCGGCGCTGATGCCCTCGCGCCGCTCGGCGTCGGCCGCCGCCTTCACCTTGATGTTCGTGAGCTCGGCGGTGAGGACGTCGCCCCGCGCCTTCCAGGCCTCGAGCCACTCCAGGCTCTCCTTGGCCCGCTCCTCGGCCCGCGATTGCTCCGCCTCGGCGGCGGCGGCCGCGAGCCTGTGCTCCTCTTCCTCCCGGGCGAGGGCGAGGAGCGCCTCTTCCAGCTCCGAGAGGTCGCCCTCGAGCTCGCCGATCCGGGAGCGGACCCCCAAGAGCTCCTCCCCCACCCGGGTAAGGTCCTTCTCCTCCTCGAGGAGGGAGAGCTCCTTCTCGCGGCCGTCCCGGTCGAGGCTCTTCAGGGCGGTCTCCAGCTGGACGAGCCGGCCTTGCAGCGTCCGGTGCCGCTCGCTGGCCAGCTGGAACTCGGCCTCGAACACCCGGACGGTTTCCTCGAGCTCCTGTACCTCCCGCCGGCGCTGCAGGGCGCCGTGGCCCTCGCCCGTGAGGGGACCGCCCGTGACCACCCCGTGGCGATCGAGGACCTCCCCGTCGAGGGTCACGAGCGTGTGGGCGGCCTCGGGGAGGGGGGCGCCGTCCGGGCCGGCCGTGAGGGCCGCCTGCTGCCAGATCTCGAGGGCCGAGGGCAGGTCTCTCACGAGGAGGGCGTCGGCGAGGAGGAAGCGGACCACCTTCTCGTACGCGGGGTCGTAGCGGACCACCGCCAGGCAGGGGCAGAGGACGCCCGGGTGATCGGGCGGGGGCGGCGCCGAGCCCGAGGGGCCCTTCGAGTCCCCGCGGAGGTCCCGGAGCCTCGACATGGGGATGAGCGAGGCGCGCCCCTCCGCCGCCGACTTGAGGTAATCGATGGCCTCGACGCCCCGGGCGTGGCTCTCCACGATGACGTACTGGAGCCGCTCGCCGAGCAGCGCCTCGACCGCGGTCTCGTACTCGGCCGGGGCCGAGACCACGTCCGCCACGAGCCCGAAGATGCCCCGGTCCCGCACCTCTCCCGGATCGCCCCGGGTCATGAGGCTCTTCACCCCGCGCCCGTAGCCCTCGTAGTTGCGGACGATCTCCACGAGGCTCTGGAAGCGGGAGCGCTTCTCGGCGAGCTCCTCCCGCAGGGTGATGAGCTTGGCCTCGTTCTCGATGAACTCGGCTCGGGTCCTCTCGAGGAGCTCCTCCTGGGCGCCGCGCTGCTCGTCCAGCGAGAGCATGAGCTGGCGCGTCCGGCCCAGCCGCTCGAGGTGAGCGGCCCGGGCCTTGTCGAGCTGGGCCGCCCGCCGCCTCTGGTCGTCCGCCTCCCCGCGGCCCTTGTCCCTTCGGGCGGTGAGGTCGGTCCGTTGCCGGTCGATCTGCAGAAGCTGGTTCTTGTGGGCGGCCGCCTCGGCGCGGGCCGCTGCCCCGGCCGCCCGGAGGCGGTCCGCCTCCGCGGCGAGCGCCCCCTGCTCGCGCCCCGCCTCCTTGAGCGAGGACTCGGCCTCGCAGAGCCGCCCCTCGTCCGAGGCCACGAGGGAGGACAGCTCCTCCCGCTGCGAAAAGAACGCCTCCCTCTCGGCGGAGAGGGCCTCGGCCCTCTCCTTCAGGGCCTCGGCCTCGGCGGCCTGGGCCATGGTCCGCTCGGCGATCTGGGAGAGCTCGCGCCCGGCCGCCTCGAGGGACACCTCCGAGACCCGGACGGTGCTCCCCAGCTCGTGCTCCTTTGAGAGGAGCCCTTCGACCCGGGCCTCGCTCTCCTTCGTGGCGGCCTGGTCCGCCTCCAGGGCGCCCTCGAGCTCGGTGAGTCGCGCGAGCAGAGGGGCCTCCTCGGTGCGGAACGCGACCTGCCGTTCCTCGGCCGCCCGCCTCGTGGCGGTGAGCTCGAGGTAGCGGGCGGCGGCGGCCCTGAGCTCGAGCTCCCGGATCTGGGCCCGCAAGGCCTTGAAGCGCTCGGCCTTGCGGGCCTGGCGGTTCAAGGAGTCGAGCTGCCGCGAGAGCTCCTCTACGATGTCCGCCACCCGGAGGAGGTTCTGCTGGGTGGCCTCCATCCTCCGCTCGGCCGCCTCGCGGCGCCGCTTGTACTTCGAGATGCCGGCGGCCTCCTCGATGATGGCGCGCCGGTCCTCGGGCCGGGAGGAGACGATCTGCCCGATCCGGCCCTGCTCGACGATGGAGTAGGCGGTCCGGCCCACCCCCGAGCCGAAGAAGATGTCGTTCACGTCGAGGAGCCGGGCCGGGACCCCGTTCACGAGGTACTCCGACTCGCCGGTCCGGTGGAGCCGGCGTCCGACGGTGATCTCGCCGAAGCCCTGGTAGGCGGCGGGGAGCTCGCCCGGGCGGTCGTTCTCGAAGGTGAGCGAGACCTCCGCCAGGGAGAGCGGGGCCTTCGACTCCGAGCCGTTGAAGATCACGTCCTCCATGGACCGCCCCCGCAGCTGCCGGGCCGACTGCTCCCCGAGCACCCAGCGGATGGCGTCCGCCACGTTCGACTTGCCGCAGCCGTTCGGCCCGACCACGCCGGTGACGCCGTCGTCGAAGACGAGGACGGTCCTGTCCATGAAGGACTTGAAGCCCACGATGTCGAGCCGCCTGATGCGCATGCAAGGGAGGCGATATCACGACCCTGGGCACGCTTCAAGGAAACCCCTTGATCAATGGGGACTTTTCTTACGAAGGGCCCGGCGCGCGCGAGGGCTTCGTAGAGATCTTCCCCATGGGGTTTTCCCGATCAATTCACGGGCTTAACTGACACGGCATGTAGGGTCATCCGAGCGTCCCTCGCCCTAGCCAAGGGCGCGATAGACTTTTCCGCCATGCGTCCGCTCGCCTCGATCTTCCGTCGGGTCGTCCTCGCCGAAGCCGCCGTGGCCCTGGTCGGAGTGGTGACCGCCCGCGGGGTCGCGACGTTCGAGCGGCGCGAGTTAGGGCTCGTCATCGCCGGCTCGGCGGCGTCCCTTGTCTTGGAAACCCTCGCCTTCCTCCTCGTCTTGAGGGCCCGGTCCCGCCGGATCGCCGCCGCCCTCGGCTCTCCGGCGCCGGGCGACGCGGTGCTCTCGAGGCAGGCGGCGGCCGACGTCCTCGGGCTCCCGGCGGCCGGGTCCTTGGCCCTCCTCCTCGCCGGTCTGTTCGGCATGTTCCTCGCCGCGCTGTTCGCCTTCGTGGGGAGGTGGCTCTCGCCCGACCTCGCTCTCGCCTCGCTCGGCCTGGGCGCGGGCTTCGCCCTCCTCGGGGCGATGGTGGGCTACGCGCTCTGCGCCGAGGGGTTGCCGGAGATCCTGTCGCGGCTCAGGGGGTCCTCGGAGTCGAGCCCCCGGGGGACCTTGCGGGGCAAGATCCTCTTCTTGTGCGCCGGGCTGAACGTGGTCGCGGTCTTGCTCGTCGCCTCGGCCGCCTACCTCCGCCACCGGGAGGAAGTGGTGGCCGAGCTCTCCCGGGCCGCCCTTCTCGTCGAGGACGCGCTCGGGGAAAGGATGGCGGGCCGCCCGGCGGCCGAGGTGGCCTCGGAGCTCGAGAAGGGCACAGGCCACAGGGCGGCGGTGCTCTCCTCGTCGGGGCGGGTGCTCTTCGCGACGGGGGAGTTCCCGGCCTGGGAGCCGGGAGCGGACCCGGCGAAGGGGAGGGTCGACGCCGCGGGAGCCCTCGTGGTGCACGCCGCGGGAGGCTTCGTGGTCCAAAGCGCCCTCTTGCCCTCCGGGGGCTTGGCGGTGTTCGTGCCCGACGGGGCGGTGCTTCTGCGGGTGCGCCCCTTCGCCCTGTCCCTCCTCCTCGCGGCCCTCGTCACCTTCGCCGGCACCGCGGTGCTGGTGTGGATCTCCGCGAACGTCATCGCCGGGCCGGTGAGCGCCCTGGGCCAGGCGGCGGATCGGATCGCCTCCGGCGACCTCACCGTGAGCCCGCCCTCGGTCTCGGCGGACGAGATGGGGCTGCTCGCGGCGCAGTTTCGCCGGATGGCGCTCGGGCTCACCCGGCTCGTGCTCGAGGTGAAGATGGCGAGCGAGAAGGTCTCGACCGGCGCGGCCGAGGCCGGCTCCATCGGCGATCGGGTCCGGCGCGGTGCGCTCGACCAGCTC
>Ga0335069_10001430_pt1 | contig 38765 bp, 66 predicted proteins | sample Lox_Sample_11_FD_206714 | JGI IMG/M metagenome (GOLD analysis project Ga0335069, IMG submission 206714) | Soil microbial communities from Loxahatchee National Wildlife Refuge, Florida, United States - Lox_Sample_1.1 | ecosystem: Environmental > Terrestrial > Soil > Wetlands | place: USA...
AAAATATCCTTTAAATAAATTTTTTCATGCATTTCACAAATACTAGCTAAAATATAACCATTTTTCATAAGCATTTTCCTTGTTTATTAAATATATATTCCACTTACTTTCCAACGCGAGGAAACTTCATCGTTATTTTACATTTCATCAATGTACATTTTCCGCATTTACTCCGAATAAAATAGCTATGTCATAGCCTGTTGCAGTTTCTGATAAAAGAGCAATCTCAGCACCAGCCGCCATTGCCTCCAAATAGAGCCTCCTGTCATTTTTATTAATATCCAATTTTAATATTTCTTCTTTACTAAGTTTTTTCATTTTATCTTCCTAATTAGGTTAATTAATAAACTATGTCGCTATTTGTCGCTACTTTTTCCTTTTTTTCTTGTGGTACGGAAAACTCCAGTGTCGCTGTCGCTATTCATAACATATTAATATATATAATAATAATAGAGACATTGTATATATTATTAGCGACATTAATGTCTCTATTATGTATAATATATAAACAATATAGCGACATTTATGTCGGTAATTTTTTGTACCAATGTCGCTATTATTCCTAGGTTTATTGCGGTCTAGAGGGATAATAATAGAGACAGCGACACGCCCCTCCCCCATCCCAGAAAAAGTTTACACTGTACAAAAATAAATCCGACATCATCAAAAAAATCCAATATTAATGTCGCTAAATGTCGCTATTATTTTGTACTGTTCCTATATACCAGATCATTTTTCGTTTATCTAGTTGGCCAGGCTCCATAATAATAGGTGTTCCTTCCCTTCCAAGCTGCTGTCGAGCATTTTTGAGGGTGCGCGGATTTATTCCAGCCTCAATGGCGCGTCTATTCATTTCTTCAGCTGTTTTGCTACCAAAAGACAATTGATTTAAAATAAACTCTTTTGCCACTTCGGTGTCTAATTTTTTCTCGTACATTTCTTGATGTACTGCCTCCTCAGCAGACATATCCATTTTTCCAGCTTGCCAATTAATTTTAGAAATACTAATTACTTCATCGTTATGTTTAAGCTCGGCTATTTCAATGCGATAAGATAATGTTTCAGCTTTTTTACAAATATTGTTTTTTGAATTAGCAAATACAATCAACTCATCATCATCATGATGCCTGGTAATAGAAAAGTTTTGTCGCGCAGTAGAAGTCCATGCGCTAGACCCCATCACTTCATCAGCAGCACTTCCAGAGCTATTTCCTTTTGTATCTTTCTTGCGAGTGTGGGCATTTAAAATATTTGCTAAGTCATATTCATTGGCAATTTTATTAAGCTTAAGCACAAAGTTTCTGACCTGGGGTGCCTTGTCATCACGAAGATTTCCGATATAAGCTGATATGGGATCAATAACAATAAGTTTTACATTTCCTATTTCTTTTACTTTGGCTTCTAGTAGATGCATATCAGTATCAAGCGCCACAAATCGTTCTATATTGCTTGCTTGAGAATCAGAAGTAGATTTAATTATTTCAATATTATCTAAATTAGCTCCATCAATAATCAACCTGGGAACAATGCTGCGCTCCACACTATCTTCCGCAGAAAGCAGGATGACATTACCTTGAGGGATGGTATATTCAATACCATTAACTTTAAAAGTTGAGCCATTTGTAACAGCAGAAATAATAAAAGAGAGCAATGTTGACTTTCCTATACCTCCAGCACCAGCAAAAAGTGTAGAAGTTTTCAGCGGAATATATCCATCCCACAACCAAGTTTGTTTTTTTATTTCAACTTTGGATGCCCGAATTGAATTAAAATGAGAAAAAGAAGCTATTGGAACAACTGGTGATAATTTCACAGTTCTATCATTTGGGTGCTTTTGCATATACACTATTCCTTGTGGTATTTAATAAGTTGATATTCAGTGGTTATAAGCCAAACTTCGCGGGCTTTATGTGAGTAAAGCTCGCAAATCAGCTCAGTAATATAATCCTCATTGGCATAGCCCGTATCTACAATCGTCATCTCACAGTCTTTAACTGGCCAATGGTAGTTGTAAGCAGGTAACCAAGCAGGTAGTACTAGCGTACGCTCAGGATAGGACAGATGGAAGTTTTCACCTTTTTTCCATGCACCTTCGCCAATAAAAACATAAACATCATTCCTGGGGCGTAGACCTTGTGAAAGTAGTTGTGCTAGGGGTTTGCCATACGGCGGGAGTGGCTTTTGCATTTTATATCCTTAAACGTCAAAAGGGTTGACTTATCTAGCAATCCCCTTAAAATTGACGTGTCTTTTAGTGATTTGGTGATTGCTAAATATCCTATGGGGAGAGCCCAAACTTTCCCCATGTAACTGCTAATACTACGCTTCCTTATTGAAAAAATTAAGTAAATCTTCGAGTAAACAATTGTATTGTTCTTCAGATGGTGGCACAGCTCCATGCTTGCAGAGCAGATTCTTATAGCATAGATATAATTCCATACGTGACATAAACCATATCCCTATAGTTAATATTCCTATATCCTATCGCACTATCCTATATCAGTCATTTTCTAGCGTTATCTTGCCATCGAATGGCTCAAAGAGTTGTATCAACCAATGAATATTATGTTGCCCTGTTCTCCACTCTGAGAGTCCAGGTTTTAATACGGTTCCATGCTGTTTAGAAGTAAATAGCACTATTAGCTTATCCTTCGCATCTTCCTTATATTGCATTAAGCGTGGGAATTCTTCTTTTTCTTTTTGGTCTTCATTATTTATTATAACTTTCATTGTTGCTTTCTCCTTGGGTTGGTCTATCCATTTATAATGTGGATAATTGCATTCATCACAAAATACTTCTTTTAAAACCTGTCCTACGTTTCCAGTGTAGCATGATTTAGTTGTTATCATTCTGCCTCTCCTAATTCTCTTAATAGCTTCAATGCATCACAAGCAAGACAATTATCTGGAATTACGTCACAGCCTTTTTTTGCTGCGCGTTTGGCTATATCTAGAAGACTATAACAATTTAACCGAAGCATTTCATAGACGCATATTATCTCCATAATATCATCCGATTGCGGTTCGAATCTTTTTGTAATGCTCATTCTTCACCTATTTGTTTTAATAAAATTTTAGCGTGATGGCAATAAAACTCTCTATCTAAAATCGATAAGCCTTCGTTAGATATTGTTCTTACAAAATCCAAAAGCTTTAAATAACCTTCAGCCAATGGAATATTATGCATTCCAATATCATTTAGCATTTTTATTTTCATTGATTCAGATATGCCAGTCATCATAATTTTTTCATAAGCCTTCCTTGGTGGAACAGGCAATATTTGCCAATGAGTAGCATTAAAACTTTTATTATCATATCTAAGGAATCTATGCGAAGAAAATTTATCTCCTAAATAAAGCCCAAAGGTGGGAGCAACAAATATTTCATTAATAGAGCAAAATAAAACTTCTTGGCCGGCGATGGGTTGTTGTTCGTTTATATCTATCCAATTGTCGCTCATAACGCCACCATCTGATTAAATTGATCTTCGCATTCTTGGTTGCAAAACAAATATCGCCTAGGCACTTCTTCCCAACAGAACATGCATTTAAAATCTTCATTGGGGTCTTTATCTTTATCGCTCATAAGCTATCCTTTTGATTTTACTTTTTAGACTTATTATTTCTTTTTTTAATTGATCTATTAACTCTCTTTTTTCTTTAATTTCTTTATTTAATTCTTTTTCTTGAGAATGATATATTTTCCAATTACGAGCAATATGACAAAGAGCCTCAAAAGAATCAAATTCAGATTTGCATTGCATGCAATTAACAGTTCTCATTTTCATATCAATTTCAAATGTATGAAAACAATAACTTACTCTTTCTTGAGTAACATTTAATAGAAGTTTTTTATTATCATTCTTCACAAAATTTATAATATTATCGGCTTCTTCTGTCATACCTTCCCCTACTCAAATTCTTCTATTGATTCTCTGATATGTTTAATTTCTTCGAAAGCGCCTAAATCATAGGCATATCCAGTTGTTGTAGTGCTTTTATGTTTTTTTAAATTAGTTTTGCATTCTTTATAGCGTTCTTCTATCAATAATAAAATATCTTTAATCATACCTTCCCCTGCAATTCTGCGAGTTTATGGTCAATCAATGAAATTAGAGAATTACGTAACTCTATTTTTGCTTGTGCATATCCTACTTCATAACCATCTTTCCAATCTTTTGAAGGCGCACGATTCCACTCAATTCCTGAATACTCACATACTTCAGTTTTAACTACGTTACCCTGATCGTTTATTTTGTATGTCATTCGTCAAATTCTCCATCCATAATATAATCTCTGATAACTTCACACATATAATCATTAAAGCCATAAATTAATCTTTTTTGAATATCTGCAGCTTGTTCATCAGTTATCTCAAAAGGTTTTCCATTATTATGTTTATAAGTAGCCACTTCATCTTTGATTTCTTGTATTGTTAATGCTTTTATTATGTCGGTCATTTATTCTGTTCCTTGATGAAACATTATTTCCATTTTTCCGGTATTTACTGTCTTTAGAACTTGCTTTATTTTCATGACATCTTCTTTATCCATATTCCATTCATCTTCATAATGTGTTAAAAATCCTGAAAGCCAAAACACAAAATCGTTGGGGGTCATCTATTTTTTCCTTTCTAAAATTATCATTATTTTTTGACTCCATTTCTGTATAGCTCTAATTTCAGGCTCTAACGTATTCTTGTCTATTAAGGCAACTTCAACTTCTAATAATTTATTTTCAATCTTTTCTAATTCGGCTATTAACTTTTTTACTGTGATTGGCATTATTTAGTCCTCTCCTAAAATCGAATGTCGCCAACCTTCTGTTCCAAAATAATCATCCTCATCATATTCATCTAACCACATAATCATATTAGTAAGAATAGCAGCTACTGAATTATCATCATATCTTGCATCATGGTCTTTAATGCCTTGAATAATTTTATCTAGTAATTCTTTTTGTGCTTCTAATGTTAGTTTATTAATTTTTTCAGCGGTTATTTTCATTCATCCCCCAAAATCGCTGAAGTTTATTCTGTTAACTCATGTTCTTCTATTAAATGGCAAGGACTATCATCTATATACTCCACAGCATCTTTTTCATATTTAAAAATTCTCTCGACATACTCATGATATGATTCTGTATTCATTACAATATAAACTTTCATCATTCCCCCAAAAGCAGTTGTTTTAGTTGCTGCATTCGTGCTAATGCCTCATCTTCACTTTCGAATAATTCTTGCATGTCTGTATCATCAACACATCTATAAGTAATTACTCTATTACTAGAAGCAAAAGCAATCACATGGTTAAAATTTAATATTGCACCTTCGTTCAATTCAATCCACATTCTTTGTTTTCCTTCCATTTGTTATAATGTTCTCTATTACAAAAATAATCACCCATTACTGTCCTAGCCAAATCATTATCATTATGTAAATCAAGCTTAGCATTGCAATAAGCACAATTTTCTTCTTTATGACAGAATTCACATAAGCCAAAAATAGCTATTTCCTCGCACATGTCGCATTCATCACATCCGCAGCCAATATTGCAGTTTTTGCATTTCATAATTCAATCCACATTGTTATTTGTCCTCATTTGCATTTTCCGCACTTTAAACATTGATGTGTATACCTAAAATAATGCCTTCCAAACCAATAAATATGAGACATGTCTTTCCAGTTATGTCCGCCAGATTTGTAGCATTTATACCGTCTAATCCAATATGCAATCATGATTCAACCCACATTCTTATTTTCACTATATGTTGTTTTATATAAATCACAAAAAATTATATAATTTCGCATATCAATCCACATTGTTAATTATCTTCACCCCATGATTCATAAATTTCATCTTGCCAAACTTCTTCTATTTTTTCTATTTCTTCCAATAAAGACTTAGCTAGCGGATGGTCTTCTTCTTTAAGTAACTCTTGAATTCTTCTTAGTTCTTCTAAATTCATAATTCAATCCACATTGGTTTGTTCCTCTAGTAGTTCGTAGCTGGCTTTGAAAATGTCTGGTTTGCAAGCATAAAATTCATTGACTATTCCACGAATGACATAATCATTAATATCAGCAGTCGTAATGCCTTCTAATGTTTTAATATCTAATTTTCCATCTACTCTTTCACCGCAAATTATTCCAACAAAGTTATAAACAATTTCATTAAAGTTATTGCCTTTCCATTGGATTGCTTCAATAACAACAGGTTTTTTACGGTATTTAGACATTGGTTTGTTCCTCAACTTTATATTTGTCTGGATAAACCCATCCATCTTCGCATTGATCGCATGGGTAACCCTCACCATAATAATCATCCGGATTACCCTGACAATTTGTGCATTCATGACGATTTAGCATCACTTCTCCTCCGGCTTATAAAGCCCGTTTTCAATCAGCTCAATTAACATACGCGCACGCGCATCTGCTTCATTTATGCCGCTAAAGCCATCTACAAGAGTATAGCTTTCAATATAAATTAATTTTTCTGATGTATCTAAATACGATGTTTCTATTTCTCTAACAATGGGTAATACCAACTCCAACAACTCCTCAGAAGTAAAAGCCGAATAATACTGATGAGCGCAAGAAGTGGGTTTTGAATGATATATTTCAAAACTACCATCGCTGCGTAATTCATATTTAAAATAAGCATTCTGCGGAACATTAAGTTCTTTCAATCGCTTCGCCAAATCCAGCGATACACACATTTGCTCAAGCTCCACTACAAATCCTCCGAAACATCATAAATGGTTTTAACTATTTTATTGTTCTTATCAAAAAATCTTTGCAACCTCAAACGTTCATATTCTTCTTGTGCTTCCTTATAAGTTTTATAATCGTCATATGTATCTTCCCATGGACTAATACAAGTAGCTTTTCTTTGAACATTAAACATACCTGATTTTTTCTCTACAATTCTGTAGCGCATTTATCCCTACTCCTTGCTAACCCTATGTTCTTGCAGCCATCTATCAAAACCCTCTAGGTCAATTAAATTCCTCGACCCAATTTTAATTAAACACTTTGACCTAAAGCCCTCTGTGTCCCTAGCGATAAAGTTTCTTATCGCCGATGAACTAAAAGGAAAATAATTCCCGATGTCGCGTATTGTTGAGTATTTTTTTTCCATTATATGCTCGCTATGGTTAGTTATCCTGTGATCATTCCAAATACAAAATAATACACCAGGATTAACTGAGATGTAATTTAAACCTCTAGGGATTAAATAGCAATGATTTTTAATCTGGATGATTGACAGTTAATCTGGTTTAATCTATATTGATCTGAGTTAATCAACTCAAAGGATGGTATTATGATGCTCGAAGATCGACATTTAATCGCTGAAGCACTGGAAAAAATTGGCAAGCCCATGCTGGCGAACGATGCGAGACAGCAAGTGGATGTTAAGGTTTTGTCACAGTACGTGAGGGTGATACAGCATGTTGCTAATGATTGGTATATACTTGAGCCGCTATGGTCAGCGGGGTTGATATACGCATGATAACGCATAAGACTTGTGGAACAAGATTGCAATATAAGACCAGTGATACGCCATTGGATTTTGGTTATGGTAGAGAATGTATTAGCTATATGTGGTGCTGGGATTGTAAGCGTGAAGTACCATTTGAAGAACAAAAAATAGGGAACAACAATGAGTAATGCAATTTTAGTAATTGGAGAAAGTGGTTCTGGTAAATCAACTGCTATTCGTAATCTTCCACCAAAGGAAACATTTGTAATAAATGTGATTGGAAAGCCACTACCATTCAGGGGTTCAGGAAAGAATTATGTTCCTGTGACGGAAGGTGGAATGGTTGGAAACTACTACTGCTCTGATAAACCAGCACAGATCATAGCAATACTTAAATTCATTAATACTAAACGTCCTGATATTAAGTACATTGTTTTAGATGATCTTGGTTATACAATCATGAATGAATTTATGTCTAAAGCGTTGCTGAAGGGTTATGATAAATATTCCGAGATAGGTAAAAACTTTGCTGATATAATTGATACTGTAAAGTCTTTAAGACAGGATTTATTTTGTGTCCTTATGATGCACGTTGAAGCTGATAAACAAGGCAAAACCAAGCCTAAAACCGTCGGCAATATGATAGACCAGTATGTGTGTATAGAAGGTAACTTTACCTATGTGCTTCATACACTAGTATCTGATGGAAATTATAAGTTCCTGACTAATAATGATGGTCTGCACATGGCAAAGACCCCTATGGGATTATTCGATACCATGACCGTTGATAATGATCTTATGGCTGTTATTGAAAAAATTAATAATTATTTGAATGAAGATATAACTTTATAATGGAGATGCGGTATGAGTTTTGTTTTTCCCCCAATGACAGAAGAAGAATTAACAGCAATTAACTTAGTTGATGAGGATGTTTATAACTTCAGGGTTGAGAAATCAACTAGGAAAGTATCAAAACAAGGGAATCCAATGTGTGAAATCGCTATTTCAATCTGGAATGAAAAGCTCCCAAACCACAAAGGATTGATATTTGATTATCTCGTATTTTCTAATGTTCCATTGAATATAAAAAAAATTAAACGTTTTTGCGATACAGCTGGATTGCATGAAGAATATAAGCGCGGAGAGCTACCAGAAGATTTAACAGGTCTGCAAGGTAAGGCAGCTATTGGCATACAAGACCCCATGCCAAAACCCAATGGTGGTTACTACGATAGAAAAAATGTTGTCGTAGAATATGTCGTTACAGACAAAGGTGCTGTAAAATCTGAGTTAGGTGGAAAACCTGGAACACCAGAATTCAACGATGATATTCCCTTTTAGCCTAGAGTATTTATATGACTAAAATCACTTACAAGGTAGTCAACAAGATCAAAAAGGCCAAGTACCCCATGGGTAGCCCTAAGTACAGAGAAGCGCATAACGAAGCTAATCGTGCTGAGAAAAAGGAATATCCCAAGGGTTATGAGAAAATGAAGTCCATTGATGACAGGCTACCCAAGGGTGAATATGCTGGCACGCATGACAAGGCAGGGAACATTAAAGTTTCCAAGCGGGTTCCTAAGAAGGAAAGACCAGAAGTTGCCAGACATGAGTTTGTAGAACATAAGAAAGACCCAGGAGCATGTAAGATATGCGGAAAAGGTAAAAGAGGACATTAGATTTTATGATCCACATACAAATAACAACGAACAGACTGTTACTTGACTACGATATGTGGATCGCCAAAATTCTCCACCTGCCATCCATCAGGTGTCCTTCCTCGCGCCGTCCGAGTGGGAATAAATGACGGCAACTACCAATTTGGTAGATATTGATAGGTTATTGGTAATTACATTTTCATGGAGAGATTAAATGGGAATAATACTTAAAGCAGTAGGGATATTCTTTGGTATAAGCCTGTCAGTACTCTTATTTGCATTTGCTTATGCCATTGTGAATGAAGAACTGCTTGCTAAAAAAAATAATGATGCACTCTATAGCGATTGTAAATAATATGTGATATAACGTTCTGGAATGTTATTTCATAACATTTCTCCTGTAAAAATAAATGATTGGCAAAGCAGTGCATTAGTGCTGCTTTTGTCAGGTATACACTATGAAATATATCCTTACCATCGCATTAATCACCTTATTAACATCCTGTGCGGCCAAGCAACATGATTATATCTGCTATACAGTCCTGCCAATAGGTGAAGTGAAGCATGTGCCAAAGCCCAAGTTCCTCTGTCTGCGAGATGACATTGCAGAGCAAGTCCAGCAGAACCAGGCTTTTGCTGAGGATTAGCGTACCCTACGGGCAGAGAGGGTTCCGCACATAGTTATAGACCCAGTGCTATTATTAACATAACCAGACAAATAGACTGTTGTTGTGCTTGCAATACTTATCCTTATTGTTGGCGCATTCATCCCAATATTAATAAGTGTTCCTGCATTAGAATAAATTTCATTTAACAAGGATGTTTCTGGCTGCGTTGCGCTAGATGTACTTATCCAACATTGATAAAAGGATGCCAAGGCCGCTGTGCCGCCTGTTGTAAAGAAAATATTTCCCCATACATCCCAGTCTCCAGCAGTCAAGCTAATGCTTGTCATATCGGTTGCTGTCGTATTAGAAATTGAAACTGCTGACGCCGTTGCAATATGACTTGTAACAAACTGACCAACATAGCCAGCGCCAGCGCTATCATTAGTAGTTGTTCCATTGATACCTTTAGTTGTATCTGACCATGTCAAAGACGTAATGGTAGGAGTAGCAGTAACCGATAAAACACCAGAACCATTATAGTTAGGAACTCCATAATTAGCTAAAGTAAGTCCTGATACCGCCGTTCCAGATGCCGCATAATAAGCCAACTGTTGTATAGTTCCGCTATTAACCGTACCACTTCCAGAAGGCGAAGCCCATGTGCCGTCACCACGCCAGAACGTACTAGACGATGCACCTGTGCCGCTATTCAAGCTTCCTGTTGCAACCTGCACAGCAGACGGCAGTGTTTGCGTTAAGCTTGGCACACCACCAGCACTTGTCGCCAATACAGAACTATTAGCCGTTGCAAGTCCGGTCACCACATTGGCAGATGACGCATAGAGTATGGTGTTTACATTATAAGTGCTGGCAAAGGTTGCCGTAGACCAAGAGGGAGTTGTAGAGCTTCCTGATAGAAGAACCTGTCCAGCAGTAGCGGTGCCAGCGAGTATTGCAAGAGCAGAGCCAGTGCTATAAACAATGCCACCATTAGAAGCTGTAAGAGCCGCATTCGTACCTCCTAGTGCCAGCGATAACTGACTAGCCCATGTAGGAACACCAGAGGACGTTGTGAGAACCGCAGTTGTCGCAGTGGCTAAGCCAGCTATCACATTATTCGATGAGCTATATAACAACTGGTTAATAGTCGTAGTCGCTGGGTAAGTTGCTGTTGACCACGCTGGGGTTGTGCTAGACCCAGATAATAACACCTGATTGGCTGTTGCTGTGCCCGCCAATATAGCCAATGCCGATGCAGTACTATAAACAATACCACCGTTGCTGGCAGTCAAATTAGCGTTTGTACCGCCACGAGCCAAGCTTAGTTGCCCAGACCATCCAGCCGCTATACCAGAAGCCTGTAACAATGCAGTCGCTGGTGTGCCAGACAAGGTCAGGGTGACGTTAGTATCGCTGGTGACAGTCAGTGCAGCAGGGGTTGGTAGCTGGCTGGTTGTTGCCAAAGTTCCCGATGTTGGGAATGTGACACCTGTGGTATTGGTGAAGGTAAATGTCACCCCAAATGCCCCAGAGGTGGTAATAGCTCCTGCTGTGGTTAGCGCTCCCCCTAGGGACAGTGCGTAACTACCCCAAGATGGACTAGAGGCATTCGCCGATAACAATGGCAGGTTGGCTGTTGCTGTACCAGAAAGGATGTTTAACTTTGAGGCATCAGACCAAACAATGCCCCCAGCACTTGCTGTCAGGGAGTTGTTTGTGCCGCCATAGAGCAATCCTATATTTGAACCCTGCCATACGCCAGAAGATATTGTGCCTAGCGCCGTAATATTATCCTGTACGGCAGACGGAATGGTTTGACTAAGACTTGGCACACCCAATGCAGAAGTGATCAATACACTTGAATTTGCCGTAGCCAACCCAGACACAGATGAGCCAGCAGAAGCATAATAGGCAAGCTGGTTTATCAAACCTGGGTTAACAGACCCAGAACCAGCAGGGGTTGCCCAGGTACCATCTCCACGCCAAAAGGTAGATGAAGATGCCGAAGTGCCATGGTTTAAGCTTCCAGGTGCAACCTGCACCGAAGTAGGCATTGATCCACCAACAATAGAATCCAACACCGCAGACCATGCTTCTACATTGACGCCAATAGCCAAGCCAATATTAGCCTGAGCTGTGGTCACATTGGTGAGATCAGAGAGGTTATTAGCAGACTGCAAGAACCGACTTAATGGCGTGACCGTTGGAACAGCGCTGCTACCTGTGGTATTTGCCCAGAGGGAATTCGCTGCAATGGGCGCAAAGGACAAGGTACCAGCAGAGGTTATCGGCCCACCCGTCAAGCCTGTGCCAGACCCAACAGACGTCACTGTTCCGCTCCCACCCCCAGCAATGGCTATCCACTGCGATGAAGTTGTGCTGTAGTATTCATACTGCGAGAGATTGGTATTAAATCCCAGTAAGCCGTTATAGGGCGAAGCTGGTCTCGTGGCCGTTGTCCAGCTTATGACATAAGGTGATTGAAAGTTGGAACCACCTAGCGCGGATGTGACACCGACAAGCATGTTAGTTGCCGAATTAAGATTAACGGCAGAAAATTGTGAAAATTTAATTGTCGAAGTCATAGTGACATCCTTGTCTAGTTGCTTCCAATTACCGTAAACATTTTACTGGTTAGTATTATCTTCTACTAATAAAAACTGTGCGCTTACCCTTGGTGTTCCTGTTGGTGCCAAAAAGCTCAAGGTAGTGCCACCAATGACAGTACGACAATCTTCCAAGGGGATTAATTCTTGGTTAGCAGTAGTCGTGGCTGTGTTGGATGTTGGATCGGTGGCAGCAGCGCCATAACATACCCAGATTTCAGCCGTATAACTGCAACGGAACCGCACTCTGAATTTCATTTTAGCGGTGCCAGGAACGGTATAGGACAAAGCTGTGCCGCTTGCTAATAACAAATTAGCATTAATGTTGCTGAATGGATAAGCATCTAAAAAATTCTTTGAATATCGTGTATAAGCCATTTATAAAGCCCTCATGTTAAATTCTTGCATCAGCAACAAAGTGAAAATTAACTAATGTTGAAACAGCATCGCTAGCTGACATTTCTGCTACTTGATTTAAAGTAGCATTTCCAGCAGGAGCATAGCTCGCACGTTTTGTTCCAACATTCAATGCTACCCAGTTTCCAGCTAATGCCGTTGAAGCAGGTGTTCCTGCTGATCCATTCAAATAAATATTCACATCCAAATGAGCCGAAGTTCCAGCGCTAGGAGAATAGAATGTTATCGTTGGCACTACGCGCTTTATCGTATTGTAATCAAAATCAAAACAAGCAGAATAAGAAAGCCAGTTAGGACTTGAAAAAGTAGTTTCTTGCAATCTTACAAATTGTGACAACAAGCTAGTTGCTCCTGGCAACACGCCATTTGAATAAGACTTTTCATAATAATACTGGCATTCTTTCAATACTTGATCCCATGTTTTAGGATTAGATGGCAGAGCAAATTGGCTTGGCACTAATGAAATATCATTCACTACAATAGCATCGGCTGTTGCAGCTTGATTCATATTACTTATCGTATAGAACACAATGCCCAGCGTCATAGTAGCAGCGGAAGCCGCTGGTAACTGAAAACCACTAAATGCAAATTCTTCTGCTGATGCACCCAAAGTATAAACTGGATCATTAATAGGTGCTATTGCTGTCCATCCAGAAGCAAATACAGGGTCTTGTCCTGCTGCCCAAGAGGCAATCGGATAGCTTTGCGAAGTAGCAGAAGGCAACGAAGCATTATAAATCAAGCGCATTTTAAACTGACAATTCGCAGTTGAATGCGAGGGGCTATTGATAAACGCATTCACGACTGATGACATTATACTTCCCCAGTATGGAGAGATACTCACCGGATCAACATACTGAATCATGGCAAATTGATTATTTGCAGTGACCGCCGTTACCTGAAAACCATTATTAGTTGCATAACCTGATTGTCCTACTGCTACATTGTTACCTGTTGCAGAAGTCACATAGGCTTGCTGACAAATAATAGTTTGATCAGCCGTATAGGTATTTGTCGCGACGTTCGTTGAGCTAGTAGTTCTAAATTGCCATGGGTTCAAGCCAAAGTTCCAGCCTACCAAAACAGTGTCTTTTGGCTGCATGATAATGGAATTTTTATAAAAGCTAAATTCCTGGTTAACAGTTGTCTCATAGGACACTTGCTGAAACAAAGGAACACTACCAGGCGTATTAGGATAAACCCCGGTATTAGGCAGAACAAATCCTGCTGACAATGGTGTGCTTTGACCTACAAATTGAATATTGCTAAGAGAAATTGTCCCCAACACAGGTAAATTAAATACTAGCTGAACACTAGGAGAACTGCTGACATTCACAGGTTCAGGTATATTGGCAGCACCGTAATAAGGTTCTAATGACCCTGTTTGTATTTGTCCTGAAAACAAGGTGGTTGGCGTATTTGTTCCAGAAGGCACATATACCACTGTAACAGGCTGTGCAGAGCTAGACATGTCTGCCAAAAACGTTACAGCAGCAGCACCGCCCGCAAATAGTGCGCCGTTGTTTTCAAATGTTTGTATTAACTTTACAGATGTCCATCCAAGATTATTAAAACTCAAGTAATATGGTGGATTACCTGGAACACCGGAGTTATTAGGATTAACCACCTGTGTAATAATCGTTGTACCAGCACCAGTTAATACCAATGTCCAACCTGGCGCTATATTAAGCGTATAAGTACTGGCAGATGCTTGCGTATAAGTAAAAGGACTTGAAAATAAAATATCTGAAAACTGTGGGTTCACAATAGAATTCGCAGCAACAGTCAAGGTATCTGTTATAACTGTTCCACCACCACCTTCAGGCACAAAGTTCTGTACGTCCCAGATTAAAGGTGATGTTTGCGTTGGCCCTTGTCGTACCTGTATGCGATAGGTCAGAGAAGGATCGAAGTATAAATTATTAGGTAATCCTGCTGAGGGTTGAAATTCCACTGGATTAGACCAAGGAGTTCCGTTGGGTGACATATATACATTCTGGAAGTTATAAGGCAAGGTGTTTTCTAAAAAGAAAGCATAATAGGTGTCATCCACTGGTATTCCAGTCAGATTGTTCATGAACCAAATTGGATTAGCTGAGCGCACAAACATTTAATTCTCCTTAATCACTCAATAAATATCTTCCAGCTTTATAAGCTGCATAAGGAACACCTGTTAACAATGCACCTGCTATCACCATTCCCTTTAAACTCTTTTGCGACTTTTTCTTTAAATTTATTGCATCGCGTAATTCTTTTTCTGCTTTCATTTTTTCAGGCAATGACATGTTCTTTCTATTTGCCGATTTTCTTAACTCTGCAATCCTACTATCAATCTTTGCTATTTTATCATGTAGATCATGAATTTCTTTCAACTTGCCAGGTCTTTTTTCTGCTTCCTCAATCATAGCTTTATGTTCTTTTTCAACCACACTATGTGACTTTTGTGCTTCTTCAAATTGCCTTTTTGCTTGAGGAACCATCTCTCTTGTTTGCTTGTGCTGTTCCAGTAAATTTTTTAATTCTGGCATTTGGTCAACATATTCCTGTTCTAGTTCTCCTATATCATGTAGTTTGCTAGGTGACTTAGCGAATTGCTGACCAACAACATTCTTTAGCAATTCAGGATCTTTTTTTATAATTTCACGCAGTTCTTTCCTACCAATAGCTGTGCCACGCAGGGTTTTCATAATATTATCTGGCAATGTGCCTTCAAATTTAATTCTGTTATATGTTTTATTTCTATAAATTGGCGCAATCTCAGATGACCAGCGTGCATTGGCTTTTTTTAATATATCTGTTGTTTCTTTTCCAATTCCTTCCTCAAGAATTGGCTTCATTCTTTCAACTTCATGCTCTAATTCTTCGGCACGTTTAAATGCTGCCTGTCTTGCTTCATCTGTAATACCAACACGATAAGCTTCTTTTCTTGCTTCATGAGCATAATCACGTGTCGTTCTAAATGCTGCAAGATAGTCTCTAGCAGGAATGACCTCGTCTTTTCCCACTTTATTAAGTCTTTCAAGTGTTGCTAATGCTTCAGGAGACTTAACCTCTCCACTTCGTATTAATGCTATAATTTGGTCATTCAGCTCTTTAGCATTATCTGTATTAGGAATAGTAATATTTTTATTAGCTAAATCAGTTTCAACCTGATCATATAACTTTCCTATATCACCAGCTTTTTCTCTAACAACTTTATCTATCCCAGCAGCCACCCGAACATCATGAGAGGCACCTCTATTTAAATGCTCAGATATATTTCTAGCAGCCTGATCTTCGAGCATGATAGCTTGCTTATGTTTCTGTTCTGCATTAGCTAAATTAGCTTGAGATTCTTCAATACTAGAAGGAATTTTAACTGGTTTTTCACCTAAGTTATGCTGTAACTCTTGCAACTTAGTTTGATTCTCTAATGATTTTGCCTGCAAAGCATTAACATCAGATGGCAATCCTTCAGCTCTAGCCTGGGATTTAGCTTGATTTTCTGCTGCCAAATCAGCTTGATATTGCGCTGTTTTTTCTGATGCTGCTTTTTCTACTGCTGATAAATCTTTCCAAGCATTTTTTAAGCCAGCTACTTTTCCTATTCCTTTTTCCAACAATCCTGGAATTTCTGGTATTACTGGCAATGTAGCACCTAAAGCCGCACCTTTAATAACATTGGCAGTTGTATCTTCTCCAGGAGGAGTAAACTCCAAGCCTTTTGCTGCCCCCATAGCGCCAGCACCTTTTAACATCCTAGGCAATAAACTTGCCTCGCCAGCAAATGGCACACTGGCTGCTGCTAATTCTGGCCATGAGGCAGCAATTTTTCTAATATACTGTGACAAAGGATCAAATGTTTTTTGTCCTTCTTCAAATTGCCTACGTTGATCCATAACTCTTTGCGTGTATAAATTCTTTATTCCAAGTGGCGCATATCCTAATGCCTCTTTGCCACCAAGATATAACTGTCCTAATCCTTGACTACTTTCAAGCAGACCTTGTTTTGCTGCCGCCAATCTTTCTGGAATAGTTTTGCTTAATGGCTGGGCAGCACTTGCTCCTAATCCCAAACCAATATTCAAAGGAAAAGGTAGTTGAGACAAATCATGTGCCTTAGCATCTGGAATATCAGACAATAAATTACGCCGAGCAGCCATTTGTGCTTCTGGTTTTGCATCTGGAATATCTGGCAATAATTTTCTTCTATTTTGCATTCATCACCTTTGGTATTTTATATCCAGCTTTTGCTAATAAAGAAATTGTCTCTGGAACAGATTTATGTATCCTTGCTGCCTCATCCTTTATTTCTTGAATTGTTAAAGGTGCTTCTTTATCAACTTCACCTTGTGCAGTTTGCTCTATTGGAGCTTGCATTGATTCTGCTGCCGGTTGTTGTGATGAAACAGCTTCTTGTTGTGGTATTGCATTTTCGCCAGTATCAAACTCTGGCAAATCCTTTCCAGTTTTTATTTTATATTCTTGTCTTATATTATTTATTTCATCATCAATATTTTGATTGCCAATATCAATCATACCCATGTTGAATTTTGCATTATTCAATTCATTTGGCTTTATATTTTCAGCCCATTTCAAAACACCAATTCCACCACGAGAGCTTGCTAATTTGGCCAATTGTGTTTGTAATAATCCCGCCGTAGAACGAAATCCAGCTAAGTTTGGATCATTTGAAAGCCTAAGTTTTGCTAACATTCCAGGGCCAAGGCCTGTTAAATTAGGATTTTTCTCTAATAATGATTGTAACTTCTTTAAGTAATTTTTTGACTGCATAGCAGCATAATAAGCATCTTGTAGTTTCTCTCCGGCAGCAATATTCTTTTTTCCTTGCTCAGTAGATATTGCTTGGCTAGTTTCCCTTTGGCTTTTTTCTTGAGGAGATTCGCCTATTTGAGTAGATTGACCCGTTAATGGATTATACATTTTTCCATCAACTACATGAGTAGGAATTCCTAATAGTGCTGCTGCTGCATTGGCCGCATTTGCATTACCAGACATACCCGCTCCACCGCCAGTAATAGAACCTAATAACTTAGCAATCATTTGAGACTTAGCCGCTTCAGCTTGTCGAAGTCTGTTTTGTTGTGCTGAATTTATAATGTTCTGAACAAAGTCAGCTCCGCTTGTAAAGGCATCTGCCCCTGATCCTGGTAATGGTATTTGCCCTGTAATCATCTACTACTACCTCTTATTGATTATATTTGTTACCAGCATTAAAAATAGCATTCTGAGCATATTCAGGCATAGCACCATATGCTCCGCCTGTTGCATAATTAGCTGCCAAACCAGCACCAGCACCTAATAATCTCCCAAATAATTGTCCAGGCGCAGCCTGTCTGCCGTATTCCAATCCTGCCAATGCAGTTCCATGCCCAGTAGCCAAATTAGATAGGTTAGTTCCCGCCGCAGCGCCTTGACCGTAGATATTTTGTCCTAAACCAATTCCTGCTAAATACTTTTCCATAAGGTCTTTCATGAATTTCTCACGATCTTGAGAAACAATGTTCCCAGCTCCAGTCTGGATATTTCCCAGTGCCGCACTGCTGCCACCAAGTCCCATGGCACTTGCGGCTTCTTGACCTGCTTCTTGGTTTTGTCTTAGTAACTGCTGGGCATAAGGAGACTGCTCATAGGACTGCGCCCATCGATTTTCTAGCTCAACAGGGTTTAACAATGCGCCAGTGGCATCATTCAGTCGTTGATACTGTGCCTGTCCTTGCTGAAAATAGGGGTCTTGATAGCCCTTAGCTTCATTGTAAGCCTGATTAACAGGTTCTTCGGCCTTTTTATAAGCCCTTTCAGGGTGAAAAAAACTATCAAACCATCCCATGTAAAACTCCTTTTTACTTATGGCTACTTAGCGAAAGCTTGATAATATATTACCGCAGAAGCGCCTGGGTCTGCACTAAAAGTTACCGTAAATGCCCCACTTCCAGGCACAACACTGATAATCGTCACTGGATTGCTTGAGCTGAGTAATTGCACATTCACAATATTGCTGCTTAGCAATCCGGTAACAGTTACACTTATTGGCCCAGCACCTCCGCCGCCTATGTCTTTCTGCCCAATAGCAATCAAGCTATTCAGCGCATTTTCAATTGTTACAAATCCCGCATTGACAATATCCACCAGATTACTCAGCCAGCGTTTCTGATCAGGGCCAAATTCCGTTTGTTCCAATATAGCCGCATCAAGAGGTTCAACATTAATTAGCGCCACCGGAAATTCTCCTCATGTTCATAACCCCGCCAAGAACTACAATGGGAACACCGCTAACACAAATTAACTTGTAGACCCTATTACGTGATGGCCCTAATTGATACCAGCGCATTCTCCATGTATAAACACCAATGTTTGAAAACTGCAATACGTCAGCAGAATTAAATGAAATTCCACCATCATCTGAATAATACAACTCAACATTTGGGTTAAATAAAGTATTGTAGGTATTATCCAGAAGCCCTGGTGTATCAGTGCCATCTGCTATAACAAATACTGGCTGACCATCGGAATCAGGTAATTCGTCAATGATATACTGTGGAGATCCATCTGCTGCTGGTTGTTCTGCAATGATAAACTGCGTATTAGCAAATGGCGCTATTGAATAATTAATATTGCTATCACCAAAAACAAAGTCTATCTGCACATAATCAGTTTCAAATTCTGAATAATCTGGTTCACTAATAATTGGTGTTACACGTTCATATCTAAATGGATAAGGTAAATATGCGTCAGAGGCTTGGGCATTAGCCTGATTAGGATTACGAAGTTCATTGAAATAAAACCTACCTGACATTTCATATATAGTGCCTTCATTCAAAACTGTCACCAGATGATAACTATTAAAATAGATATGGTCTTGGATTCTATTGCGCTGACCATTCAGCTCAATTAGTCTATGCCATGATTTGGTTGAAAACTTGTATTCAATGGCATTTGCATTTTGTGTTTGATCTAAGATTTGTGCATTTGTGAAAGCACCACCAACCATTCGGTAGAATATGGAATTTTCATACTGATATAAAAATCCATTAGCATCAGTTGATGTAAATGGATTCTCAGAACCAAAGGTATCAGTGTAGTTCTGCAAGAGAGCATCAATTGATTCATCCGATATTTTTTCAGGTTGATCACCTTGGCTATACATGAATTGTAATAACCCATCACTGTTTTGCGCCAAGAAAGCCATATAACCGAAGTCAATATCCAAGGAATCCGATGTTGCTATACCAAAGTTCCAGTTATAAGTTGAGCTTTTCTTCCATGGAAAAGTAGCTCCTGTACCCGAAAATACAGCCTGAATATTAGACCAAACACCTGTAATGAAATCACAGAATATATAAAGTGTATTATTCAACACACCCATTTGCCTGATGATGCCATCTTCTTGAGCAAACACCGATGGCCCTGATGGATTGCCAGTATTCGTGAAACATGTTGCTGGATTAAATACATTGCCACCAAGGTTAATCACAGACAAACAAAACTGTGATGATTCAGCAACCGATACGGTAATCCTATTTCCAAATGCCGCAATATAACCTGGAGTCCCACCAATGTTAGCACCACCTGGCGCATTAGGATCAGTTACTAAATAAAAAGCACCTGTATTTCCAGGTATAAATGTATCTTCTTGATAGATATAAATAGCCAGCTCATCTACAAAACACGCAAAAACTATTTTATTAACCACGAGATAGGTGAAGTACATCGCACCAGTTTGGGTTTTTAGTGATGTGTCTTTTGTATTAGCAAATGTTGCAGTAATAGGAACAAGATTAAAATTGTCATCCAATCTATATATTGTTCCGCCTTCAACAATGTAGGCATAGTTAATCGTTTTAAAAATTCGTCTTGGCTGAACAGGAAAAACTAATTGATTAGTGCCAGCATAGTTAATATGTGCGCGACCCATGGTTGGATACATAGCATAAGGGCGCTTAGTGTTTTGTCCCTGCATTAGATAAAAATTAGCAGTATCTTCACTGCCAAATTGTATGAATCTCTGTACGCCATAAGGCCCAATAATGGGTAAGGGCTTTATTTCAAAAACACCATCTTTACTAGCAGCCCCCATCACACACCAGCCCGTAAACGCCAAGAACCATTTAGATAAGATTCGTTAGCAGAATCAATAACCAAATCCATTGTAGATACCGATTCCATTTCGTCTTTGGCTTCTTGAAACATAGCTTCAAGCTTTTGATCCCATGCGGCACTTCTGCCCTTGTAAAAGGCCAAATCCCTAGCCAAAGCAAGCTTAAGAAAGCGCCTATAATAAAGCGGCAAAGTATTTAATATTCCACCTGCTGTGATGATGGGAAGTTCAAATTTCCCATAGATATATACGTTATATTGTTGTGATGGGCCTGGATATAACTGCATAGTTGTATAATCTAGATTATTTGTGATAATCGCAAATCGTGGCAGCCCTAATTGCGGGAAGTACTTATACGATCCAAAGAAAACACCACGATCTTCGTCTATCAATGGATAATCCACGCCATCTAAATTAAGCCATGCTCGTTCTAAATTAGTTAACCTACCGCCAGAATAACTTGGTAACGTAGTGCCATAATTAGGATCGCCAGTCCAACTTGCAGGAGGAACAAACCCAGCATCAGCAAAAGTTAAAAATAACTGCCCAATCTGCGCTACCAACACAATTTCTTGTGAAATAGTCAGCATTAAAGAACTGGAACTGTAGTAACTCAGCAGCTCATTTAAAAACTGCACGCCTTTTTGCAAATCATTGCCCTGCAAGGGAACAGTTGGCGTACTAGAGCTAATGAGCTGATAGGCATCTTGAACAAAGTCATTAACTGGTTGATACGGAAGTGCCATGTTTTTGCTTCCTTATCTTAAGTGGCGGCATAATATCTTCCTGTATTTCTCTTGCTTCTTTCTGTTCCGATGGCTTAACCGCAAACCATAAACCGCTTGCCAGTAAAGACTGATATTCGTCATAGCTATTTGCTAACTTTTGCATGTCATCTTTATCATAAACAAAAGTTCTAAATGTTTTTTTATCTACCCACCTGCCAAGATATTCAAACTGTCCAGCATGAGGGTCTAATACATGTATACCTTTCTTAGATTGATCCATTCTTACCTCTTATAAAAAAGGCGGCAACTATGGAGAGATAGCCACCGCCTTTTCACCTTACGAGATTACCCGAACAGCAAACTCTGGGTTAATAGCCACACCAGCAATAATGTCAATACGATCTAATTGAACATAGTTTCTGATGTCCGCACCTAAGCTGTAGGTCATTGCCATCTTGTACAGATCACTGTACGAGGTGACAGCTTCTACACCGCCTTTCAATTCCTTGATAGGGGGCGCAGCAAAGACAATTGCTTGGTTATGGAAAGCAACTGATACGTTATGACTAGAAGCAACATAAGCCTGCGCGCCATTTGGAATAGCAGCAGAGATATTTTGTCTAGCCCCAGAAACAACAATCGTAGGATTGACTGGAACGTTGTAGGTGGTAGCCGAGCCATTAGCCACAACTTGTTGGGTTACAACAAATTGCGCTGTTTGTGGCAGAGGTTGATAGGTCAATGGATTAACCATATAAACATTCGCCGCAGCATCAAATGTAATCAAGTCACCAACATTGAATAACACTTGATTTAAGGTACTAGCTAAACCAGATAATTGAATGGTATTACCACCAGAAATAGGGCCATTTGCTACTGTACCAGCAGCTACGAACCCACTTGGGGGTGAACCACCTGTTGCACCAGGAGTACCAGCAATTTGTCTTACCAAGAAGTTTGTCTTGAAGAAGTCAAAGCCAGATAAATGCCCGATGAAGCCATCTAACAATGCGCCTCTGTTAACTGTCATATTGAATACAGTGTAGAGGTCATTGGTTAAGGTTGCGGACACAGCAGGTGGGTTTGCCCAATAGCGATTACCATCTTCAGGAATACCCAATTGAGTCATGTAAGCATCTGTCTGCAATACATGGTTAAAGTCAATCGCTGTACCTGGATTACCATAGTACTGATAAGTATCAACCTGGAAATTGGTGGTAGCAATGAACTGCTCAACCATGTTCGCCAAGCGCTTAGCACGAGGATTTAACATCATGTCTAAGTAAGGTTGGTCACGAGCGCGGTCAAAAGTTAATTCAAAACCAGAGAATTCAACCATGGTGTGGAACTGGGTGTCAATGGTTAAAGGTCTGACAACCTGTACGCGAGCTTCTGAGGTCGCAGTAGCACCATAACCGCCTAGGTATCTTTCTTCTAAACGATAGTTAATGGTTTGGCCAGTTGCGTATTTGAGACCTTTAAAGTCACCTTCAAGGTTTCTGTTCGCTATTTTTGCAAAGTTGAGATAATTGATGACTTATTGTTCAGTTAGGTTCGTTACTCCTAATCCGCCTTTCGGCTGCTTGTAGTCGCCTACAAGTTCAGACTATATCTTCACCCTATTTCTAGGGGCTGGGCGCTTCGAGCCACTTGGCTCTACTCCCTTTCGGGATAGTCGTTGCACCTTCGGATTTCTCCGCTTGGCTCAGGATTGTCTACTAGAGAGTTTCCCTGAGTTCACCCAGTAACAATTGCAAATTACTTTGCAAAGAGGCTCATGAATATCTTAGTTAACCTAATAAATGTCTCATCTAATATATATTGTGTCGTCTGGAACGTATTACCTGAAAAACTCATATAAGAATACTCCAACAAATTAATAATCCCCTTCCTGGGGTTCATTTTCTTTGTCAAAGCGGATTGACTATGTAGATAGCTATAACCATCTACTACACGCTGAATATTTACAGGGGGTGGCAGCCTGTCTTTCACTCACCAATGACTACATTATGCACTTATTTATTGGTTGTTGGCAATATCTGATGATGATATTATCGCGCCGCCAAGCTATCTTTAGCGGGAGAAAAAGAGGAGTCATTACCCTTTCTGCTTGGCAAAAAACCTATAATGTTATTACTTTAATGGAGTAAGTCATGAAAAGCCGCAATTGGTGTCAAGTTTCTAACTGCAAAAATAAAGTCTACAGTCATGGTCGAGTATGCGCTACTCATCGCTGGAGAATGAAAAATTACAACTCCTATGATCTTCCCAATTATGCGGGAAATCCTAATTATCTTCCCGATGACAAACTCCCAGATGGAATTTTTAAACTTTGCTCTATTCATGGAGAATGTTCAAAAGATCAAGTTTATGTCCGTTACTATAAGGGAAAAGAAAATTCTTATTATTGTAAGGAATGTCTTTTAGGAATTAATATAAAAAACAAATATGAAGGAATGAATGATCTTTCTGACTATGATACGATGCTGAAAAATCAGAACGGTCTTTGCGGAATGTGTAAAACCTCAAAAAATAATACTACTAGAAGTGGTAAAGTAAAGCGGTTCAATATAGATCACTGCCATAATTCAGGAAAAGTTAGAGGGTTGTTATGTAGCTTCTGCAATTCATTATTAGGTTATGCTAAAGATTCAATCGAAACTCTTGAATCTGCCATTCGCTATCTAAAACTTCATAAAGAACAACATTAAAGGAGAGATTAATGTCGAGAATAGATGTACAAACCCTTGTACTTGCATTTGAAAACCGCATAGCTGCGCTAGAGAAGAACCCACCTGATAAAATACCCACTAGCGTGATAATGAATATGTTAGAGAAATCCATGGATGAGATAATCAGGGATCATTTTTTAGTTTTAGCTAAACGGGATATTAAAAACGTAATAAAAAAAGAATTTCTAGATATGAAACGTGAGTTTATTCATAAAACAGTCGAAAATATCCTAACAGATTCATCATTTAGAGAAGCAGTAGAGAAAAAAGTAAAGAAGTCTGTGCTAGATAATATTCTTAAGGACTGATCATGAGAAAGCTACTATTGTTAATAACGCTATTATTTTCCTTGCCTGTATTTGCTAACGTAAAGTGGATTTGCATTTCAAGAACCATAGGTTGCCATACTTGGGTAATGGATATTCCTTCTGGATGGATTGTTTCAGGAGATAATGGCTCGGGTGATTCATACGCTATGGTATTTATTCCTGATCCTGAACATAAATGGAAACTGTAATAATGCCTGAAAATCCATTACACATCGAACCAAGCTATTACTATGCAGAACATATCCCTATTTACTTAAGAGAGAAAGGCTGGCTATGCGTAACAGATAGACAATGGTTTGACACTCACAAAGAAGGATTAGGACAATGCCATATTTATACTGCCTTAGCAGTTCAGCAACGGCGTGATATGGAAGAAAAAATAAAACAACTACCTTGGTACAAAAAACTCTGGAAAAAGTTATTTTCATAAAGGAAAAATATGGAAGAAAAGAAGAAAAGACCTAAAAAGTCATTGTCAGCGCAAATAAAATCATTAAGAAAGGAAAGGGATAATTTGAGAAAGTCATGGGATAGACTTTCAGAAATACGATGGAAACTTCAGGACGAATTAGAAATATTAAAAGATATAGTTCCCTTAAAATATTTTAGGATAGAATTCAAAATTAAAGCCAATAACAATGAAACTTTTAAATATACCGAAATAATTAGTTCATACACACCTGAACTAGCCATAAAAAAGCTATTAAAAAATAAAACTCATCCAACAACTTTTGAATTATTAGATATAAAATTGTTAGCTTAAAAGGAATATCCTATGCTCTTAGAAATACATCCTAGACAATTCATAGAATCTAAAGATATTTATCTTATTGATAACAGCGAATATGCTTCTAATGAGCTATTAGTTTATATTAACCAACATCCTAAAGTACCTGTCATAATTAGAGGCAACCAAGAAATTAAACGTTTCACAGATCAAATACGATATTTACTAGAACAGGAGAGAAATAATGCAAAACATTCAACCCAAAATGAACAAGAAACAAGCCAAGATACTCTGGAACAGTTTGACTAATGAACAGAAGATGCAGTTTAATGACATGCTTCATCAAATGCAGCAGGGTAAGTTGTTAATGAAAAACGTCATGGTTGATGACAATGAACAAATACAGCGTATTATATTAGAACCTAAAGACAAACCTAGTCAGCCAACTGCGCCATTTGCTAAACACTTTCATTTAGAGAAATAAAGCAGATTCCCGCCAATGCGATTGACGGGAAGTGACTAGCAACGTTTCTTGTCTTTCATTTTGCCTTTGTCTTTCTGATCTTTCTTTTTGTCTTTCATTACCGATGCTCCTTATGACGATGGGTTGATGAATGAGAATTTTTTTTCTTGTGTTCACCTGCTTCACTATAGGCAATTGCTTGTGCTTGCTTAGCAGGTTTTCCAGCTTTAATTTCAGTAGCAATATTTTCTCCAAACTTTTCTGAACCTGGTTTAGCTCCTTTATGCAGAGGCATTTTCCTCTCCTTTTTACCCATAAGATAATTCGGTGCTCTGTCATTTTCTAACAGAGGCCTATCTGACGCAACACCTGGTGTTTGCGATTTAATAGACATTACAATAACGCCTTAATTAAATCAGTCAGGGACGGATGAGAATTATTTAAAACCGACTTCAAATGCTTAACCAAGTTCACTGCCAGCTCAATATCATTAATGATATTCAGTGGATTAGCAGGATTAGCAGCAGTCGCTATTGCTGCTTGTGCTACTTGAACTATTGGCGCATTTGGAGCATCTTGCGCTACTGTATTCACAACATCTTGTACTATTTGGCTTGTCATCGATATTCTCCACCACGCATTGTTGGATTTGCTGGATATGACTTTTGCTTATAACCCTTATTTTCCTGAGGCATCTTATTGCCCTTTCCCCATTGCTTGCTCGCTGGCATGCCACGCTCAGTATTCACTTCCTTTGGGCCATCTTCATAAGCAACCATGGATTGATTATAAGTATTGTCAGCCATAATTAACCACCTATGGATTTAATGGTTGATAAATCATAATTTACGCAGTCAGCAAGCTTTTCCCTTTCTGGACTTTCCATAAACTTTTTTAAGTTTTTTCTTACCTGTTCATTATGCAGTTCAATAGCAATAAATTCTTCCAACGCTTCTTTGTCAGCCATGCTACTTTCCCTTCATCCCAGACTGATCATAACCATTCGCATTCCAACCTTTACGGGATTGTTCATAGCCATTACGCAAGGGTTCTTTCCAATATTCAGATGGTTGACTTTGCCCACCAACGCCCTTGGTCATTTCTTCATAGCAACATTCGTCATAATCACCTTTGGCATTTTTCATTAATATCTCCTATGCTGAAGCATATTTTCAATAAGAGTAATGCAGTTCGGATGAAGCTCACCTAATGACTTTCTAAAATCATAAAGAAGTTCAATTGCTTTCTTCATATCTTCTTTCTCGCTCCGTTCGTAAAGATTCGGGGCATGAGCCATTAGTGGTTCTTGCGATGGCTGACAAACTGGCATTGATAACATTTGTAACATTAAACTTCTCCGAAAATTGATTTTTCTTTAGGCGCTGGCGAATTAAATTTAACTTCTTTTTGAACACATGCGCCGGTGTTGGCAACATTATTAATTCGCTCCTCTTGCTGCTTTTTCTCTAACATTGGATTTCCATTATCACCAGGTATTGGCATAACGCCTCCGTTTAAAATTTAATCTTATCTCGATTGCTGTGGCTTTTCCACAATAAACTTAACGTACTGACCATCCGGTGTTACCACATGCTTATGTGGCCGCATCACCGGAAAGTTATAATCACACTCTAATTTCTCGCATACTTCATTTTGTTTATCGGCGCTTCTGTTTTGCATATTGGTGAATCCTATCTTCAAGGGATGGTTGATTGTGCTGCTTAACTGGTACATCCTGTTTAGATGGTTCTATAGGACGCGCAGCAGATGAATTTACATTCCTTGTTTTTACCATTTTTTCATGCAATCTACCCACCTCAGCAGCTTGAACATAAGGATCGGGAATTTTTGCGATGCGCTCTAATTCTTGGGGGTGCAGTTTTGCAGCACCATATAGAAACGCTGCTGGGTTATCTAGCGCACGAGTCGCAAACATGATCGAATCTGGCAATGCACCGCGATCTGCCAAGGGCTGCAATGTCGCATGAAAATCAGCATACTTACTCATGCCCTGGGTAAACTTGCTTTCAAACTCTGCTTGCTTGGCTATTTGCTGTTGTCGCCATTGTTCCTCAGCAGTCGCACGCTGTTTTTTCTCAATCGTACGATCAATGAATTGCTCTAGTTGCGTCTCCCACGATTCAGCGCTATCAGGATCAGCTTTAAAATCTTCTGCTGCTTTCTGCACCTGCTGCTGTTGCTGCGGAGTTTGTTCAGCATACTTACCACGCGAGAAGCGTTCGCGCATCATGCGATTAACTTCTTCCTCAGTGTACATCTTAGGTTTTTCAACCGGATTGCCATACTCGTCAATCGGATTGTCTTTGTTCTCCGCCTTCTCAGACTTCTCTGTTTTTTCTACCTTCTCAACCTTCTCAGGTTCTTTAACTTCCGGTTCTTCGGTTTGTTCTGCAACCTCTGGCTGCACTTCCGGTTCTTGCGGAGTAGGGTTAGCTACCTCTGGCTCAGGTGTTACGCCGCTATTCATCGCTAGCTGATGATTCATGTCTTTCACTAGCGCATCATCAATACTGTGCATTTCTTTCTTTGCTGCTTCCGTCATTCGCTTCTCTCCATTGCTTTCGGTTGTTTCTCTGCTTGTTTAACTTGGTGACTATGTTCTTTGTCTTGCATTTCTTTTTCATGAAATACCTGACTTCCATGCGTTAGCATCTTAATTAAATTCTGAGAATGGTTTATCTGCATATCTGCACTTACCCTCTGCATTTCAGCTTGATACCTTAACAGGCTTTCTTGTAACTGCGCTGCTGCTTCTTCTTTTTCAGCTTCGAGCTTAGCCCACTGAACCGACATATCTTGATGAGTTTCAATTGCTTTGCGCTGTAATTCTTGCTGTTTAACTTCAAGTTCTTTAGCTTTTTGCTGCGCTTCTTGTTGCGCTTGTTGCATCTTATGCTGCAATTCTTGCTGCTTTAACTGAACCATGATCATATCAGGTGATGGCTCAGGTTGTTTTGGAGGCAATGGCTTGCCAGTCTTTCCAGCTTCGATAATTTCTTGAGGTACTAATGTACGCAAGCGATTACGCAACTCCAGATTGTTATCCAGTGGTAAGTTTTCAGCATAGAGATCAGCAATAAGCGGGAATATCTGTCCTTGTTTATCAGCTTGCAATACCAATTGCAGTGCGCGCAAACCTTCTTCTTTCTGCCCTTCATAACTTGGCCCAGGTTTTAAGCGTATCTTATATTCGCCTTTGGTCATGTCATTTTCAATTCGCAAACCATATTCATCAGCCGGTTTATTAATCTCAACTGGTTTTGATTCCGATTCAGGCATTGCTAATACTAATTTACGCTGCGTATCATAAATATGTGGTATCAATTGATTTATGATTTCTCCACCAGTCGCAATAGCAATGTTTAACGAATTATAGGGAACATAGGTGTTTTTAGTTCCCCGTTGAGTGCGCGCATCAATTGCTGTACCTGATACTTCATTACCAAGTTCACCGAGTTGCGTATTGTACATTCCTGTTCCGGATTGAATGTCCATAAGGGTTCTTTCATATTGCTGTGTGAGGGATGCAGACAATTCGGGTGGTTTGAGCTGCTCGGGTTTAGCTCCACTAGGCGTTTCGTCATAATACAATGCTCCTCTGACAACCGAAGGATCGCGCCATTGCTGTTGTGCATCTGGTGATGCCGCACATTTCCTTGGCATGATGAACTGATCATATCGGCTAATCTTCAAAAGATAAGCTGATTGTGTAGCAAGATAGTTTAAATACTTCTGAGCGTCTTTCACGTCTTTGAAGAATGAGCGCGTGATTTGCTGACCTTGTTTTGTGTAATAGGATTTTTGGTCTACAAAGATGATAGGCAATAACTCAGACATAAAATCTGTTTCATCAAGCACAAAATCACCAGCAATCACCCTGTGCTTAATCTTATATTCCAATACATCACGCTGATCTAGTATTGTAACTGGCTGACCATCTTTAATAATCATCTTAGACTTTTTGCCATCTATCTTGATCTTTTCTAATTGTTTAAACTCATCACCATCAACTATCGAACCATCAGAAAGTTTATAGATTGTTGTATTAAAAGGTTCGCGTTCATAGTCATAGACCTCAGTTATTGAATCATCATCAGCAAAGGCCATAGTGGAATCTTCGGTAATAGATGATGTACCGATTTGTGACTCAATGTCCTTTCCCCATTTATCTCTAAATCCTCTGCGCGATACTCGCACCTTAAAACCTGCAAACATACCATCCACTTTGCATTTATGCTTCGCTGATATATCCCAATAACACATATTAGGATCGTCAAAATCATATAACTTAATCTCTTGGTTAAATGCACGCTTACCCATGTATTCCGTACCAATGCGATATGCGCCATAACCACCCACGATGGCTTGCCAGAATGCCTGTTGATAAACTGTTTTCGCATCTGAGTTTAAGCTAATGTTCTTTACCAATGCCGCGCGTATCTCTGCATCTTCAACTGATACGTCCTCACCTGGCATTACTTGCAGGTTAGGTGTATTTTGCATCTGATCACCAAGCAAGTGATTCATCAGCACACCGAGCTTGTTAAACATCAGGGGTATTTTGTTATAGCGTTCAAACAGTTTGGATTCATCCTCACGCCATTGATCACCCATGACAAAGTCAACCCATTCATAGTATAGGGAACGGTTAATTGTCCAGTATTTTTCCCATTTATCGACTCTATCGCGTATTTTTGCACATAATTGCGGGTCTTTTCTAGGCATGATGTCACATCCAAATTGTGATCAAAGATTGCTTAATATAGTACTATTCTTTTGCTTCGTTAGCTATGAGTTGAAAATCTATGTTTATTACTGCATAACCTAGAACAATAAGTAGTCGTTTTGTGCCTGTTAGCCATAAATTCCTTTTTACATAGTAAACAATGTCGTTTATCAGTAAAATAATTCTTAACATTACTCTTTTGTCTACATTGTGAAGAACAATATCTATTTTTTTGATAACCAGCAGAATGTTTTTTACATTGTTTTCCGCAAGTAGAACAAACAATATTTATCTTTTTTCTATCTTTCCAGCTATTCCTACCATGGTCACTATGCCATTTTAATCCTTCTTCAGTTGAATGCCAGGCATTACATAACTTCTGATTTAACCTAAGCGCATCTTTTACTTTTCGCGCATATTCAGGGTTTTTAAAGAGCTCTTTTGTATGCTCGCTTGCATGTTTTCTTTTTTCTAATAATTGCAAATTAGAAATATCGTTGTTTTTCCAGTTATGATCTATATGATGAATCACATAGCCTTTTGGAATTTCTCCATAATGATCAAACCAAATTCGTCTATGAAGCAGTCTATATTTAGATTTCTTGTCACTACTTTGATAATAACGACCGCTTGTTTGAATCCAAAATCTTTCACCTTTGTAAACCACATATTCATGCATTATTACAACCTTAATAATTAAAAGGTAATTATATAGCATTTGCGGTTCTAGCGAAACATTGACTGCTCCCATGGACTTAATCTATCTATTTCGATAGTGTCCTTTCTTATCCTAAAGCCACCGGTGAATGTGAGAGAAAATGCATCAGCTATATCAGGGCTGTTCATTCCTCGTGCTCTTAGATCATCTTTAGATTCAATTTGTATTTGACCACTTGAGTTTTCTTTAAATCCTAAAGAACACAATTCACCATGCAACGTATCGTCATCTGGTATTTGAACAGGCAATTCACTCATTAACCAGTCACGCATGTCTGACCATAATTCGGCACGCAAGTTCTTAAACTTTTCTTTGTCATTAGCTGATCTAGCAACATTCACGCCTTCTACACATTCAAATCCCATTTCCTGCAATCGATCAACTACGCCCGCCCCAATGCCAATACAATCTATATACATTTTTTCTGGTTTTTCTTCTGTAATTATTCGTTTTAATCGCCCTACGATTTCCATTGTATTGTAGTTTGACAATCTTTCTATATTATATGCACATCTGCCTTTTCGCCGAATAATAGCTGTCCTGTCCCTATCCGAAATAGCCACATCCACACCAATAATCAGTGAACCATGTTGTTCTACATCCGCTTTTCTTGCTTTTTCAACATATTTTGAATTAATAAATACATTAGAAATAGGGTTTTTAAACGCTTCATTAGCATTAAATGGATATTCTTGCTGGAAAAATTCCCTTCCTGCATCATAATCCTTGCTAAACTCCGCTATTTTCTTGCGCCTCCATGCCAAATGCTCGGCAGTTAGCCCATTTTGATTATATAATCTAAATAAATGATCTTCTTCTTCGGATAAATTCATGCCTTCGGCATTTGCTGTATATTCATCCTGCCAGTACCAAGGTAAAAATATTGCTTGATACTCACTATCAGATGACATAGCTTTCATCCAGCGCTGATGATAATAGTTCCCTATACCATTGGCTGTGCTCTCAATAATTACCTCTGTTCCTCTTTCGTTACTAATTGCTTGAAGAATACCTTTTGCATGATCTTCAGCAAATGCCCAGAAACCGCATTCACTTCCATGAAACAATTGAATAGTCTGCGATCTACCGACCGCACGATTTCCTGCTGTTCCTACTGCATAACCTGAATCAAACTCTTTGAAATACAACTCTCGCGCATTAGATGTTTCAGCCTTTGGAATAAATCCAGGTTCAATATTTTCATAAAACCTTTGAGCCATGCCAAATAAGTTTTTTGTAGCTTCTTTATCATGGGTAAGAATGAAAGCCTTTTTGCCCTTGGAAGTGATAACTTGATGAAAGAACCTTGCTTGTATATAAGTTGAACAGCCTTGTTGTCTTCCTTTGCAAATTATGGCCCTCACTACACCATACTTTTCCTTTTGCGCTTGTAAACGCTGATGCAAATACCTCTGTGCACGATTGAAAGCAAACGGCGAAGGTTGCCCCGACTTCGCTCGTATGACAAGAAAGCGCGGGGCAAACTTTTCAAAGTCTCGCAGGGTATTTAACTGTTGTTCAGTGACCAAATTATAGTTTGCACTCAGGTGGTGTAAAACCTTCTGGAACGTCAACAACTTTGCCAGATTCCAGTATTTTCTTGGCATCATCTAAAGACAATGCTTTGCCTTGTTGCTGCTGCTTAACTTTTTCATGGTAATCTTGCAAAGTGAATCCTTCCCTAGCCCATAGCCATGCATCATCTAAAGCTTTCAATACGATGTCGTTGATCTTTGGGTTAAAGTTCTGTGTGCGCACAAAGTGAGACAGGGTTTGATACTGATTGAAAAAGTGTTGCTGATTCATGTTTACTGCGGGTGTTTCTTCAATTGGAACTACGTTTTCTTGTGACATTCTATACTCTCCATTATTTTAAACAAAACGAAAGCCATGAGGTTTAACTCATGGCCTCTTACACTTGATAATCTAATTAACGATTTGCGTTGTAGTTGAAATCGTTTTCACCTGGCATATCTGGACCAAGCTGACGGTTGTTCTTTGCGCCTTCCATTTTTGTTGGAGGGTGCGCTGAGTTCGCCAAGTCAGCCATATTTCCGTAGCCCATGCCTTTGTTCATGTCCATGTTATTGCGTGCTTGCCAGCTTTTATCCATGCAATACTGTCTATCTTTTACATTTTCTACTTGACCACTTGCACCGTCAAATTCGCTCATTGTTCAATCTCCAAATTAAGAGTTAGACGCAGCTAAAGGCAACCAATATGACGTGCCGTTTACGCTGATTTGCAGTACTTTAACCGCAGGTGGTACAGTCGCATGACCCCATGAACTAGCACCTGTTCCCGCTGCCTGGAAGTAAGTTGCACCTACTAAGCCGTTGTTATCTTCTAGCAAGAAAAGGTTTGTCGCACCGCCGTATAAGTAAATCTGACCCACTGCGATAGCTGCTGTGGTATTTGTCATTGCAATACCATACAAGCCTGAGTATGTGCCACTTGTTGCTGTAGCGCCCATATCACCCCAGAGGGTAGCTAACTGACCGGATGTGATTGTTGCAGCGTGAATATCAAATTGACCAAAAACCGCAGCATTCCATGATGAGGAAGCCAGTGTACCCGTTGGGATAATCTTACCTTGTACGCCATAAACAAAGCTTGATCCGCTTGCCCCGACATAATCAACTTCGCCACGTACGCCTACCATGTTGCCGGAAGTAACGCTTGCTTGGTTTACCATCTGCGCACGCAATGCACGTACTGTGCCAGGCGTTGCATTGTTGATTGTTACAACTTGATCAGTAGGTGCGAGTCCAGCATAAGCTGTGAGAGTCGTAAATGATGAGTTAATCGTACACCATGTATCACCATCTGAAGCGCATAACAAAATCATATCGTTAGCCAACCATTGAAACACAGGCGAGCCACCAACCGATTGTTGTATTGCTGCAATGTTAGCTGCTTGTGCTGTGATGTAGTTTGCTGCGGTTGCTGTTGCTGTGTTATCTGACGTTACAAGCTGCACCAAGTTATTTGATGAGCCAGTCACACGTTGTAAATAAGTTATTCCTGACATCCTGTCGTACTCCATATGGGTGAATGTTAGACCAATTATGATTCAGCCATCATAACTTATCAATGAGTTTTTGCATTAGGGTTGTGTTCGCATCTTCCGCGCTAGTTTCTTGTTTATCACGCCAACCGAATCTGTTTTTCATGTTCATGTACCAAAGCGTAGAATTAAAGTCTTTGTTTGCAATATTTGTTCTACCTTGATTCATCCACCAACCTTGGCCAAAGTCTTTACCCGCTTTTATGGCGTCACCGAATTCTGGAAACTTTTCCATCCATTCATATACAACTTGCTTTCTTCTGCGCAAATGCCAGCACACTTCTTCAATCGAAGCGCCTTCAAGCATGAGTTCTTCTGCTATTTGTGCATAACGTGGTTCGTAGTCTGACGGTCTGCCGGCCATTTACCCATATCCTCTTGTTTGTTAACTAATTATACAACAACACTAAATTAAATAAAAGTATTAATTACTCTTGATAAGTATGTAAATAGTGTTACTATACGCACTCAGTTAACAACAATAGAGGCGGCGTAATCATGAATCATTATCAAGGGCAAACAATTAAATGTGGGATGAATGCATTACTAACACAAGGGCATTACATTTGCGAAGGTTGTGAGTATGAAGCAAGGGATTGTATTTGTATCGAATGGGGTTTAATTGATGAAAGCGAAAACGAGGCATTGCATTATCATGAAAACTTATAAGGAAAATTATCAATGAACAAAATCAGAGAATTTACCTTAAATGGTTATAAATACAGACTTGAATATACTACTAGCTGGGAAAGATGGTCAGCTTATATAAATGGTCGTTTTCTTGATTGGGTTTTTTGTCCACTGGAATATACAACCTCACAATTAAAAAAATTCATTAAAAGAAATATTCATCCATATTAATACTTATCCATCAACTAATAACAAAGGAAATTTATCAATGTCCAAATGTTCATTATGTCATCGATCAATAGAAGAAGATTCTCAACATGGAATAACCTGCCGTGAATGTCTTTCTTATTCACTTGATAATTTCAAAGAATCTATGAAAAAACCTGAAACATCCGCAGCATTTCACAGCATACAAAAACTCATGCCTGACTTATCCCACGCTGAAATCGTAGTATTGCGTGAAGCCATGCTTAAGATGCAATGGGCAATTGAAAACAAATTAAAAGAACAATTAATTAATAAAGAGCAATAATAATTAGCATAAACAAATAACCCAACAACAAGCCCGCTAGTCGGGCTTTGGAGAAATGAAAATGCAAGAGTACAAGCAAATAGATGAAAATTCATCGGGAGATGATAAGAAGATTTTTGATCTTTTACATATGACATGTATGACAACTTACGAAAATATGAGTAAAGAAATAATGGGTTTTGTAGAAGCTAACCAAGACTTGTTTGCTGTACCTCCCAAGGTAGCAAGCTTTGAATTAATTTTTACATGCTTCGTAAACTTGATAGCTAATTTCATACAAAAAGGCTTTGATAGTCACGAAGTGGGAATGGCTAGGACTTTTCAAAGAATTGAAGATACATTGAAATTAAGTGAGGAGAAATAAAAATGGAAACCCCAGAAGAAAAAGCAGAATTCACCTTACAATTTATGGGTGGTTTATTAATTATAATATTATGGTTATGTGCCATTGCTATTATATGTAAATTCACATGGCATTATGTATTTGGAGGATGATATGGACTTACAACCTTTATGGATGTTGATAGGTGGATTTATTGGAATGATTATAAGTTATTATTTATTTCTGAGGTAATAATGCAACTACAATCCTACAGCAAGCGTGAAGAAATCCTATTCTGCATATTTGTGTTGGTATGCTTAGTAATAGCAATATCAGTTTAATAATAACGAGGAGAAATAACAATGTTAACATTCTTAGTGTTTTTAATACTTCTAGTACTATTTTACAAGGATTAACATGACAACAACCACAACGAAAAGGAAAACTTTTTGTTTTACCAAGAGGCATCAAGAGGAATTTAATGCGCTCTGCAAGGAGTTTGGCGAATCAGAAGCCGCAGTGATGCGGCGTGCGATTACTTTTCTCTACAATACAATTTTTACTAACAACCCCAAGGTGAGAGATGACAAATAAATACAATGAAATATGCAATGAAGTAATTAACTTTATCATTGACCGCACTATCGGCAAAGACCTGGCAGCCGTCACCATAGACAACATACAAGACTCGGTTAATGTTGTCGCTGCTGTATCAGCGTCCTGCGTCATGGCTGCCGCCACTGCAACCACTGCGAATAGTGATTCATGGCTGAGGCTTTTTCATGAAGCATTTGAATTAAATTTAAAAAACATTCAGGAATCGTTATTTAATGCCGCAGCTAGCCAGCAACAACAAACTAGACCATACATGAGAGAAAAACTAAACTAGTCATTATTTGTTTTTACTTGAGCCAAAGTAATAAGAAATAACTAAGACAAAGCCAGCGGTTAACTGACCCATCAACATGTAGATAATATCATGGTCTGATGGGTCTAACCGGATTTTCAGCACTTCAAAACACATGATAAAGAACCCCACAACAATAATCAGGGCTATAATATCCATGACATAATCGCGTTTGGTGTCCATCCCTAAATTATAGCTGGCCTGTTTCCAGAATCCTAGCCAGTCTAGCAATACGCAGGGGTTCTTGCTTAGCCACTTCAGTTTTTAGCAAATCTTCCGCTGCTTGCTGCCACTGACAACGCTGTACAAAGCCCAGGAAGGACTTAAAAGCCATGAACCCTACTATGCCGAGGTTAAACGCGAGATCGCAAAGCACCGCTTGTCTGGCTTCGTTTAACTGGCATATCCATGGAATATTTCTGAGGAGTTCTTGATACGTGTCTCGAATATCGTTTTGCAGGAGCCATTCGGCCTCGGCCTTGCTGATTCCCTTGTCGCGCAAATTTCTTCCAAATCCAATTGTCGGGATACCTTTGGTATCTTTGTAGACAAATTGCTTAAAACCCTCGTCCAGCATGAGCAGGTTAGCTGCACTGTCCATCATTTGTCGCGTTATCATTATCTGCCTCTCCTTGCAAATCAAACACCGTCCTTGGATCACCAGGTTTCCCACAGCGATCACACGCATAGTATGCCGTACATCCCGCCGATACCACATGTACATTAGCACTACAGCACTTACTGGACAACATCCACACCCCCATAACAAAAAAAACCCGCCTAACTGATGAGGAAGGCGGGAAAGCTTATCCGGTCATACTAACAAGGAAATAACAGAAATTAATTAACCTAAAGGAACTTTCATGGTATCTTGATTATGTGTAGTTAGCAATCATAAATTGTTTCATGTGGAACCTTGAGTATATTCCTGGAAAATCCTTATTGCCTCCTCGCAGCCCCTTGCCACCTCCGCTTTATAACCAAGCTTCCGCAGGACTTCTATACATGCTTTCTGCTCCTTTGACACCACACCCCCAGATTGTCTCTTAAGCTCCAAATAAAGACCGTGGTAAGGCGCAATTGGCAGGGGTATGCAGATATCACAAATTCCCTTTCGCAAGCCTAGGCGCTTTAATTTAACCGCCTCGCCCATGGTTCTAGCACCATTGTTAATCGCATAGAAAAACACCCCTTGCATCAGCAGCCAGTTTACAAATGCCATCTGTTCGCGTTCTTCACTTACCTCAGCGGCTGCTTTACAAGCTTCTGCAACGGTTATCCTGCCAACTTTAGGTGGCCGTCGTATCTTCCGTATCGCCTTTGGTTTCCGCCCCTGAAACGGCTCCCACTTCTGTCCTGCCATCCTTGGCACTCCCGTATAGTCCTTTTAGCCCTGCAAAGTAATTTACCCTATAGTTCTCGCTCTTGGCTTCCCAGCCCATGGGTTTACCAGTGAGGGGGTTTAATGCTCGTGGCGTGTCGTTACCACTTTGTTGCCAGTTCTTTCTTGGTCTCACTTGCGGATTCCTTCTTACAAAAACAGAATGTTGGCATATATTTACACAAACAGCAAACGTTAGAATTAAATGGAATTTTAAGCCTAACAACAGAGGTATTAATACCTGCAATCTTGGCAATATCTTCAAAGCACTGCAAAGCTGTTTTTAAATCATCTTTATAGGTATTTATTACTTCAGCGCAATAGCTTCTAAGAAAATCCAAATCATCTCCGCCATAATGATCAGAAATCATTTTTATTAAATTACAAAGCTTGTTCTTTTGCTCTTTCCAAGATCGCATTATTTATTTTCCTTTGCTCTGGATGAGCTTTCCATACTTTGTTTAATCGTTTCTTTAGCGCTTCATAACGTATATTTCTTTTTTTCTCTGAATCATAAATTTCCTTTATCCAAAAAACAGGATTAGGGTCGTCTCGATAAAAATCTGATATGTAGTTTATTTCAATAAAAAACATACAGCGATCAAGTGATGTTTT
>Ga0335069_10001432_pt1 | contig 38686 bp, 34 predicted proteins | sample Lox_Sample_11_FD_206714 | JGI IMG/M metagenome (GOLD analysis project Ga0335069, IMG submission 206714) | Soil microbial communities from Loxahatchee National Wildlife Refuge, Florida, United States - Lox_Sample_1.1 | ecosystem: Environmental > Terrestrial > Soil > Wetlands | place: USA...
CCCCCCCGCCACGCCGGCCGCCCCATCGACGCAGAAATAACCGCCCCCCTCACGAGCAACCGATGACCACGACCTCGGACATCCTCAACCTCCCCGTCCGCGACTTCCTCGCCGCCACCGCCGCCAAACAACCCACCCCCGGCGGCGGCTCCGTCACCGCCCTCGCCGGCGCACTCGCCTCCTCCCTCGCCGCCATGGCCCTCCGCTACACCATTGGCAAAAAAGCCTACGCCGCCTACGAACCCGAACTCACCGCCGCGCTCACCCAGTTCGACACCGCCAGCAAAATGCTCCAGGAACTCATCACCGAAGACATCGCCGCCTACGACGCCCTCTCGCAGATGCTCAAGCTCCCCGAGCCCGACCGCCTCGCCCACCCCGACTACACGGCCACCGTCGTCGCCGCCATCCGCGCCCCGCAGACCACCGGCGCCATCGCCGAAAACATCCTCCACCTCGCCTCCACGCTCACAGGCAAGACCAACAAATTCCTCCTCTCCGACCTCGGCATCGCCGCCGTCTTCGCCCACGCCACCGTCCACGCCTCCGAACTCAACGTCCGCATCAACCTCCCCCTCCTCCCCAACAAAGAGGAAGCCGCCGCCCTCAAACAATCGCTGCACGACCAGTCCCTGAAAGCCGATAAAACCTACGAGGAAATCCGCAGCTTCATGCTCAAAACCTTATGAGGCAAGCATGGCCCCCGCACCCGACAACTCCGACCCCCGCGATTACATCCTCGACCTCTCCACCAACCCAACTCCCGCCCAACCTACTCCCCCAATCGAAAATCGAAAATCAAAAATCGAAAATAAAATCGATTTCCTCTCCATCCACTTCCGCTGCTGCCACGTCTACGCCCCCATCTACAAAAACGCCGCCGGCACCGCCTATTCCGGCCACTGCCCCCGCTGCCACCGCCCCGCCGAAATCGCCATCTCCCCCACCGGCTCCCCCGCGCGCATCTTCGAGGCTGGATGATGAGAAATGATTACCCCTTCAATAACCAGATCATATATAATAATTGCAGTTTGACCCTTGGAGCCTTTATGGCCTACGACATTGAATTCACTTGGCAGGCCAAAACTGCCATCGACTCCCTCGACCCTGGTGAACGTGAAGAGGTCGCTCGATCAATTGACCGACTCCGCCACGGCCCTAAGCCGCCGGGTGTTCCGGAAGTCCGCACGCTACGTGGTCCGAAGAACATCTCCGTCCTCCGCGGCGGTAGAGGACAACGTCTTCATATCCTCTTTACCGTTGAGCCCGGTGACCACATCCGAATTCAGGACCTCGTCACCCATGACTTAGTACAGGAATATCGCAGGTCGGTCGCGCAATGAGCAAAGAGCTCGCCCCCTTTTCGTTGTCGCTCAAACAGTGCGAAGTCGAGCTGGGCGATTTTCGCGCATGCTCGCCGCCACAACTGAGCTTTCTGAGAAGACCCACATTCTTCCTTTCTTCCGCGCCCGCCCGAATCTTTCCGCCTTTGCTGGCACCTTTAACATGCCCGTTGAGCGCATCGATCTATTGGGACATGAATTGGATATTTTCGGTCATTTCCGATGCGATCTCGCCGTCGGCAACTCGCGAGAACGCGCTTTCTCACTCATAGAATTCGAGGACGCAAGACCATCCAGTGTCTTTGCCGAAGGAACCAAGTATCATGATGAGTGGGGTAAGCGCTTTGAACACGGATTCTCTCAACTCGTGGATTGGTTTTGGACCATCGATGACCAACGGCACTCAAATGATTTCGCCAGGCGCTTCGGAGGAAGCGATGCCCGATTCTTTGGAATGCTCGTGACCGGCCGACGGGCTTTTGTCGACTCCGTCGGACAATCTCGTCTCCGCTGGCGATCAGACAGCGTCTCCATCGGCGGACATAAGATTGCTTTCGTAACATTTGACGATCTTCTGGAGGCCCTTGAGGCCAAATTGCAATACCTGCGAACGATTGCCGACGCCGGAGACCTGACGTGAATTCCCGTCCGCTCAAAGTAGATCGCAAGTCTTTTTCTTGTTGACTCTCCCCCCCAAATGCCGATATAAGAGGAACCATGATGACTCTGCCCCTTACCCTCGCTCTGCTTCTTAGCCTTCGCGGTAATCGCTCGTAGGGTCATCCGACTTTTTCAAGAATCAGGAACCCCGCGAGTGACCCTCGCGGGGTTTTTCTTTTTGGAGATTGCGTAATCTACCCCCCCGCGTCACCCCACTCGCGTTCCCACACCGCCCGTCAGCGCTTATCCTGATAGGCCCGCAACACAGGAGTCCGCCATGTCCACCCCCACCGACCAGCCCTCTCCCGCCCCCGCCATCCGCATCTTCGACACCACCCTCCGCGACGGTGAACAGTCACCCGGCGCCTCGCTCAACCTCAAGGAAAAACTCGAAATCGCCCGCGCACTCGAACAACTCGGCGTCGACATCATCGAAGGCGGATTCCCCATCACCTCCCAGGGCGACTTCGAAGCCGTGTCCGCCATCGCCGCCGAAATCACCGGCTCCACCATCGCCGGCCTCGCCCGCTGCACGGAAAAAGACGTCCGCCGCGCCGGCGAAGCCGTGAAGCACGCCAAAAAAGGCCGCATCCACGTCTTCTGCGCCACCTCCAAAATCCACCGCGACTTCAAGCTCAAGAAAGCCAAGGAAGAAATTATCCGCATGACGCAGGAGAACGTCCGCCTCGCACGCGAATACGTCGAGGATGTGGAATTCTCCCCCGAAGATGCTTCGCGCACGGAGCTCGACTATCTCGCCGAAGTCGTCCACGCCGCCATCGAAGCAGGCGCGACCACCATCAACTGCCCCGACACCGTCGGCTTCGCCACCCCCGCCGAGCACAAGGCGATGTTCGAATACCTGATCAAGCATGTCCCCGGCGCCGACAAAGTGGTCTTCTCCGCCCATTGCCACAACGATCTCGGCCTGGCCGTCGCCAACTCCCTCGCCGCCGTTCAAGGCGGCGCGCGGCAGGTGGAATGCACCATCAACGGCATCGGCGAACGCGCGGGCAATGCCTCCCTCGAAGAAATCGTCATGGCCCTCAAAACCCGCCAGGACGCCTTCCCCTTCTCCACGCGCATCAACACCAGGAAACTCGTCCCCACCAGCCGCCTCGTCAGCTCCCTCACCGGCCTGCACGTGCAGCGCAACAAGGCCATCGTCGGCGAAAACGCCTTCGCGCACGAGTCCGGCATCCACCAGGACGGTATGCTCAAGCACAAGTCCACCTACGAAATCATGACCCCCTCCGACGTCGGCTGGGCCCAGTCGCTCAACGTCCTGGGCAAACACTCCGGCCGCCACGCCTTCAAGTCGCGACTCGATGAACTTGGCTACCGCCTGAACGAAGAGGAACTCAATCGCGCGTTCGAGAAGTTCAAGAACCTCTGCGACAAAAAGAAGGAAATCTACGACGAGGATCTCGAAGCACTCATCGAAGACCAGTTCGAAAACACCGAGCAACTTTTCAAGATCAAGAGCCTGCAGGTCATCGCCGGCACCAACGGGATCCCCACCGCCACCGTCACCCTCGTCGATTCCAACGGCGATGAAATCACCGACGCCGCCACCGGCGACGGCCCCATCGACGCCATGTTCGCCGTCATCCAGCGCATCACGCACGTGAGCGCCCAGCTCGTGAGCTATCAGGTGCGATCGGTGACCGCCGGCAAGGATGCGCAGGGCGAAGCGACGGTCGAGCTCGTGCACTCGGAGCGCAAGGTGCGCGGCCGCGGCGTCAGCACCGACATCCTGGAAGCGAGCGCCAAGGCGTATCTCGCCGCGATCAACCGCATCCGCACGATCAACAAGAAGACGGTGAGCCAGTCCACTCCGATGTGACCGCCACTCACGCCAACATGCCGGCGGCCCGTATAACAGACGGCGTCGACGGAAACTGACCGGGTCGCGAAACATGCGGCCGGTGGAGCCTGCCTTCGGGTGGGTTTTTTGTTGCGCGGTGATTCGGCGGAGCGGGGGTTGGCGCTATTTCCATGATGCCTGTTCGGCGGCGTGGACTCCGGCGGTCAGCGGCGGCGTTTGAGGAGAAGCGGGGCGGAGAGGGTGAGGAGGATCAGGGTGGCGGGTTCGGGGGTGGGGATGATGGCGGAGGAACCGGAGGAGGTTGGCGTCAGGAGGAAGGCTTGGGGTTGGCCGTTGAGGGTGCCGTTGCCGGTGATTTGGCCGACGTTGTTGATGCCGGTGGCCTCCTCAAGTACCCAGCCGGAGGCGGGGTCGATGAGGGTATTCAGGTCCACCATTGTGCCGTCGAAATAGAGGAAGGCGTGCTGGTCATACTTGCCGGGGATGATCTCGGAATAGCCGACAACTTGTCCGAGGTTGTTGAGGGCGTAAGCTTCGCTATCGTCGCCGCCGAGGGTGCCTAGATCGATCATGATGTCGTTGGAATCGAGGAAAGCGTGGATGGGGGGTGCGCCAACGCCGGTGCCGTCGGGCGAACGGTGTGCGTAGGCAGCAGTGCTGGCGAAGCCAGCGATCTGGCCAGCGTTGTTGATGGCCGTGGCGCTGCTGATGGGACCGCCGAGGGTGCCCAGGTCGGTCAGTACGCCGTTGGCATATAGAAATGCACGGTGATCATAACCGGGGGCGAAGTCCGCGTGGCCGACGACTTGGCCGAGGTCGTTGATGCCGTTGGCAAAACTTCCTGCGGCACCGGGCAGGGTTCCGATGTATTGAATGGAGCCATCTGAAAAGATTATGGCTTGGCCGTTAATTCCGTCAGGCGAATAGCGCACACCCGCACCTTCCCCCGAGCCGTTGATTGCGCTGAGGCTAATATCACCGTCGGAGGAGGCAGTCGCGGTCGTCTCCCCGCCTGAGTAGACAAAGCCCTGGTCTACGCCACCTGAAGTCCAGACGTATCCGGCTACGGCGCCTGCGTTGTTGATCCCGTAGCCAAGAGAGAGGGTGCCGCCAAGCGTGCCCAGAGAAGTCCCCAGGCCGTTTCGGAAAACGAATGCTTGCATGAGAGGTCCGGCGGAAAAGCCAGTAACTTGGCCGGAGGCGTTGATGCCCATCGCGACGGCAGGGGCCTGCGCGGGGCCTATGTCGACGAGGGTGACGGAGTAGTTCTCCCCCCTTGCGACCATCGCGGCGGATGCCAAGACTGAGATCGAGAGAAACTGGGCAGCGGTGAATTGCATATCCGTCCTCCGGACGATTGAAACATTGATGCAGATCCCACGACGGGGGGCACGACAACTTGACGCGGCGCAGCACTGATGTATTATCGGCCGTCAATCCGAAAACCCTTTAATAATTCATAATCCTGTCGGAGGTCAATTGTGCGTAAATCATCAGTCGTGCTCCTGCTTTCGGCTGCGGCCGCACCTTCCGTTTTTTTCTCAACGAGGCCGGCTGCGGCTGCGTTCGCGTATTTCGAACTGCCCAGCAAGGCCTCCTGGGGTAGCCTCACTGCGTGGAGCCCGAACCTATCGAGCGCGTCGTACCACAGTTCCTATTCGTTGCCCTTGCCTGGCGGGTCTTACACTACGGTACCAAGCTTTTACATGGATTCGTCGTCGACTCTCAATGTTGATGATGCGGCACCTGGGATAGACGCGTCGCAGACCCTCGGGTGGAGCTTTGATGTTTCATCCATCACTCTGAACTCTGCAGCGTTCGGACAACTGTATGCCGACTCCTCCCCTCGTTGGATTGTGCTTGAGAGCAGTGGGACGGCGTTGGAGCTTGGGAGTTGTGCCACCTTGTCGTTCCAGTTGGGTGGGATCAACCCTTCGCCCACGTACCTGTATCTTACCTCATTTCCGAGCATCGACGTGGAGGGGACAACTTCTGGCACGCAACGGACGTTGGCGATTGCCGCTCAGATCTGGGGATATGGGTTCACTAAGACCGGCACGGGGACACTCAAATTGACCATGACGTCGGACGTTTATTCGGGGCCAACAGTCATCAATGCGGGAACTCTGGCCATTTCCGGTGATGGGGCGCTGGGGGACGCGAACGGGACGCTCTATTTAAATGGCGGCACGTTTCGTTCCGATGCCGATGTTTCACTTGCGTCTTCTCGGTCGGTGGACTTGCTCGGCGGCGGGCACATCGACACCAACGGCCACAACTTGACGATTGCTGGGAGCGTGGCAGACAACGGGGCTCTCATTAAAATGGGTGATGGAACGCTCACGCTTTCGGGGGGAAAGACTGGGACAGGAGAGATTGAAGTAGACGGCGGGACGCTGACGATTCATTCCAACTTCACCACCGGTTCGAGTTCTGCGGCCAGTGCGATTGGTGCTGCGGGTAACGGCACGATCACCCAAGATGGATACGCAGCGACGTTCAACAGTGCGCAACTGTTAATTGGGTATGGCGCCGGCCATGCAGGAACCTACAACCTCGAGAACGCCTCATCGCTAACACTGGGCGCAACCTCCGGGTGCGACCTCTATGTTGGTTACAACGGCACGGGCGTTTTCAATCAGGCCGGCACTTCGAACAACACCGTTAATGGGGTTCTTTACGTATCCAACGCCACCAGTTCTTACAACCTAACGGGCGGCAACCTTACCGTTGATTCGATCGTCGATAACTACGGCAACTTCACGCAAAGCGGCGGAACTGCTTACGCGCTTGGCAGTTCATCCTATTCCATCGTCAACGAGGTAGGCGGCACCTTCACGTTTTCGGGAGGAACACTGGGCAGCTTTGGGCTGCTCAACGGCGGCAATTTCTCTCAAAATAACGGAAGCCTTCAGGACATCATCGGTCCCTTCTACAATTACTCTGGCAGCACCTACACGCTCTCCGGCGCGAGTTCGGCCCTCGTCATGGATAACACCTTGGGAACTGCGGTGGCGGTCAACAACGGAAGTTTTATTGAAACGGGCGGGGCCGCATACCTGAACAACCTCAGTGGAAACGGCACGTTCTCCATCTCCGGCGGCGTGCTCTCCCTCTCCGGCTCCAGCAACAACCTGAATAACCTCTCGTTCACCTTCAACGGGGGCACCCTGGCGACAACCGTCGGCCTCAGCACGTCCGCGTCTGTCACGATTGGTTCCGGCGGCGCTGCATTTGACACGACCGGTGGCACCTCGCTCACGTTCTCGTCGGCCATTACCGGGGCGGGCGGTATTACTAAAACGGATGCGGGCACTCTTACACTTAGCGGGGCAAACAGCTACGCGGGTGGGACCACGGTCGATGGAGGTGAACTCGATATCGCCTCGACGGGTTCGATCAGCAGCGGGAATATCTCTGTCGCCTCCGGCGCGACATTCTCCGTTGCCTCCGGCGGGGCCATTTCAAGCTCGACCATCCTCACCAATAACGGCACAACCCGGTTCAGCATGCCGACGGTCACGATTGGCGCTCTCAATGGCACAAATCAAGCGCCGCACTCGTGCTCAATGGCAGCAATCTGACGATTTCGGGCGGCGGGTCGTATGCCGGCGGCATCAATGACAACAACACGGGGAGCGGGACACTCAATATCAGTGCGGGAACGCTCACATCGGGGGCCATTCTGATTGGGGCGGTCAACGTCGGCGCGGGAAATCTGATGCTGACTGGGAGCAGCGAGGTTTCGTCGCTGACGCTGAATGGATCGAACGTGAGCAACACGGGGAATGTCGATCTCAACGGTTACAACAAGCTGATCCTTGAGTCGAATGGCACAAACAAATCCAGCATCATCGCGACGCTTCGGACGGAAATTTCGTACTCTGGGTATAAGAATTCCGGGACAGGCGGGACGAGCATGACCGGGTTTATCGTGAACAACAATGCGCCGGCGAGTAACTATGGGATTGCGGTGGTCGACAACGACAACGGCGGCGGGGGCACCCGGTTCAGCACTTTTGGCGGAATACCTGTGGACGCCAACTCGGTGCTGGTGGGGCCGGAGATCCTTGGCGACGCGGATCTCAGCGGCCAGGTGGATCTCACGGACCTCAGCACCGTTTTGAACAATTTTGGGATTGCGACGCTGGATTGGGTGATGGGGAACTTTGACGGCGCAGCGACAATTGATCTGACAGATTTGAGCGCCGTGCTGAACAATTTTGGGCTCACGAATCCGCATCCGAACCTGATGATGGGTGGCGCGTCGCGAGGCGGGAGCATTCAGGGGTTGCAGGACATGGTGGCGAGTTTTGACGGGGTGATGACGCCGCAGGAGTTGGCGGACACGCGGGCGTATGCCCAGACGATTCCGGGGTATCCGGGGAGCGGGGGGGCGGTGGGAATGAGCTTTGCGTTGGCGGCCGCGCCAGAGCCGGGGACATTGGCGTTATTGGCTGGGGCAACGGGGTTGTTGGTGTGGCGGCGGCGCGGGGCGAGGTGCGCTTGAGCATTTTTCGGGCTATGCTTCGACGACGGTGAACAGCGTCGCCTCCGGCTGGCAGCGCAGGCGAATTGGATGCGAATAGCCAAGGCCGCGCGAAACATACATATGGCGGCGATCGATCGGCTGGCTCGGAAGCGCGGGAAAATCGAACAGCCCGTGTAGATATTGGCGGTGCTTCATCGGGACATACATCGGTCCCAGGAACGGGAAGTTGGCCTGCCCGCCGTGCGAATGGCCGCAGAGCATGTACTGCCACGGATGGGAGCGAAGGAACTCGACGCCGTCCGGATTGTGCTGCAGGCAGAGGATGGCGTCAGTGGGTAGCAGCCCGTCAAAGGCCTTGGGCGCGTCCGCGCGATCGGTCCACATTTCATCCAGGCCGACGACCACCAGATCGGCGCCGCCCCGTGAAATGCGGTGGCTTTCGTTCCGCAGCAATCGGATGTTCAATCGGTGGAGCAGCTTGACCAGGCGTTTCTGGATGCTGCGGGACGCGGAGCGTTTGCCATTGTGCCGCCAGGAGTATTCGTGGTAGTCGTGGTTGCCGAAGATCGCGAGGATGCCGTCGGGCACGTTGGCCGCGAGAAGCGGTTGGAGCAGTCGTTCGAGGATTTCGATGTTGCCGATGTCGTAGTCAATCAGGTCGCCGGTGATGACGATGAGATCCGGTTTTTCTTCGAGACATCTGGTGAATACGCCCGCAAGATAATCCGGACGAACGCGGCCGACGTGCAGGTCGGAAAGCTGCAGAATCTTATATCCCGCGAACGGCTTTCCTCCGCCGTTGGGCCAGCCCAGGGGCAGGGGCTTTCGCGAGAATTCCCAGCGAAACGGCGCCACGAACCGCGGCCAGATCATGCACGTAAGCACGGCCTTCCCGATGTTCGAGATGCACTTGTTGACGCGGAGATTGACCAGGAACATCCGTTCAAAACGGCGGCTCTTCGAGAGCGTGGCGGGATCGAATTGCGGGCGAAAACGCGGCGTGGTCATCGGGATGTCAGCCGAATGGTTACGGAGGCGGTGGCTTCACGATACTTGCCTCCGACGTGGGCGGCATGATACTTCCAGTTGCGCAGGATTTGCAGTCTCCACATTTCGTCCAGGTCCGCCTCGCCGGAGGACTCGACGAGTTTGACGTCCGTGATTTCTCCCTGCGCGTTCACGGTCACCTGATAATCCATGTGATCCTTTTTCGGCGCCGAGGTAAGCGCCATCGGCAGATCGGGCGTCAGGTAGGGCTGGGGTTCTTCCAGATCACCGCCGGCGATGTGCCCATGCCCCCGTCCATCAAGACCAGCCCCGGTTCCCTGGCCCGGTTGGAACCAGTTGATCGGCGCATCGTCATCGCCACCGTTGCCGCCGTTGCCCGCTGCGCTCGCGACGGGAGAAATCACGCCCCGCGTGGGTGCGGCGGCAATCGGAGTGGATTTATCCGGCGGTGCGATCAGCGGCATCGGCGGCGCGACATTGCGAGGTACCGGCTTCGTCGGCGTCGGTGGTTTGATTCGCCCCAACGGAGATTCGCCGGCGGGAATGGCGATGATGTTCATGTCCTGCTGCGGCGCGTTGAGCTGATTGACGGCAAGTTCGTTGGGATTCGGGAGAGGCTGAACCAGCGGGGGCACGGCGGGGAGCGTGGGCTTCGCGGGCGGGATCGATGGTGCCAAAGCCGGGGTGCCCGCGGGATTGGTCGGGGTTCCCTCTGGTGCATCGCTGATGATGTAGCCGCTGCCAGTGTCGCTTCCAAGTCCGCGCGAACCCCCAGCATTCACGGTCGGCCGGATCATTGTCCCAACCCAGAAGAGTCCCACGAGCATCACGTGATAGAGCAGCGCCCCCCCTATCGAAAGCAGCGTCGCCACCGAGACGACCGCCCCAGCACGAACAATCAACCGGCGATACCGCATCGTTTCTTCGGTAAGCGCCTCGAAGTCGATCGGCTTGGGCGCAGGCACAACGCGCAGGAGATTGCTGTCGATCTCCGTCGCGTCTTCCGTGATTTCGGGGTGATAAGGATCTGGCGCCGCATCGTCCACCGCGGGAAAGGCGGAGGAGAGGGCCACCTCCAGGCGCTCGGCAGGATCCTGCAGCGCCACCGGCGAGGATTCTTCCTCGTGCGGATGCTCCTCCCCCCCCCCCCTGATTGAACGCATATGGGCCATCGTTGCCCTCCGGCCGGCACCTGTATCGCCCCGCCCCCCACGATGCCGGGCCGTGCCGACCTTCATAGCTGTTAAACCATCTCGAGAATCTTATATTTCAGCGTTCCGCGGGGAACGTTGACGTTGACGGTCTGCCCGACGCGGGCCCGCATGAGCGCTTCGCCAAGCGGGCTGCTGGCGGAGACTTCCATCACGTCGGAATCGATGTCCATCTTGCCGACCTGTCCGACGATGCGGACGGTTTCGATGTCGTCGGTGTTCAGGTCCTGAAGTTTGACGGTGGAGCCCAGGAATACCATGTCCTCCGGCACGGCGGACGTGTCGACCACGGTGACGTGACGGAGGCGGTCTTCCATGTTCCTGATGTGCGATTCATTGAGGGCATACTCATCTCGGGCGGCGTGATAGTCGGCGTTTTCCTTGAGGTCGCCCTTCTCACGGGCCTCAGCGATCGCCTTCGAAATGATGGGCCGACGGGCGATGAGCGCTTTGAGGTCCTCTTCCAGCTTGTGCTTCTCCTGCCGGGTGATCATTTGCGATTCCATGAGTTCGGCCTCACCAAGGGTTCAAAAAAGGGTCCACTTTGAAACAAAAGAAATCAACGGCGGGATCGCTCCCGCGGCCGTCGATACACATCTGAAACTCAAGATTCCCCCCACCGCTCATCAGGGGATGTTCAGAAACTCCTTCATGTGCTGATCATACACATCCTGGGCCGATTTTTCCGTCAGATTCAGGCGAAGTTCGTTGATCACTTTGGTTCCCTGGCCGATCCATTCGCGGAAGCAGGGACCGCAGACGGTGTTGTGAATCTGATCGCCGAGTTCGCCGGAGAAGGGGCGCTCGGGCATTTTCGGCGCGATGCGGCCGCAGCGGCTGCATTTGATTTTGCCGGAGGCGGAGTCCTCGGGTGTCAGCGCTTCGGCCTTGATCTCCGGGACGGGAGCGCCCATCTCTTTGAGCATGTTGGCCATGTCGTTTCGCGGCATGAGGTCACCGCGGTCATTCGCAATCTTGTATCCGCGGGTGAGGGTTTCGATTGCGCCCGTCTGATCGCCGGTGGTGCGCTGGGCCATTCCGAGAAGCGAATAGGCCTTGGAAAAGCCGGGGTTCAGGGCGAGGACGCGCTGGAGGGCGGGGATGGCCTCCTTGGGCTGGCCGGCGTCGATGTAAGCGCGGCCGAGGGAGAAGAATCCCAGCTCGTTGGCAGGGTCAGCCTCGGTCATGGCCTTGAAGCGGTTGATGCGATCCTGATCGATCATGTTGGTCAAACTCCTTTGTGGCGGGTATTGTAGCTGTAAGGTGGTGTGAAAACCACGCTAAGGATTGCCCGGCGGCGGCAACTTGGCGGCCTGTTTGAGTTCCGGGCCATGGCACTTCTCGGACGTTCACTGGCAGAGCAGAGGCCTTTTCAGAATCTAAATTATAGTGGATACTCAGGCTAAGCCGATATCTCCAAGGGTGAAAGACTAATGGCTGACCAATCCGACCAGATCGACTGGCAACCGCGCCTGGGTGAGCAGTTCATTTACGCCGGCAAGCACTATGACCTTGCCAAGGCCAAGGAACTGATCAAGGCCACGCCGCGCCCGGTGGAAATGCGACCCATGTCGCAGTTCAAGGGAATGTATTACGAGGCGGTGAAGATCGACTGGGACAAGGCGGAGAAGACCGATCCGGCGATTCCGCTGATCGTGGCGACCGAGGAGGGCGGGAAGGCGATTCTTATTGACGGGTGGCATCGGTATGCGAAGTCGCTGCGGCTGCGGGCGGCGGAGGTGCCGGTGGTGGTGCTCACCGAGGAAGAGACGAAGTCGATTCGGCGCTAATGCGGGCCATTGCATTCCTGGTCCATCCGATTCACAGATCATCCCATCAGATGCCGGCAGATCTCGGGTATAGGCGCGATATCCGTTAGAATCGGTCGCGTTGCGATTTTTGCATCGGGAAGTCCGCATGACCTCAGGCCATGAATTGGCGGCGGGTGAAATTGTTCCATCCTTCCGAATGGCGCATGGGACGTGGGTGTTTGCCGGGGTGATTGCGGTGATCGTTGCGATCACTTTCATGGGGGTCTTTGGGGCGGGGTTTGTGGATTACGATGATGGGATTTACGTTTCGAACAATCCGCATGTGCTGGGTGGGTTGTCGGGGGAGGACGTTCAGTGGGCGTTTACGAATCATGATGCGTCGCTGTGGATACCGCTGACGTGGATGTCGTTTCAATTTGATGCCACGATTGCGCGGTGGCTGGGGATGGGTCCTGGCGCGGGGATTTATCATGCGGATAATCTGCTGCTGCATATGGCGGCGGCGATCGTTCTTTTTTTGCTTCTGTACCGGGCGACACGCGCGAGGTGGCTGAGTTTTGCCGGGGCGCTGCTGTGGGCGGTGCATCCGCTGCGGGTGGAGTCGGTGGCGTGGGTGACGGAGCGGAAGGATGTGCTATCGGGGTTCTTTGGGTTTCTGACGGCTTATCTGTATGTGGTTTGGTGGGAGCGGAGGAACTGGGGGTGGTACGTTGCGTTTGCGGGCACGTTTGTTTTGAGTCTGATTGCGAAGACGGCTTTCATTGCGTTGCCGTTTGTTTTTTTGCTGCTGGATTTCTGGCCGCTGCGGCGGGTGAGGAGCGGGCGCGAGTTTTTGTGGCGGGTGGTGGAGAAGGTTCCGATTCTGCTGATCACGGCGGTTTTCATGCGGATTCAGTACGCGGCTGCGGCTTCGGCGAGTTACACGAAGATTATCACGGTGGTTCCGTTTTGGACGTGCGTCTTGAATGCGCTGGTGATCTATGTGGAGTATCTGCGCATTCACCTGGATCTGGGGCACCTGGCGTGCTTCTATCCGTTTCCGCATGATGTTGCGGTGTGGGAGTATGTGGTTTGCGGGACGCTTCTGCTTGGGGTGACGGCGGTTTGTGTTGTGCAGTGGAAGCGGCGGCCGGCGCTGCTGGTGGGGTGGCTGTGGTTTGTGGGGACGCTGGTGATCATGGTGGGGCCGGTGCAGACGGGATTGCAGGCGTATGCGGATCGGTTCACGTATTTTCCTTCGGTGGGTCTGGTGCTGATGCTGTGGGCGGTTCCGTGGGAGCGGATGCGGGGGGCCGGCGCGGTGGTGCTGGCGGTTGTTGCGGTGGGCTTTTCGATTTTGTCGATGCGGCAGGTGGGGACGTGGAAGGATACCTTTGCCCTGGCGCGGCAGGCGATCACGGTGACCCCAGATAATTACACGGCGTGGAACATGCTGGGGGATGCGTACGTGGATGTGCGGCGGCCGGAACTGGCGGTGGCGGCGTATGAGAAGGCGCTGAAGATCAAGCCGGATTTTAATGTGGCCCGCGTGTCGCTGGCGACGCAGGATGTGGCGTTGCAGCGGTGGGAGGAGGCGCTGCGGGAATATGGCCTGGCGGTGGAGATCGAGCCGAATAATCCGGTGGCGCATAATCTGTATGGGATTGCCCTGGGGCGGACGCGGCAGTTTGAGGCGGCGGCGCGGCAGTTTGAGATTGCATCGGGGCTGAAGCCCAACGATGCGCAGTTGCGGAAGAATCTGGAGACGGCGCGGCGGTTGGCGGCGCAGCAGACGCGGCCGACGACGACGCGACAATGAGTTTACGTTGTTGCCGGGAAGTATCCGATAATGACGGGGTATGACGCGATCGTTGACTGAGTATGAGCTTGAGGTGTTGCCGACCCTGCCGGTGGGGCCTTGCGAGTTGATTGTGGATGGGGAGCATTTTGCGCGGGTGGTGAAGAATGGGATTGCGAAGGCCAAGGTGTCGCTGGACATCATGACGGCGGACTTCAAGGCGATGCTCGTGCCGACGATGAGGGGGGGGCGGAAGGGGCGCGGGAGGGGGCGTGGGGCGGAATCGATTGTGCAGGTGTTTCGGCGGTTGGCGGAGCGCGGGGTGGAGATCCGGATTTTGCATGCGGGGACGCCGAGCGCGGCGGCGCTGCTGGAGTTGAAGCGCGAGTTGCCGGGGAATCTGGTGATTCGGCGGTGTCCGCGGCTGCATGCGAAGGCGGTGGTGATCGATGCGCGGGCGATGTATCTGGGGAGCGCGAATCTGACGGGGGCGGGGCTGGGGGCGAAGGGGGACGGGAAGCGGAATTTTGAGATGGGGGTGTGGACGGAGGGGGCGGTGATGATTGAGGCGGTGATGGGGCAGTTTAATTTGTTGTGGGAGGGGCGGCAGTGTGGGAAATGCAAGCGGAAGGATGTGTGTCCGGTGCCGCTGGAGGAGCCGGAGCTTTAAAACTCAAAACGCAAATTTCACCCGCGTATAGCGGAACCTCGGAGACGCGACCGTCAGGGAGCGTTTTTCGTGGGAAGTTGTGAGGCATGGTATCGGGATGGGGAATGGCCTGCGGGCCATATGCGGGCAAGGATGCCCGCGATACGGGTGGGGGGATCCGTGGGAGTGGAGCGGTGGGATCCTTATTTTGTTGCGTGTAGGAGGTGGGTGGGTATTGTGATGGATGGTTGGGAGCGATTTGCGGAAGTCCCAGGCGGGTGTTCGGAGAGGGAAACGGTTTCTCGCTTTTTCAGCCGGGGAAGCTGTGGATGACCGGCTTCCGTGGAAAGGCAACAACTGTGGAAGGAAAAGAACGATTTTTGACCCCTCCCCTCTCCTGCACCCCCAGGTGAGAGTTTTGTGGCTGAGTACGCTCGCACTTATATTCCACTTTATTGGTTAGTTCAACTTCTGAAGGATGTGTCGTAGAGGATCGGCATTTCTGTATATCATCAGGCGCGGTAGCCTCACGAGGTATTCGGTTATGGTGCAGATTCCTGAGAAAAATGATCGTGACGAACTGTCGCGCCGGCCAGAATTAAGGCTTCAAATAGAACAGGGGAATCAACGTCTAAAGGAGTTATTTTGTCGCTGGGAGTTTTGGCTATTCTATCTTACCTTTATTGCATCAGCGGTTGCAGCAGTTGTCATGTTTCGAACGAGCCACCTTGTTATAGGAATATGGCTGGCCCTTCTCGGATGGGCATGTTTAATTTGGGGTACTAAATTTGCAATGGCCAAAGTGCGAAAGCGAGCATTACGTGGACCGCATGGACGTTGATAAGGGGTTAGTAGGTCAGGAGTCAAAATTGGTGACCAGCATCCGCATGCCGTGTTCTTTCCGTGAACCTCACGGGGGCATTGGACGCGATAGCCGAAGGGCAGCGGCTTTCGATTCATTGTAAACTCGCCCCATGGCACTTCCCGGGATCCACTCGGATCACCCGGGGCGAAGATAGAGGGTCGGGAGTGATAACCACGGGCGGCAACGTGACAGAATCAATGGACGAACACGCAACTTTGTCCGCGCCTTCCGATCGGACTGATCCCACCCTCGTTGCCATCCCGCGGCGTATGAGGGAGCCGGAGCAGTTTGTCCAGTTCCGCAGGCGTGCTCCGCAGGTCTCACTGCACATGGTCGGTCCTGTTAAAGGGGTCAAACATCTTTTGTTTTGACCCGTCCGCGGCTATGGCGGGAGTATAATCCGCCAGTATGTACGAAACTTGAAAACAACCTTTGCCCCCTCCCCTTCCCCCCCATCGACAACCTCCTTCCCCACTCCCCCTTCCGTCGCCCACACCCCCCAAAAAGCTCCCTGAGATTCTGAAAATCTCGTATCCAAACAAACTGCAAACTTCGTCCTTCCCTCTCGCCCCATCCCGTGCTATACTAAAACCCTAACGGATGAATGCCACGCATTCCGAACGCGCCGACTCGCGCATCCAGCTACCCCCCGGAGGCCCCATGCTCCTCACCCAACTTTCCCCAATCGCCGCCAAAATCTACCTCGCCCTTCACCTACTCGGCCAGGACACCGATCCCCCAACCGCCCAGGTCCACCGCTCCACGCTCGCCGAGTTCACCAACCTCTCCATCCGCTCCTGCACCTACGCCCTGCGCCAACTCCAGGACCTCGGCCTCATCACCCATCTTCCCAAGCAGCGTCATGCCCCCGCCGCCTTTCGCATCCACCCCTTGCCATACACGCAACCCGCTGCCCACGTGCCTGCATCAAACGCGCAACCCCTTGCCCGTCCAACCCCCAGCAACACGCAACCCGCTGCCCGTTTGACCCCCGTAAACGCGCAACCGGTTGCCCCCATAAACCCCAAAAACCCCATTACCGCTTCAAAAGCCCCAAACGGGCAACCCGCTGCAACTAACACAACACTTTCCCTCACCCCGCGTGAAGAAGCCCTCCTCGCCAACCCCGCCATTCTCAAACTTCTCATGTCCACCTTCTCCCCCGCGGAAAATGCCGCCCTCCTCTCCCTCGTCAGCGCCCGAAGCGCACCGGAGGACCACGCATGACCGTCACCGTCCACCAACTGCACAATCGAGGCACCCAAAAGCGCGGGTTAGTTGCCTTCGACGCCGGCGGCGATGAGTTCTTCTTCGGATACTTTTTCGTCGAGGACTTCTTTGGCGATGCCCTGGGCTTCGGGGACGTAGCGTTGGTCCTGGGTCATGCGTTCGAGGGCCCAGCGGACGGCGGGGTCTTTGCGGAGGGGCCAGGCGTGGTAGATTTCGTAGTTGTTGACGTGGCGCGGATCGAGGTAGAGGGGGATGAGGCGCATCTTGGCCTGCATGGGGGTTTCGTGGGCGTGGCCGCCGGCGCCGCTGATGGCTTCGATGTTGTTGATGGCGCCCTGGCCGGCCATGCTGCGGATGACGGCTTTCTGGGCTTCGGTGGAGCTCATGGCGGCGGCGTCGCTGACGTCGTATTCGGCGATGTTGCCGACCGCGTAATGCTTGTTGGTGTCGTTGACCTTGTCGGCGGGGGTTTCGAGGCGGGTGGTGACGTGGAGGGTTTCGGGACCGACGTGGACGAGCATGGTGTCGGGGTTGTCGGGGTCGTGCTCGATCTTCATGTTCTGGACCCAGGTGGAATCGAAATTGTTGAGGTATTTAAAGATTTCGTGATAGAGCTGGCGGTAGTGGCCGAGCTCGTCGGCATCGTCGGGATTGTGGGCGGCGGGAGAGAGGAGAGCGTATGCCTTGTCGTAGCCGGGGTCGTCGCCGACGGCGATGTCGTGGAACATTTGATCGACGAGAGTGTCCTGGCTGGTGGGGAAGCGGGCCCAGGGAGGCGGGGGCGCAGGACGGGTGAGGCGCCAGGCGATGAAGCCGCCGATGCAGAGGAGAACGACAAGCGCGGCGATGAGGCCGGGGCTGCGCCAGAAGGGAGGGGCGGCGGATTGCACTTCGGTGGTGATGATGCCGCGGCGGGTGGCGGCGCCGCGAGCGGCTTTGAAGGTGTCCATTCGGGCGACGTCCATTTTGCAGGAGACGCAGTTGGTGGCGGTCTTTGGGACGACGGCACCGCAGTTGGGGCAGCGGCGGATGGAGGGTTGCTGGGGCATGAGGTCCTCAGGGTCTGGGGTTTGGGGCATGTTGGATTGAGGAGGTTTGCACCGCCTGCGCGGGGAAAGTGCCGGTGTTGGGGAGCGGGAGATGGGCCGGCGCTGACGCTACGGGTTCCATGGGGTCCTCAGGTGGTGACGAGGTCGACGTAGGCGGTGGGGACGGGGTCGCGGAGGTGGAGGGCCTCGACGATGGTGTTGAGTTCGGCTTCGGCGTCGGCGGGGGTCTGGGTGGTGAGCATGGTCTCGAGTTCGACGAAGGCACCAAGGTCGGCGACGCGGTCGATGTGGATGCGGGTGGATTTGTAGATGAAGAGGCGGCGGGTCTTGATGAGTTCGCGCGGGGTGCCGAGGGCATGGGTGAGGGTGGTAATGAGGGCGTCGGCGTTGGCGATGGGGGCGATGGTGTAGTCGGAGGTGCGGGCGTCGGCGGAGTCGGGGCGGCGGTAGGAGATGAGTTCGCCGCCCTCGCGGCCGGCGATGCGGCGGAGTTTGAGGCGGGCGTTGGGTGCGGAGAAGAAGTAGTCGTGCTGCTGGAGGATGCCGCGGTCGGTGGCGCCGAGTTGTCGGGCGGCGGCTTCGGCGGCGGCGAGGTCGGCGCAGCGGAATTTTTGTTCGAGGTTTTTCATGAGATGTCCTCCCGCGCGAAATCGGGCCGCCTGACGGCGGGGCTCCGAACGTTCATTATCATAGCCCATGGCCGGAGGGATGAGCTACTTATTCTGGGGGGGGTGGCGGCGGGACCTGATCGGTGACGGGGCGGGAGGCAGCGGGGAGGGTTGGCGCGGGAGGCGGCGGGGTTTGGATGGTGGTGAGAGAGGGCGTGGCTGATTGTGGGGGTGCGGAGGAGGATGCGGGGAGGTCTTTCTGGACGACATCGGGGTTGAAGAGGAGCGGATGGGTGGGCGCGGGTTGGGGTGCAGGGGGAGAGGGGGCCGCGGCGGGTGTTGCGAAGGTGTACGGGACACGTGGGAGGATTGCGTCGAAGGAGCCGGCGCGAAGGCCCATGAGGCAGGTGCCGGCGGCGAGGATCGCGGTGTAGAAATAAAGGCGGAGTGCGGGGAGGGCGGCGAGGGGATCGGCGAGGGGGAGGAGAAGGGGTTGCAGGATGAACCTGGCGACGAAGGCGGATTTTTTTTTGTGTCCGATTTCGCGGTCGGCGATGTGGACGGAGACGATGTAGCCGGCGAGGAGGAGGAAGGCTGTCATTAGAAGGAAGAAGGGACCGAATTGGATTGCGGACTCGGCGGATCCGGCAAGTACGCTGATGGTGAGGAGGAGTGAGAGCAGGAGGAAGAGGTGTCGGAGGCTCCAGGCGGCGGTGACGGGGCCTTTTTCGAGATCTTCGGGGAGCGTGCCGACGCCGAGGATGAAGAGGATGAGGGGGCGACGATGTCCGACGACGCGGCGGATCTGTTGGGAATCGATGGGTGGGAGGGGCTGCGGGGCGGGTTCGGGGAGGAGGAGCTGGGTTTTGCAGTAAGAGCAGGTAAAGGATTGGCCGGCGTACTCGTCACCGAGGACGAAGGGAGAACTGCAGTGAGGGCAGACCGCGTGGATGGCCATGGGAGGCTCCTGAAGACGGTCCGATTGGGATGCCCGGACCGGTGCGGATTCCGAGGGCGTGCCGATACTATTTTAACGGCAAAAGAGGGTGGGACCGAGCAGAGTGTGCGTAGAGGGTGCGCAGGCCCGTCAGTGGATAGACGTAGCCGTCGGGGTGGATTTCTCATGCAAGATTCGGTGCCGGCGCATAAAAAAGGCCCGGAGCGGTTTGATGCTTCGGGCCTTGGGATTTTGCTGAGTCGGGCTCTACGAGAAAAGAACCGATCGCCCCGTTGGGGCTTATTGAGGCCTCGGTCGCCAGACCTATTTTAGACTTCAATTCCAGCGGATGAGGCCGGGCTCCATGCGAAGGGCAACGTTGGCGTTTTTGGGGAGGGCGCGGACGGCGAAGCCTTGGAGGCCGCAGGACTGGGCGACGATTTTCCCGGCGTAGGTGTGGATGGGGTATTCGGGAGCCTTTTTCTCCTCGGTGGCGATTTTGGTCATGGGGATGTTGTGGGCGTTGGAGATGTTACCGGCGGCGTCGATGGAGCCGTAGTAGAGCTCGACGTTGACTTCCTCGGGCTTGATCGGCCCAAGGGAGACGCTGGCCTGGACGTCGAGAGTGGAGCCGGCCTGGAGTTGGTCGGTGTCGTTGGATTTGACGTCGAAGATCCAGACTTTGCCCCATTCCTTGGAGATGTGGTCTTTCCATTCGGCGAGGGCCTTGGCGCCGGCGGCGTGCTGGCCGACGAGTGCGATGCAGGTGTTGTGGGCGGGGAGGTAGAACTTCTCGAAGTATTCCTGGACCTGCCGGCTGGTGTTGAAGTAGGAGCAGACGGAGTGGATGGATTGCTTCATGCGGTGGATCCACTTGCGTGGGAGGCCGTCGGCGCCGCGTTCGTAGAATTCGGGGATGACTTCCTTTTCGATGAGATCGAAGAGGGATTCGGAATCGACGTGGTCCTGGAATTCGTCGTTGTTGTATTCGGCTTCGGTGCCGATGGCCCAACCGGACTGGGGATTGTTCTTGAAGCACTCGACCCACCAGCCATCGAGGATGGAGAGGTTGATGGCGCCATTGATGGGGCCCTTCATGCCGGAGGTACCGGAGGCTTCCATGGGGCGGCGCGGGGTGTTGAGCCAGACGTCGACGCCCTGGACGAGATAGCGGGCGACGTTCATGTCGTAATCTTCAATGAAAACCATGCGGTTGCGGACGTCCTCGCGTTTGCAGAAGGCGATGATGTCCTGGATGAAGCGTTTGCCGCCGTCGTCGCGGGGGTGGGATTTTCCGGCGAAGACGAACTGGAGGGGGCGGTCGCGGTTGGCGAGGAGTTTGATGAGGCGTTCCTTGTTGCGGAAGAGGAGTGTGGCGCGTTTGTAGGTGGCGAAGCGGCGTGCGAAGCCGATGGTGAGGGCTTCGGGGTCGAGGATTTCCTCGATGCGGGACTTTTCTGCGGCGGTGGATCCGCGGCGTTCGAACTGGGCGTGGAGGCGATCGCGGACGAAGTTGACGAGGTGTTCGCGGCGGCGTTCGTGGGAGCGCCAGAGCTCGGAATCAGGGACGCGGTCAATGCGATCCCACATGGCGTAATTGGTGGGCTTGTCGGACCAATTGACGCCGAGGTATCGGGTGTAGAGGTTGGAGAACTCATCGGAGAGCCAGGTCTGGGTGTGGACGCCGTTGGTGATGGAGTTGATGGGGATTTCGGGCATGGGGACGTCGGGCCAGATGCGCTGCCACATTTTGCGGGAGACTTCGCCGTGGAGAGCGGAGACGCCGTTGCAATGCCAGGCGGTGCGGAGCGCGAGGACGGTCATGCCGAAAGGCTCGTGGGTATCGCCGGCGTTGATTTTGCCGAGGTCGAAGAATTGTTCCTTGGTGAGGCCGAGCTTGGTGTAGTAGGGTCCGAGATAGCGTTCGATGGTGTCGAGAGGGAACGCGTCGTTGCCGGCGGGGACGGGAGTGTGTGTGGTGAAGACGTTGGAGGAGGCGACGAGTTCGAGTGCCTGCTTGAAGGTGAGCTTTTCCTCTTCCATGAGGACGCGGATGCGTTCGACGGAGAGGAAGGCGGAGTGTCCTTCGTTCATGTGGCAGACGGTGGGCTTGTAACCCATGGCGGTGAGGGCGCGCATGCCGCCGATGCCGAGGAGGACTTCCTGGCGGACGCGCATGTCCTGATCGCCGCCGTAGAGGCGTGCGGTGATTTCGCGGTCTTCGGGTCGGTTGGAGGGGACGTTGGCGTCGAGGAGGTAGAGGGAGATGCGTCCGACCTGGACTTTCCAGATGTAGGCTTTGACTTTGGAGTCGGGGTATTCGAGTTCGATGGTGACGGGTCTTTTGTCGGAGTCCATGACCTGGGTGAGGGGGAGGTGGAAGAAGTCGTTTTCGGGGTAGGCTTCCTGCTGCCAGCCGTCGGCGTTGAGGGATTGGCGGAAGTATCCGAAGCGATAGAGGAGGCCGACGCCGACGAGTGGGAGGCCGAGGTCGGAGGCGGACTTCATGTGATCGCCGGAGAGGATGCCGAGGCCACCGGAGTAGATGGGGAGTGATTCGTGGAGGCCGTACTCAGCGGAGAAGTAGGCGATTTTGGTGGGATTGGCGCCGGCAGCGGGGGCGTAGTTCTGGGTGTACCAGGTGGTGGTGGTCATGTAGTGGCGGAGGTCTGCGAGGATGCGGTTCATGTGGGCGAGGAAGCCTTCGTCGGCGGCGGCGGAGGCGAGCTTTTCCTGCGAGATCAGGGAGAGGACACGCACGGGGTTATGCTTGGTGGATTCCCAGAGTTCGGGGTCGAGCCGGCGGAAGAGCCCGCTGGCATCGTAGTTCCAAAGCGTCCAGAGGTTGTTGGCGAGTTCTGTAAGCGCCTTGAGTTTTTCGGGAACGGCGGGGACGACGACGAAGCGGTGAATACTGGGCATTATGTCTCCTTGGGCACCCTCACTGACGGTCAATCAAAAGCCAGGGGGAGTGTAAACGACAATGTGCAGTTTGGGAACAAACTCCAGTTTCTTATCGGTCAATCCGGGGGCGACATTAACGGGAAATCCGGGGCGACGAGCGGGGTGCGGGGTTAGGACATTTTCCGATGAGGTCGTGACAAGCGGGGGAGGAGCCGCGACAATACGGCCACACCCGTTTGCTGAAAGGCTCGATCATGTGGAAACGCTTGGCCCACCTGTCTTTCTGGCTCGGTGCGTCGCTGTATTTTGGGGGGTTGGTGAGCATTGGGGCGATTGCGGCGCCGGGGGTGTTCCACGTGACGACGCATACGGCAATCACCATGCCAGGCATCGCGCCTTCTTTGAATATGGGGAACCAGGTGGGGGGAGAGATTTTTGGGGAGGTGTTGAATCGGTTTGTGTGGATTGAGGTGATTGGGTCGGCGTTGCTGCTGTTTGGGATTGGGGTGCCGCTGGTGTCGCATCGGCCGGTGCGGCGGAGCATCTCGATTTTGTTTTCGCTGTGGCTGGCGCTGGTGGTGCTGCTGGGGTATACGGCGGGGTATCTGCATCCGCAGGTGTGGCATATGCGGGAGGTGTTGCGGGCGTCGGCGATGACGCAGCCGGCCCCCCCCCCGAATGCGACTCAGCCGGTGACGTGGCCGGAGAAGGCGGAGTTTGATTCGCTGCATGCGCGGGCGGAGACGCTGGCGCGGATCAAGGTGTACATTTTATTGGGGATGATTGTGCTGGGGGCAATGCGCGGGGTTACGGAGGCGTCGGTGCGGGTGCGGAAGACGGAGGAGAAGGCGGCGACGTGAGCGTGATCGGCCCCGTGCCGCCGGAGGCGGCGGGCGTCGGAGGTGTGTGGCATTTTTTCGCGGGGAATTGAATGGCGCGCGAGACGTTTGAGGCGAAGAAGAAACGCGCTCTCAAGATCATTGAGGTGTTGAAGCGGACGTATCCGGATGCACACTGTGCGCTGGATCATCGGAATGCGTTTGAGCTGCTGGTGGCGACGATTCTTTCAGCGCAGTGCACGGATGTGCGTGTGAACATGGTGACGCCGGTGCTGTTCAAGAAGTATCCGACGGCGGAGGCGCTGGCGAAATCGTCGCAGGGGGATGTGGAGAAGATTATTCAGTCGACGGGGTTCTTCCGGGCGAAGGCGGCTTCGATCCGGTCGGCGGCGGCGGATATTGTGGAGAAGCACAAGGGGGAGGTGCCGCGGACGATGGAGGAGTTGACGGCACTGCGGGGCGTGGGGAGGAAGACGGCGAACGTGGTGCTGGGGAATGCGTTTGATCAGAATGTGGGGGTGGTGGTGGATACGCATGTGGGGCGGTTGTCGCAGCGGATGGGGCTGACGACGCATACGGATCCGGTGAAGATCGAGCAGGAGTTGATGAAGCTGTCGCCGCAGGGGGATTGGACGCTGTTGTCGCATCTGCTGATCTTTCATGGGCGGCAGATTTGCGCGGCGCGGAAGCCGCGGTGCGCGAAGTGCGCGTTGTTTGAGTTGTGTCCGTCGGGGGCGAAGTTTGTGGCGAGCGGGGAAGCGGCGGGGGCGAAGTAAGGAATTGAAGCAGGTCCGTCGCCAGGAGAATTGTCAGTATCGTAACGTGGGTGGACATGAAGGTCGTTTCCGGTTTGCGACATTCGATCTACAATTACGATCATGATTGGATATCTGACAGGCCGGAAGCGAATGAAGGGGGGACTCTATTTTGGGCCGCCGGGATGGGCGCCGATGGAGATCGAGGGGCTTTCGTCGGTGGACAAGGAGGCAGGGAAGGCGGCGGAGGCGTTGCCGGAGGATCGGCAGGCGCTGATTGGTTTGCTGGAATCGATAGGACTTGGCAAGACGAACCCGACACTTCCGTCGCTGGCGGAGCAGCTTCACGAGCTTGGGGCGCGACGGTTGCGGGCGCTGGTGCTGAATCTGCTTCCAACGCAACCGGAGTTTGCGTTGAGTGCGGCCCTGAGCGAAGCGGCGATCCAGGATGTACTTGCAGGGCTGGATGCGATACAGAAGCATGTGCATGCCAGGCGCATCATCGTTGCCGTTGACCGGCACGATTGGCGGCTTCGGCGGAGCTGGCGGCGGGCCAATCGCGCCCGACAATACGTCATTACCAAGTTGCTCAACCGTTATCCGCAGGCGCATCCCACAATGCTGATCTGGACGCTGTTCGCCAAGCGGCTGCCGGTGGGGCGGTCTCCGGTGCGAGTGAATCGGATGATCATCGATCCGGTGACGTGCTGGGCGCTGGGGCGATACGTCCGGAGGGGGGAGCGATTCGCGCGGCGGCCGGTGCAGGTTTTTGCGCCGAGCCGGGCGCATCCCGACCCGCGGCTGGTGCTGGCGGAGATCGGCGAATCGCTGTCGCTGCTTTGTGAGCGGCTTCGGATACCACTGTTGAACCGGCAGGTGATCGTGAACGGATTGCTGTCGGGGGAGGAAGTGGATCCGGTGCATTTCCGGGTGGGCCCGGATACGGAATCGATCACAGTGCGGGACAAGCTGATTGCGGAGAGGCCGTCGCCGTGTTTTGCGTGCGGGTGGTGTGTGGATGTGTGTCCGACATCGCTGAATCCGGTGAACCTGCTGGATCTTGCGGAGCGGGCGCAGAATGCCGCCGGGGGGACGGACACGCCGGCGATAGGGGCGTTGTTGCACACGCGGGAAGCGAAGGAGTCGCTGCATTGCGTGGGGTGTGGGCTGTGCTCGTATGTCTGTCCGACACGTTTGCCGCTTACGCAACAGACGCTTCGTTTGCGGAATTGGGTGGTGAGTGCGGAGCAGGCTTCATGATGAGGATCGGGGTCGCGATTTCCGCCGGGGAGCACTCGGGATCACGCCGAACGACGCACTAGACCGCCGGTGCGGAAGCCTATAGGCTCTTACTCCATGACGTCATTGGCCAAACTGAATCCGCCCGCGCATCAGCCCAGCGCTCCATTTATTGTCTGGCCCGTTGCACGGCGTGAGTTTTATCTCTCGATTCAATTTGCGCTTCTGCCGGCGATTGTTTTCGCGGTGGTTGTATTCGGGTGGCGCGTTCTGGCGATGCTGATTTGCGCGGAGATTGCTGCGATTACGATGCACGCGGTCCTGAGCAGGTTTACGCGGCGCGGCAAGGCCATGATCTATACGCACACGACTTCCGCGGTGGTGATCATGGTGGCGCTGTGCGAGCCGTTCTGGCCGACGTGGCTGGTGACGATTGCGGCGGGGCTGATTCCATGCGTGGTGTGGCTGATCGGAGGGACGGGGCGGGAGCGGATTCATGTGGCGGTGGTGTGGGCGGTGCTGCTGCAGGTGGTTACGACGCAGATGGCGTATCGCACGGGGGAGGAGCATGGGAGTGCAATTCTGGCGCGGGATCGGCTGGTGATGGGGGACATTCGCAATGCGAAGGATGCGCCGCTGTATCACTGGCCGGTGTCGTCGGAACTGGGCGGGGACGATGCGGTGCGGATTGCGTTGCCGCAGCAGGTGGCGTGCGAGAGTTTTGATGAGATATCGCAGACGCTCCGGGAGACGGAGATACGGCCCGACCCCACGGACCGAACGCGTGTGCTCCCGCCGACAACGCGGGCAGCGCTGCAAGCGTATCTGGACACGGTCCTGTCGTCGCGGTTGCCGGCGATTGAAATGCTCATTGCGGGGTTCGTGCCGGGGCGGATTGGATGCGTGTGCGTCCCGTTGCTGATTCTCGGGGGGCTGTATCTGGCGTATCGGTACATTCTGCGGCCGAAGTCGGTGCTGCTGTTCCTTGGGGCGTATGGGGTCGGGACCGCGATGTTACTGTTCTGGCCGACAGCCATCGGGCATCTTGGGCTGCTGGGAATGTGGGGGGCGGCGAAGTCGATGGCGGGGGAGTTGGTGACGTTGCTGGAATATGCGTTTTTCAATTCGGATGTGCTGTTTGCCTCGATATTTGTGCTGGCGTTGCCGGGAACGCAGCCATTGACACGGAGGGGGAGACGCGTGTTTCTGGTTTGCGCGGCGCTGCTTGCGGCGATGATTGATCGGCTGAATGCGGGGAATCTGCCGGCGGCGACGGCATCGCTCTGTGTGTTCATGCCGGCGGCGCCGATGTTTGATTGGATGTTTGCGAAGCGAAGTTGGATGTCACGGGGGTTTTGAGGGTTCGTGCAATCAGCGCGCAGGGGGAGGAGGTGGTTAAATCCGCCGGCACACCTGCGGGATGGATGGTTATACCTTTATTTGGACTTTGCGCTGGAGTTTGCCGGTGTAGCGTTGGCGGATGGGGTCGATGGTGTGTTTAACGAATTCGTCGACCTGCTGGACGCTGCGTCCGACGTAAAGCATGGGGTTGAGGGATTTGGAGAAGTCGGCGCCGATGAAGGCGTCGTCGGATTTGAGGCGGGTGAGGAGGTCGTTGGGCTTGCCTTCCTGTTTGACCTGCCGGGCGGCTTCACGGGAGTGGCGGCGGATGCGTTCGTGGAGGTCCTGACGGTCGCCGCCGGATTTTACGGCATCCATGAGCATGTTTTCGGTGACCATGAAGGGGAGTTCGGCATCGAGGCGGTGATTGATGACGGCCTTGTTGACGATGAGACCGCGAGAGGTGTGGATGAGGATGTCGAGGATGGCGTCGGCGGTGAGGAAGGCTTCGGGGATGACGATGCGTTTGTTGGAGGAGTCGTCGAGAGTGCGTTCGAAGATCTGTTCGGCGGCGGTGGAGAGCGGGTTGCCGACGAGGTTCATGAGGAAGCGGGAGAGGCCGGTGACGCGTTCGGTGAGGACGGGGTTGCGTTTGTAGGCCATGGCGGAGGAGCCGACCTGTTCTTCCTCGAAGGGCTCATCCATTTCCTTGAAGGCGGCGAGCATGCGGACGTCCATGGCCATTTTGTGGGCGGCGGCGGCGAGGGTGGCGAGGGAGGAGACGATCTGGGCGTCGACGACGCGGGAGTAGGTTTGGCCGGAGACGGGGTGGACGCGGGAGAATCCGAGGCGTTCAGCGACGGCGAATTCGAGTTTTTTGACCTTTTCGTGGTCTCCTTCGAAGAGTTCGAGGAAGGAGGCCTGGGTGCCGGTGGTGCCTTTGATGCCGCGGAGCATGAGAGTGGAGAGGCGGAGTTCGATTTCAGCGAGGACGAGGACGAAGTCGTAGGTCCAGAGGACGGCGCGTTTGCCGACGGTGGTGGGCTGAGCGGGCTGGAGGTGGGTGTAGGCGAGGCAGGGGAGGTCGCGGTATTTGGAAGCGAAGGTGCCGAGGGCGTCGATGAGGTTGGCGGTTTTCTGGGCGAGGATGGTGAGGGCATCGCGGGTGAGAAGGACGTCGGTGTTGTCGACGACGTCCATGGAGGTGGCGCCGAGGTGGAGGATGGGTTTGGCCTTGGGGGCGACCTTGGCGAAGGTGTGAAGGTGGGCCATGAGGTCGTGACGGAGGCGTGCTTCCTGACGTGCGGCTTCCTCGAAGTCGATGTCGTCGAGGTGGGCTTTCATTTCGTTGATCTGGTCGTCGGAGATGGGGAGGCCGAGGGATTTTTCGGCTTCCGCGAGGGCGAGCCAGATTCTTCGCCAAGTGGAATGTTTACGCTGGGGGGAGAAGGCGGCGACCATTTCGGGAGAGGCGTTTCGCGCGACCAGCGGGGATTCGTAAACATCGTGCTTGCGGAGGGAAGAAGCGGCTTCGGACATAGTGCACCGTAAAGCAGGGAGTAGTGGGGAACGCTGAAGCCAAGGGACGCTTCAGTGGCCGGATTTTATCACAAGCGCTGCAGACGGGAAACGCTTTGCAACAGCTTTGCAACTGTTGACAATTCCTGTGGTTTAAGATGGGTTCATCGCAAAGCTGCAATCGCCGCCGGTTTCCTCTAGAATGCTTAATTCTGTTGGATCGTACGCTGATCGGACCATGGATGACGCGAATGAACAAAACGTTCCCGCTGCTGCTGTTGGCATGTGCGTTTTCGTTTCTGCTTACTGGTTGCATGGACATCACGGGGCGTGGACCTGCGCCGCTGGCCAAGACGGTGGGACCGGCGACTCGCGAATATCCGCGGGTGGGGCATGTGTACTGCATGCGTGGATGGCTGGGCATTTTTTCCACGGGGATGGATGCGCTGGCGGATGAGATCGACAAGCAGGGAGGCACTCCTGCCGTCTCTGTAGCGGATGAAGAATGGCGGCGGCTGAAAGGGTGGCTGATCCAGGAGCACAGTGCGGGCCAGATTCACGAGCCGCTGGTGCTGCTGGGGCACTCATGGGGGGCGGATGACATGATCCGCGTGTGTGACGAACTCGGGCAGGAGCATATTTCGGTTGATCTGCTGGTGCTGATCGACCCGGTCACCCCCCCACCGGTGCCGGCGAACGTGAAGCGGGTGTACTGCATTTTCAAAAGCCACCCGGTAACGGATGGCGTTCCTTTCTGGCGAGGCGTTTCGGCGGCGGTGGCCGACCCGCACGTGACGACGATTACGAATATCGACCTGCGGACAATGGATGTGGGGTTTGATACCGCGACGATTGATCACATCAACATTGAGAAGAGCGCGGGCGTTCACCACATGGTGATGGAGCAGATCAAGCTGGTCTGCCCGACGCGGCTGGCATGGGAACAGGCTCACGGACAGGGTCAATCGATCAGCCAGCGGGCGCCGGCGCCACCGGTAGAGAAGACCACCGGGATGCCTTGAGAGGTCGTGTGTTGAAGCAGCATGACAATCTGAAGCATGTGGAGGTCGCGATTGCGATCGTGTTTGATCAGGGGCACGAGCGGCTGCTGATCTGCAAGCGGAAGGCGGGAACGGTTCTTGCGGGCTATTGGGAGTTTCCAGGGGGAAAGTGCGATCCTCATGAGACCGCGGCACAGTGCGCGTGCCGGGAGGTGAAGGAGGAGCTGGGGGTTGAGGTGAGGACGATCGGGGAATTGCCGATCATTGAGCATCATTATCCGCATGCGCTGGTGCGTCTGCATCCGTTTGTGTGTGAATGGATGGAGGGGGAGGTGCAGTTGCTGGCGGTGGATGATGCGAAGTGGATCGATCCGGCGAACGCAGTGGAGTATCGGTTTCCGGAGGCGAATGTGGAACTGGTGGAAACGGTTGCAAGGGGATTTGAAGCGGTGCGGGAGCGGGCCCGGGCGATGTGAGCAATCCGGATCATCGCGTCACGGAGTACTTGCCCGTCAGGCGAATATCATCCGACGCCGCGCCGAGCATGATTTTGAAATCGCCCGGTTCGACGACACGCTGGTGCTGGCGGTTGATCAACTCCATCGCTTTCGCCGGGACGGTGAAGGTGACCGTTTTGGTTTCGCCGGGCTGAAGCGAGATGCGATCGAACCCGCGAAGCACCTGGTCGTAGGTCGTCACGGAGCTGAATTCATCCTGCAGATACAACTGCACCACCTCGTCGCCGGCGCGATCGCCACGGTTCTGAATGTCGGCGGAAATCATCACGGTGCCATCGGCGGGTATGGTTTCGGGCGACACTTTGAGGTTTGAATACTTGAAAGTCGTGTAACTCAGGCCGTGGCCGAAGTAATAGATGGCCCCTTCGATCAGCGAATTCCCGGAGCCGTTGGGATCGAACTCCTTTTTATTCTGAGGCGCCTGGGAAAAGGGCTTGGCGGGGAAGTTGAACGGAATCTCGCCGACGGTGCGGGGGAAAGTGATCGGCAGTTTTCCGCCCGGGTTGTAGTCGCCGAAGAGAACGTCCGCGATCGCCTGTCCGCCGAGCTCTCCGGGGAACCAAGCTTCGACGACGGCGGGGCAATAACGGTCGATCCAGTTGATGCTCGCCGGCTTCCCCGTGAGCAGCACCACGATTACCGGCTTCCCGGTCTTCACCAGCGCCTTCGCCAGATCGGTCTGATACCCCGGTAAATCCAGTGACGTCCGGCTCTTCGCCTCCCCCACCGTCTTGTCGTTGTCCCCCAGCGCCAGCACGATCGCATCAGCTTCCTTCGCGCCGGCCACGGCTTCGTTGATCATGTCGAGGTCCTTTCCCGACGGCGGCTCGGGAAAAATCTCCGACTCCGGCCAGTTCTTGTCCGTCACCTCACACCCCTGCGCGAAATCCACCTGCGAGGTCTTTCCCACCGCGTTCTGAATCCCCTCGAGAAGCGTCATTACTTTCCCGCCGGTCGAACCGTAGCGATCGATCGACGTCTCGGTGATCTTCGCCGTCGGCCCGCAGACCAGGATGCGCTTCAGCGACTTCGGCAGCGGCAGAGTCTTGTCCTTGTTCTTCAGCAGCACGATGGATTCGCGCGCCGCACGCAGCGCCACCTGCTGGTTCTCCTCGGAATGCACCACCTTGTCCGCCTCGTCCGGATTTGTGATGAACGGATGATCGAACAGCCCCAGCAGGAACTTCACGCGCAGCACATCGCGCACGCGCTGATCCACCACCGACATCGGAAGCTTGCCTTCCTTGATCAGTATCCGCAGCGGCTCGATGAACTTCTCCGGCGGCGAGAAATCGGTGCAGACATTCCCCCCCTCGATCAGGAACATGGCCCGTGCATCGTCCACCGTCGGCGCCACCCGGTGCTTCCTGTTCAAATTCTCAACTGCCCCGGAATCCGACACGATGTATCCATTGAACCCCCACTCCTTCCGCAAACGGTCAATCATGAATTCATGACTTCCCGCGATCGGCACGCCGTCATAATCGTTGTAGGAGACCATCACGCCGAGCGGATGCGCCTCCTCGATGAGCCGGCGCCAGTCGTAGAGGTACAACATCTCCATCTCGCGCTCGGCGATGTGCGGATCGGTGCGGTCGTTGCCGTCGCGTCCGCCCTTCGGATTCGAGTAGACGGCAAAATGCTTGGCGGTCGACGCAACGCCCTCTTCGCTGAGCGCCTTCGACTGCCGAACAGCGAGCTCCGCAACCAGAAATGGATCTTCGCTATAGCACTCCACCGTGCGGCCCCAGCGCGGATCCTGGGCGATGTCCATAATGGGCGAGTAAATATTGGTAAATCCCTCGACTTTTCCCTCGCGCCCGGTGATGTGCCCGATGTGCGAGACAAGATCGCGGTCCCACGTCGCGCCCAGTCCAAGTTGATTCGGAAAATTCGTCGACTTGAGCGCATTGACGCCGCGAATCCCCTCGTTCGTAAAGTCGACGGGAATGCCATGCGGTGTGGTTTCGATGAACCACTTCTGCAATTCGTTGATCATCCGCGCGTGGTTCGACGGCGGCCAGCCGAGGGGATCGTCAATACCCATCCGTCCCTTGCTGCCGATGCCGTTGTGCATCTCGTCGATGTTCGCGATGCCATCCTTCCAGACTTCGTTCTTCCAGCCGGGTGTGGGGAGCGGGTCCTTCAGGACGCGGCCGTAGCCGTACAGCGTCGCAAGCTGGCACGTTTTCTCTTCCACCGACATCTGCGAGAGCAGATCGTCGAGGCGCTTGTCGAGCGGCTGCGAAGGATCTTCGTAGATATCCTTCTTGCCGTTCTTGTTGAAATCAATCCAGCCATCGTGATAAAGCTCCGCCCGCATCGGCGTCAGAGTGATGGGAGCGGAGGAGGTGGCGGGCGCTTCGGCGCGAACTGCGATCGCCAGCGCCAGCAGAACGGAGGACGCGATCAATTTAGGCATGAGTTCTCCGGGTCCGGCAGTCCGACAGATTCCACTGAACAGGATGCGATTGCTCACCGTTAAACTTCGGGGTGGGCCAGTGTCCCATAAAACGTCACCAGCGCAAAGTAGTCGCCGCCGCCAATGGCAGCGGGTCCGACGCCTGCATCGTCTTCGTCACCGGCAGCAGCTTATTAGGTATTTCCAGCATCCACCGATCCACCCCACGATCACCGCCTCCCCACGGCCAACGCTTAATTAACGCGACCTTCAATGCCGCTGAAACCTGCCGGGTCCGCGTGGCAGGCCGAAGGGGTATCTCCCAATGTGCCCCTTGAACGGGTTCCCAATCATCACTTTCCAGGTTGCCAACTGCGCGGGGGTCAACTCCTTCTCCACCTTCTGTTCGAAGTTCGATTCTCCGGCTCCCGGCCCGTCAGGTCCGCCAAAGCCCGCATCGTCCGGTCCCGCGTCGGGCTTCGCCCTGATCAAATCTCCCGGTCCGCCCGGCCCGCCATCGCCTGGACCATGCGGCCCACCGGGACCACCCGGCCCTCCCGGACCACCTCCAGGTCCGTGCGACCTGATCATCTGCTCGATGATCTGATCAATCGTCCCCCGCTGCGCGTCGGACAGCCCCAGTTTCCTGATCACGTCGTCATCCCTGAACGCCAGCGCGCCTTGCTCCTGCCATGCAATCTGTATCAGCCGCTCATACTGCTTCGTGCTCAGTAAATCGCGTAATGCTTTCCCGTTGGATTCCGCATACCGGCTGTAGTCCTCCCGCCGCTGCTCCGACGTTTCCGTCGGCTGGTTCGCGCGCCCGAAATATCCCGACTCGAACGCATTCGCAAAGAGCTCATCCGCAGCCTCGACCTGCTCGCTGCTCAGCACCATTTCCGGATCTTCCTGCACGTCACGATCATGCAGCCAGAAAATCTGCCGTGAAACCCGCTCCGCGGCCTGGCTTGCCTCCAACTCCTGTAGAATCGCCGTCACCTGCTGCTGCGCCGTGAGAATCTCCGCCCGCACCGACGCGTCGTCCGCATGCTCCCGCAGGAAGGTCGAGTAATACCCCAGCGCATGTTCCAGCAGGGTCCGACGCACTCCGGCCATCATGGGCGCAGGCGGGATCTGCTCCTCCGCCACCTGCGCGAAGAACCCCACGGCCTGCCGCGCCTCTTCAAAATTCGCCTGCGTCCGCTGCTGTTCCCGCGCAATCAGAATCGTGCTCGTGAGCAACCCCGCCGCCGCCACAATCAGCACAATCAGCGCGCTGACCGCCAGCGACCTGTGCCGCCGCGTCCACTTCACGACCTTGTCCCATCGCGACGGGGGCTTTGCATGGATCGGCTCGTCCCGCAGGAATCTTGCCAGATCTTCCGCAAGCTCCAGCGCCGTCTGATACCGATCCCCCGGATCCTTCGCCGTCGCCTTCTCCAGGATCGTCTCCAACTCCCGCGGAATCCGCCTGTCGATCGACCGCGGCGACCGCGGCTCCATCGTTGACACCTGCTGCAGCAGTTCCTCCCGGTTCTTCGCCAAAAACGCCCGCCGCAGCGTCAGCAGCTCATACAGCGTGATCCCCAGCGAATAGACATCCGTCCGCTGATCGAGAACCACCGCCTTGCCCGATGCCTGCTCCGGGCTCATGTACGCGATCGTCCCGACCAGGTCGCCCGTCTGCGTCAGCTCCGCATCCGCATAAAACTGCGCCAATCCAAAATCCGTGATCCACAACTTCCCCCGCCCGTCCACCATCAGATTCGCCGGCTTGATGTCCCGATGCACCACCCCCGCCACATGCGCATACTGCAGCGCCTCCGCCGCCTGTTGCCCCAGCCGCGCCACCGATTGATAAAACGCCGCCGGCTTGCTGCTCCGCAACGTCGACAAACTGACACCCGTCAATTCCCCCCCTCTCACCGCCGCAACCCCTGAATACATTGCGGATGACGCCGACTCCGCGGCGGACGAAGCCACCGACGGCTCCGGCGCAACCCGCAACGTCGCCGCCGAACTTCCCGCGTTCCCCGGCATGTAGTCCGCAAGATCCCGCAGTTCCCGAATCACCTGCGAAAGGCTCTGTCCCTCGATCAACTGCATCGCATAGTAATGCACAGACCGTTCACACCCCACCGCATACACCGGCACGATGTTCGTGTGATGCAGATGCGCCGCCGCCGACGCCTCGTTCCGAAACCGCTCCAGGTGCCGCGGATCCAGCGCCGCCGTGAACGGCAATACCTTCACCGCCACCTTCCGCCCCAGCGACAACTGAATCGCCTCATACACCACCCCCATCCCCCCGCGCCCAATCTCCTTCACCAATCGAAAATCCCCCAGCGGCCGCGCCAGCGCTCCCTCCGGCACATCCAGCGATTCCGGATTCATCTTCGCCGCAGCCGAATGCACGAATGCCAACCCATCCAGGCACGCCCCCAGTTCCCTGGCAATTCTCGGATACCGCTCCAGCCATTCCCGCCGGCTTGGCCGCAATCCCGCATCCAGCGCGTTCATGTACTCCTGCACCGCTTCCAGCAACTGTGGATCTTCCGGCTCCGCACTGGAGAGCGCTGCCGTCTCATCCAGATCGTCATCGCCACGCGATGGTTCCACCGGCTTCATTCCAGTTCCCCCAGTTCCTGCCGTAACCGTGCCAGCGCCCGCACCCACAGTTTCTGCACGCCGTTCTCCGTCCGCCCCATGCGTGTCCCCGTCTCGGCGAACGAATGCCCTTCAATGTGCCGCATGATGATGACCTCGCGATAATCCCCCGGCAGTCGATTGAGCGCATCGGCCAGCATCACCGAATGCTCGCGCCGCACTGCCGATTGACTTGGACTACTGCCCGACGCCGCGAATCCCCGGTCCAGCACCGCGGACGAGTGATCCACCTTCGCCACCATTTCCTGTTCCATCCGGACGTCTCGCCCCTTCGTCCCCAGGAAGCGCCGCATCGTCTGCGCGAGTTGCCCCGCGAGGATGCGGCGCAGCCACGACAGGAACTCCCCTTCCGAAGTACCGCGGAATTCTGCAAACTGCCGGTGCACCTCGAGAAACGTTTCCTGCACAATATCGCCCGGATCCACCTTCCCGCGCACCTTGGCGCCGATCTGCATCCGCGCCAGGAGCGTCAGGTAATTGGAATACGATTCGAGCAGCATTCCGAGCGCTGCTGCGTTTCCACTACGAGCCGCGGTCAGCATTTCCAGTGGTGTTGTCAAACTTACTTCAGGCATACCCGACCATTATAAAGAACCCGTTCAAAGCTCCGCCTGCAGGCGGTTTCTCCGACCAAATAAGGTTACGGCCTCCCGCAACCAACCGCCACAAAATCCGGTGATCCCGGCAGATAGCACATTTCCCGGCGGTTTTGCGAACGATGCGCAACCTCTTCCTTGGAGTCAATCCAATACCCTTTCCGAAAGGAATCGTCATGCTGCGACGTACTCTCCCGGCACTTGTCGTTATCGCGGCGCTCTCTCCGTTTTGCTTTGGTCAGGCTGATCCCGGCGGGGGCGGACCGGGTGGCCCAGGTGGGCCTGGAGGACCGGGGGGCGGGCCGCCGGACTTCGCGCAGATGCGGCAACAGATGGAAGATCGGATGAAGGAGCAACTGCAAGTCACGGATGATCAATGGGATAACCTGCAGCCGAAGATTCAGAAGGTGCAGGATCTAAAACGCGAGTTGCGCGTGGGTGGTCCGGGTGGGCGCGGGGGGCCGGGGGGGGCGGGCGGCGGACCGCCGGGTGGGCCGGATGGAGCGCAGGACAGCCCGGTGCAGCAGGCGCTGTCGGATCTTCGTAACTCGTTGCAGGACAATGCGTCCGATGACACGCTCAAGGCCAAAATGGCGACGCTGCGGAAAGCTGTGGCGGACGTGAAGGCGCAACTTGCGGCCGCGCAGAAGGAACTGGCCGGCTCCGTGAGCACCCGGCAGCAGGCAGTGCTGGTTTCAATGAATATTCTCGATTAAACGAGTCCCCTTCCCCTGCACCCCGGCCACCACACCTTGCCTGCCGGGGTGCTTTGATACGAAAAACGGCCGCTCGATGAGAGCGGCCGTTTTGTTTTTCGAAGTTGTGGGGGACGGTTTTAGTACGAGAAAGTGCCGTAGAAAGCGCTGTTCTCCCCGCCGCGGTCCCACCGATCCCCAACGATCCCCGCCGCGTACACGGCAGAATTGGTGTAGCCGACTTTGCGATTGTCGATCGGTGCGAGCGGCGAATACCAGACGAGGTTCGGCTGCTTGCAGCACTCGTCGTTGGGCATCGGATCGACGGACATGGAGGCGAAGCCGTCGGCCTTGACGGTGAAGGAACGGCCATCGCGGGTGAAGCTGACGGGGCCCTGGTGGACGGCGACGATGGAGCCGAGTTGCTTGCCGCATTCGGTGCGGAGGAGATCGGTGAAGGCGGCGACCTGGGCGGGGGTGGCAGAGCTGTCTACGAGGAGTTCGGATCTGCGGTTGCCGCCCTGGCCGAGGTTCTTGTCGCAGGCGACGGCGGCGACGGCGCGGAGGCCGGTGAGGTCGGCGCCTTTCCAGTTGCCGGAGGAGATGCTCCATGCGGCGATGGCTTCATCACCGGTGGTGACGAGTTCGCCGTTGTAGTGGCAGGCGCCGGCGAAGACGCTGGCGGTGCGGGCTTCGACGTAGTCGCCGGTAACTTTGGTTGTCGCGTTGTTTGTGCTGCCGACGCTCGGCATGGAAGCGAAGGCGAGAGATGTGAGGAGCAATGCGCCGAATGCGAGTTGGGCTTTCATGGTCCACCTTTCTTTTCGCTGCATGGAGAATGGGGCCTGACTTGGTCATAGTAGCGAATGGGTGGGGTGGATTTCCATCGTTGGTAACAGTTGAGGAGTTTAGTTGCCGTTGGGGGGCTGCAGCGAACAGAGCGCAGGTTGGGCGGCGAACGAACGACGACGTCAACACGAAGTCACGAAGAGACGAAGGACCACGAAGACGGAAATAACCACAGAGGACACAGAGGGCACAGAGACGACGATGGGATTCCATTACATCTTCTGCACGTGATCCTCGTCGAGGATTTCCTGCGAGGTCAGGAGTTTGATGATGTAGCCGGTTCGCTTGTGGTAGGAGGCGCATTCGTGTTCCGCGTCCTTGGTGTAGCCGAAGGCGACGAAGAAGCTGCGTTGGCGGCCGCCTTCGCCTTCTCGCGCCATCACCGCTTCAAACGCGTCGATGTCGGGGCGGCCCACCTTGTCCATCCGCTTGACCTGGATCGGAAACCAGTCTTCCGAGAAGAGGCTGGTGCTGGTGGGCTTGGTGCCGACGGGGAAGATGCGGCCGTCGACGCCCATGTCGCCCACCTGCACCTTGTTCGGAATCCCGCCGAGCGCGATGACCATCTCATAGCCCACTTAGCGAGGCATATGTCGATGCGATTGCTAGGATATGCCAAAAATTGAGATCTTCCACCGAAACTTTGAAATGTTGCATCGGCTCGATCGTCGCTTCCGGCGCATTTGAGCACTTCGGCTGGACGGTACAAACTGGTACTGAGCCTGGACGTGCCCAAAAATCAATGCTGAGTCTATCGAACGACGGTCGCCAATTACCATGTGATAAAGCATTGCGAAGTGCCCGCACCGGATTGTCCGTAAGGAACGTGGCGCACTTCTTACCGAGCGGAGCAGCCGCGCACTTCCGAAGCCTCTTAAGGTGGCTCTCGCCCAAGTAGACAAAACAAAAGTAGTTCAATGCCATAACCTGACCGAGGGGGTTTTCGGGAGTCGCGGGATTTGTGCGCCACCAGTGCACGAAATCATTGAGCAAGAGGATCCGATCTGTTGTCGATAATGGAGGCTCGCTTTGAAGTGCATGGCGCGTCTGATTATCCAGCTGTTGAATCTCACGCCGAATTCCAGTCGCAAGCTCGTTTGACTCTTGCGGTGAAATCTCAAAATCATCCCGCAGTCGAGACGAGTACTCCCGAAGCGCAACGTCTAGCTGCTCAATCAGATATACACTCATCATCTCTCCGGTCCTCTACAAGAACGCAAATGCGAGGCGTTCAAGCAACGATGACGGCTTGCCGGCCTTTGCCGCTAGTGGCGCGGGGGCAGGGGCTGCAGGTGCTGGTTCCGTGGTGTCCGCCTTCTTTTTCTTGGCAATGAGCGGAGAATACTCAGGCGAAGAAATTCAAGCAACGTTATTCAGGTCGATTCTCGCTGGTAGCGGCGGTGGGGTTTATGCGGGCGTTTTCCATATGGCTGCGAGTGTCGCGAAACTTTTCGAGCGATTCGGTGGACCCGAGCCGTGGCTGCTGAACGTTGAGGAATGTTGGTCTTTGCCTTTTGAATGTCTCGATTTCGCCTCGCTTCGCATCGGCGTTCGACGGCCGCCTGAAGGCGGGACTCCAACTTCCGCCGCGTTGCGGCGTCGCTAAAAGGGGTGTTGGTGGGGTGAGGGCTTTTGAGGCTTCGAAGATTCGGATCTGCCGAACATCGGCGGGACGCTGAAGCCACGGGTGCGTGTGAATTCGCGGGGGATGGGGAGTTTTTTGCAGAAGCTGGGGGCGCGGGGGATTGTGTCGTGCATGGATGGGGATCGGTACAAGGCGATTGAGATTGCTTCGAAGAAGTGCGGGATGTGCATGGCGGGGCCGCTGAATGAGTGTCAGCGGAAGGGGGAGATTCAGCATTTGATTTTGATTCCGCGGGATGCGGCGGCGCTGGCGGAGATGCGGCGGGCGTCGATTGGGGATGGGCAGCGGT